>Ga0194120_10004963_pt1 | contig 19975 bp, 20 predicted proteins | sample TA2MahCa65mmetaG_FD_148642 | JGI IMG/M metagenome (GOLD analysis project Ga0194120, IMG submission 148642) | Freshwater microbial communities from Lake Tanganyika, Tanzania - TA2015019 Mahale Deep Cast 65m | ecosystem: Environmental > Aquatic > Freshwater > Lake | place: Tanzania: Lake... | reverse complement strand
TTTTGTGTGGCCTACCAGGCCATCTGAGTTGATGTGAAAGCTGTCCAGTATTTTTTCGTCTTTGGTTATCTCCACTGAGGCTATTGCTATGATGCTTCCAGGCGTGCCAAAGGTATGAGTAAGATTTGTGACATCACCTTTTTCGTCCTTGATCGAGTATCGAATATAGTTATTTTTTGCAACACAGATCTGGTCTTGCATGCAGATTTGCTGATCGGATTTGCTGATCGGTGCATCAATCATCTTAGAGTTTATCAGAAATCTAATTCCATATGAGAAAATATTGTCGCGCTCTTTTCCCTGGTGCCAGCGTGTCGCATCGTCTTTGATCCATTGCGGGATTGTATCGGTGCGATCAAAACGATCGCGAACTGTCTTTTTTGTGATCGGCTCTCCCAGCAATGCGATCAGTCGATCAGTTCTGTCCGGTTCTTCTACAAACCAGGAAATGTCATTGTACAAAGTAAGGCAGCTTCGAACATCCGGATGATGCATGTATCGCTCCAAGAACTTGGTCTTGCCAAGAGTTTCTAATTCAGGATACAAAGTCTCACATTCTCGTATGGTTTTTGTGGGATCTGCAAATGCTAGCGGCATTCCAATTGTCAGAATAAAAATTCCTGCAAGCAATATTTTGTGCAATCTGTAAATTTGAAATCAACTTGATATTAAGGGGGCGTAGAATTTATCCGTGAAATTTTAATATTATTTCAGATCGTATTCTGGCTTCCAGATTTTGACGCCTGGAGGTGTTACAATGATTCGCTCTTCGCCTAGTCTTGCAATGTCTGCATTGAAATTTTTTGCTTGGGCGTACAATTCCTCAACTAGCTTGCGGAGCTGCTCAACATCTTTTTGTGCAAGTGGCGTTACTCTCAAAATCAGAATCATGTTTTTTTTCATGTCATCTTTGATAGAGTGAATGTCGCTCTGATCACGAATTGTGATTGCCTTCAGATAAGTTGGGCTTTCTGTCTTTTGCATTGTACAACAATACTGCTAGGTGATCCCTCAAAAAGCTTTTCGCAGAAAATTACGCACAAACGTACAGTTTTGTTCCTAGACTCGAAACTGGATATAATCAGACTCGGATGCGCTTTTTGCCGAAATCTCTGATGTGTTATCACCATGCTGTATTGTAATAATATTTTCAGAGTTTTTTGGTGCATCAGAATATCGTAGTGTCACTGCAGCGCAAAGAGAATTGTATTGCTCTAGATTTTCTCCACGCAATATGGAAACTGGGCCCATGTGATCACGAGCTACAAACAAAATATCATTTGGTAATGCAAGTGCTTTTATCACATCATTTTCGTCCTTGTTTCTTCCAACAATTAGTTTTGTCTTCTCATCCAGTCTGAAATGTCTGCCAATCTTTAGCAAGTCAATGTCATTTACAGTTGGATTCTCTACATGTGAGAACAAGTCTTTGGCTCGCAATCCAAATGCTGGATCAGTTAGCAGACATCCGCCACCTGCGTTTGGTGGATTTTCAATTCCAAATTCCTTTGCCATGTCTAGCTGTGTTCTTCTAGTTCTTCCGCGAATCCTGCCCATGTCTTCACGTTTTATCAGGCCTTTTTCTTCCGGAATAGTTTTACCAAGAAGGCCTGCAGATAGTGGTCGGACTATTAGTCCTTCTAGGCCTGATTCCTTTTCTATTGTTTTTAGTGCAGGTCCGTGTTGACTCATTGGTCTTTGGCCCAAGACTTCGCCAGAAATGATAAACTCGGCACCGATTTCTTCCATGTGTTTTTTTGCCGCCTTGAACATCATAGAGCGGCAATCAATACATGGATTCATTCCTGCACCGAATCCATATTTTGGATTCTTTAGCATCTCGATGTATTCATCGCCTAGGTAAACCGTCTTTAGCTTGACATTTAGTGCGTCTGCACGCTCGCGAATCTCAAATCCACAACCTCTTCCACAATCAAAATCACAAAACGGAGTCTTGATTGCAACTGCAGAAACATCAAAGCCCTGCTTTTGCATCATTCTAACAGCTAGCTGGCTGTCAAGGCCTCCAGAGAGCAATGCGACTACTTTTTTCTTTTCTTCCAACGAGGAAAAATGCGTTTTCCAGTATACAAATGTTCCAACAAAGATTAATTCACCATTATACGTCAAGACACGCATGAAAGTGCGCCGAAAAACGCTTTTAGCACATGCGCAAAAAATTGATTGCGATACTCTAGTTTGCTTTGAACCAGAAAACCTGTTTTATCTGACTGGGTTTTGGGGCGAGGCAATCGGGGTTTTAGAAAAAAATGGTAAAACAACAATAATTGCGCCAGAGCTTGAGGTGGGTCGCGCAAAGGATGACGCCATTGATTGTGATGTGATTACATCAGAACGCGGAATGGGATTACTATCTACTCTTCTCAAAAAAATTAAGGGCAAAAAGGTCTGTACCGACTGCCAAAACTATGGCACCATGGAATTACTCAAAAAGTCCATGCCAAAAATTAAGCATTCTACTGATCCTTTCTATAGAGCCCGCGAAATAAAGGACGAATCTGAGGTTACTGTTCTCAGAAAAGCGTCCAAAATCCTAGATGATATGTACGAGCTTTGCACTAAAAAAATAGCAAAAGGAGTTCGCGAATCTGAATTGCAGGCAAAACTAATGGCATTTGCAATGGAGCAAGACATGTTTGCTACAGGCTATCGCTCTACTCTGAATCCACTAATCATTGCCGGCGGCCCAAATGGCGCATTGCCGCACGCCCAAGTCACAGGCAGAAAATTTACAAGTGGTGATCTCATAGTAGTTGATCTTACGTTGCGATACAGGGGCTATGTCAGCGATGCCACAAGAACATTCGGCCTGGGCAAAATCTCAGACCAGGCAAAAGAAGTCTATGAAATTGTAAAGGAATCGCAAAGATTGGGCCTTCAAGCTGTAAAACCAAATGTTTCATGCAAAAGCGTAGACGACGCATGTCGAGACCATATCAATCTGAACAGCTATGGAAAATATTTCATCCACTCAACCGGCCATGGAATTGGCCTTGAGGTACACGAATTTCCAACTATTTCGCAAAAAAGCACCACGATACTGCAAAAAAATATGGCAATCACAGTAGAACCAGGAATCTACATCCCAAACAGGTTTGGCGTGCGAATCGAAGATTCTGTGATTGTGCAGCAAAAGCCAATTAACATGCACAAATTCACAAAAGAGCTAATAGTTCTCTAAATTTAGGCACAGATCTGTAATCTGTGAGTAGGATGTTCGCTTGATACACACATGCGTCTAATTATGATCTTGATACAATATGATTACGTGGAGTCGTTTTGTTGGGATATGTGCTTCCAATAAAAAAATTGGAAAAACACCCAACAATTTTTGTTACGAATTTTTTGCAGAAAGGACTAGAACTTTCCAAGGGAATTTGATTATTCCGTTTTTTGTGTAGGGCTTGGTTTTTTCTAATATAGTTTTTCTTAGCTCTGCTTTCTGTTTTTGATCTAGCTTGTCCAGTTTTTCCCGTAATGGCTTTGCCAGATATTTGTGATAGTCAGACCAGTATTTTGAAAACGTGCCAGGTGAATACCAGAACTTGTGCTCTTGGATCAAAACCTTGCTAAATCCAGCCTGAATGATTGCTTTTTTAAGATTTTCCCTTGTCCCAAATCTGTCCAAGTCTGGCGCCCCAGATGGAATATAATCAGGGATGAATTTTTGCACAGAATCCAAAATGCTTGAAAAATACGGAACTGCATCTCCTGCTCCGTGAACAGCCAACACAAGTGTCCCATTTTTCTTTAGGACTTTTTTGATGTTGTATAGTGCCTTTGACGCATTTGGAAAAAAGAACAATGCATATTGACATGTTATGACGTCAAACTTTTGGCTAAACACAAAATTTTCTGCATCAAATATGGCAAAATCTGCATTTCTTTCCTTGATTGATTTTTTTGCTATGGCTAATGCTGCCTGCGAGCTGTCAAGGCCAATCACATGCCCAGATTTTCCGATTTTGGCCAAGATTTGCCTAGTTACTGCGCCTGTTCCACATGCTATATCAAGCACAATGTTTCCACGATGAATCTTTGCCATGGAAACTAGTTTCTGGGTGCTTTGGAATGGTCCTGTATTTTTGTCGGACCATCTCTTATGGTAGCGAGGTGCGATTTCATTCCAAGTGTTGATCATTCTCTTTTTGTATTCTATGTGAGTAGAATTTACCAATTTCTCAAGAGTAGATCAGTGGAACCTTTTATTATATCGTAATCGGGCCGAAATATCAATGGAAGCTAACATCAGAGAAGGAAAGCTTAACGACATCACTCACCTAGGCCTCAGGCTGGCAGTTGGTGTAATATTTCTGGTACATGGATTAGGCAAGGCTGCAAACCCAGGCTTTGGCGGATTTGTAAATAGTCTCGGTCTGCCGGCAGAAATGACAATGCCAATTATTCTTGCCGAATCTGTTTGCGGAATTTTGCTAATTGTGGGCGTACTAAACAGAATCTCTGCGTCAATACTCTCAATCATAATGCTTGGTGCAATCTTTCACGTCAAAAAGGCGGAAAACTTTACAGGCCAAGGCTCATATGAGTTTGATCTGATTTTGCTTGCTGCAAATCTGGCCATCATAACCATGGGTCCAGGAAGAATCTCTATTGCTCACATAGCAAGAAAGATTCCTAGATATTTGCACTAGCTCCAAAATCTCTTTTTTATTTTTATTATAACTATGGCAGGCACAACAAAGTACATGCCAATGTTTAGCAGTATTACTCCAATTCCATAGCCAAGCATTTCTTGCTCTGAATCAATGTCTGCATAGCTTAGAATCGACATTGTAGATAACATTGGAGTGATAATTGCCTTTACCATTTCCCTGAAAATCGGACTTTGTCTTTCCAAGTCTGCCACCGCCGGGCTAAATGAATAATAGAATTCATTGAATCCAGCCATGAATGTAGTACCTGAACTAGTACTAAACAAGACATTTTGTCTTATTTCACGCAAGGTTTGTACTTGTGGTGCAAGCTCGGTTCCAAATGCAGCCGTTGCAATAGCACACTCGCCCATTGGTTTTGGTTCATTTTCTTTTGGACCTAGATCAGTAGGTTGTACAGTTGTAGAAAATGACTCCAAGGTAGCCTCAAACTTTGGCATTGCAGCTTCAAAATTATTTTCACTGTTTGTATATGTCAGGGTGTAGAATTTATTATCAGAATGTATTACAACTTCTTTGAACTTGACTTTGATCTGAGTTCCAGTTACATTGAATTTGCCTAGTGCCTCCCGAACATAGCCTTCATTTCCTTTGATGGTGGTTTTTTCTTCATTTTGAATGACCAGTACTCCTGCATCAATTGCTGGTTGCAGTGTTTTCATAATATTTTCAGAGTATTGCTCTAGTGATGTACCGTTTGCTGATTTTACAGAAACAGAGATTGCTGGTGTGAATCCGGCAATTTTGTCGCCAACAGCTACTACGTCTGGCGTTTCGGCGTTTCGTTTTTGCGGCTCTTGCGTAAACCATCCTGCCGGCGGGACAAATGAGAATCCTAGCTTTTCATTGGAATATGGAACTTGTTCTGTGGTTTTTGGGGCAACACGTTCTGGCTCGCCTTGTTCAAGCAAGTCTGCAATGTCTGATCTGTTTTTGACTTCGGCCTTGAGAATTTCTCCCTTGCCCCAGTCAAAAGCAACATCGTTTGTTCCCTCGCCTCCGGTTTCCAGATTTGCAATCTTGTCCAAGGTCTCAAAGCTTGCCTGCGTCGCTATTCTTCCAAATACGGCATAGTTTTGATCCAAGGAAGGCGTGTCTTGATGCACTATGAAAAACTGCGAGCTGCCACTGTCTGGATCGCCACCACGTGCCATGGAGACAATTCCCCTTTTGTGCTGAATTGTGTTGAATTCGCCCGGAATTGTATATCCAGCATCGCCGGTACCCCATTCGGTTAGCTTTTGGTATCCACCTGGTCGTGTCTTGGGGTCACCTCCCTGAATCATGAAATCCTTGATAATTCTATGAAATACAGTTCTGTCGTAAAATTTCTCCTCGGTTAGTTTTAGAAAGTTCTCTACTGTTTTTGGAGCGTCTGCTGGAAATAGCTCTATTACAATTTCTCCGGATTGTGTGGTAAGTACTACAACTTTATCAGAGATTTCTGTTTCGGCAAACACGGGTACTAATCCTACAATCAACAGGCCAATCACAGAAACAATAAACAAATGTCGCAACAACGAAGATTTTGCCATCTCAAATAAAAGCTAATGCCATTAGTTTTTAACAACGGCCAAGGTTTGGGATTTTATGGATTCTGATGAGAAGATAAAGACTCATCTATTGTCAGTGTGGCTTGAAGAAAAAAGATTGTTTGCAAGAAGCAAGGAATGCATGCTTTTTGTCACCGACAAGGGCTTGTATTTTGTATCAAAGACACAGGCAAAGTCACAGTGGTGGAAGTCATCTGTCCAGCGACAAATTCTAATGCTTCTCAAAGACCCAGAAAACACGATTTGGGTTCATGATGGATATGACGAGAAGAATCTTGCCCTAGATCTAGAAAATGAGAAAAATTCCAGATATCGAATGTCTGATGTCATTAGTGTGGATGCTGAAGAAAAAACTTGGGGTTCCATCTTAGTGTTAAAGCTGCGAGATGAAGAAAAGGAGAGAAAATTCCATCTTTCGATTGTGCGTGACTGGGTAAGCTATCCAGTAAAGGCGCCAATGAATTATCTTAAAGTAAACTGGACGCCAGTGGTCCAATACATAAAATCAAGGACGGAGTCATGACAAACGTCTTTGCAGTTGGTGTCGGTCCCGGCTCGCCAAAATATGTCACAGAGCTAGTCAAGCAAATAGTACTTGATTGCGATGTTGTGATTGGCTACAAGTACACCTTACAGACAATCGAGTCCCTGCTCAAAGGAAAAGAAATACACGAAATCACAATGAAAAACCAGGAAGAAGCATATCAAAAAGTAGCAAAAACCCTAGGCCAAAAAAAATTAGTAGTTCCATTTACTGGTGATGTGAATTTCTCCGAGTCTGAAGTGGTCGATAGATTAATTGAGATTTTTGGCAAAATCACCATAATTCCTGGAATCTCGGCAACGCAGGTAGCTGCATCCAAAGCCCAAGTTCCTCTGGACCGCTCCAAAGTAATCACAATGCACATCACAACCCCAATTGAGGAAAAAAAACTGGAACTCCAAAAGGCAATACTGGATGGGTTCTCTGTTGTTCTAGTGCCAAGGCCCTGGCCGCGCGACCCTTCCAAGCACTTTATGCAGTCAGAAATTGCGCATTACCTTAGGAAAAATGGCTTTGATACCAAAAAGCTGCGCGTCCATGTGTACGAATTCCTAACCACAGACAGGGAAACCGAATTTGTCGGGTTTGTCTCAGATTTGGAAGGAAGAGAGTTCTCGGATCTATCCGTGATGGTAATCAACCAGCACAAGTTAGAATCCTATATCAATTTCTAATTCAGTGGCTTGTTTTGACCAAATTTCACTATTTTTGATGAATCAAAAACAAATATCGTGATGTTGATTTTTTGATATTTCTCATCATACAGTCTGAAAAACCCGGTCTCATCAAAAGTCACACTCCAAGACTTTCCTGCAGCAATATCACCACTTGAAATTTTGCCATCTGATATGAATGAATTTTTTGTGATTTGTTTGCTTTGATTATCAAAAATTCCGCTTTGAAGAGAGTGTGTCACATCATCCTCATTTACAAATGTTATAGTTCCGCCAGGTGCAATTGTGATCCGATCTTCAGATAGGAAGTTGGATCTAAATCCAGCAATCTGGGTCTTGTATGTCGCATCCTGTGAACTTGAAGCTCCCTTTAGAATCTTGATTGTGACATCAGATTTTGATGTCTTGTCGATTGGCTTTACCGAAAACTCGGAAACCTTGCTGGTATAGACCAGTTTTGTCTTTTGTTTTGCTGAATCCGTTATTGTTCCACTAAATGTATAGATGGACTCGGTTGCTGTCTTGTCAACTAGTTTTGCAACTCCACTGACGGTTGCCTGTTTGCCTGACTGTCTGTTGCCTTGGCGGAAAATCTGAAAAGCTTGCCGTTTTGAAGTACAGAGCCGGTAAAATCAGACAGGTCCCAGTCTTTTTGGTTAACTATGATGACGCCGTCTTGTAGTGTAAAGTCAGATTTTGTTTTCGTTTGTGTTATGGAAAATGTGATTTCTGCGCTAGAATCGGAAATTGATGCGCTAGACACTGCAAATCCGCTTCCAGAAAACATGAATGCCTTGTTGCTAGAAACTTGCGCCTCGGCATTATTCATAGACGCAACAAAAACTATGCCTACAAGCACGGCTAGAATGGCTAAATACTTCACAGTATAGTCATGTCCTGATTTTGTTTATAATTTACTACTGAATTATTTTTGGCCAAGTCACAAAATTTAGTCAATTCTTGATGTCATTGATCTTTGGCATTAGGTCTTCTCCACCAAAGTTCTCTATCATGTAGGCTTCAATTATACCACCTGCCAAAAGTAGGCCAATTACAATCCCGATTTCTATTATTAGTGGCTTCCACTGTTCTTTTAGCGGTTTTTTTCTAAACAACGCCAAAATCAGAATAAAGCTTCTAGACATTGCAATAGAGTATGCCGCAAGCTCCATCAAGCCAAACGGAGTCGCAAAGATCAGCGCAAGTGGTGGAATCTCACCTAAGAGCGGCGTCATAGTAGCTAGTGCTGCAAACGCAAATCCAGTAGACACTGCAGAAAACACACCCCAACCAATTCCGAATCCAGGAATGAACATTGCAAGTGCGATCTGAGTGTTGTGCATAAAGATCTCGAATCCAAAGTTCTCGCCCTTTAGTGATTCGAGTAGTTTGTTGAATTCATCTAGGAAAATTTTTGCTTCTTCCTCAGGAACTTGCATTTCGGCGCCCAAGGAAAATGCCGCAGAAAACACACCCAAAAACACAAAGAACAGAATTATTCGCTTTTTCAATTGATCACCAGTTTTGCGTGGTGAATAAGAGTTTGTTGATCTGAGGCAGAGTTAATTAAAACGTGTTTTGATGTGATGGTGTTTATGATTAGTGATGTCGGTGCTGCATTAAATTTTGTAATCAACAAGGGCTTTCAAATTCATCCAGACGCACTAAAGATTCTAGAGCAAATAGACGTAAAAGAACTAGAGAGGATCATAAAGCAAATAGTAAAGGAAAAGGAGCGTCAGCAACTATACCTAATTTCGCAAAAAGATCTCGAGTCATTCTTAGGAATAAAAGAAGATGAATCCATAGAGGACAGGCACGAAATTCTCTACGACCCCACGCCTAATCTGGCCTCTGCAGAAGGAGTCCAGGGATTTACGGCTCTTTTCTCAAGTAGATACAACAAGCTAAAGCGAATCATGTCAAATAGACCCGAGGCAAAGATGATCAAGAGCATCTCTGCCGTGATTTCTACAAAGTCCAAAGATGAGGTCTATGTTTGTGGTTTGGTAACAGACAGGCGAACCGACAGAAATGTCACCAAAATAACACTGGACGACCAAAGTGGTATAATGGAAACAATAGTGATCGATGAGGAGCTCCAAAAAACAGCCTCCGGATTATTGATGGACCAGTTTGTAATGGAAAAAATTGTCATAAGCAAAAATGGCGGCTTTATTGTCAAGGATATCATTCTGCCCGATATTCCAGATCATGCACCAAATCGCTCAAAGACAGAGGCCTATGCCGTCTTTGTCTCGGATCTGCATGTTGGCTCTAAGTATTTCATGGAAAAGGAATTCTCGGACTTGGTTGTTTGGCTCTCAAGCCCCGATCCAATTGCAAAAAAGGTCAGATTTTTCATCTTGGGTGGTGATGTGGTGGATGGAATTGGAATCTATCCAAACCAAGACAAGGAGCTAGTTGCACTAAACACCCAAGACCAGCTAAAACTATTATACGAAATTTTGGACAAAGTCCCAAAACACATCAAGGTGTTTATCGCGCCTGGAAACCACGACCCGGGAAGAAGAGCATTGCCCCAGCCTGCGATTCCTGCCAAATACAACCCAGACTTGTGGGGCAGAAAGAACTTTTTCATGGTAGGTAATCCTTCCACAATATCACTAAACGGCGTCAAGGTCTTGATCTTTCACGGCCAGTCAGTGGACGATATTGTAAAGACCACGCCTGGCCTAAGCTACGACAAGCCAGCCAAAGTAATGCAATATTTGCTAAAAGCTAGGCATTTGAGCCCAATTTATGGAGCCCAAACCCCACTTGCGCCTGAACTAGAAGACTATATGGTGATTGATGAGGTGCCAGACATTTTCCATGCAGGACATGTTCATGTCATAGATCTGGACTTGTACAAAAACATCCTAATTCTGAACTCTGGTGCTTGGCAATCACAAACACCGTTCCAGTCAGGAGTAGGAATTACACCAACGCCGGCAGTTGCAGTCTTGGTAAACCTCAAGACCTTCAAGGTCTATACCAAGGATTTTTCTAAATAATATCTTCCAGTGTCGCTTCTGACTTGAATGTCTCTTTGACAGTCTCTGGCGAAATTGTAAGTGTGAATTTCTTTGTTCTTCCATGAATTCCCTGATGGACAATTTTGCCGGAAATAATCCCAGACATTTCAATTTCTGATAACATTTGAGTGACTCTTCTCTGGGTTAGCTCTTTTTGGCGTATTTGCTTGCAGAGGGCCTTGTAGGCAGAATAGATCTCTCCTGTGGAAAATCCTGATGCCTTCATTACGGCTACGATTAGGAGTTTTTCATGTAGTGGATATGATTGAAGGGCGGTTGTTTCCTTGTCTTCTTCTATTTTTGATGAGGCAATTCTGATGTGTTCTTCTGTTACCTTGTTTGCCTGGGCTCGCTCGGCTATTTCGCCTGCCACACGGAGCAAGTCAATTGCACGCCTAGCATCGCCATGCTCGCGTCCTGCCATTGCAGCACAAAGGTTTAGCGCCGAGTCCTCAACTGTGCCTTCGGCAAATGCCTCCTTGATTCTCTCCTTTAGGATCTCTTTTAGTTGATCTACTGAGTAATTGGTAAAGATGATCTCTTCCTCAGATAATGAGCTGATTACGCGCGGGTCCAGCCTTTCCTTGAAGGTAAGGTCGTTTGATATGCCAACCAAAGTCAGTGAGCCGTTCTTTAGGCGCTCATTTGCCCTGGTTAGTTGATACATGACGTCCTTACCCGTCTTTGAAATTAGGTGGGCTAGGTAGTCAATTTCGTCTATTACAAAGACAATATTGTATTGGTTTTTTTCTATTACCTTTAACAGCCTCTTGAAAACCTCTGATATTGAAAGTCCTGTTGTTGGAATCTGGTCTTCATCCAAGTCCAACTGCCTGCCAATGCTTACAAACAAACTATAGAGAGTTGCCTCATCTTTGGCATTAGAATAGATTAGTTTGATTGGGAATTTTGATTTCTCTACTCGTTGTTGTATTTTATCCAGTATTTTCTTTACAACCAAGGTTTTACCAGTACCCGGCTTGCCATACACAATAAGGTTGGATGGTCTTGACTGCTTTAGAATAGGTGATAATGATTGGGTCACCTTTTCGAGTTCATTTTTTCGGTGTAGGATCAATTCTGGTAAATAGGAAAAATGCAAAACTTTGCGGTTTTTTATTATGGACTTGCCACTTTCCACATCATCTAATAGTCTGTCAACTTGGTCTTCGGTCAACTCTCACACCTCAATTTCCAATCCATTACAACTTTGACTATTCATGAAGTGTTTAGAATGAATATGATAGTTTGAGTTTAGTTTGTAATTAATTATTTTTAATTTGATTTTCATAAAAAAATTTAGAAAGAAAAAGAGTGGAAATGATGGTGTGTGGGAAATTCACAAAAAGTTAACATTGTGTTAAGAAAAGACCCAAAAAAGGCAATTTTGACCCCCTTATTTCGAGTCCAGGCGTGAAGGTTGCCATTAACATTGTTAACGAGCCAAAATAGACCCCTTTATTTCCACTCCAGGCGTGAAAATTAGGGATTTTAGGGTCTTAAAAGGGGGCTAGTCTGTTAACATGTGAATTTTGGCTAGGCGTGGGCTACACAGTCAACGTTAACAACGCTGGGAGTTAACAAAGCTGGCCGGATCCGTTCATTTGTTAACCAGTTAACACGATCGATCACAATGGCAAAGAAGAGAATACGAATAGACCTCGAAGACTCGGATGGAGCCAAGTACAACTTTAACATCGAGGGCAACATAACCCGGGATAAGGTCATCAAGATATTCGAATTAATGAACCTCATGAACATAGAGGACCAGGACGAGGCACCACAACTAGACTCAGTTGGGGCTAAAATCTGGCATATTGTGGATAAGTATTTCCCAATGGGCAACTTTACCTCAAACGAAATACTGGAAAAATATGAGGATGAGTACAACGAACCCATCAAACTAAGCATAATTTCGACCTATTTGGCTAGGTTTAACACCAAAGGTAGGATCAACCGCCTCCGTCAAGGCAAGGCCTGGGTATACCAAATAACCAAGATTCCCCAGAAAACCGACTAGGAGATGTTTACTCGCTTTAGTATTAGCGAGTCTCCCTGAAGGCTGACTTTGACATAATCACCTTTCTGAATACCTAGGTATTTGCGGAATTGTTTTGGTATGGATATAGTTCCTACAGCCGTGATCTTGACTAGTTCATCATTTTCTGTAAGCATCATATTAGATTATTAAATTAAGATATTTAAAACTTCTTGAATTACTAAAAAAGAATGACTTTCTAGTGAAAAAATGAGAAATTAGGCTAAACTAATAGAAATATCCCCATTAGTGTATTTTATTAGGAAAGACTAATGAAAATATCTAATGAAATTCCTTCTGAAAACTTAGGCCGTAATTGGTTGTTCCTGGTTACCTAGTTTGGCTTTTCCCTTTTCTGTGATCTGATAGGTAAAGGGCTTGGTCTTATTGTTTCTCTGAACATAGCCTTCCTCGAAAAGCCTCTTCATTAGTCTGGAAGTATGTTCTCTACTCCTTCCTATTGTGATTTGGATGTCACGTGACGTCATTTCCTTGGCTGTGATTAATCCTAGGACGTGTTCTGCTATGCCTTCAAAGCCCATATTGGGCATTCTTGGCTTTGGAGCAGGCTTGGCAGGCTCAATTTTGACCTCTTCTGGCTCTCTTTGGACTTGTTTTTCCACCCTTTTCTCCAAAACAGGCTCGACTTTGGTCAAAACCGATTCCTCTGGCAGTTTTTCCTCCAGATCCATGGCATCTAGGCGTATTTTCATATCAATTAGCTGCCTTTCATAGTATTCCAGGCGTGACAAAGAGGCAGGATCTGCTGTCTTTTGTGTGCTCAGAGCCTTGATTTTACCATAAATCATCATACCAAAGACCCCAACTACGAATGCAACTATGACATATGCTATGACCTGAGGGTCGGGAATCTCTACTAACATCACTATTTGTGAAAGATCTATGTGATTTATCGTGATTGGCCAACTAATCTTTACACTTTGTATCAACTAGTACATCATAACTAATCACTATATTTCAAAACAGTCAGGGAACCCAATTGTGATTCGTCACATTCCACATGCCTGACGAACCAATTTGTCTATGACATTTGTCACTTGTTCCTCTCTTTCTGGGAAAACATCACTGTTTTTTATCACAGAAACCTGTTCTGCGAGCCTAGATATCACATCAATGTCATCTGGAAGCAGTATTCCTAGGCCACGAAGCAGAATTATCGAATAAAATAGACCCATTAACTTCTCCCGGGACTGGCTTACTTGGCGGAAATATGCGCCCTTGCTGATGCCAAATTCGAACTCGGAGAGGTTCTTCCGATTTAAAATAATTTGAATTTGTCTCTCTGTAAACAATGATTTTTTGATAATTTGCTTGATAATATTGTTAAAATTAGAACCATCAATCTCTGCCATAGCTATACAGATCTGTATACCTCATTTTAATTAAACTTTAAAACAATTGATTCAAACCAAACTTCATGGACAAAGTAGAGCAATACCTGAACGCAACACGCAAGAAAAAGGGCTCATTACTGTTTGTACTAATTGACTCTGAAGTATCAAAGATGAAGGAATCTGCCAAGCTAGCAAAGCAGGTCGAGAAAATAGGTGCATCTGCCATATTGGTAGGCGGCTCTTCAGCAATTGACCAGCTAGAGATGGCACAAGTTGTAAAAAACATCAAAAAGTCAGTTAAAATTCCAATCATATTGTTTCCTGGAAATGTTACCGGCGTAGTTCCATCGGCAGACGCCATATTGTTTAGCTCGCTGATGAACTCGGAAAACCCGTACTATATCACCCAGGCTCAGGCTTTAGGCGCCCCAAGCGTGCTCAAGTTCGGCCTAGAACCATTACCTACCGCCTATATCATAATAGGTGAAGGGACAACTGCCTGGTTTGTCGGCTCGGCAAAAGGCATACCGTTTGACAAGCCAAACATTGCAGCTGCCTATTGCCTGGCAGCCCAATTCCTAGGAATGAGATTTGTGTATTTGGAGGCAGGATCCGGAGCAAAGGAAAGCGTTCGACCCCAGATGGTTGCAACTGTCCGCAAACTCTTCAAGGGATTTCTTATAGTGGGTGGGGGCATTCGTGACGCCAAAACCGCCTCAGAACTAGTAAAAGCAGGAGCTGACGCCCTAGTCATTGGAACAATGCTGGAAAAGGAAAAAGACAGCCTCAAAAGGCTAGCCGAAATAGCAAATAGTATCAAGAACATAGGCTAAACATGTCAGAGAATGCAGCGATCTCCCGAATTCAGGGAATCCCAATGCCAAACAATTACCTAGATTACTATTCCAAAATATCAGAACAGGTCTACCAAATCTTTGAAAAAGCCGCCGAGGCAAAATCGACACTGGTTGATTCCTCTGGCATAGTGGAACCAAAAATAGCGTTTGATCTGGCAGACCGGGTTGCCAAAATGCACGACATTGACATTGCCGAGCCCTTGAGGGAATTATTGAAAACCAAGGGAAAGGAGCTTGCGGCACTGGAACTATCCAAAAGCATTGCCTTGGGGCAATATCTCCCAGAAGATACCACACTTGAGCAAAGACTGGACAATGCCGTGCGCGTAGGCTTGGCCATAGTAACCGAAGGCGTCACAATTGCACCACTCCAGGGAATCTCAAGTGTAACTATAAAGAAAAACAAGGACGGAACTGACTATCTTTCGGTGTCCATTGCCGGCCCAATGCGTTCTGCGGGAGGAACGGAGTCTGCCGTTACCATGTTAATTGCTGACCATGTAAGGCAGACAGCAGGACTATCAAAATACCAGGCAAATGCCTTTGATGACGAAACGGGCAGATTCGTAGAAGAATTACGCATCTATGAAAGGGATGTTGGAAGCTTTCAGTATCACGTCCAAGACCAGGACATCATCACAGTAATTGCCAATCTTCCAGTAGAACTTGATGGCGTGGACACAGACCCAAACGAGGTGGTTAACCACAAAAACATGGCTAGAATCAAGACAGACAGGGTTCGTGGCGGTGCCCTACGTGTACTAAACGATGGCCTAATTGGCAGGGCAAAAAAACTGCTCAAAAGAATAGAGCTGTACAAGCTAGATGGTTGGGACTGGCTTGGCGAACTAAAAGGAGCAGTCCAAAAGGGAGAGGAAGGAGATTCTGCGGCAAAACGCCTCAAAGAGGTAATTGCCGGAAGATCTGTTCTATCAATGCCAAACAAAATAGGTGGATTTCGCCTAAGATACGGCAGGGCTTGCAACACGGGCTTTGCGTCTGTAGGAATTCACCCAGTTGTGGCAGAAATTCTAAACCACACCATAGCAGTTGGAACCCAGATAAAACTGGATGTTCCAGGAAAAGGCGCAACGGTTGCCTTTGTGGATTCAATTGACACGCCTATTGTTCGGCTAAAAAACGGTAATGTCGTAAAAATTCAAACAATAGAGCAGGGAATCAAAATCAAAGACGACATTGAGAGGATTCTGTATCTTGGTGATATTCTAATTTCATTTGGGGACTTTTTGGAAAATAACGCACAACTCATACCTTCTGGATATGTTGAAGAGTTTTGGCTAGAGGAGCTGGCACAAAAAATCCAACAATATGAGGCAAAAACAGAACTGCAGGAATTCTTGGTAAAAACCCCGACATTGGAGGAAGCCCTGGAAATATCACTGAATTTTCAAATCCCACTACATCCAAAATATCTATTTTATTGGGAACAGATCTCACCCGCTGAACTGGAAACATTGCTAAAGCCAGCATCAATAGAAGACGAGAGAATTATCTATTCAATGCAGGCAAAGCCAATCCTCGAAAAAATTGGGGTGCCTCACGCAATACAGGACGATTCTGTGGTATTGTCGGAAATGGAAGCAGAGGTGTTTTACCAAATTTTACTATCAAACCAAATACAAATAGACCACACAGACTCGGTTCCGCAAATCCTGAGTCGGGCAACTGGAATCACAATTAGGCCCAAGTTTTCCGCCTCTATTGGCGTTAGAATTGGCAGGCCTGAAAAGGCAGCAGCTCGTCTAATGAAGCCCCCAGTGCATACTTTGTTTCCTATTGGCGACAAGGGAGGAAGCACGCGTGACCTGCTCAAGGCAAGCAATGGTTCCGAATTTTACTGCAACATTTACAATCGAATTTGCAAGAACTGCAACATTCCATCAATTAGCATAAACTGCCCAAGGTGCTCAAATAGAACCGTAATAGAGCACACATGTCCATTGTGTAGATCTGTTCTGGATGCTACATTTTGTCAAAAATGCAAGAAAAAAGTTCCGACTCATTCCTTCAAGCCTTTCCCACTAAAAGAAAGAATATTTGCAGCCCAGGAAAAAATTGGTGTCCGGGTTCAGGAACCATTCAAGGGAGTAATGGAGCTTATCAACCAAGACAGAATTGCAGAGCCACTAGAGAAGGGACTAATCCGACAAAGCCTGGACTTGACTGTATTCAAGGACGGAACTGTACGATTTGATGCCACAAATTCACCTCTGACTCACTTTAAACCAGCATGGATTGGCACGTCCATTGCCAAGCTAAACGAGCTCGGATATGTTGTCGATATAGATGGAAGACCGCTGACCAGCCCTGACCAAATTATAGAAATCAAGATGCAGGATATCATAATACCACACGAGAGCGGAAAATACTTGGTGCAGACCTGCAAGTATATCGATACAGAGCTTGCAAAATTCTACGGAAAATCCTCTTTCTATAATGTCAAAAACACGGCTGATCTGATAGGACACTTGGTTATTGGCCTAGCCCCTCATACATCAGTAGGGATTGTCGGCAGAATCATTGGCTATACGGAAACGCACGTCTGCTTTGGCACACCAAACTGGCATTCCGCAAAGAGGCGAGATGCTGATGGCGACGCTGACTCTATTATGTTGTTGATGGATGCATTATTGAATTTCTCAAGGCAGTTTCTCTCTGATAAAATCGGAGGACTTATGGATGCGCCACTTTTGGTCCAACCAGTTGTGTTGCCCCATGAATCCCAGCCGCAGGCGCACAACTTTGAGGTGACAAAAAAACTACCACTGGAATTCTTTGAAGATACCGTCTCTGCCAAAAAGGCATCCGAGGTCAAAAGCGTTGAAATCATAAAATCGCGACTGGAAACAGAAAGGCAATTCTATGATTATTATTTTACCCATACTACATCGACACTTACTACGTCACGATCGCGAAGTGCATATTCCACATTGGGCTCGATGCTTGACAAATTCGACATGCAAATAAGAAACGCAGAACTAATATCGGCAGTAGATACTACTGAAATTGTCACTAATGTTATTACGACACATCTGGTACCAGATATAATTGGAAATCTCAGAGCGTATGGCAGGCAGAAATTCCGTTGTACTGCATGTGGTCGAAAATACCGAAGGACTCCGTTACTGCAGCACTGCATTTGCGGAAACAATCTGATCCAGACAATTACTAGGCCTTCAATTGAGAAATATCTCCGGCTGGCAAAGCGCCTAGTTGAAAAATATGATGTCGGCCCATACCTAAAGGGCAGAATTGGCACACTGGAAGACGAAATCAATCTGGTGTTTGGAAAGCGAAGTGGCGACCAGCTATTACTAACTGACTATAACTAGCGCAGCTTTACGTATTCGTAGGCGCCCAGCTTGTTATCAAAGCAATAGTGAACTTTTTGATAGTCCTTTCGGAATGATTTGACCTTGGCTGCTAGTTTCTTTGGATCCTTTTTCTCAATTACAATATTCTTGATGAAACCTGCAATCTCTTTCATTTCTGGTGTTTTCATGCCTAGTCTTGTTAATTCTGATACACCTAATCTAATTCCACCTGGGTGGAAATAGTTACGCCCTGCCTTGATGTCACCTGGAATTAGCTGTCTGTTTACAATGATGTTTGCCTTTTCTAGGTCTGCTTCTACTTTGCCGCCATCGGAATAATCCAGAACATTTACTGCAATTTGGTGTGATTTTGTGTAACCTCGTTTTTCACCTAATACCTTGAATCCTGCAGCAGAGAGTGCATCAGCTAGTGCCTTTGCATTTTTGATTACGTCTTTGGCATATGCTTTACCAAACTCTAGTGCTTCTGCAAATGCAATTGCCTTTGCCGCCATGTGATGAATGTGATGACTCGATGTCAATCCGGGGAAGGTTGCCTTTTTGATTGCCTCACCATGTTGCTCACCGCCCAATACTAGTCCACCCTGTGGGCCAAACAAGGTCTTGTGCGTGCTCATTGTCATGGTGTCAGCTCCTTCTCTTAGTGGATCTTGGAACTGGCCTCCAGCAATCAGTCCTGCAACATGGGCTGCATCATAGTTAATGTGAATGTTGTATGATTTGAGAAAATCAGACAATTCTTTGACTGGATGTGGGAATAAGAATAATGATCCGCCAAACATTGCCATTTTCGGCAGTCGATTTGCTTTTTTTAGCTCCTCCACTTTTTCCTTGGTCTTGTCCACATCAATAGTCATTTCTTCTGCGTCAAATGGATAGAATTCAATGTCCAGTCCGTGGACTAATCCGGCAGTTCCGGAATGCTCCTTTTTGCCGTGAGAAATGTGACCTCCTGCTGGAATTGATGGCGCAATCATTACGTCTCCTGGATTTGTAAATGCGGAATAAACTGCTAGATTGGCAACTACGCCTGAAATTGGTCTGACATCTGCAAACTTTGCCTTGTAGAGCTTTTTTGCCAAATCCATGCACTGGACTTCAACTTTGTCAATATACACACAGCCTGCGTAGACGCGCTCGCCTGGCCAGCCTTCTGCATAACGATTTCCAAAGTCTGATAGTAATGCCTCCTTTACTGCCGGAGATGGCACATTTTCGCTTGCAATAAGAGGTATGGAATTTTCAAACCACTTGTTGTGCTCTACTAGGTCTGCAAGAATTTTTTTGTACGAGTTTTTGTAGGCAGAACCGGCCATGTTTTGCCAGTCTTTTATCCCAATTTAAAAACAGCGATTGGTTTTGGCCCAAAAATACCTGATCGCTGGTTTGGCGCAGCTCACAAATAAGATATAAAAAGGGAAAAATTGGAACGGTGATCGAATGAGCGTTCAAGTACCAAAGGGAAATTTGCCCGTAGTTTTACTAAAAGAAGGCTCGACTGAAAACAAAGGTCGCGAAGCCCAGAAAAACAATATTGCAGCTGCAAAAATTATCGCAGAAATTGTTCACTCTAGCCTAGGTCCAAGGGGAATGGATAAGATGCTAGTTGACTCGTTAGGAGATGTTACCATTACCAATGACGGTGCCACTATACTCAAAGAAATTGATGTTCAGCACCCTGCAGCAAAAATGCTAGTTGAAATCTCCAAGACAACCGACAGTGAAGTAGGCGATGGCACAACCTCTGCAGTTATACTTGCAGGCGCGTTACTTGAAAACGCCGAGTCACTGATTAACCAAAATGTACACCCGACCGTAATAGTTGATGGATACAGAAAGGCGCAGAAAAAGACACTGCACTTCCTA
>Ga0194120_10004961_pt1 | contig 19980 bp, 15 predicted proteins | sample TA2MahCa65mmetaG_FD_148642 | JGI IMG/M metagenome (GOLD analysis project Ga0194120, IMG submission 148642) | Freshwater microbial communities from Lake Tanganyika, Tanzania - TA2015019 Mahale Deep Cast 65m | ecosystem: Environmental > Aquatic > Freshwater > Lake | place: Tanzania: Lake... | reverse complement strand
TGGCGCAAACGCACGCAAACGCCCCTAGGACGCGCGGAACGCAGCGGGGGGCGGCAAAACCGGGGGCAAAAAAGGTCCGCCGGGCGCTGCCGGGCACGGCGTGGAGGCGAAAAAAGGCGCCGGCACCTCCGCTCCGCGGCTGGCCGGCGCGGGGCGGTGGATTCTGGCGCACGTCGCCAGTTGCCCCAGGGCCATCCGTGCCCTACGCTGCCGCACCTCCGGGAGGTTGCCGTGCTCGCCCCAGAATCCTTCGAACTGACCGACGTGCGCACCCAACGTCGGGTGCTCGCCATCCTCAACCGTTCCGAGGGCCTGCAGACCGTGTCGAACCAAGTGCTGCTGCGGCTGATGTCCATGTCGCGTTTGCGCCAGTTCCAGCCCCAGGACGTGTTGTGGCGCCAGGGCGAGGTCGCTGGCGCGGCCTGGGTCATCTTGCATGGCGCGGTCAGTGTGGCGGGTACCGTCGCGGAGACGGACGTGGCCGCGAGCACGGCCATCGGTGTTGCGGCGGTGCTCCACGGACAGCCGTTCACCAGTTCTGGCGCGGCGTTGACCGAGGTTACGGCCCTTGAAATCCCGCGGGCGGCGCTGCACCTGCTGGCCGAGACTTCGACCGGATTGCGCCGTGCGCTGCGCCACACTGCGACCGTCAAGGGCTACCAACTGCCGACTTTCGTGCAGGAAAGGGAGCGCGATTGCGTCGAGTGGGTGGTGTCGTGTCTTCCGCCCGGTTGGTCCGAGTCGGCGTTCGTCGGCCGCCTCGCGCGGGCGTGGATGGCAAGCCTGCCGGACCGGCTGACCGTCGTGGTCGTCGATCCAGCGCACGACGGCGCCCCCGTACATCAGAGCGGCGACGTGCCAGTCGTGCGGGTGGCGGCCGGCGAAGTGCCTCCAGACGACATCGCGTTCGCGGCTGCTGTCGGCATCGCGGAGCAGTCTTATCTGCTGCTGGATACCGGTGCGTGCGCCCCTGCCGAACGCGTCCGGTGGCGCCACCGCGCAGAAAAGGTCATCGCCGTCCAGGACGGTGGACATCGACCCGACACGGCTGGCGTGCCCAGGGCTGCGGTGCTGGTGCCGGTGGTGCGGGTGCCGGGCGCCGTGGGTCGGGTCGCGCCGAACGCAGTGCGGGTGCGCTTGGACCCAGGCGAACTGACAGGCAACCTGACCGATGCCGGCCTTGCCGGGCTGCAACGGCTGGCGCGCTCCGTTTCCGATCGCACGGTGGCCCTGGCTCTGGGCGGCGGTGGTGCCTGGGGCTATGCGCACGTCGCGCTGATCCGGGCGATCGCACGCAAAGGCGTGCCCATCGACATGGTGGCCGGGGTCAGCTTCGGCGCGATGGTCGGAGCGTATTACTGCGCCAACGGCCTCGCGGGGCTGGATGTGCTGGTGGCCCGCGGCGGCGTCTTCCACCGCTGGCTGCCGGCGGCGATGGCCACTTCCCACATCATCGGCATGCTGGCCAGGCGCGACCTCGGCCACTTGCAACTCGACGATTTCGAGGTGCCGTTCTTTCCGGTGGCCACCGATGTCGCAGCGGGCGAAGCTGTGGCGATCCAGGGCAAGTCCATGTCGTTCGGCGTACGCGCCAGCGGTTCATTCCCAGGGGTGTTTTCGCCGACGACGGGCAGCTACCCCGACAAGACCACGAGCGTGCGCTTTGTCGACGGCGGCATTCGCGACAATGTGCCCGAGGCCGCATTGTTGGCCGCCGGGGCTGATTTGCTGGTGGCGTCGAACATCGTGCCGCTGCCTGCGCCTCAGAAGCCCACGGGACCAATGATCAACCTGCCGTTCTGGCGCTACTTGCACGAACTCAATCCCCTCGGACGCATGCAGGACGCGTGGCGGTCCACGTTCATCTTGTTCCACTCGGCGGGCGAGACGGGGACACTGAGCGCCGACGTGGTGTATGACAGCAAGCCCAACGAGTTTCTGGCCACGAGTTTCAAGCACGCCGCTGGTATCGTCCGGGCCGCTGAACCAGAAGTCGAGCCGGTCGCCGAAGAACTCGCGCGGCGTTGGCAGTTGATGCTCGCCAAGGCCGATTGACCAAGCGGCAGCCGCGATTGGGGTGTTTCGCGCGGAAAGTTGCTGGCGATGCATGCGCGCCAAGGCCGATGGATCAGGTCGTCGCGTTTCGCATGTGCTCGGCGAGCTGGTCGGCGTCGAACCCGCGCGCCTGCAATCGCCCGCGCAACAAGGCGTCCATCTGTGCCTGCTTGCCGGCGATGAACCCTGCCACCTGCCGCTCGTCGTGGCGCACCCGTTTGTTGAAAAGTACATACGGCAGGTAGTACAGCTCGCCCCACAGGCAGGTGGGCTGCACGCCGATTTGGCGGTCCATCAACGTCAGGCCCGTCGGCACGCCTTTTCCCTTGAGGTAGTCGCGCGAGGCCTGGCGACCCTGTTCGTATACCGGCGTCTCAAAACGGATTCCCCACCGCGAATAGAATCCGGCGATCAACGTCAGGGACACCCGCATCTGCTCGACCATCTCGCTGGTTTCCTGGTTGGAACCGTCGGCAAGCGCCGGGATTCCGTGCTCGAGGCAGAATTCGGCGCTGCGCAGGTGCATCGCCAGCTTGCACCCCATGCACCACACGAAGGCGCCGCCAGCGTCGCGCGCTTCCTGGGCTATGCGCTGGACCACGATGTCGTCAAAAAGGTCCTTGGTGGGCAGCAGGTGCAGCGAAAAGCGGTCGCCGATCGCCGCTTGGAGCGCTTGGGTGCGCTTCTCTGCTCGCCCGAGCCCAAAGTGACCGTAGCCGTTGGCATAGTGAAGCAGATGCACCCGTGTGTGCTGGGTCGCCAGTCGCGCAGCCGTGGCGGTCGAGTCGAGGCCTCCGCTGAACATCAAGGCGATTTCGGTGGACGCGACCATGGTGGCCCACGTGCGACGATGCGCCGGGGCAGTGTACCGCGCACGCGTGCACTGCGCGAGTTCCACGTTCGGAACCATCTATTTTCCAATGCAAAACTCGGAAAACACCTTCGCCAGCACGTCGTCAGGTGTCAGCGGCCCGGTCAGTTCGTCCAAGGCGTCGAGGGCGTCGCGCAGGTCGGCGGCGACGAGTTCCAGGGCCGGATCGATGTTGATAAGGATGACGGCGCGGTCCAGGGCCGCCGCCGCGCGCACAAGGTGGTCGGCGTGTCGTTGGCGACAGATGGCCACAGCGTCACCACCCACCGACGCAAGCGCGCGTACGTGGTCCACGAGGCGGTCGCGCAACTCGGACACGCCCTCGCCGCGCGCGGCGCAGACCTGACTCGCGGACGCCAGCAGCGGATGGCAAGCGACGGCAGGATGGACGGGCAAATCCGCCTTGTTGCGGACCGCAACCACCGCGACCCGCGTTGGCGGCATCGGGTCCGGCGGTACCGCCTGATCGACGACCCATACGACGATGTCCGCTCCGCCAAGTTCAGCGGTCGCCCGGCGCGTGCCTTCGGCCTCGACGGGGTCGCTCGTTGCGCGCAGCCCAGCGGTGTCGACCCAGGTAATGGCGGTGCCGTGCGGTGCGGTGCGCACCTCGATCGTGTCCCGTGTGGTGCCCGGTCGGGCGTCGACGATGGCGCGATCGGCGCCGCATAGGGCGTTGAGCAATGTCGACTTGCCCGCGTTGGGCGCGCCGGCCAGGACGACCCGTGCACCGCGCACTCGGATGCGGCCGGCGTTCGCGGTGGCGGCAAGCGCGCGCATCCGCTGCGCGAGATCGACCAGACGGTCGCGCAGAGGGTGCGGGTCGAACACCGCGAGGTGTGGCTCGGCCGCGAAATCCAGACGCGCCTCGATGTCGGAAGTCGCCCGCAGCAGGGGCGCGCGGAGGTCGGCGATGGCCCTGCTGGTCGCGCCATCCAGGTGCTGCAGCGCAGCGGCGTGCTGGTCTGCGCCGCCAGCGTGCAAGACGTCGAGGAGCGCCTCGGCCTGCGCAAGATCGAGCTTGCCGGCCAACAGTGCGCGCATCGTGAATTCACCCGGTCGTGCCGCGCGCGCCCCGACGAAGTACAAGGCGTCGACCAGCCGATCCACGCCTGCCGGAGATCCGTGGACCTGGAACTCGACCACATCTTCGCCTGTGTACGAGCGCGGCCGCTGGAACCGCACCACGTATCCAAGATCGATGATGGACCCCGTGCGCGGATCGCGCAGCGTGCAATACGTGAGCGTTGCGTGGGGCAGTGTGCGCTCGCCGGTCACGCGCTGTGCGGCCTCGAGCACGCCTTCGCCGCTCATGCGGACGACGGCCACGCCCGCGATCCCCGGAGCGGAGGCGAGCGCGACGATGAGGTCACCGTCCGGCAATGTACCTCGCGGGTTTGCAGTCGGCGCGCCGCTATGCGCGCAGCGCCTTGATCTTGCCGACCAGTTCGGGCACCGCGACGAACGCATCTGCCACCAGGCCGTAGTCTGCCACCTTGAAGATCGGCTCGTCCGCGTTCTTGTTGATGGCGACGATGACCTTGCTGTTCTTCATGCCGGCCAGATGCTGCACGGCACCCGAGATGGCGATGGCGAAGTACAACTGCGGCGCGACGACCTTGCCCGTCTGTCCGACCTGGTAGTCGTTGGGAGCGTAGCCATCGTCGACCGCGGCCCGCGACGCGCCGATGGCTCCGCCCAAAAGGTCCGCGAGCGGTTCGGTGATCTGGTTGAAGCGGTCCTTGAGTCCACGGCCACCCGCCACGACGACGCTGGCCTCGGCCAAGTCCGGCCGGCTCGACACCACGCCTTCGAATCCGACGTACCGCACCCGTGCGCTCGCTGCCTGTGGATCCGCCGCAACCTCGACCAACGGTGAAGCACCGCCCGTCGCGGCCAGGGCATCGAAGGCCGACGCGCGCACCGACACCACCTGGACGGGCGTCTCGACGACGACATCGCCGGTCAGGTTGCCGGCCCACATCGGCCGCCGATAGGCGAGGCCCTGCGCGGTCTGGACCACGCCGACCACGTCCGACGCCATGCCGGCCTGTAGTCGGACGGCTACGCGCGGAAGCACGTCCTTGCCGGCGCTCGAGGCCGACATGCACACTAGGTCGGCACCAGCACGCTGCGCCAGGTCGGCGATGACCTTGGCGTAGGGCCCTGCAAGGACATGGGCGAGGTCGGGGTGGTCGGCGACGTACACGGCGTCCGCGCCGTAGCCCGTCAGGGCCTGAGCCACGCCGCCCACGCCGGAACCCAGGACGGCCAGGTCGTACGAACCGCCAGCGTGCGCGACAACTTGCCGGGCGAATTCGAGGGTATTGAGGGTGAGCTTCTTGGGTGCGCCTTTCTCGTGCTCGGCGATCACCAGGATCTTGGTCATGGGGTACTCCTGTGGAGAGCTTGGGGGCCGCGTGGACCCGCAGGGCCCGGGGCGAGGGGTGGTTGGCGCTGCCTACAGCACGCGAGCTTCCGCGCGCAGACGCGCCACGAGGTCGTCGACGTCTTTGACCAGTACGCCTGCCTTGCGACCTTCGGGTGTGGACATCTTGACGATGCGCACCTTTGGCTTGGCGTCACCCAGCTCCAGGTCGTCGAGCTCCAGTTCGTCCAGGGGTTTCTTCTTGGCCTTCATGATGCCGGCGAGCGGTGCGAAACGCGGCTCGTTCAGGCGCAAGTCGGCCGTGACGACCGCAGGCAGGGTCACCGCGAGCGTCTCCAGCCCGCCGTCGACTTCGCGCGTGACAACGACCTCGCCGTCCTTGAGTTCCACCTTCGATGCGAAGGTCGCCTGCGGCCACCCGAGGTACTCGGCCAGCAGTTGACCCACTTGGTTCGAGTCGCCGTCGACGGCCTGCTTGCCGATGAGAATGAGGTCCGGCGCTTCGCGTTCCGCGACCCTGGCATAGATGCGCGCGATGAGGTCGGAGTCCGTGGTCTGTTCGTCCGCGCTCACCAGGATGCCGCGATCGATACCGCGTGCGAGCGCTCCCTGGCGGATGAAGCGGGCCGTCTCATCGGACTCGCCGATTCCCAGCGCCACGGTTTCGATGTCGCCGTGCTCCTCTGCCAGTTGCAGCGCGCATTCAATGGCGTTTTCGCAGAAGTAGTTCATCACGTATTCGACATCGCCCTCGATCCAGGTGCCATCGCTGCTGATGGCGAGCTTGGCGTTCGGGTCGCTGACGCGCTTGGCGGAAACAAGGATTTTCACGGGAACTCCTCCATTCGGGGCCCGCCTGCAGCGCGGAGCCGCGGCGGCCAATCCAGGGTGTGCTGTGCCATGACGCGGTGCGTCAAGGGACGGCGCGCGCGCAAGGTAAGGCCGCCGCCGCGCCCTGTCAACGCGCCGGCTCCTGGCTCCGTCAGCCGCGTCGCATCAAGGATCGCATTGAAATTCATCAATGTGCGCGACAACGGCGCACGCACGCCGCGGCGAGACGCGGGATCGCGGCCCCGCGCAGCGCGTGCCTGCGTCACGGTCGTGCAGTCGGCGTCGGCGGGGCCGCCATCGCTCGCCAGCGCTCGCTGAACACGATGGGCTTGGCGGCGGTCTGCACGCGCTCCGCGAGTGCCACTACTGCGGGATGCTGTGGAAAATCATGGGAAAGGCGCTCAGAGAGCTCCTCCGCTTCGCCAAACAGCGCCTCCTGAAAAAGCAGGTCCGCAAGTGTGAGGCCGACGTACACGTTTTGCGGATTCATCAAATGCGCGCGTCGGGCGGCGTCAATGGCCTCGTCCCGCTTGCCACTCTGCTCCAGCGCGATCGCCATCCAATGCCACCAACTGGCCCACGTCGCCAGCGGCACCTGCGTGGTCGGGTGGATGTTGCGCAGGAAAGGCAAGGCCAGGTCAGGCCGCTTCATGTCGAGCACCGTGAACGCCGCAGACGCACAGGCCGCGTGCCCGGGGCGGCGCTCACAGACCGTCCGGTACAGGTGAAACGCTTCGTAAGCCCGTCCGCGCTGCGTCATCAAACGGGCTTCGACATAGTAGCCGTCGACTTCAGTCTCCTTGTGCGCCAAGAGACCGGCGGCGATTTCGCGTGCCAGTTCCGGGCGCCCGCGGTCGATGTACAGCAATGCACGAAGCGCGTCGATGGCGAAGCGGCGGTCGGGATGACGACGACGCAGCGACAGCGCAGTGGACTCGATGAGGTCGGGCCGCGACTTCTGGAAATACTCGGCTACTGCATAGGCGTGGTCCGGGATCGTCGGCAACACGGAGACCAGCAGAGCTTCGGCACGCGAGGAGCGACGCGCAACTTCGAGGGCATTGGCCAAGTGGTCGCCGCCCTGGGCCAGCAGCCACTTCAGGTCGCGGGCTGAGGTCTCTGTGTCGCCCAACTCAAGGCGCACCGCGAAGCGGAAAAGGCGCGGCTGGGCACTGGTCGGTCGCAGCGTGATGGCGCGGTCGAGCAGCCGGGCGGCCAAGGCATTGCGGCCGGTCTCCGCGGCTTTGCGTCCAAACAAGTACGCGGCGTGGGCGTCGGACGCGTAATGGTTCACAAGCAACTCCAATTCCCGGTCCAGATCCACGCTCGCCACCGTCCGGGCTGCGATATCCCGAGACAAGTGGCCTGCCGCCGGCCCTGCGATGAGCCAGCATGCCGCCGCGAGGGTGCAGCCGGTCAGTGCCATCATGCGCCCGTGGAAACGCCGCCGCCACTGCAGCAGGGCCTCCTGCTCCTTGCTCGTGCGGCGGAAGTGGAATTCGGCCGCGACCCACACGACGGCGAATGGGACGGCGACGCCAGCGATTTCCATGGAAAAGTCGGCAAGGTTGGAGACGAACATGACGCCAACTGCGACGACGTAGGGCATGGCCTCGTAGATGCGCAGCGTGCGCCGCAGCAACCGGCGCAGCGCCCAGGTCACCAAGGTGACGAACACCGCGAAACCAAGCCAACCGTCGGACGCGAGGCGGTCCAGCAGGAAATTCTCCGCGAAATCAATCCGAACCGTCGCAACGCCGGCCATCGCGAGCAGCACGGCCACGCCACCTGGCGCCCAACCGACAGCTGGGGCGTGCAAGCATTGCGCCGCGGTCGCTCGCCAGAGGTTGACCTTGTGGTCGGCGGAAAGGCCAGGCCCGCGCAAGAACTCGGTCTCGATGATCGGCCATCCCATCGACACAATCGCAAACAGCGCACACGCAGCGAGCAAGCTGGCGCGAAAACGCCGTTTCTCCCGACTCTGGCGCGGGTCGACGCGCATGTAGCTCGGCGGCGTGGGCGTCGTTGCCAGTGTGGCAAGCAGAACCACGAAAAGCGTCAAGATGCCGCCGCGCGACGCCGTTGCGACCACCATCAGCGACAAGATGAGCGCCACCGCCCCGGACACCGTTCGTCCTCGGCTCGGGCCGTGGACGGCACGGCCCAGGGTGACGGCGATGCACAGATTCATGAATCCTGCCGCGTGGTTGGGGTTGACCAACGCCAGGGTCCGCGCCAGGGCCACGGCGGGTTCGGGCAGCGTCTCTGCCCCGGCCTGGGACGCCGCCAGGAACACCACCCCTGCGGCCACGCCGACCGTCGCCATCGCGCCAGTGAAGAGCCCCAGCGTGCGCCGCCCGCCTGCCCCGAGCAGCAGGTTGGAAAACAGGTAGGCGTGTACCGACATCAGCAGGTACACAGCGGCCTGCAGGGCGGCGTCTCCAGGTGACACGGCAAGAGGAATCGCGGTCGACGCTGGCAACCCTGCCGCCAGGGCCATCTGGGTGTGCAGTTCGGCGGCAATCGGATTGAAGAATCGCACAACGGCCAAGGGCACCGGCACCACGTGCAGCGTCGCCCACGTTCCCAGCGCGAACCACACCCAGAAACTCGTTGGTGTCGATCGCTTGTGTGGCACGCAGGGGATCGACAAGACCCACAGCGCGACCGTTGCTGCTACAGCCGCGGCCACGGCACGCCAGCTCGTCGTGCCTTGCCCCAGGGCGAGGCCACCCAGCAAAAGCAGGAACCCGATGCGCGCCACCCAGCGTGTGGCCCGTCGGAACCGCGCCGCGCGGTCCACACCGTCGCTGTCCGCCAGCGCCGTTTCCTCTTCGTGGTCACCGGCCTGCGCCAAACGATCCTCACGCGCGTCGCGCCCACGGCGGTCGGTTGCCGCCGCGTGACCCGACCTTCGACTTTCGGCTCAGCTAGGAGCCTGTCGGTGAAACGCCAGAATCGCGAGATTCTGGCCGACAGGCTCCTAGGCAGCCCGCGGCTGCGGCCTGCCAGCGACCGAAACTGCCTGAATTCACTTCAGGCAGTTCTTGGTCGCTGCCCCAATCGCAACCAGCACGGAGCCTGTTGGACGATAGTCCGACAGGCTCCTAGTGCAGCGCCCGCCGTCTGCACCTCGCCGGCATGACGCCGCCGCCTGCGCTCCATTGAGCGCCGCCCGCGCCCCCGCAGGCACCACCCTGGACCGGCTAGTACCTCAGGCCCGAAATTCGCGCCGGGTTCCGGCGCGCAACAGGGCTGAGGTACTTCCGGCCGCGGCTGCGGCCGGCCGCGGGGGTGAGCGCGCATGGGCGCGCGAGGGGGCTGCGAGCCCCCTTCACGAAACAAGCAGCTAGTAGGCGAAACGGATTGAGGATTTGTTGCGGCATTACTGCCCGTATCCCGGTGCGAATTTGGGGTTTCGCCTACTAGGACTGGCCCGGAACTTTTGCCCAATCCTTGAGGAACTGGGCGTTGCCGAGGTCGGTCAACGGATGATTGAACAGTTGGTCGAGGACCTTGTACGGCACCGTGCACACGTGGGCGCCGAGCTTGGCAGCCGACACGATGTGCATCGGGTGCCGCGTCGACGCGACCAACACCTGTGTTGCGAACCCGTAGTTGCGGTAGATCTGCACGATGTCGCCGATGAGGCCCATGCCGTCGGTGGACACGTCGTCGAGCCGGCCAACGAACGGAGAGATGTAGGTCGCGCCGGCCTTGGCCGCAAGCAGCGCCTGGCTGGCGGTGAAGCACAGCGTCACGTTCGTGCGAATGCCCTCGTCGGTCAGGGCCTTGCATGCCGCGATGCCTTCGCGGGTCAGAGGCAGCTTGACCACGACCTGCGGCCCCAGCGCCGCAAGCGCGCGGCCTTGCACCAGCATGCCTTCCAGGGTCAGGTCGGTGACCTCCAGCGACACGGGGCCTTGGACAATTTGCAGGATTTCGGCGCGGACGTCCTCGAAACGGCGCCCCGTTTTGGCGACGAGGGACGGATTGGTCGTCACGCCGTCGAGGATGCCCCACGCCAGGGCCTTGCGGATTTCCGCGACGTCCGCCGTATCGACGAAAAACTTCATGTCTGGTCCTCCTGTGGCCCGGGCAAGGCGGGGCCCCGATGGTTGCGTTCAGCAACTGGAAAGTTCATGGCCCGCGGCGCTTGCGGATGCATCACCCGATGAGCTTGAAGGCGAACGCGGCGGCCAGTGCCAACAGCAGGCAAAACCCGACGATGGCCGGGACCAACCACTTGCTGGGCGGTCGGCGCGCGGCCACCGGGGTCTTGACTCCGAGGTTCGGGCGTGACGCCTCCTGAGCGGGCTCCAGCCGGTCTGCAAGCCCGCCCTGACCGCCTTCGTCGCGCGCCAGGTCGTCGAGTACGCCCTCGTCCAGGCTGTCCAGCATCTTGCCGACCTGCAGCCGCGACACACTCTTGGCGCGCAAATCGGCGGGCCGCAGCGGCACCTGGCCAAGCGTCAGGTCGAGGTTGCCCAAGCGTGCCAGTTCGTGCATTTCGTGCGACAGCAAGGTCAACACGTCGAACGTCTCGGTTTCGTGTTCCGTGTCAAGGAGTTCACGCAGGAACTGGGCCAGGTCGGCGCTGGTCGCCCGCAACCCCTTGCGCGCGAGGTAGCTGGCGATCTCGGTCTCACACTCGCGGCAGGTCTGGAAACGGCGTTTGAGGTTCTTGGCCAGCGCCCGCTGGAGCAGCTTGTCGAGATCCTCGTCGACGTCGTCGCGGGTCGGTCCGACCCTGGGGATGTCGCCCTTGCGCACCAACTCGATGGTCTCGCTGTCGTTCTTTCCGGCGAACAGGCGGCGCCCGCACAGCATCTCCCACAGGATGATGCCGACGGCATAGATGTCAGCGCGCCCGTCCGGCTCGCGGCCCTCGACGACTTCGGGGCTGAGATACGCGAATTTGCCTTTGACGACGTCCACCTCGCTGACGGCCACGTTGCTCTTGGCTTTGGCCAGCCCGAAATCGGTGATCTTGACTTCGCCCTGCCGCGACAACAGCACGTTGGGAGGCGAGACGTCGCGATGCACGATGCCGAGCGAATGGCCTTGGGCATCGGTCTTCTCATGGGCGTACGCCAGGCCCTTGGCGATTTCCATGGCCACGAAGCAAGCAACGCTGACCGGGAACGTCACACCGATATCGACGGCCCGCTGCATGACCCGCCGCAGGTTGGCACCATCGACCAGTTCCATGGCCATGAAGTAGGTTTCGCCGACGCGGCCCATGTCGAGGATCTGCACGACGTTGGCGTGGTTCAGCTGCATCGACAGGCGCGCTTCGTCCAGGAACATGCCCACGAACTTTTGGTCCTGGGTCAAGCTGGGCAGGATGCGCTTGATCGCCACGGCCTTCTCGAAGCCATCGAGCGACACGGACACGCCCTTGTAGATTTCAGCCATGCCGCCAGCGTCGATCTTCTCGATGATGCGGTAGCGCTGGTGAACTGAGGCCATGCGTCGGTTGCCAGGGGCGGGCGCGAAGCGCGCGGGCGCGAGTATGAAGCACGGTCCGCCATTTGCAAAGCGCGGTTCCGCCCGAAAAGCCCAACCCGGCCAGAACATGGACACGGCGCCGCGACGCGGCCAGAATCCGCGGGAGCGCAGCGGGCGGCGCAACGGCGACATGAACAAACCTGCACAATTGCTTTCGTTGCTTGCCCCTTTGGCGTTTGCGCGCATGGCGTACGGCGAGGCGGACCCGTTGGCCCACGGCGACCGGACCGCAAGCCTCTACCGCGACGTGTTGCGCGTCGGCGAGGGCGGCAAGCCGCTGCTGCCCCTCTCGGTGCTGAGTCGTCAGGACAAGGTCGAGATCGCGGCCCCAGCCGGCCTGCGCATCCTGGGCACCGGCGATGGACAAGTCGACGTGCGACTGCCTCCCGAACGCGCCGTGGAACTGTCGGCCAACGACCGCCGACCTGGCGTGGTGCGGCAGTTCGTGGTGCTTGCGCGAGCGGCGGCCTGGGACTTCGACACCCTGCGCGCGCAGAAGGCGGCCTGGAAGGATCGCGGCCTCGCGGTCCGGGCGCTGGGCACCGGCACCACCTACGGACTGGCCGGTCGCATGTTCGACACGCGCCAGACCCTGCTGTGCCTGGACGCCCAGTTCGAGGACGGCGCGGTGGCGCGCGCCAAGGCGGCGGAACTCGCCAGGCAGTTTGGCGGCGAGCTGGCGGTGCACACCGTCGTCGAGACGCCCCCAGGGGCTGAATTGGTCGTGCGCGACAAGGCGGGATCTGCGCTGGAGATCCATGCCAGGGACGTGCTGTGGTTCGAGGCCCTCAAGCACACCGGCAAGGCGGCGGCACTCAGGGTCGTGGGGTCGCGGGGTTCGGTGCGCACCGACTTGGAGCTGCCCGGGCGCGTCTACGTCATCGCCGGTCAGCAGGGACTGGAGGTCGTCAACGAGGCCGAGATCGAGCGCATCTTGGAGGGGGTGGTCGCCTCGGAGATTTTTCATTCCGCACCCGATGCGGCCCTGCGGGCGCAGGCAATCGCGGCTCGCACCGACATGCTGGCCAAGGTCGGCACGCGCCACGCCACAGACCCATTCGCCATTTGCAGCGAGACCCACTGTCAGGCCTTCCGCGGTCTCGAACGGGTCAACGCACGCATCGCCGCGGCGGTCCACGACACCCGCGGCCAGGTGTTGGTCGACGCCGAGGGCCGGTTGGTCGACGCCTACTACCATGCCGCATCGGGCGGGCACACCGAGGCCAACGAGAACGTGTGGCCGGGACGGCCGCAACCGGCGCTGCGCGGCGCTCCCGACGTGATCGAGGGGGGCAAGCCACCGTTCGCCCAGGGCATGAGCGATGCCGCCGTGCAGGCGATGCTCGAGGGCAAGGACGAGTCGTGGGCCGCGGCCTCGGGGTTGAACGCAGAGGCGTGCCGCTGGAAGACCGAACGCAGTGCTGGCGAACTGCTGGATCAACTCAAGGGCTTTGGCGTCGCTGCGCCGGTGCGCGAGCTCAACGTGTTGCGCCGCGGTGTTTCGGGTCGTGTCGTGTCGTTGCAGGTCGCGTCGATCGACGGCAAGGTGGTCTCCATCGACGGTGAATTGCGCATCCGCGACGCGCTTGGCGGGTCGCACGGACCCAAGGGGCTGCGTTCGTCGCTCGTCATCGTCAAGCCGGGCGCCATGGGCAAGAACGGCGCGCCGGAGCGCTGGACCTTCGTCGGCGCCGGGTTCGGGCACGGTGTCGGCATGGACCAGACAGGCGCAGTCGCGCGCGCCAAAGCAGGCCAGGACTACAAGACCATCCTGCTGCACTACTACACCGGCGCAAGGCTGGAGACGCTGTACTGACATGGCAGGCGACAGCTTCGGCGTCCAACTGCGGCTGACAACGTTCGGGGAATCGCACGGCCCCGAGGTTGGCTGCGTCGTCCAGGGCGTGCCGGCTGGGGTTGCCCTTGATGTCGCCCACATCGCTTCTTGGCTCGCGCGACGCCGCCCTGGCCAGAATGCCCTGCAATCGCAGCGCAAGGAGCCCGATGTGCCGCGCATCGTCTCCGGCGTGTACCAGGGCAGGGCATTGGGCACACCCATCGCCGTGGTGGTCGACAACGGGGACGCACGGTCCAAGGATTACGCCGCGCTGGGCGACGAATTCCGGCCCGGCCACGCAGACTGGACGTGGCATCTGCGGTACGGGCACCGCGATCCGCGCGGCGGCGGTCGAGCCAGCGCACGGGAAACGGTGGCAAGGGTCATAGGCGGCGCGATCGCCGAGGCCGTGGTCCAGGCTCTCTGCCGGTCGCAGTCGCTGCCCGTGCCAGTGACGGTGGCGTGGGCGCAGCAGGTTGCCTCGGTCCAGGCGAACGGGCCGCCGCCCCATCGGCTGACCGGCGAGGCCCAGACCGGCTTCTCGTTCGATCCCGCGACGCTGGAGCGATGCCATGTGGACATGTCGCCCGTGCGCTGTCCCGACGCTGAAGCGAGCGCCGCCATGGTGGCCGCCATCGAGTCCGCGAGGCGCGATCGCGACAGCCTGGGTGGGGTGGTGCGCTGCGTCGTTCGCGACCCGCCGGCTGGACTCGGCGACCCGGTGTTCGACAAGTTGCCAGCGTCGATCGGCCACGCCCTGCTGTCGTTGCCGGCATGCCGGGGTGTGCAGTTCGGTAGCGGTTTCGCGGCGGCAGGCTTGTCCGGCAGCGTCCACAACGACGCGTTCGTGCCGGGTCGGGTACCGCTGCGCACCGCAACCAACCACCACGGCGGCACGCTCGGGGGCATCTCGACCGGCATGCCTCTGGTCGTCGACGCCGCGTTCAAGCCGCCTGCAACGATTCCGCGCGGCCAACTCGTGGCGTCACCGGACGGCGCCGCGCGTGAACTCGCAGTCACCGGGCGCCACGACCCCTGCGTAGTGCCGCGCGCCGTGCCGATCGTCGAGGCGGCCGTGCTGTTCTGCTTGGCAGATGCCCTGCTGGGGGCCACAGGAGCGCGGGTGCGCTGACCGTCAGCCGCCGAGCCGGCGCCCGGGGACCCACAACACCTCGGTCTCGCCCGCCTCGGCCGCAGCCCACCGCCCGGCGACGAACAGCCAATCGCTCAAACGGTTCAGGAAACGCAGGGCCAAAGGGTCCACGGCCTCGGACCGCGACAACCGCAACACCTTGCGCTCGGCCCGCCGGCAGACGGTGCGGGCCACGTGCATTCGAGCGCTCGCCGCGCCCCCTCCGGGCAGGATGAACGACTGCAGTTCCGGCAACGCCTCGTTCATGCGGTCGATGTCAGCCTCCAGCCAACGCACGTCCTCTGCGGTAGCGGCCGGCGCGCCTGTCCTGCGGTGTTCCTGAGGCGTCGCAAGGGTGGCCCCGAGGTCAAACAGCAACTGCTGCACTCCGATGACGCGGCGGAGCATGTCGTCAAAGGCATCTCCCCGCCCCGCCAGGTGTGGGTGCAGCGCACCGAGCGCGGCATTGAGCTCGTCAACAGTGCCGTAGGCTTCGACGCGAGGGTCGTCCTTGGGCACGCGGTCCCCGCCGACCAGTGCGGTGGTGCCGTCATCGCCGGTGCGGGTATAGATGCGGTTCAGCCGGACCATACAGCGGTTTGCCTTGCGGTTTGGGGCGAAGCTGCTCGACCGTTTCTGAAATCCGCGGAGCAGCGAGTGGGTTTGCAACAGCGCGAGCTTGTGAGCTACCCAGCAAGCAAGGGGGGCGAGGGCCACATCGCCCCGTTGTGCCACAGATTCTACGCGGGTGGTTTCAAGCGGTCGGCCACGATTTCGGCCAGGTCCTTGGTCGCGACAGAGTCGGCCGCATCCTTGGCCTTGACGCCGTCGGACAGCATCGTCATGCAGAACGGGCACGCCGAGGCGATGACATGCGGTTGGGTCTGCATGGCCTGTTCAACGCGCAGGTTGTTGACGCGACTGCCGATCTTCTCCTCCATCCACATGCGCGCGCCGCCCGCTCCGCAGCACATGCCGAGTTTGCGGCTGCGCTGCATTTCGACCAGTTCCACGCCGGGCACGGCCTGGAGCGCCTTGCGCGGATCGTCGTACACCTCGTTGTACCGGCCGAGGTAGCACGAATCGTGGTAGACGACCTTCTGCCGTTCGCCGTCGGTGAAGCTGAGCTTGCCGTCGGTCACCAGCTTGGCGATGAGCTCGGCATGGTGCACGACCTCGAAGGTCCCTCCCAGTTGCGGGTATTCGTGCTTGATCGTGTTGTAGCAGTGCGGACAGGTCGTGATGACCTTGCGCACGCCGCCCGCGACGAAGAGCTCGATGTTGGCCTTTGCCTGCTCCTGGAACAGGTACTCCTGCCCCGATCGGCGCGCGAGGTCGCCTGAGCACTTCTCCTTCTTGCCGAGGATGGCGAACGAAACGCCAGCGGCCTGCAGCAATTGCACCGTTGCTAGCGTGATCTTCTTGGCGCGATCGTCAAAGGCCCCCGCGCACCCGACGAAATACAGCCATTCGGGGTTCGGGTTCTCGTCCAGCGTCGGCAGGCCGAGCCCCTTGGCCCAGTCGCCGCGCTTGCCCGAAGCCATGCCCCAAGGGTTCGATTTGGACTCGAGATTCGCGAGCGTCTTGGCGAGCTCCTTTGGCATCTCGTTGCGCGTCATGACCAAGTGGCGACGGACCTCGACGATCTTGTCCACGTGCTCGATCATCACCGGGCACTGCTCGCTGCACGAGCGACAGGTGGTGCAGGACCAGATCGCGTCGGGGTTCAGCCCGGCGATGAGTTCGGGCAATCCGGCCTCTGCGTCCGCCTTCTCCTTGGCGGTCACTTGGCCTGCGCCGGCAACCCCTGCCGCGCCGATCGCCAAGGGTTCGGAGGGCCCGCCTGCGGCGACACCGGTCAGGATTTGGGATTGCCGGCCGTACACGTGATCGCGCAGGTCCAGGATGATCATCTTGGGGTTCAACGGCTTGCCGGTGTTCCACGCCGGACAGTTGACCTCGCAGCGCCCGCACTCCGTGCACGTATACAGGTCCAGGATCTGCTTCCACGTCAGGTCCGTCGCCTGGGACAGGCCGAGCGGCTTCTCGTCCTCCAGGGCTTTTTCGATGTCCGGCACCAGCGACAGCGCCCCCGGCGGCTCCAGCCGCGACAAGAACACGTTGGGAAGCGACGTGATGACGTGGAAGTGCTTCGACAGCGGGAGCAGGTTCATGAACACCACGATGATGCCAACGTGGACCCAGAAGTTGACCTCGCCCAACGCCCACAGCGTCCCGACCGCGACGCCGCTGCCTGCCGCAAGGTCCGCAAGCACGCGGCCGATCGGAGCATGGGCCAGGTGCTCGCGCGCCAGGGTCGCGTCCGTGCCACCCGCCGCGATCCGCGCGCCATAGTGCAGTCCCTCGAAGCCGAACTCGGTCACCATCAGCATGCCGATGAAGCCCAGAATCAGCAGTGCCTCGTGCGAATACGCGATCCGTTTGGGCCGGACTACGAGCCGGCGGTGGAAGAAGGCCAGGATCGCCACCAGCACCACCAGCACCGTCACATCCTTGACCGGTGCGTACAGCGGCTCGACGAGCGGCCATTGAAAATCCGGCACATAGGCCTGGACGAAAAGCTGGGTCGTGCGCAGGCCCAGGATGCAGAAGCCCCAAAACGTCAGCGCGTGGATCCAGCCGGCCGACGGGTCGGCCGGATCGCGGAACATCTTTTGTTGGCCGATCCCAACCCGCAACAACGCCCCCGCACGGTCGCGCACGAGGTTCCAGCGGGTCTCGGGCTTGCCGGCCAGCAGCAGCCGCGTGCGCCCCAACATGGTGCGGCCGAATACGGCGCCGGCAGCCAACAAGACCAGCGTCGCCAGCCACATGCGATAGCTCGTGTCCATCGTCTCCGTCCTCTCGTTTACCCACAGCAGGGGCCAGCGGCTTGCCGGGGTGCTGCCACGGGGTCACAATCCGCCCCCGGCGCGCCGGGCGGCTAGTGTGCGACGCAGCGCGTCAAATCGAAAGCGATGCAGGCCAACCCCGCCGAAATGCGAACGTTGTCAACTCAAGACGCACCGGGACCGCGCCTCAAAAGCGGTGTCTACGCCATCGTCGACGCAGATACGCTGGGATGGCCAAGCGGCCCAAGCGATCTGCAATTGGGCGACATCGTAAAGCAATCCTTCGGTTTCGCACGCGCAGCGGCGCGCGCCGGCGCGGTGGCCGTGCAGCTGCGCTACAAAGCCGGCAGCAGCCACGCGCGGTTGGCGTGCGCCATTGCGATGGAGCAGGCCGCCGCTGGGGACCTCGCCGTCGTGGTCAACGATGACATCGCCGTGGCGCGAACAGCGCGGACCGGGCTGCACCTTGGGCAGATGGACGGCGATCCGCGTGGCGTTCGCGACGTGCTCGGCGATCGGGCGCTCCTCGGTTGGTCGACACACAACCTTGCGCAAGTCGATGTCGCCGCGACCCTGCCTGTGGACTACCTGGGCTTTGGGCCCGTGCGCGCCACGCAGACCAAGCGCAGTAGCGACCCTGTGACCGGTTGGGCGATGCTGGCAGATGCCTGTGGGCGCGCCCGGGTGCCCGTCGTGGCGATTGGGGGCATGCAGGTCCAAGACGCCGCGATCGCCCGCAGCGCAGGAGCGGCCGCAATGGCCGTGGTTGGGGCATGGCTGCGCGACGGCGAGCGCGTGCGCGCGGTTGCGGAGGCGGAGGACGCGCTGACCCTGCTGGTCCATGCCTGGAACGCAGGTTGACGGTCACATGTCGCAGCACGCCGGCCGTGACCCGACTGAGGTGTGGACGATCCAACGCCTTTTGGTGTGGACCGCCGACTGGCTGGGTCGCAGCGGGTCGGCAACGCCGCGCATTGATGCCGAATCGTTGCTCGGCCACGTCCTGGGCAAGTCGCGTCTGCACTTGCTGCTCAGCTTCGACCAGCCCGTGCAAGCCAACGAACTGGCCGCTTTCAAGCAGTTGATTCGGCGCCGCGCCCGCCACGAACCCGTCGCCTACATCGTCGGCCGGCGCGGATTCCACGACATCGACGTCGCCGTGACGCCGGCCGTGCTCGTCCCGCGGCCAGAGACCGAGACGCTCGTCGACTTCGCAGCGGCGTACCTTCAGGATGCCAGTGCCGTGGACGGGCCCGTACTGGACCTGTGCACCGGCAGTGGTTGCGTGGCGCTTGCGCTCATCCGGGACATGGAAAAGACCGGAAAGATTCGCCAAGTCTGGGCGTCCGATGTCAGCGAGGCGGCTCTCGACGTTGCGCGCGCCAACGCAGTCGACCAGGCACGTCCCATGTACGTGGTGCATGGTGACCTGTACGCAATGCTCCCCGCCGGGCTACGTTTCGCCGCGATTGTCAGCAATCCGCCCTATGTGACGACGGCAGATTGGCAGAAGCTCGACGCGGACGTGCGCGACTTTGAGCCGCGGCTCGCGTTGGACGGCGGTCCCGATGGCCTCGATGTCGTCCGGCGCATAGTGGCAGGCGCTCCCGATTGGCTCCATGCCGGTGGACTCTGCGCGCTCGAGGTAGGGTCGCGCGCCCAGGCCGTTGCCGCGTGCAGCATGGCCGAGGCGGTCGGGTTCGCGCACGTCCGCCCAACGCAAGTGGTCGGGAGCAAGACCCATGTTGTCACCTGCGTGCTCGGGCGCTAGCGCGCCGCAAGGTCACCGCGGCGCTGTCCGTCTCGCCTTGGCCATGCGCAGTTGTCGGCGTTCGACCGCATCGTCGAATCGCGCACGGTCCTGGTCGTTGTCGAGCACGACGCCGGGTACAGGCAGCGGCCGGCCGCCCGCATCGACTGCGACGAATACGACGTAAGCGGTGTTGGCGTGTTCGCGCTGGGCATCGTGGCGCTCGCGCCACACTTCGACCCGGATTTCCATTGACGTTCGGCCGGCGTGGCATATGCGGGCCGCGATGTTGACGATGTCTCCGAGGCGGATAGGCGTGATGAAATGGACGTCGTCGAACGCTACCGTGACCGCCTGTGCCCCCGCGTGGCGACGTGCGCAGATTCCCGCTGCGATGTCGATCCACGACAGGATCGTGCCGCCAAAGCACGTTCCGTAGGCATTGGTGTGCTGGGGTAGGACGAGTTCAGTCATCACTGCCTGGGATACGTCAGGATGGCGATCGTCGCTGCTATTCTGTGTCATTTGCGCGTCTGTCCTTCGCGGATGGCCCCGAATGGCGTCCCGGATCATCCGCAAAGCCGAGCCAACCGCAACCCCCCCATTGTTCAAGTCCCGGCTTGCGCCGCGACGGTCGCGCTACCCACTGGATTAGGATCGCCAAGTTCTGCGTAATTTCAATACGCTGGGCAACAACCTCATCCTGGCGCTCCGGGGGCGTCCCTTCTGGACCGGTCTGCGCCTGAAGGGGT
>Ga0194120_10004957_pt1 | contig 19988 bp, 20 predicted proteins | sample TA2MahCa65mmetaG_FD_148642 | JGI IMG/M metagenome (GOLD analysis project Ga0194120, IMG submission 148642) | Freshwater microbial communities from Lake Tanganyika, Tanzania - TA2015019 Mahale Deep Cast 65m | ecosystem: Environmental > Aquatic > Freshwater > Lake | place: Tanzania: Lake... | reverse complement strand
TAGCCGCATTACGGTGTTTAACGATTTGAAAGGCTTGCCTTTTATGGATTGTTGTGTTATAGTTATTTCTTTAAAAAATGAGATATTTGAGGAGTATTGTTTAAGGATAAGATAACAATGTCAAATGGAACTGAAAAAGATACTGGCACGTCTGACAAGGTAGAAATAGTGCAGGCATCCGAGGTATTGTTTACTGAACAGCAGGCAATAATCCAATCTCTCAAGCAGGAATTAGAAGCAAGCAAGAAGAGGATTAATGAACTTCAGGATTCGGTTAGACGTTTCGCCGCTGATATTGATAATTACAAGAAATGGGCTGATAAAGAACGGAAAACTACTCAGCGTACAGCCGCGGAATCGTTGATTAAAAAATTATTGGATATTTACGAAAGTCTGGAAAAGGCAGTTACTACGGTAAACAGCGCAGAGGGAAACGAATTCAAAGACGGATTAAAAATGATTTACAAGGAATTTTCCAGAATACTAAAATCAGAAGGGCTTGAGCCTATACCGTCAGTGGGTGTTCCGCTGGACGTTTGCAGACATGAGGTTTTGATGAGAAAAGTCAATAATGACGTGCCTGAAGATACGGTAATAGAAGAAATCCAAAAGGGTTATTTATTAAATACATTTGTGTTAAGGACTGCAAAGGTGGTAGTATCACAGAAATCAATACACGAACAAGAAAGCATTCAGAATCCGGAAAAGCAAGAAGAGGATAAAGGAGGTTAGGATATGGCAAAGATTATTGGTATAGACTTAGGGACAAGTAACTCTGCCGCAGCCGTGCTGATAGGTGGAAAACCTACAATTATACCCAGTGCGGAAGGCGCTACTATCGGTGGAAAGGCATTTCCTTCCTATGTTGCATTTACAAAGGATGACGAAAAACTGGTAGGTGAGCCGGCAAGAAGGCAGGCTGTTAGTAATCCCGATGGCACTATATATGCAATCAAGAGAAAGATGGGCACCGACCACAAAGTTACCATTCGCGGCAAGACGTTTACACCTCAGCAAATTTCGGCGTTTATCTTGCAAAAGATAAAACACGATGCCGAGGCATTTCTTGGCGAACGGGTAGAAAAGGCAGTTATCACTGTTCCTGCCTATTTTAACGAAACCAGAGACAAGCTACGAAAGATGCGGGAACCATCGCCGGGCTGGACGTCGTTAGAATTATTAATGAACCCACGGCAGCGTCGTTGGCTTATGGATTGGACAAGGTTGAAGAGTCTCAAAAAATCCTGGTGTTTGATTTGGGCGGCGGCACGCTGGATTGTACGATTATGGATTTTGGCCAAGGTGTCTTTGAAGTGGTTTCTACAAGCGGCGATACCCAGTTGGGCGGCACGGACATGGACAACGCCATTGTGGACTATCTGGTGGCTGAATTTAAAAAAGAATACGGCATCGACCTCAAAAACGACAAAATGGCAATGCAGAGATTAAGAGAGGCGGGTGAAAAGGCAAAAATTGAACTTTCCACAACGCTGACGACTGATATTAACCTCCCATTCCTTACCGCGGATGCCTCCGGCCCAAAACATTTTACCCATACCATTACAAGGGCGAAGCTGGAACAGCTTGTTTCTCCGATCGTCAACCGATGCGGGCATTCCGTTGAACAAGCGCTAAAGGATGCCAAATTAACGCCCAAGGACATTCACAAGGTTATCCTTGTAGGCGGCCCTACGAGGATGCCGTGCGTGCAGAAGTTTGTGGAAGATTACGTAGGGAAAAAAATCGAACGCGGGGTTGACCCGATGGAATGTGTCGCCATGGGCGCTGCGATCCAGGCGGGCGTCTTGTCAGGAGAGGTCAAAGACCTCGTCCTTCTCGATGTAACGCCGCTGTCGCTTGGTATTGAAACCCTTGGCGGGGTATTAACCCATTTAATTGAAAGAAATACGACAATTCCAACAAAGAAGAGCCAGGTCTTTACAACGGCTGAGGATAACCAGACCAGCGTGGAAGTGCACGTCCTTCAGGGTGAACGAGCGATGGCACGGGACAACGTGACGCTGGGAAGATTTCATCTTACGGGAATTCCTCCGGCGCCAAGAGGAGTACCTCAGATAGAAGTGTCTTTCGATATTGACGCAAACGGCATTATCAACGTCCATGCAAAGGATCTGGGTACGGGAAATGAGCAGAAGATTACCATTACGGCTTCAACAAAATTGAACAAGGATGAGATAGACCGCATGGTCAAACAGGCGCAGGACTACGCAGACCAGGATAAACACACGAAAGAAAAGGTTGAGACAAAAAACAAGGCGGACACTCTGGCATACAGCGCAGAAAAGACTTTAAAGGACATGGCGGGGAAAGTAGACAGCGCACAAAAACAGAAGGTCGAGTCGGCCATTAAGGATTTGAGAGAATCGATAAAATCCGATGATGAAAAAGATATGCAGCAGAAGATGGATGCTTTGACAAACATCCTGCATGAAATCAGTTCGAAGATGTATCAGGAATCGGCCAAAAAGGGCGAGCAGCAGCCTCCCCCACCGCCTCCGGGAGACGAAGGCAAGAAAAAGAGGAAAAAGGGAGAAGGCGGAGAGGAAGATATCATCGATGCCGATTACGAAGTAAAAGAGTAGCGCATAAATTCAGTTAAATTTCCAGGGTAGGAAACTCTCAGATCGTTACAATAAATGTCTGGGCAGGTTTCCTACCCTTTATTTTTTCACAATTTCCATACTCGATAGAAAATCCCCCTTAGAAAAGGGGGTTGTAAAATAGCCAAAAAACACAACCCCCTTAATCCCCCTTTGTTAAGGGGGACTTAAGCTGAATAATATAAATCAGGTATATGATTAGCAGCGACACTACCGGTCTTATCGAATTAGCTTTTGCTTTTGTGCTGGATTTGGCCATCGGCGATCCACAATGGTCATACCATCCGGTGCGGCTCATTGGCAGGTCAATAGAAGGTATGGAGTGTCTGGTAAGAAAATTGCCAATACCTGAACGTGTAAAGGGGGTACTTTTGACCGTAATCATTGTTTCGGTAACTTACCTGCTAACTCACGCCGTAGTGTTATTATCAAGACAGTGGAGTGCGCTGAGTGAAATGATAATCGGAGCAGTTATTATTTATTTCACTATTTCCGTAAAAAGCCTTGCCGATGAATCCAAAAAGATAATGACAGCTCTAAAGGAAAATGATTTAATGAAAGCTCGAAAGGCATTGTCACTCATTGTGGGACGCGATACGGCAAACCTCAGTCAGGAGCAGATAGTGCGTGCCTGTGTGGAAACCGTTGCCGAGGGGAGCGTGGACGGTGTTTTATCGCCGTTGTTTTACGCCTTTGTCGGAGGCCCATCAGCCGCGATGGCATATAAGGCTGCGAATACACTGGATTCCATGGTGGGATATAAAAACGAGAAATATATACGCCTCGGCTGGGCATCGGCACGATTGGATGACTTATCGAATTATATTCCGGCCAGAATTTCTGCAGTTCTGATTCCGACAGCCTCTTTTTTGTGTGGTTGTGGTTTCAGGGGTTCTTTAAAAATTGTCTCTCGGGATGGTCGTAAGCATGAGAGCCCCAACAGCGGTATTCCGGAAGCGGCTATGGCAGGCGCATTAGGAATTCAGATAGGGGGGCCGAGTACATATCAAGGTGAGATTGTAGAAAAGCCCTTTATCGGAGATGCCCAAAATCCTTTGACTGCGAAGTCAATAGATATGGCCATAAAAATTGTCTATGTTGCGTCTATTTTATTTATGGCTTGTGGAATTGGATTCATCCTGTGCTTAAAATATTGGTTCTTCTGATATTTCCTGATGCGGCGAAGCCGCATAAATAGAGTGAATATTCCTAACCAGAACAAGTCGGAAAAGACCGTAGTGGCAAGGCGAGCCTTGCCACTACTTAAAATATTTTTGCTGAAAATGTCAAAATATTATTTGTAAGCGCCTAAAGGGACAATTAGCATTATAGTATTACCTTGTAAAAACTTCTTTTTTTAGCAAGATTTCTTACCTCCCCTTCATCCCCTCCTTGCGAAGGAGAAATCGGATGTGGGTTATCTGATACCTCCCCTTTATCCCCTCCTTGCGAAGGAGGGGAAAGAGGGGTGGTTAATTTTATTGCGGCTGTGCTGCATTATGAAATTATCTACCAGCTTATTGGAAAAACTCGATCCGAGGACAAAGATCATTTCATTCCTTTCGATTATTTTATGCATGATACTGACCCCAATTACCCGTATCAGGGATTTTGGACTGTATTTTTTATTAATATTGGCTATTGGATTTTGCTCAAAGATTACGCCAGGTCAGATATTAAAAAAGGTATGCATTTTAATCCCCTTTATCCTCTTTATTGCAATGTTTGTGCCGTTTATAAAGGAGGGAAATGTCTGTTTGTCATTGGAAATCGGTCATTGGAAATTTGATATTACGTACGAAGGCGTATGGACATTTCTTAATATCATCGTCAAGTCTAGTTTATCTATTTTTCTGCTGGTAATCGCTACTTCGACCACAGCATTTCCCGATTTTTTGAAAGGGCTGGACATGCTTCGCATACCACGGTTGCTGGTCATGCTCATGTCGTTTATGTATCGTTACATCTTTGTACTGATAGACGAGGCAAGGAGGCTTATGCGCGCCAGATCTCTTCGTTATTTCGGTTCCAGGTATAAGGAACAATTTCGAGCTATGGGATATATGATCGGTGTGTTATTTATCAGGACGTTTGAACGCGCCGAGAAAATTTACAGTGCGATGATTATCCGCGGATTCAGCGGAGAAATACTCAGCGTCAAACGCTTCAGGTTTTCTTCTCTGGATATTTTATTTATGGCTGGTATAATCATGTCGTTAATTTTTATTGTCTCGGGTGTGGTTAATAAAATTGAACATATGAGAGTAAGCGGCGCTCATCTATGGCAAGGATTATAAAAGTATCGAACTTAAATTACCGTTATCCCGACGGAACAACGGGTCTGAAAGACGTTAGTTTTGAAGTGGAAGAAGGGGAGACCATGGTTATTATCGGCGCCAATGGAACCGGAAAATCGACGCTGTTTATGAATCTGACGGGCATTCTGGATGGTGATGGTCGTATCGAGATCATGGGATTATTACTCAATAAAATGAATCTGAAAGACATCAGACGGGGGATGGGAATGGTGTTTCAGAATCCTGACGATCAGTTATTCTGTCCTACCGTCATGGACGATGTTTCATTTGGGCCTTTAAACCTCGGGCTAAGTGCCGATCAGGTTACCGAGACGTCACAAAAGGCATTAACCCTGGTAGATTTACAAGGTTATGAATCTCGCACATCGTATCATCTGAGCTTTGGAGAGAAAAAAAGGGCAGCTATCGCCACGATATTATCTATGAATCCCAGGATATTGTTATTGGACGAACCCACCGGTGGATTGGACCCAAGAAGCATATCAAAATTTATCAATATACTGTACACTTTAAAATCTCAGGGTAAGACGCTCCTGATTGTAACACACGATCTGTTTCTTACCCAGGAGATAGCAGATCGAGTGCTCGTTTTTAGTGAAGAGAAGAAGCCCGTGGCGGTAGGATATTACAAAGAAATATTAAACAATTACGACTTATTATTAAAAAATAATCTGGTTCATCAGCATCGTCATCGTCATGATGAGGTCGTGCATGAGCACGAACATCGGCATGGTTACATCCATAAACACTAGCGAGGCGAGGCCTCAGACCGATAAAAACAAGAAGCAAGAGGTAAGAATAACGGTATGAAAACAGATTCTCATCAGGTTGACTTTAATAAACCTATTAGTTTTACCGACGATATCTGCGCGGATGGGATATGTTGTTTTATGAGTATTCCCCGGAATCAAAGTCATTTGGGTATGTGGAAGGCTTTCCTGAAGCGGAGAAATGCGTCTTACGGCGTCAAACTGCTTTACACAGGCACTCAAGCAAAAGATATCGTATACAATCCCTGCCGATGTTTAGAATTTTATTTGAAAGAAGTTACTACAGAGAGCGGGGCTGCCCTCCGTGTAATTTTAAGATGCGGCATATTCACGAAAGGGCGCCGACCTTATACCTGTAAGGCGTTTCCAGACAAGACGGATAGTTTTATGCACGATGTCCCTGCCCCTTGTGTTTATAATGAATACCTGGCACATGAAAATTATGTCCAGCTCAAATATACCCATGTTTTTCGTCTCTTTTACGCTATTAAAGACGATCGCAGATTACTTGGAATGATTTTTCCCGGCTATACAGCCGAAGAAACCAGGGAAAAATTAAACCAGTGTAAAGAGGTTGTAAAGATTAGCGCTGTTTGGAATGAAAAGCCATCGGAATACTTTCTTCTTGAAGTGCCCAAAACAAAAACCGTATTGTATATCTCTGATGCACATCCGAAAATAGAAGGCGTAAAACATGCATACGATTTGTGGCAGGGGCACATCGAAGGCTGGCTTGAAAAACATTACGGCAGTAAATGGCAGGCAAATCTGGCTGATGCAATGAAGAAAGAAAATACGGTAAAAAAAATAAAATGAGTAAATATAATAAGATATTTGCTTGTATTCAAACATGTGTCATTCTTTTTCTCATGGCATGCAGTGGCGGTAATATTATAACTAACGCCAAAAAATCCGGCGCATTTCCTTGTGAAGAACATCAATGTGGCTGCAAATCTGAGGCTGATTGTAAAACTCATTGCTGCTGTGCGCCTGACGAAAATCAAAACAAGTTCCGTAACAATAGTGAAAATCAGAACGGTTTTAAAACTTTTATAAGCAGTATTAACTGCAAGTATGGAAATGATCCGCTAACGATATCCTTTACGGCTAAATATATGCTGGAGAACCGGGACACACTGACAGAGGAATCATTCCTGAGTTTTCTTTCTAATGATCTTACAATTCGCCTGCCCGAAGTAGTTGTAGCTCCACCAGAGAAGCCACCCAGACATTACCTGTAAATCCTCATTCATCTCTCGAATGTGTAAATTTAGTTTTGTTGCTTCGTACAAAATGACAAGCATTCAATGTCAACTTATTTAAGTCGTTGACTATAAGTGGCATTTCACACTGTACGAGATACCCCCGATATTCTATCGGTAGCAAACAACAAAATAACTCTATAAAAAAAGGAGATACAGGTAATGAAAATATTGGTAACGATTCTTTTGTTTTTCATGTTTGTGAATAGCACTATTTACGCCCACGGCGAATGTTGCCTCTCAAGGTCACTCACCGAGGCGACAACTTCTGATGTGTCCGTTGCAGAGAACCTTGGGATTTCTCTTCAGTATGAATACTCGAACATGAAAACGATACGAGACGGCAGTAACAGTATAAGCCACAATACTGTACTGGATAGGGTAACCGAAGAGTGGCCTGAAATGCCGTCAGAGACGATGAGTTTCTCAATTCCGACACGCATGATTATGCAGAAATATTCCTTCATGGGCGCATTCCGTTTCACGGAACGATTCCAGTTCCTGGTCAATATTCCCTATGTTATAAACGACATGTACATGAGGAAAATAACAAGGGACTCTATGGGTATGGATATGAGGATGGACATGAAGATGGATACGGTTGAAGGACCCGGTGACATGACCCTGATGGGACTTTATACGCTCCTCGCCGATGATCTCGTGCAGCCAACAAAAAAGCTTACTCTGGGTTTGGGTGTAAAAACCCCGACGGGTGAAAACGACGAGGTATCGGAATCCGGCGCTCTGGTTCATGCCATGATGCAGCCGGGCACAGGCTCGTGGGATCCCTTATTTCTGGTCAACTACATGCGGTCATTTTCTCCGCTGGTATTACAGGCCAATCTCCTTTACCACATGACTACAGAAGGGGATCAGGGTTACGAATTTGGTGATAAAGTGTCTTTGGATATCATTGGAAGGTATCGGGTGGCCAGCTATGTAAGCCCTGGTCTGGAATTGAATGGTTTGTATGCAGGAGAGGACGACGACCACGACGGCAGGTACTCAAGACCAGACACCTCTCTCCTGGATAATACGGACAATACCGGCGTTACGTCCCTTTCGATTACGCCCACTGTCAGGGTAAACGTTCCCGGGAGTGGCTGTAGTGTTGATTTAAAGTTCCAAAAACCGCTCTATCAACATGCCAATGGCACACAGCAGGTAGTAGACTGGAGGGCGATTGCTTCTGTTGTATGGGCTTTTTAGGGATGGGAAATGGCTGTAAAAAGCCTCGTTGCAAAGGTATTTAACGTGCAGAAATTCAATGTAGGGGTTGAAAATCTTCAACCCTTACATGCTGCGCGGGATCAGGCTTCGTCGTGAGCTCAGCCGAACGGTTTGAAACTCCTCCCCCTGTCCCCCTCCGGAGGGGGATAAAGGGGGAGGACTTGGGTAATAACTCCCGCGCGGGTTCAGGTTTGCAACCTGAACCCATGAGTTTATTGGTGTAATAACGCTCTGCGCGAGCAATGGCAAAATCAACAATATAAAACGTGGGGTTCGGGTTACAAACCCGAACCCGCAGTTGATGTTAAAAGGTATTGATGGGTCTGCTTCGCTTGACCCATCCTACTCTATGATATATTTTGGAGGGGGTGTATGAAACTCACCGTATGGAGATACCGTTCTATAGTTGTTTTCACGATATGGATGGTTGCACTGACTTGTAAAAATAATGCATTTGCCTGTGACCTTTGTTCTCTTGGCGGATTTGGCGGGACAACGGGCGCTGTAAACCCGATTGCTGCAGAGTCGCCAAAGAAAAACAAGTACACACTGGGATATATCCTTGAATATCAGGACTGGGAGTCTGTCTCCATCACGAAAGCGCATGAACTGCATGAGGAAGGCCGGGATGCCCATGCCAGAAAGAACGATATTTCAAACAGTATCTTTTTTGGCTACGGAATCACCGATACCCTTTCCATCAGCCTTCAGGTGCCGTATGTTGAGAGGCGATCCAGGGAGGTGCATGAGGAAGAGTTCCTCAGTGAAAAACAAAATTCTACAGGTCTTGGAGACTCAATTTTGCTTGGAAAATATAAGTTTTACGACAAACAATTCGGATTGGCGGGGATATTTGGCTTGAAATTGCCCACAGGCAATACGAATGAGAGGAATATGGCCGGTGAAAGATTTGAACCGGAATTACAGCCAGGCACCGGCTCTCTGGATTATATGGCAGGCATTTCCGCCAATAAAAAAATCAATCACTTGATTATATTGGACGGCACAGTGCTGTACCATTTGAAAACAAAAGGCGATCAGGATTATGAATTTGGCGATATCATTAGAGTAACTACAGGTGCGACCTTTAATGTTATTGATGGTGATAAAAGGCCCACCCTCAATATGTTATCAGAAGTTATTACGCAATTCGCCAATAAAGACGAACAGGATGATAACACAATACGCGATTCAGGAGGTACCACAATCTTTTTCGCCCCCGGTATTTCTTCCCACGTAACGGAGCAGTTAAAGACAACGCTGTCCGTACCGGTGCCTGTGTACCAGGCATTAGGGGGAGAACATCAGGAACTGGATTTCGACGTTCTTTTTAGCATGAGTTATAGTTTCTGAATAGCAGTATTTTCATGTGATATCCTTGACCATGCTTGCGGGATAATATATAATCTAAAATTCTGAACTTAATGGGTTGGAAGAATCCTTGAATGTGAATTTACGATTTTAGATTTACGGTGTGGGATTTAATAAAATTGTAAATCGTAATTCGTAATTCATAAATTATTGCTGAAAGAGTCAAAACCTTATGAAACATACTTCATCTCATTATCCACGGATACTGATAGCGGGCACGCACAGCGGTGTCGGCAAAACAACCATTACCCTTGGTCTGATGTCCGCATTGAAAGAAAAGGGTTACACAGTACAAGGGTTTAAGGCAGGACCTGATTACATAGATCCCTCACATCACACGGCAATTACACAAAAACCTTCGCGTAATCTTGATACATGGCTCATGAACAGGGATGTGTGCCTGGAGTTGTACGAACACGCCCTGACAGATTCAAATATAGCGGTAATCGAGGGGGTAATGGGGCTCTATGACGGCTGCCTGGACGGAAGTGAACTGGGGAGTACCGCGCATCTGGCCAAGATATTAAATGTGCCTGCGATATTGGTAATGGACGCAAAGGGAATGTCGCGCAGCGCTGGCGCCGTGGTATTGGGATATAAAAATTTTGATCGAGACGTAAAAATTCAAGGGATAATCCTTAATCGGGTTAAAAGCGAGCGACACTATAATTCCATTAAACAATCAATCGAGGGAAACTGTGGTATTCCTGTTTTAGGGTATTTGCCGTTCCGTGAAGATATAGCGCTCCCTGAGCGCCACCTGGGATTGGTGCCATCAGTAGAACAAGAATTTTCAAAGTCTACCTATCATAAAATCGGAGATTTGCTGGCAACTACTGTGGATATAGATAAATTGATTGATATTGCATCGTCATCTGGTGGTCTTCCCTCATATAAGAAGACGGTATTTACTGGAATAAACGAACGGTTTTATTTCAGGATTGCCGTTGCTGTAGACGAAGCATTCAACTTTTATTATCAGGACAACCTTGATCTCTTGGAATTGTACGGTGTAGAGCTTACTTATTTTAGTCCGTTGTATGATAAATACCTGCCGGCAGATATTGACGGATTGTACATTGGCGGGGGTTTTCCTGAACTGTACGCTAACCTGCTTGCTTCAAACACCACCATGAAGGAGTCTATACGAAAAGCGCATAAAAACGGCGTGGTTATCTATGGTGAATGCGGGGGGATGATGTACCTGCTTGAACACATGATAGATTTTAAAAATAAGACACACGAGATGTGCGGAATTCTGAAGGGAACAACCCGGATGGAGAACAAGAGACAGGGTTTAGGATACATTACCGTTCAAGCATTGCATGATAATATCTTATGCAAAAAAGGGGAGACGTTCAAAGGCCATGAATTTCATTGGTCGTCGCTGCACGTGCCTGAAGGTACGCCGTATGCTTTTGCAATTTCTAAGTGTGACGATAAAAAATCAAAAAAGGACGGCATTTTTGCCAGCCATGTATTAGGTTCCTACACTCATCTCCATTTTGCAACTGATCCCGGACTGGCAAAACATTTTCTGTATACTATTGCAAAGAAGATTTAGCGATTCGAATGAATGATTCAAATTGCAAATTAATCTCTCGTTCCCATGCAGGACATGGGAACGAGGATAATATTCATGAGAACACTATTCATGCAAAAACTACGCGCATTTTTTTATGAACACACCTATTTGTTTATCCTTATTGGTAATATGATTTGTCAGCCAGTCGCATAGCTGCCGCTGGGTTTGCAGCACTAAAGTCGAAGTAACACCCCGTGTTTCAAATTCATTTTTTAACAGAGAAAAATCTTTTATGAATTGAGCGTGTTCTGCCTGCTGTTCCTGATAACCACTGAAGTTATGTTTCTTCATCAAGGCCTCTTCAGCGCTGAAATGCTTTACCACATAATCCGCTAAAAATGTCAGCACCTTACCTACCTCGTCCTTTCCTTTGCCCTGTGACATTGCATTTAACAGATTGTTTATCCTGCTAATTATCCCTTTGTGCTGGTTGTCAATTATATCTACACCTACAGACAGATTTTCGTTCCATTGCATTGCCATGTTTCAGCCTCCTTATAAAATGTTTAATAAATAATTTCAAATCTACTTTTTGTCATCCCGAGTCCAAAGAACCTGCTTAAAAATCCTTGAAATCATCATCTGACGCGGGAATTAAACTATCTGACCTTGAGCCTGCCAGAACATGTTCACTCCCATTGCCTTCAGGTAAATTATCTTCCATGTCGTCATGCCTGTAATTAAAATCCTTTCTTCTTGTTTCTCTTTTTGAAGCGCCAATTACCTTTTCATTCGATAATTTTGCACCTTTGCTCGTTAAAGCTACGGTGTTAACTTCTTTTATCGTGCTATCTTCACAGCCTTTACCTACCACAACTTCAACCTTATCAACCAGACCTTTGAGCTCCTGTGCCTGGGATGATAACTCTTCACTGGTTGCAGCCGTTTCCTCAGCGCTCGCAGCGTTCTGTTGAATAACCTGATCCATCTGTTGAATGGCTTTAGAAATCTGTTCAATTCCATTGGTCTGTTCCTCTGAGGCTGTGGCAATCTCGTTTACCAGATCGGTAACCTTTTTCACCTGTGATACTATTCCGGAAAATACCTCTTTAGTATTTTTTACCAGCCCAGTGCCTATCTCTGCCTTCTTAACACTGTCTGTAATTAATGCCGTAATATCCTTGGCAGCAGCGGCGCTTCTTTGCGCAAGATTCCTGACCTCTTCAGCAACAACTGCAAATCCTCGTCCATGCTCTCCTGCCCGTGCTGCCTCAACTGCCGCATTCAATGCCAGTAAATTCGTCTGAAAGGCGATTTCTTCGATAATTTTAATAATATTAGCAATCTTTCCGCTGCTTTCCGAGATGTTCTTCATAGCGCCGTCCACTTCTATAACAGTGCTATTACCTTGTTCAACAGCGCCATTGCATGCCTTTGCCAGTTTAGCTGCCTCGGCAGCATTGTCGGCATTTTGTTTTGTCATAGAAGAGATCTCCTCCATCGTCGCCGATGTTTCCTCAATTGATGCGGCCTGTTCGGTTGCTCCTTCAGAGAGACTCTGGCTCGATGCCGATATTTGTTCCGATGCTGAAGCTACCTGAAAAGCGCTACTTGAAAGTTCTATAAGCAGTTTCCTGAAGAGTGTTACAATACTTGCAGGCATAAATACCGTCATAAAAATCCCAAAAGTTAAAGCCGTTGCACCTGAAATCATATTATACATGTTGAGTTTTTCAACAGAAGAAATTATAGAGGTCATGGACACATCTAACGCTGAGATGTGTTGATTAATGAATGGATCAAGGTTACTGGCAAGCGCCTCGGCAGTTTTGTCAAAGCCTTCCATGTGTTTGTTGCCTTCGGCAGGTCCTACATCAATATATGCCTGCGCCATCTTTTTACCTTCTTCATAGTAATCGATAAATGCCTTTTCTATTTTATCACAGTTAGAAAGTCCTTCTTTATTGTTTTTGGCGCTATATATCTCTCTAAATTTAGACATATGACTCGTAAATGAGTCCTTGTGTTTCTTTGCCTTCTCAAATCCATCATTCAGTCCATCTTGTGCCCGCGTAGCAGATATGTCAGTCAGCCATTGTTGTATTTGCACCACATCAAGCTTCATTTGATGAGCAACGTTGGCAAATACGACACTCTCGGATTGAGTTATTCTGGCATTATTTTTAGCACTAATGGTAAAATAATACGTAGTACCTGCAATGCCAGCAATCATAAACAGCAAAATGCCAAAACCTAAAATTAATTTTGTGCCTAATTTTATGTTTCTCAGCATAATTATTTTCCTTTCCCGGTTTGATTAATGATTTAGAAGTAAGATACGTCAACACATTAATGGTGATAACAATAACCACCAATAATATCTGCTGCTCAGCAGAATTCATAAATATTTAAATCACTTTTGATATTAGCTTTTCTTCATTTCTTCAGCTAACAAAGCCAATGTTCCATCAACAGTTCCAACAAGCTTTTTACTCATGACCGGATCGGACAGGGCGTTTTTTAACTCGCTCAAATTTTTCCTCGCCGTCTCCAGGCGCGTGTACTGATCACTGCACCGGCTGCGCAATTGCGCAAGCATCTCGCTGAACGCCTCTGACAAACCTCCCAACTGGTCTTTCTCTCTGAGTCCAGCGTAGACATTCAGGTTGCCACGCCCGACTTCCTTACATATCATCTCAAACCGATAAAGCGGTCCTGCTATCTTGTGTGATATGTAGAGAATCACTACCGTTGTTGCAAGGGCAGCCACTATTACCGCCAGCACGTTACCAATAATAATCGCAAGTGCCAAATGTCTCTTAATATCTTCTGCATCGCGATGTCCGGTAGATAACTCACTGCTTATTTCACTCGATAGAAACGGATAGAGGACTGCCGCTGAACAAATGCCACATAAGATTAACAACGCAATAACCCAGATAATAAACCTCATCTGGAAACCACGTTTAATGAAGATGGTCCTCCGCATTTTTTTCCCGTTTCTCATGTTTTTTGCACCCCCTTTCAGACATTATTAACGTGGCAGGCATTACAAAGTTCGCCATTGGTATTTTCACGCCGTAACAGAAAACTCTTTTTCATACGTTTGCGGTCAAACATCCTGTCGAGAAAACTCATACTACAGCACGTGTGATTGCTTTTTAAACTGCCATGCGCATAATGGCATGTCAGGCAGGATATCCTGCGTCTCTTGTCAAGAGGCAGATCTGCCGGAACAAGGTACTTAGGCTGAACTGCAATGGGGTGGGAATCCATACTGCCCTCATGGCATGGCACACACATAGTTACGGGGTCCGTCACAAAATCATCCTGACCAGGCAACACCAGCCGTGTGTCATTTGCGGGTATGCGCTCTGGCGTCTGCCGATGACAGATCCCGCACTCCCCACTATCAAACTGCTCTTTCAGCTCATGTGGATTACTCCTGGATTCTGCTGCCAGGATATTGCACTCAGGAGTACCAGTAAATAAATAAATTGGAAACAGGATCAGGCATAGAACAGATATAACAAACTCCCGCATATCTCTTACCATAGTAACTATCCTTTCTTCCTTACAATCAAAATCTGGCTGTCATCTGGACAATTACACCACTATCATCAAAGGCGGGTTCGTTAGTTCCACGCCCCAAGTAGTTAAAATATTCTAACTTGATGTTGAGTAGTTCAATTAGTCTGTATCCAACGCCAAATGTCAGGCGTTTTGTGTCATTCACGCGGTACGCAATGGTATCGTCATCCTCATCGAGAATGATGCTGTACCGTGGATCCCACATGTCATAACGGCTGAAAAAATACACGGGTTGCTTTACGAAATCCTCAAGTTCTGTTACCAGGGTGACGTGAAAGCCGGACTCATCCTGTTCTCCAAGGTTGACATCCGTCCCGCTCAGTATGTCTTCATAGCTGTTCCGATTCATCCATTCCGTCACAAGCAAAAACTTGTCGTAATTCAGCGTGAAGTCAAAGCCGTATACACCGTTACGCATATCGTAGTCTCTATCCATGTCTATAAGAAAGGAGAATCCCAACTCGGCAAACCTGGGCGTGCCGAATTGGTGCAATTTGTATGGGTTTCGTGACGGGAAGAACGCCATCCGTCCACCTACGGCGCTTCCATTGTCTCCATACAGTGAATCAACAGCATATAATGAATAATCAAACATTCCTTCTGTTCCATACAAACGTATTCCATCACTGTTGTAGCCGCCAAGCTGGATACGTTCCGTGGTTAATGGCGCTGACACGTTTGGTCTGTCAACTGAAGCGAAGTATTGGTAATCAACGCCGTACGGCAAATCAAATCTTCCCGCCTGAACATGGAATCCAGGCTCATCAAAGATGCGGCCTCTGACTGGCACAGAGCTCTTAAACAAGTGATAGTCAATCACGCCTACGCCCACAGATGCCGAGTCGTCTTCCCAAACAAGGGCCGTGCTGACTGCATAATGTTCGTTGTAAGCGTACTCCAGATCCAGTTCAAAGGCTCCATACTCAAATGGGCTGTCACGCTCATCCTGACTCTGTAATGTAAAATCAAAGAAACCGGTAATTTCAAGCGGGGCTTTCCCTCCAAACATTTTTTCAAACAATTCTTCTTTGAACGACTTCAATCGCGTCTCCAAAGTATCTTCATCATCCGGTTCAACGACATCAATAGCCTCTCCTGATGCGACCTTTACGGAAGAGGATTCTTCACGTTCACCCTGTAATCCTTGAGTTTTTTTGTGCCGGGAGCTTGTCGCTACATCACGAGTCGCGGATTGTTCTGCAACCGTTGACATAGCTTGTGCTGAGGCAGATTCTTCCCGTTCAGCCCGTAATTTTTTAATTTCCTCTTGCTGTGAAAGGATAAGTTGTTCGAGGCTGCTGATGCGACTTTGCATAAAGCGCACTTCTTTCAGCACATCCTCGTATGTTTCTCCGTAAACGCTCTCCATGTTAGCCCACGTAAGCAACAGCGCAAACGAAGCGACGATCATTACACGGCAACTAATATTGCTATTGGAACTATTCAATTTAACGCCCAAGTATTCACCTCAACGGTAACCATGACTCATGTAGTATTTCTGTTGTATATGATTGCAAAACCATCCGTTTCTTTGCACATAATGTCTTTCGTTACTTTTAATTATCGGCAGGGGGGGGGAATTATTTAGTGAGAAAATAAAATATTTTTGTAAAAATTGGACACTTTCCAACCAATTTATAGTATTCCAATAAACAGATACTACGCAGATGTATGAATTTTAAACATTTTTGTATCAATGCTCAGACGCCTTTGTCTGGCATCAATGCCTTTACTATCGTCAGATTACGACTAAACTTGATGCAAGGAATTTAAAACTGATAGCGCAACCGTCCCGGTTGCCCAAAACAGGAATTTTCAAACTATTCAAAGTTGAGATGCTTTACTCCGTTCAGCACGACAACAAAGTCATTCCTTCGTTTTATGTTACTCTGAGGCCCTTCGTTTTGTCATTCTGAGCGAAGTGAAGAATCTAATTTAACGTATAGGAATTTCAATGTTTGTATCACACCATGCCAGACAACCCCCTGAATCCCCCTTTGCTAAGGGGGACTTGAGGAAATCCCCCTTAATAAAGGGGGCATGGGGGTTGTTTTCCATCGGCATTTGTCGTATATCTAAAAAGTCGCTGCCAAAGGCAGCCTAATTTAACAGCGACAAAATAGTAGGCGTGATTTTGTTGAGTGAAACGACCGTTTCTGCAGCGCCCAATTTTATCGCCTCCTTTGGCATACCAAACACTACGCAACTTTCCTCGTTCTGTGCTACTGTCTTAGCGCCCGATTCTTTCATCTTCAGGAGACCACCAGCGCCATCATCACCCATCCCTGTCATGATTACACCCACGGCATTGGAACCGGCGTATTTTGCAACCGATTCAAATAATACCTCAACGGATGGTCTATGGCGACGGACAGGGAGTTCCTGATTCGTTGATACATAATATCTGGCGCCATTCCTCCGTAATTCCATGTGATAATTTCCAGGCGCAATGAGCGCCAGACCGGGAATAATGCTGTCGCCGTCCTTTGCCTCTCTCACCTCAATAGCACAAATGGAATTTAACCGTTCAGCAAATGATTTTGTAAATAATTGGGGCATGTGCTGAACGATCAGGATTCCTGGCGCATTGGGCGGCATTTGCACCAATACCTCCTTGAGCGCCTCAGTTCCCCCCGTGGATGCTCCTATTGCAACAATTTTATGCGTGCTGTTGATTAATGCATGACTTGTCTGCAGCTGTCTGGATTCCTGACTTTTAAAATATTCCCTCTTTTTAACTTTCACATTAGCAGATTCTTTTATCTTATCTGCCAACTCCGTAACGATCTCTTCAAGCGTATGCGATACGTCCAACGAGGGTTTTGTGACAAAATCCAGCGCTCCGACCTCTAAGGCCTTTAACGTAGTTTCACAGCCGGATTGTGTCAATGAACTGACCATAATAACGGGCAACGGAAAATATGTCATTAATCTCTGCAGGAAAGAGATACCGTCCATTCTGGGCATTTCAACGTCCAGGGTTATTACATCGGGTCTAAGATTTATGATTTTATCTCTTGCAATAAACGGGTCCGCCGCCGTTCCGACTACTTCAATTTCCCGATCCCTGCTTAAGCCCGTTGATAATATTTTTCTGACTACTGCAGAGTCATCTACAATGAGTACCTTTATTTTTTTATTCATGATAGGCGCTCCTACTATAAGTGTTATTTTTGGTAAATAGTGGGTTGTACATAGCGAAATTTATTATTCGTACCTGCAAGACTCTCGGAATGCCCTATGAATAGATACCCACCCGGGGCAAGATGTCTGTAAAACTTCGATACCAGGTCCGACTGTGTTTCTTTGTCAAAGTAAATCATCACATTTCTGCAAAATATGAAGTCGAAGTGCCCCTTAAAAGGAAAGGCATCATTGGTGAGATTAAGCCTTCTGAAAACAATCATATCCTTTAAGTGGTCCTGGACTTGATAGTAATCACTATAACTGCCGTCTCCCTTTTTAAAATGTGTGTTCAATGTTTGAGGGGATATGCCCTTAATTCGGTTTTTGAGGTACAGTCCTTTCATTGCCTTTTTTAAAACTCGTGTCGACAGGTCTGTTGCCAGTATTTTTATATCCCATTCACGGGTCGCTCCGATATGTTCTGAGAGGACTATGGAAAGGGTGTAAGGTTCTTCACCGGTGGAGCACCCGGCGCTCCATATCCGAAGTCTTTTTTCCCTTAATTTTCTTTTATTCTCTAATATGGCGGGCAGTCCTTTTTTTGACAAGAAATCAAAGTGCGCAGGTTCTCTAAAAAACTCCGTCAGGTTGGTTGAGATGCAATCGAGCATCATGACCATTTCTTCGCCTGTCGTATCTTCTTCCGTAACGTATTGGTAGTATTCTTTAAATGAGGTCAACGACCTTTCTCTGAGACGCTTCATTAAACGAGATTTTACCAATTCTCTTTTTGCCGGAGTAAGGTTTATGCCACTTTCGTCGTATATTAAGCGTTGAAATAAACCAAATTCCTTGTCATTGATATCAATTTCCATTATGAAGTTCTCCTTTTATATATTTACGATTTACGAATTACGATTTGGGATTTACGATTTGAGACTTCGTCGTGAGCGCTCAGTCGAACGATTTGAAAAATCGTAATTCGTAAATCGTAAATCGTAAATCTCAATTAGTTTCTCTTCCGATTTATTCGGGTTAGGATTGCGCCTCGCCAAAGATATTTTTTAATGCCGTCACCATACGGTCGTCCTCGAATGGTTTTACTACATAATCCGCAGCGCCGTGTCGAATGGCATCCGTTAATGCATCATGCTGGTCGATGGCAGAAATCATAATTACCTTTGCCTGTTTATCGAAGGCCATGATTTCTTTTAGCCCCTGAATACCGTCTACCTCTGGCATGATAATATCCATAGTTACGGCGTCAGGCCTTAATTCCTTGTATCTTTCAAATGCCTCCCTGCCGTTCCCAGCCTCTCCCGCAACATGAAATCCATGTCGGGTCAGAATCTGTTTGATTACCATCCTTATGACTTTTGCGTCGTCTACTACTAATATCTTTCTCATACATTTACTCCTATATTATCTAACAATTTTCCAAATGACGTCATCTCAGGGACTAAAAAAAGATAACACTCCAGTTCCGTTTTACAAATCTCGAATTGAGTCTCCAGCAGCAGTAGTTTGTCATCTGTCATGCCTTGTTCCAAAACAAGATTCGAAAACATAACTCCGGCATAGTCATTATGCACCTGGGGAGGCTGCGGCAGCAGCTTGGCGTCAAAATCAGAAACGAGCGCATTGCTGATGTGGCTCGCAAGAATGTTTCCGAGTTCCTGCGTTACGCTTTCAGTAAATTCGTTATACTCTTTCGTTGTTCCTGCGGGTTGTCTAAGAAAGAGATCTGTAAGGATAAATGAACCAGTCACGGGCATCATAAATAAAAGCTTACAGCTTACATTTCCCTTAAAACTAACCATAACACCTGTCATTTCTCTGAGGTCGTCATTCATCTTTGCCGTAGTTTCACTTAAATCTGCTGTGTACACTTTGGAAAGTGAAATCTTTGCGCCGGTTCTCAGTATCTTGGATAGAGCCCTGGAAGCCCTATCGATACTAAGTCGTGACATTATTTCAACTACTTTCATATCATCCTTAGTAATATCCATATTTACCTCTCTAACGAGTAAAGTTTAATAACCACAAAGTCACAAAAAGCACAAAAGCTTATAATCTAAAATACCAAATCACAAATACCAAATTTCAAATAAATTACAATATCCCAAAAATGAAAATTACTTTAATTTTAGAATAATAGAGGAAAAAATCTTCTT
>Ga0194120_10004956_pt1 | contig 19988 bp, 16 predicted proteins | sample TA2MahCa65mmetaG_FD_148642 | JGI IMG/M metagenome (GOLD analysis project Ga0194120, IMG submission 148642) | Freshwater microbial communities from Lake Tanganyika, Tanzania - TA2015019 Mahale Deep Cast 65m | ecosystem: Environmental > Aquatic > Freshwater > Lake | place: Tanzania: Lake... | reverse complement strand
TGATCCAGCGCGCGGGCGGCACCCTGAACGGCTCCACGTGGCTCGAGCGCACCAACTACTTCGAGACCGTGCCCTCGCACCACCTGGAGCTGGCCCTCTGGCTCGAGGCCGACCGCATGGGCGCGCTGCTGCCGGCGATGACGCAAGAGAAGCTCGACACCCAGCGCGACGTCGTGATGAATGAGCGGCGCTGGTCGGTGGACAACCAGCCGTACGGCACATGGTGGGAGCGGTTGCCGGCGCTGTGCTTTCCGCCGGAGCACCCATTCCACCACTCGCTCATCGGCTCGATGGAAGACCTGAGCGCGGCAAGCCTGGAGGACGTCGCGGAATTCTTCCGCACGTACTACACGCCTGACAATGCGGTGCTGACCATCGCTGGGGATTTCGAGCCGACGCAGGCGCGTGCATTCGTCGAACGGCACTTCGGTTCGATTCCGCGCGGACGCGGCCGGCCAGCGCTTCCACCCATGGACCTGCCGTCCACGTTTGGCGAATGGAAGCGCGCGAAGGTCGCGGACGACGTGATGTTGCCGCGGCTGTTTCTGGCGTTCCGCGCCCCGGCGTTCGGTACGCCCGCGCACTATGCGGGCGCGATCGCTGCGATGGTGCTGGGACAGCGACGCGGATCACGGCTGTATCAGGCGCTGGTCCGCCGCCGCGAACTGGCCAGCGAGATTGGCGCGTTCACCTGGGATCTGGCCAAGGGAGCCGACCTGCTGGTCGTGGATGCCACGGCCCGTCCCGACGTTGACGCGACGGTGCTCGAAGACGCCGTGGTGGAGGAAGTCGACCGCCTGCGGACCGACGGGCTGCGTCCGGAGGAGCTCGAACGCGCCCTGGCCCTCATCGAAACTGAATTCGTCACGTCGATGCAGGCCGCCGGGGATCGCGCCGACGCGATCTCGAAGTTCGCGACACTGTGCGGCAACCCGACGCTGGTCAACCGGCAACTCGACCATTATCGCGCGGTAACCGTGGAGACGGTCAATGCCTTCGCGCGCGAGCGCCTTGGCGAGGACAACCGCGCCTCACTCGTATACGTCCCACAAAATGTGCCGGTGGAGAACGCGTGACGCCGATTCACCCGACGCCGGGGATACCCGGCCCGTACGAGTTCCCGGTGACCTCCACCTTCACGCTGTCGAACGGGTTGCAGGTGATCGTCGCACCGATGCCGCGCCTCCCGCTGGTGACAGCGATTGCCGTGATTGATGCCGGTGCGGCCATCGACCCCGCAGGCGGCGAAGGGCTCGCGACGCTCAGCGCGGCGGCCCTCGCCGAAGGGACCGTGGAACGCGACGGTCCGACGCTGGCCGATGCGTTCGAGCGGCTAGGCACATCCATCGAGTGCGGCGCCGACTGGGACGAGGCGACCGCGCAGTTCACGGTCACGCCGTCGCGCTTTTCCGGTGCCCTCGCCCTGCTCGCCGAGGTGTTGCAGGCGCCGCGCTTCGACTCGGCCGATATCGAGCGGCTCAAAGCCGAACGCCTGGCCGATCTGCTGCAGCAGCGCGTCGAGCCGCGCGGGTTGGCCGACGAACGGTTCGCGCGCGCGGTGTACGACGCACGGTCGCGGTATGCCCGGCCGGCGGGCGGGACGCCAACGACGGTTCGAACCCTCGAGGCATCGCGCGTGCGCGACTGGCATGCGCGCGGGTACGGCGCGCAGAGCACGACGCTAATCGTCGCCGGGGACATCACGGCGAAGGAAGTGCACGCCGAGGTGGAGCTCCGCTTTGGTGGATGGACGTCGCGTGCGCCGGATGCGCCCGCCGTGGACGCATCGTCGCGCACGACGGCACGCGAGGTGCACATCGTGGCCAAACCGGACGCCCCGCAGTCGGAACTGCGCGTGGGACACGTGGGGCTTCCGCGCGCGCATCCCGACTACTTCGCCGTCGTGGTCATGAACGCGGTGCTCGGCGGGCTCTTCTCGTCGCGCATCAACCTGAACCTGCGCGAGCGGCACGCGTACACGTACGGGGCGTACTCGGCGTTTGACTGGCGACGCGCGGCGGGGCCGTTCGTCGTGGGAACCGCGGTCAAGACCGAGGTGACGGACGCCGCTGTGCGCGAGATCCTCTCCGAGATCGACCAGATCCGCGCGCATTCCATTCGTTCGGAGGAACTGGACCTGGCGACGAGCTATCTCGCGGGGGTCTTCCCTATCCGCTACGAGACGACGAACGCCGTGGCCTCCGCGCTGGCGCTGGCGACGGTGTATGGATTGCCGGCGGACTACTTCAGCACGTATCGCCAGCGTATCGGAAGCGTCACGCAGGACGATGTGCTTCGCGTGGCGCGCGCACAGCTGCAGCCGGACGCACTGCAGGTGCTGGCGGTGGGAAATGCCGACGCGATCGCTGCGCCGCTTGCGGGACTGGGGATCGGCACGCCGACGGTCACGACCGCCGCCGATGACAGCTAGGTGACCCAGCAGCAGGGCGCGCGACGTCGCCGCACGCTGCCCTAGGCTGTCCGCGCGTTCCCCACCGTGTCGTACAGCGCCACGAGCTGGCCAATGCTCCGCTCGAGCGAGAACGTGGACGCGACCAGCTGGCGCGCGCCGACGGCAAGGTGCTTGCGCACGGTCGCATCGTCCACGATCGCGGCGATGTGATGGACGGCCTCGTCCGGATCGTCGGGAGAGAAGAGCGATCCGTTGATGCCCGGCAGCACGGCCTCGTCATTGCCCACCACATTGGTGGCGACAATGGGGAGCCCCTCGGCGGACGCCTCGATGAGGGCGTACGGCAACCCTTCCCAGCGCGACGTGCTGAGCAGAACAGCCGCGGAGCGGAGGTATGGACGCACATCGCGCGTCGGACCGGCGAAGTCAACGTTGCGCAGGGCGCGGCGGACTGCCTCCTGCCGGAGGGCGTCGAGTTCGGGGCCGTCGCCCACCCAGACGAACCGCCAGCCCGGGTGCGCCGCGCGGGCGCGGTCGGCGATATCGAGTGCGAGCGCCATGTGCTTCTGGAAGCAGAAGCGCGCGATGGTGAGAATCACCGGGGCAACTGCGCCGGTCGGCGTCTCGCGGGGCGCCGCGTTCTGCGCAATGCCGTTGTAGATGACGTGCGCACGCTCCGCGGTGACGAAACGGAGATCGAGGCACTGCTGCCGCTCGCCGCGCGACACGTTCACGAATGCGGTGGTCAGCGGACGAAGGGTCCGTTCGAGCAGGCGATAGGCGATGCCCGCAAGCTTGCCATACTCGCCGACGTGAACGCCATGAAACGTGTGAACGACACGCACCGAAGGAACGAGCAGGCGCAGCAGGCGCGCGTAGAGCCCCGCCCCCTTGCCGTGCGAGTGAACGACGGCGATCCGATGGCGACGGCACGCCGCGGCCAACTGCAGGAGCGCGCGCCAGGAGAACCGGCGATGGGGGATCTCGAACCGGCCGCGCACACTGCGGAGCGCCCGCCACTGCGCCGCATATGGTTCGTCGTTCGGGGCGGCGATCCACCGCTCGACATGGCCGGGCAGATGTCGCGCCAGGAGGTCCACGTGCCGCGGACCGCCGCCGATGTCCGCGCGGGCGGTGATCAGCAGGAGCCGAACGACCGGAGAACTCACGATCCCGACCTGAAGAGCGGGCGGCGCCAGAAGGTGGCCATCAACCGGAGCATCATCGGCAGGCGGTCCCACTGGCCCCGCCGGATGCGGTTCCAGGCGATGCCGAGGAAGCCGAGGTAGACTGTGGGGAGGCAGTACGGATGGTAGCGGGCGGTGAAGAGGAGGCGGTTGCGGAAGGAGTAGAAATCGGAGAACGCGCTCTTCTTGGCCCGGTCGCCACTGCCGCCGCCGGAACTCACGCCCTGCTTGTGGTAGACGAGGCCGTTGCAGAGCACGCGGAGCCCCCATCCCCTGCGGCGCCCGCGCACGGCCCAATCGTGCTCTTCGTAGTAGATGAAGTAGTCCTCGCCGAGCAATCCGACCTCGCGGAGGAATTCATCAGAAACGAAAAGCGACGCGCCGATGAGAATATCCGGACGGGGGGCCCGCCGGTCATACTGTCGCTCGTCGCGCTCGAGGTTTCCGATCTCGCGCGTGATAGAGAGCCACTTGTTGTATGTCCCCCCGACGGCCTGCAGCAAGTCCGGGTGCGAGTGGTAGCGCAGCTTGAGCCCGTACTGCCCGATGCGGCGCCCCGCTCGCCGGTCCTCCTCAGCGGCCTGAACCTGCACGGCGAGCGTATCGGGCGGGACGATGGTGTCGTTGTTGAGCACCCAGTAGTACCGGCCGTCGCCGCGGGCCATGGCGAAGCGAAGGCCGACGTTGTTGCCGAAGGCGAATCCGTGGTTGGCCGGCGACTCGAGAGAATGCAGGGGATACGAGACGCGACCGGCCACCGCTTTCTGGATGAACGGCAGCGAGTCGTCGCCGGAGTCGTTCTCCACGACAACAACCTCAAAGGTCCGGTACGTCGAATCCTCGAGGCTCAGCAGGCACTCGACCGTCTCCTGCTTGGTTCTCGTGTTGAGGATGATGACGTAGACCTTGGGCTCGTCGGAACTCGGCATGGATGGGTGGATGATTGAACTGCGGGAATCTAGCGCCTCCGGCGTTGCGAGGCGTTGATTCGAGGGGTAACGTCCGGTGTCCACGAGACTTATCGCCTGCAACCCACCTCCGACGCGCGATGGCCATAGCGGATTACTTAATCGTTGGCACGGGGCTGACCGGGAGCGTCATCGCGCGCACGCTGGCAGATGCGGGGCAGTCCGTGGTGATGGTCGAACGGCGCGGCCACCCAGGCGGCAATGTCCACGACGAGCACCACCCCAGCGGGATCCGGATCCACACCTACGGTCCGCACTATTTCCGCACGGGAAGTGACAAACTGTGGGAGTTCGTGGGGCGGTTTGCGTGCTTCCGCCCGTTCGAGGCCGTGCTCAAGGCGCGCGTGGATGGCCAGCTGGAGAACTGGCCCATCGCGGCCTCATACATCCGGCGCACGATCGGGCCGACCTGGACACCGGGATTCACCGGAACGCCGACGAACTTCGAGGAAGCGTCGCTGGCGATGATGCCGCGCCCCGTGTACGAGAAATTCGTCCGCGGCTACACGGAAAAGCAGTGGGGCGTGACGCCCACCAAACTCTCGACGGAACTCACGCGCCGGTTCGACGTGCGCGAGGACGACGATCCGCGCCTGGTGAAGCATCGTTATCAGGGAGTGCCTGAGGAGGGATACGCCACCTTCATGCGCCGGATGGTCGCGGGCATCCCCGTGATCCTCAACTGCGATTACCTGCACTGCCGGGAACAACTGGCGGCAGACCGACTGCTCGTCTTCACTGGGCCGATTGACGAGTACTTCGGCTTTTCGTTGGGGCGCCTGCATTACCGCGCCCAGCGTCGCGAACACGAGTACCTGCCCGATGTCGATTGGGCGCAGCCCTGCGTGCAGGTCAACAGCCCCAGCGCCGCCGACGGACCGCACATTCGGACGATCGAGTGGAAGCACCTGATGACGCCTGACGGGGCGGCGCGCATCCGCGGCACCGTGCTGACGCGGGAAACGACCGTGACGCCGACCAACCCGGACCAGTACGAGTATCCTTTTCCGGATCACGCGAACGCCGAGCGGTTGACGGCGTATCAGCAACTCGCGGCCGCGGATCCAAAGCTTCTGATCTGCGGGCGGCTGGGCGAGTACCGGTATTTCGACATGGACCAGGCGATCGCCCGCGCCCAACTGCTGGCGCACCGCATGCTCGACGCCCGCGTGGCGGGTTCCTGACGCCGGTGCCTGCGCCAGCACCCCCGGCTCGACTCGCTCCCGCGATCGCGGTGCTGTTCAGCGCGCATGCCGTGGGGGTCGTGGTCCCTTTGCTCACGCTCCCGTGGCTGGCGCGCGTGCTGGGGCCGGCCGCGTGGGCGCCGGTGCTGATCGCGCAGGGGCTCGCCAACTGGGCGACGCTGGTGCTGGAGTTCGGGTTCGACCTGGCCGGGGCGCGCGACGTGGCGCAAGCCGAGTCGGAGGAGGCGCTGGCGCGCACCGCGGCGGCGATCCAGCGCGCGCGGCTTCTGCTGACGCCAATCGTGTCGCTCTGCGTGGTGGGGGTGACGGCGTTCATCGTGCCCGACGATCCGCGGCTGATCGTGGGGACGGTGACGTTCGTGGTGGCGCGCGGACTCAGCCCGTACTGGTTCTACCAGGGCAAGCAGAAAGTGCGCACCGCCGCGCTGCTCGACGCGCTGAGCAAGGTCGTTCCCGCGGCGGCGGTCTTCGCCGTCGTGCGCACCCCGGACGATGGCTGGTGGGTGCTGGCCCTGCAGGCGATGGGCGCGGCGGTGAGCACGGGCCTTCTCACCTGGCGCATACACGGCGAGCACGCCCTCCCGTCGGTGACGACACAGGAGGCGATATCGGCGCTACGTGGCGCGGTCCCCCTATTTGCCGCCCGCGCCGCGGCAGGGCTCTACCTGCAGGCCAACACGACGATCCTGAGCCTGTTCGCACCGCCGGTGGCCGTCGCGACCTACGGTGGCGCGGAGCGGATCGTGCGCTCGAGCATCAACTTCCTCACGCCGCTCACGCAAGCGCTCTTTCCGCGCATGAGCCGGCTGGTGCGGACCATGCCGCACGAGGCGCATCGCGAGCTGCGGCGGATCCTGCTGATCCTGGTCACGCTCGCGGTGCTTGGCGCCGCGGCCATGGCGGCGCTGGGCCCCGTGGTCGTCGCCCTGCTCCTGGGGCCGTCATACACAGAGAGCGTGGCCGTCCTTCGGGTGCTGGTGCTAGCCATTCCGCTCGTCACGGCGAGCACGGTGCTGGGCATCTACTGGGCCCTGCCCTGGCGTCGCGAGGGGTTGTTCCTGTGGAGCATCGTGCTCGGCGGCGCGGTGAACATCGCCGTGGCGCTGTGGCTGGTCCCGTCGTCGCAGGCGATGGGGATGGCGACGGCGGTCATCGCGGCCGAGTGCAGCGTGGCTTTTGTGCTGGCGACGGCCTTTGCCCGTGATCGGCAGGGGGCGCGATGACACGCGTGCATATCGCCTGCTCGGCCAAGAACGCGGCGCGGTGGATCGACCCGTTCATCGAAGGGCTGGTGGCGCAAACGCACACGGATTGGGAGTTGTGGATCCGCGATGACGGCTCCACCGATGACACGCGCCAGCGGCTTGAAGCCTGGCAGCGCCGCGACCCGCGGGTGGCGCACATCATCGCTGGCGAGAACTCGCTGGGACTGTCGCAGGCGTTCGCGGATGTGCTAGCGCGCCTCCCCGCGGAGGCGCGCGCGGTGGCCACCGCCGACGCCGATGACGTCTGGATGCCCCATCGCATTGCGAGCACGCTTGCCACGCTGACTGACGCAGAGGAAACGCAGCCGGGCCCGGTGCTCGTGCACACGGACCTGCAGGTGGTGGACGAGCGGTTGGCTCTCCTCGCGCCGTCCTTCTGGGAGAGCCAGGGCATACATCCGCAGCCGCCGTCGCTGCAGTCGCTGGCCATCCAGAACGTGGCCACGGGGCCGACGCTGCTGTTCAACGGTGCGCTGCTGGCGCTCGTGCGCACGATTCCCGCGGCGGTCACGAACCACGACTGGTGGATTGCGCTCGTGGCCATGGCAGCCGGGCGCATAATCGCGGTGCCGGAATGCACGGTCTGGTATCGCCAGCACGGGGCCAACAGCACCGAAGGGGCACGCCGCTCGGCGTGGCGGCGTTTGCGCGGCGCGTGGGAGCGCCGCGCCATCGTGCGCCGCGACGTGGACCGGATGGCGCGTCAGGCCGGCGCGCTGGCGCAGGCGCTTGGCGACCGCATCTCCGCCGACGATCGGCGCATGCTCGCTGGCCTGGCCGGGATCGCCGAGCGTTCCGGGTGGGCACGGCGGGCGGCGATCCTGCGCTGGCGCTGGCTCGCGTCGCACGGCGTGGCGCGGAATCTCGGAGTAGTATTGAGGGGATGACGCCGCCGCTTCTGGTACTCTGGATGGCCCTCGTCGGAGCGGTGCGCCTGGATCTCGCGGGCGGCGCGCTTCCGGTGGTGCTGTCGCCGTATCTGGTGCTCACGCCGCTGGTGATCGGCGCGCTGGTGACCCGTCGGCTGATGCAGGCGCGTCCCGTGCGCATCGAGTGGTCGGCGCTGGGGTACCTGGCCCTGGTCTCGCTTTTCTTCGCCGCGGTGGGCGCCTCGACCTTCGTGTCGGTGGATGCGGACACGACGCTGGCCCGCGGCGCCCTGCTGCTCATTCAGTTCGGCGGGGCGACGGCGGTGGCCCTGCTCCTGCATGATGACGCGCCGGCCATCGACGCGCTGCGGCGCGGTGCGATGCTTGGCGTCGCGCTCTTCGCAGCGCTCGACGTCATGGCGGTGCTGGCGTTCCTGGGCGTGCTCCCCGAGGCGTTGCCGCTGCTCGGGGCCACCCTGCGGCTCGATTCGTATGGGTATGCCGGGATCATCCCGCGCCTCTCGGGGGCGGCGATCGACCCCAACAACGCCGCCTTGCTCCTGTTGGTGTATGCGTATCTTGCGCCGCGCACCCGCACGCTGGCGGTGATCCTGCTGCTGGTGACGCTGTCGCGTTCAGGGGCGCTGGCCGCGCTCGCGGTGGTGGCGATGTCGGCATGGCAGTTCGGCGTGGCCCACCGGCGGATCTCGGCGGCGCGCACGCTGCTGGTCGTGCTGCTCGCGGTGGGCGCCCTGGGCGCGGCGGTGCGCTCGTCGACCCTGCTCGAGAATGCGGGGCGCATGGCGGCTCCCTTCGCCGAACGCATCGGCCTTGGGGAAGACGAAGGGTCGGGCTCCGATCACCAGGCGCTCATCGTGCGCGCGGCCGACGAAGGGAGCCGCTCGCTGACGCGGGCGGCGCTCGGAGTGGGATGGGGGGCGGCGTACGTGGTCCTGCAGGACATGTTCCCCGGAAACCGCTACGGCAACTTCCACTCGCTGTACGGCACCGCGTTTGCAGAGGCGGGAAGCGTCGCCTTTGTGGCGATCCTCCTCCTTCTCTTCTTGCCGATGCGACGCATGACGCCGTGGCGTCCCGCAGTGGCGGGGTTCATCGTTTTCAACCTATTCTATCAGTCGACCACCGAACCGGTCTTCTGGTTGCTGCTCGCCTTGGCGTGGGTAGTGCGGGAGCAGGTGAGCGGCGACGTACGCGAGGCGATGGCATGAGGGCGCCTTGGGGAGTCGCCGTCGCCGCGCTGTTGATCACCGGCTGCGACCAGCTGGTGACGACGCCGCTTCGCTACGGCACGGTGGAAGTGAGCGTCACGCGCCGAAACGGCGATAAGCTGGCCAACGTCCCGATGCACCTGTTCACGGGACAGCGCATCATGGCGTACGGGAAGACCGATTCCACGGGAATCATGCGGTTCGAGCGCGTCCCGGAGGGGCCGGCGTACGCGGTGCGCGTGGAGCGCGCGAGCGGCTTTGAATTCATCGAGAACCTGCTTGGCGGCACGGTCAACGACGCGGTCATCGGCATGAAGGTTCGGCGCGATTCCATATCGACCGTACGGTTCACCCTGCTGAAGATCGGGCCCGGGACGATCGAAGCACAGGTCACCGAACCAGGAGGCGCGCCGGTCGCCGGCGTGAAACTCGAACTCTATCGGCCTTCGGGGGTGATCCGCGAAGGTGTGGCGGGGACGAACGGGCGACTGAGCTTCGATGCGGTTCCGTTTGGCCAGTACGGCGTGCGTGCGTATCGGCCCAAGGCGTACCGCGACCTCGACGAGCCACTCACCGTCTGGACCGACGGTGTTGTGGTGGAGGGCGGCGTGACAGCCGTCGCGCCGCTGAGCATGGCTCCGTGCCGCGGCACGATCGATGTCCGCGTCACGGATCCCGTCTACGGCGCGGCGTCCGGCGTGCGGCTCCTGCTGTTCACCGTCGAAGGCGTGGTGGACTCGGTGCGCACGGCCGCCGATGGATCCGCCCGATTCACGACGCCGTTCTGCTCGGATTTCGGCGTCCGTGCGATCGCCAATGGCGATTGGCGCTTTGCCTCCGCCCGCGGCTCCGAGTTCGTGGACGGCCTCGTGATCCGGCGCGGGACGGTGCGCAGCGCCGCGCTCAGCGCGCAGTACAACACATGTCGCGGCAACCTCCGGGTGTCGGTGACGGACGGCACCGGCGCGTTCATTCCGGGGGCGCGGTTGGAACTCTACACCGCGGCGAATGCCGACACGCTGCGCACGATGGTCACGGCGGCCGAACCGGCGATCTTCTCGAACCTGGGATGCGGACCGCCGGAGCGCGGTGTGCGCATCGTGCCACCCGCGGGATGGAAGGTCACCGAGGGCGCGGGGACGAGCTGGGTCGACGCGCTGGTGATACGCGCCGGCGCCACGCTCGACGTGGCGTTCAGGCTGTCGCGGTAGGCGCGGCGGCCGGTCGAGGCGGCGGCCCGGCCCAGAGCACCCGCGCCACCCCCACGCCGAAAGCCGCGAGCAGGGCCAGCATGGCGCCAAGCACGGTGTAGACGAATGGGCGGGGGAACGCCTTGTCTTTGGGCTGTGGCACGCTGGGCGCGTCCACGAGGCGCACCTTCTCAAGCCGCAGCAGGTCCTGCAGTTCGGCCTGCTTGAGCTGCTTGCGCATGATGACCCACGTTTCGCCGAGCAGGGTGCGATCACGCACGAGGCGCACGTAGCGCATCTCGGCGGCGGGGAGCTCGCCGAGGTTCTCGGTGAGGCGCGCCAACGCGCGCGTGGCCTCGGTGAACTGCTGGTTCAGCGCCTCGGCGTACTCGCTGCCGACGCGGCGCAGGTCGCGTTCGAGCGTCTCAATGCGGCCGCTCAGCGCGCGCACGTCGACGTTCTCGTCGGCGCGCACCACGCGGAGCTTGGCGCGCTCGTTCTCGAGGGTGATCAGCGCGGCCAGGAGGTCCTGGATGCCGCGGTTCTCGATGAGCGTGGGAAACGTGGCGAGCTGGCGGTAGGCCGTCGCGTCGCGCCCGCCCTTGGAGCGTTCGTCCACCAAGGCGAGCAGGCGCGCCAGCGCATCGCGCTCGAGTTCGACTTGGTCGAGTTGCGCGCGCAGCGCGGCGACACGCTTGACCTCAAGCGTCGCCTGCTCGGTGGGGGCGACGATGCGCGCCTCCGCCTGATAGTCCCTGAGGCGCTCATCCGCGGTGCGCAGGACCGTCTCGACACTGTCGGTGACGCGACGCAATTCAATAATCGTGCGCCCCGCATCGCCGCGCTCGATGAGGCGGGTATACGCGAGGTACGAATCGACGATCACGCCGAGGACGCGCGGCGCCAACTCGCGCTCGCGATCGTCGTACCGCGCCTCGATGAGCTTCGCTCCCGGCGAACGTCGCCGGATGACGAGGCGATCCTCCATCATCTCGCGGACCTTGTAGCGTGGGCGCAAGCGCAGCGAGATCGTGCGGACGGAGTCCGGGGCGATGATGGTCAGTTCCAGCGGGCCAACGCGCACCGGCCGGCCGGTCTCGGCCTTTTCGGGAAGCGACGCGGAATCGCCCGACCAGTCGGCGTCGAAGGTCCACGTCGAGCCATCCTGCCGCCGGATATCGATGGTTCCTTGAAGGGCGGATTCGCCTCGGGCGCGAACCACCAGCACACCGGCGCGCCCGGCGCGCGGACGCGTGACGACCACCTCGAGACCGAGCGAGTCGATGGCCGCATCCTGCATGCGGCGACTGGCGAGGAGGCCGATCTCGGTCTCGACCTCGTCGCGACCCAAGCCGAGCGCGCTCATGCCGCTCAATTCATCGAGCGATCCGAGGAGGCCGGCCTCGGGGCGCTTGGACTCGACGCGAAGCAGCGCCTCGCTGCGATAGCGCGGGGCAACCAGCAGGATGAACGCCACGACGGCAACGAAGGTGAGCAGGCCCGCCGTGAGCATGGACACCCAGTAGACGCGCAGGGCGCGCGCCAGCTGGGACAGGGTGAGGGGTTCGATCACCGGGTTCCCCGATGCAGCGCGGTCGAAAGGGTGATGGTGAGGGCGTCGTTCACGAGGTCAATGCCCTTGGTCCGACCGTCGAGGGGCGTGTTGTACGACTGGAACAAGTAGTTAAGCCTCACCATATGGGCCCAGTCGAGCAAGAGGCGCCAGCCCCACCGTTCGCCGCCCACGCGCACGCCGTTGATGAGCGAGACATCCTCGTACTTGGTGTGCGGGATGATCGGGGTGAAGACCACGGCATTGTCCCAGCGAATGCGCGCCGCGTAGGTGCCGGCACGCCACGCCGGACGCACCCAGTCAAAGCCGATCCACTGGCTCGACGACCCTGGGCCGATGCCGGCGCCGAGCAACTGCCCGCGGATGGTGAAGGCCTGCGGCACCGACCGGCTGACGTACGTGGTGCCCACGGGACGCAGACGCAGCGACGGACTTGGCTCGAGATACGTCGCTTCGGCATAGAGGCGCGCCGTGGCGGCGCGCACAAGACGCGCCCATTGCAGGCCGACGGTATAACCCTGCGAATGGCCGGGGCTCTCGAGCAGGTCGCGCAAGGACGCGGGCTCCTCGAAGCGCGCCCATTCGACCCACGCATCAAAGCCGCTGCCGGGCGGGGCCCAGCGGGCCCACAGCGAGGTGATCTGGTCCTGCATGCCATGTGCGAGCGAATCAGGACCGTTCGGTCGCCCCACTCTCGTAAAGGGGGCCTGAAAAGCGTCCCCGGACAGCTTGTCGGCGAGGATGACCATTCTCGCAAGGCCGAACTCGACGCCCGTCGTGCCGCGTGGGCGCCAGCTGACGGCGAACGCGCCAAGCGTACGATGGTCATTGGTCGAGTCGCGGTCGAAGAAATCGGACTCGCGCAAATCGCCCACGGTGTACCAGGCGTCCCACGCGCCAAGCCGGGTCTGGATGGGTGTGCGCGTGCGCAGGAAGGCGGAGGGAACGCCGCTTCCCTGCGAACTCCAGAGCAAGGCGTTCTGCAGGCCGGGCCCCCACCAGTTGTTCTCGGTGGCGACGCCGAGCTCGACGAACGGAAGGGTCAGGACGGCAGACGACTGTCCGGCGACGAATGTCTGGATAGGCTGGTCGCCGAAGCGCGACGGCAGGTCGATTCCTTCCGGCGCCGGATGAAACGGGTTGGCCCAGACGGATCGCCGTTCGGTCCGGTTCTGCGCGTACGCGATGGTCTGGAATGGCGAGTTCTGGGACGAGAGGTACTCCGGGGCGATGATGACCCGCAGGGGACCGTACGCCAGCGCAACGCCGGTCATGACCCGGACATTCGTGCCGCGTCCCTGCCAGACGGCGCCATCGTTGAATCCGTACGGGAGCGACGAGTTGCTCCCGAACAGCACTTCCGGGGCGATCGTGTTGAAGCCGAGCCGCTTTGCCGTCCACGGAAAGCGCCGCGACGGGGCCCTCAGCATGAGGTAACGCCCTGCGGACGAATCCCCGGACATGGTCAGGCGCTGGAGTTCATCCCGTTCGCTTCCCGGGCGCGGCAACGCCTCAAGGCGAAGATCCTGCGCATGCCCCACGGTGCTGGCGATGACGCCAACTAGGACGAGGCGCACTCCGAGGCGAGGGGGGTGTCTCCACATCATCTGAGATGGTAACGTCAGGCATGAACATATGCCACGCGCTCGCCGGCGGATTTCTGCTCTGCCTGCTCGCCCATGAACCACTGGTCGCGCAGGTGCCCGTGCGCCTCGACCTTGGCGGCAACCTGGAGGCGAATGGCGAGGGCGAGCGCTACCTGCGCGTGCTGCAGCTGCTGGGGCAGGTGCCAGCGCATCCGGTGGGCGTGCGGCCGTGGAATCGCGCCGAGGTGCGGGCGCTGTCGTCGAAGGCGGGGCATCCGTGGAAGGAGCGTTTCGTCGTGCACGACAGCGCGGCCTCACCCTTCCGCGTGCTGCGCCCCCAGCTTCGGTTGACCGGCAACAGCGCACTCCCTGAAGGGAACGATCCCGTCTGGTTTGGACGCGGCGTGACGGTGGATGCGGTCCTTGGCGTGCGCGCATCGTTCGGGTTCCTCGACATCCAGTTGGCGCCCGGCGCCTTCTGGGCGCAGAACGCGTCGTTCACGCCGGCGCCCAATAGTCTCAGCGGCGATGGCGCACTGCGCGATGCACGCTATCCCGGCAACGTCGATGCTCCCCAGCGATTCGGTACGGGGGCATACACCCGCGTTGACCCCGGACAGAGCCGAGTAGCCATCGACACGCGCGCCATTTCGGCGGGCATCTCGACGGCGCCGCTCGCGTGGGGTCCCGCGCGCGACGAGCCCGTCGTGGTGGGGCCAAACGGGGGTGGCTTCCCGCATGCGTTCTTCGGCTCCGGGACACCTTGGCCTGTCGGCGTAGGCCGCGTCCACTTCAAGATGGTGGCGGGGCGGCTGGAGCAATCGGAGTGGTCGCCGGTGCAGGCAGGATATCGGTCCCGTCTTGGCGTGGGCGTCGTTGCGACCTTCGTTCCGCGGGGCGTTCCCGGCCTCGAACTGGGGGCGGTGCGTTTCGAGCACCGTGCCTGGAAGCCGGGGGTATTTACCTTCGCCAACGCCACACGGCCATTCACCGGAATCTTCAACAACTTCACGAGCGGGATCAATCAGGACGAGAACGGCTACGCGTCGCTGTTCTTCCGGTGGGCGGCCGCGCCGCACGGCTTCGAGGTGTACGGGGAGTACGGACGCGAAGACTACACCGGGAACACGCGTTGGCTGATCCTGAAGCCCGACGACCTGGGCAACCTGATGCTTGGAGTGCAGCGCGCCCTACTCGGGGCGAACGGCCGGGTGCGCGTCTATCGCGCCGAACTTGTGAACGCCGAGCTGTCGAGCAACGAGCGGGGGCAGCGCGGGTTCACAGCGCCAATTCCGCCGTACACACACGGTGGAACCCTCCAGGGACACACCGTGAACGGGCGGTTTCTTGGGTCGGCCACGGCGTACGGAGGGGCTGGCTGGCGCGTGGCGCGTGACACGTACAGCGGGCGGGGACGGCGAAGTGTCGTCGTGGAACGCCAACTGCTCAAGGACTGGCTGCCGGTGGCGGTGCCAGCGGAGGGACGCACGCCGGAAGTACGGTATGGAGTGCGCGGCGAATGGCTGCGCTTCCTGTCAGGGCAACGCGAAGTGGGCGCCGCCGTGGGCGTGAGCTACACGCTCAACCACAACACCAAACCGCACCAGGACGTCGCGAACCTGCAGGCAAGCCTGCGCTGGCGCGGCTGGTAGGCGCCGCGGCGGCGCTAGCGGAGCGAGAAGGTGGCGATGATCCCGGTCAGCGAGAGCATCGCGGTGATCAAGAAGGCCGTGTTCCGCTCGAACCAGCTACGCTGCTGCACGAAGATGCGGTCTCCCGACTGCACGGGCATCTCGAGAATTTCCTGGCCGCGCGGCGCATTGGCGACGATGGTCAGGCTGTCGCGCAGAATGCGAATCCGACGGACGGTGCCATCGGGCGTCGCCCCGCCGCTGGCGGCGACCGCGCTGGAGAGCGACGCCGACGGCTCGATAAGATAGTCGCCCGCCTTGTTGACGGCGCCGAGCACGACCACGCGGCGCATGGGAATGAGCGTGATTCCCGGCTCGCGGAGCTCCCTGCGGAACGCCGCCATGAGCGGCGCGGAGACAGCGGACCACGGCTGGCCGCCGACGTTGAAGCGTCCGATGATCGGGAACGCAACGTGCGCGCCCTGGTCAACCGCGTAGGTGCCCGAGATCGTCGTGTCACGCGGGACGATGACGCGCACCGCATCGCCGGGGCGCAGGACAAAGTCCTGGCCCTCCGCGACGGACGCGAAGGTCACGCCGAGCATGAGGAGAGCGGTGACGAAACGGGCGAGTCGCATGAGTGGGTAGCGCGGCTGGGAGACGGTGCCTAAGCTAACTCGATCAGCTGTCGGCGCCCAGATGCGGCGCGCGGCAGCCCTCTTTCGCATCACTGGCACCAATATGACGAGTCTGGTCACGGGCGGGGCAGGGTTCATCGGGTCGCACGTTGCGGAGCTCCTCGACGCGGCCGGTGAACAGGTGGTGGTGCTGGACGACCTCTCCGGCGGTTTCGTGGAGAACATCGTCGGCCAGCGCACGCAGTTCGTCCAGGGGAGCGTGACCGACGCGGCGCTGGTGAACCGGCTGTTCGAGGAGCACCGGTTCGACCATGTCTATCACCTCGCGGCCTACGCCGCCGAGGGGTTGAGCCACTTCATCCGCCACTACAACTACGAGAACAACGTCCTCGGCTCGATGAACCTGATCAACGCCTCGGTGAACCACGGGGTGAAGGTTTTTGTGTTCACGTCGTCGATCGCGGTCTACGGGAGCAACCAGCTGCCGATGACGGAGGAGCTCACGCCGCGCCCGGAGGATCCCTACGGGATCGGCAAGTACGCGGTGGAGCTCGATCTTGCGGCCGCGCACGAGATGTTCGGCCTGGACTACGTGATCTTCCGGCCGCACAACGTGTATGGCGAACGGCAGAACATCGGCGACCGCTATCGCAACGTGATCGGGATCTTCATGAGCCAGATCCTGAAGGGCGAGCCGATGACGGTGTTCGGCGACGGCCGGCAGACGCGGGCGTTCAGCTACATCGCGGACGTGGCGCCGGCCATTGCGCACTGCGTGCATCGTCCGGCCGCGTTCAATCAGGTGTTCAACATCGGGGCGGACCAACCGTACTCGGTGCTCGACCTGGCCCAGGCCGTGGCGAAGGCGCTGGGCGCCGAGCCGGCGCTGCGCCACCTCGAAGCCCGCAAGGAAGTGGTGCACGCCTATTCGTCGCACGACAAGGTGCGGCGCGTGCTGGGCGACCTCACGGGGAATGTCCCGCTCGACGAGGGCATTGCCCGGATGGCTGCGTGGGTGCGGATGGTGGGAGCGCGGGAGAGCAGCCGCTTCACGCGGGTGGAGGTGCCGAAGAACATGCCGCGATCCTGGGCGGAGTTTTCCGTATGACGACGCCCGGGTCTGCCCGCGACGAAGGCCCGGTGACGGGAACCGTGGCCAGCCAACGGATTCACACCGGGCGTGTGGTGACGCTGAACGTGGACCAGGTGCGCTTCCCCGACGGCCGCATCGGCGAACAGGAGATCATCCGGCATTCCGGGGCGAGCGTGGTGGTGCCGTTCCTGAGTGATCCGCACAGCGAGGATCCGCAGCTGCTGCTGGTGCGCCAGTATCGCTATGCGGCGAACGGGTATCTGTATGAGCTGCCGGCGGGGCGGCCGAATCCCGGGGAGACGCCCGCGGAGTGTGCGGCGCGCGAGTTGCGTGAGGAGACGGGGTGCGTGGCGAAGCACCTCGAGCCGCTGGTGTCGGGGTACACGACGCCGGGGTTCACGGACGAGAAGCTCCACCTCTTTGTGGCGCACGACATCACGCGGCAGGAGACCGAGTTCGATCCCGATGAGTACGTGGAGGCCTTTCCAGTGACGATTTCAAAGGCACTGGAGATGGTGAAGTCGGGGGAGATCGAAGACTTGAAGACGGCGTTCGGGGTGTTGTTTGTGGCGGGGTTCTATTGCAAGGGGTGAGGGGGGACGGGGACTGCAACTGCGTTTACCACGGAGGGCACGGAGGACACGGAGAACTGCAACTGCCTTTACCACGGAGGACACGGAGAACTGCAACCGCAACTTCTTGGGGGAACTGCGAGCGCCACGCAAATGTCTGCGTGGCGCGCTGTCGTTACCCCCAGTTTTGTAGTTGCCGTTCTCCGTGTCCTCCGTGATCTCCGTGGTGAACCAGTTAGCAAACCGTCCCGTACACAGAAGTGTCCGCTTTTTGGGACGCGTCCTTCTACGAAATCAGACAGCGACAGATACTATACAGTTAGTTAAGTATCTGTAAAGTAACAGTTTACAGACCTGCAGCATCCCTGAATCGACTGGTATGAACCCTGCTCTCTTTGGCGGCAGAAGATCGACTTGCCCCCTAGGAGGAGCAGATGCGACAGTCGGCCGTCAAGCTGCAGCCGCGTTCTCCAAGTCGTCGTGCAGAACTTCAGGCGCTGGACGACAATCAGCTGGTGACGTCCTTCCTCAACGGAACGACGAACGCCTTCGACATCCTGGTTGACCGTTACCAGTCGCGCCTGCTGAACTTCGTCTACCGCACCGTCGGCGACCGCGAGCGCGCGGAAGACCTGGTGCAGGAAGTCTTCATCCGGGTTTACCGGCACCTCGCACGCTTCGACCAGGGGAAGAAGTTCTCGACGTGGATCTACACCATCGCGTCGAACTTGGCGAAGAACGAGCTGCGCAACCGCGCCCGGAACCCGCTGGTCTACTTCCAGACGATGACCTCGACGTGGGAAGATGAGGACCGTCCACTGGAGTTTGAGGACTCGACGGCCCGCCCGGATGATGCGTTCGAGCGCCGGCACCTGCGGGAGCTGGTCGAGGCGGGCGTGCGTCGCCTCCCGGCGCATCATCGGCAGGTCTTCGTCCTGCGCGAACTGGAAGGGCGTTCGTACGAAGAGATCGCCGAGATGACGAACTGCAACCTCGGGACCGTGAAATCGCGGCTGAACCGGGCCAGGGCGGCGTTTGCGGAGATCGTGAGGCCGGCGATGTAGGTACAGAAACGGCAGGAACGGCAGAGAGGGCGGCTGTGGAACCCCCTCCGGGGCGGCGGGTATCGAAGGACGATGCTCCGCCGCCCTTCCCTTTCCTGCCGCGAGTTCCAGCACCATCACGTCGAGTACGTGGATGGCCTGCTGAGTGGCGAGGTCCGGCGCGCGTGCGATCTGCACTTGGCCGGGTGTGCGTCGTGTGCCGCGCGGGACGTGCAGATTCGCCGAGCCCTGCTCACACTGCAGGTGCTGCCGGAGATCTCCCCCTCGGCGCACTTCCGGGCGCGGCTCAATGTCCGCTTGGCGGCTGAGGCTTCCCGGCGTGCGCTGACGTTCCCGGGGGCGTTCCACGACTCTCGCCGGCCGGACGCGCGGTGGTGGATCGTCGCGTCGGCCCTGGCGGCTTCAGCCGCCCTTCTGGCGCTGGCGCCAGGCCGTCCCGCCGCGGTCTCACCGGCGGGTTCCGCCCCGGTGGTGGCGCAGGCGACTGTTGCGCCATCGCCCGCGCCCCCCGCCGCCTTGAAAGGCCCGGTGAGCGGCGCTCGCGCCGGATCATCGCGCGCCGCGCCGCGCTTTGAGGCCCTTCCGGGGACGGTTCCGTTGGGTCGCGCGCCGCTGCCGCCGCCCCTCTCCGGCGTGCGCCTCCAGACGGTCACCTATCTCGGTCAATAAGCACGGCAGGGGGCCCGGCGCAGGGGTATAATTCTCTCCCATGCCGGCGGCCACTCCACGCTCCCTTCGAACAGCCTTCGACGCCGGGTCCTTTGACCCGGTGATCGTGCTGCGGGGTGACGAGGATTTCACGAAGGAAGAGCTCCTCCGGCAGCTGCTTGCCGCGGCCGTAGACCCCACGATGCGCGACTTCAACGTGGATATCCGGCGGGGGGCGGAGTTGGATGCCGCGGGGTTGCGCACCCTGCTGGACCAGCTGCCGATGATGGCCGACCGCCGCGTGCTCGTGATCCGCGACGCGCAGGCGATCAAGAAGGCGCCGGCGGCGACCCTCGAGTCATACCTGGCGAAGCCATCACGCGACATGGTTCTGGCGCTGGTTTTCGGCGCGGGGGAGGACCCGCCCAAACAGTGGCCTACGCACCTCACGATGTGCGATTGCAAGCTGCTGACCGAAGATGGCGTGATGAAGTGGATTGCCCACCAACTGCAGGAGAAGCTGCACGGGCGCATCACCCCCGACGCCGCGGCGCTGCTCGTGAGTCACGTGGGGAACGACCTGGCCTTCCTTGCTGGAGAGCTCGACAAACTGGTGAGCTACACGAACGGCGAGGAGATCACCGCCGCCGCCGTGCAGGACGTGGTCGGCATCCGCCACGGCGAGACGATGGCCGACTTGCTGGATTGCGTGGCGGCGCGCGACGCGGCGGGCGCGCTGACGATGCTCCCGCGCGTGATGGCCCAACCGAAGACGACCGGCGTCTCGATCGTCATCGCGCTGACGGCGCAGACGTTCGCGCTGGCGTGGGGCTCCGCGGCCCGCGCCGGCGGGATGT
>Ga0194120_10004955_pt1 | contig 19991 bp, 19 predicted proteins | sample TA2MahCa65mmetaG_FD_148642 | JGI IMG/M metagenome (GOLD analysis project Ga0194120, IMG submission 148642) | Freshwater microbial communities from Lake Tanganyika, Tanzania - TA2015019 Mahale Deep Cast 65m | ecosystem: Environmental > Aquatic > Freshwater > Lake | place: Tanzania: Lake... | reverse complement strand
GCGCGCGGCGCGGATGCGCGCCGCCATTTCGGCCGAGCCCTCGGCCGGCGGCGGCAAGGCCAGGTCGCCCGCCGCCACCGCCGGCACCTCGACGCAAAGATCGATGCGATCCAGCAGCGGCCCCGACAGCCGCGCCTGATAGTCCTGGGCGCAGCGCGGCGCCCGGCCGCAGGTCCGCGCCGGGTCCGAGAGATAGCCGCAGCGGCAGGGATTCATCGCCGCCACCAACTGGAACGCGGCGGGATAGCTGACATGGTGATTGGCGCGGGCGACGTTGGTGACGCGGGTTTCGAGCGGCTGGCGCAGCGCGTCCAGCACGGCGCGCTGGAACTCGGGCAATTCGTCCAGGAACAGCACGCCATGATGGGCCAGCGACGCCTCGCCCGGCCGCGCCCGCAGGCCGCCGCCGACCAAGGCCGCCATCGAAGCCGAATGATGCGGATCGCGGAACGGCCGGCGACGAGTCAACCGTCCGCCCGCCAACAGCCCCGCCACCGAATGGATCATCGAGACTTCCAGCGCCTCGGCCGCGTCCAAGGGCGGCAACAGCCCGGGCAGGCGCTGCGCCAGCATCGACTTGCCGGCGCCGGGCGGGCCGATCAGCAGAAGGTTGTGGCCGCCGGCCGCCGCCACTTCCAGCGCGCGCTTGGCGGTCTCCTGCCCCTTGATGTCGCGCAGATCGAGCAGCGGGCCTTCGTCCTCGGCCAGGCCGGGCGCGGGCGGGGTCAGCACGGCGTGGCCCTTGAAGTGATTGACCAGCGCCAGCAGCGTCGGCGGCGCCAGCACGCCCGGGCCGTCGGCCCAGGCCGCCTCGCCGCCGTTCTCGGCCGGGACGATGATGCCGCGGCCGCGCGCCGCCGCGCCCACCGCCGCCGGCAGCGCGCCCATCACCGGCGTGATGCGCCCGTCCAGCGCCAGCTCGCCCATCGCCGAGCGATCGACCAAACTGTCCTCGGGCAAGGCGCCCATCGCCGCCAACAGCCCGAGCGCGATCGGCAGGTCGAAATGGCTGCCTTCCTTGAGCACGTCGGCCGGCGCCAGGTTGACGGTGATGCGCTTGGCCGGCAGCGCCAGGCCCATCGCCGCCAGCGCCGAACGCACCCGCTCGCGGCTTTCCGCCACCGCCTTGTCGGGCAGGCCGACCACGGTGAAGGCCGGCAGGCCGGGCGCGATGTCGACCTGGACGTCGATATCCAGCACCTCGATGCCTTGGAACGCCACCGTCCAAACGCGCGCGACCATGTCGGCGCCAATCTAACTGTCTCGCGCGGAGATTGCACCCCGGAAAGAAATACAATTAGTGCCGGCGATGGCCGCCATGGCCTTGATGCGTGGGCGCGGGCGCGGCTCCGGAATCGCTGCCGCCATAGCCGCGCAGTTCGGCATAGCGCGCGATCTGCTGGGGCGTGAGCAGCCGGGTCATGGCGCTGTGGGCCGCCAGATGCGCCGCCCGCAGCTCGGCCCAGGCGGCGCCGGCGGCGGCCGTGGCCTTGGCGATGGCGGCATCCTCGGGCGTGCCTTGGGCGAAGATGCGGTCAAGCTCGGCCTCGGCGGCGATGACGCGCTCGCCCGCGCTTTTCGTGGCTGCGGTCATGCGCGCCTCGATGGCGCCGGTCTCGCTGCGCTGGCGGTGGTCGAGCCGCAGCTCGGCCGCCAATTCCAGCGCATGGCGCGGGCCGGGATGACGGTTGAGTTCGGCCGGCAGCGCCAGCTTCATGCCCTGGGCCGCGCGCAACTCGCCGATCTCGGCCTCGGACAGGGACTTGATCGCGCGCTTGTCCAGCCCGGCATAGGGCGCCTGCGCCCAGGCCGGGAACGCAAACAGCATCAGAATCAAGATCCGAATCATGACGGAGCCTCCCAGTGTGCGGTCCTTTTAACGTATAACCGCCCCGATCCCTGCACCTGTTCCCTTTGGTCGAGCTTGCGCGAGGCATGACGTGATCCTAGCCGACGGTTATATCGACGTGCCGCCCGGCAAGCTGGCGGCGATCGTCACGCATCTGCAGATGATGGCGCCGGCGCCGCCGCGCCCGGGACCGCCGCGCCCCGATCTGCGCGTGCGGCAGGTGGAGCGGCCGGAGGTCGACTGGTATCGCGCGCTTTATCGCCGCGTCGGCGAGCCCTGGCTGTGGGAATCGCGCCTCAAGCTGGCGCCCGCGGCGCTGGCCGAGATCGTCCGCCATCCCCGGGTCGAGATTTTTTCCCTGATGCACGACGGCGCCGACAAGGGATTGCTGGAGTTGGATTTCCGCATCCCCGGTCACTGCGAGTTGGCGTTTTTCGGCGTCGCGCTCGATCTGGTCGGAAGCGGCGCCGGGCGCCTGCTCATGAACCACGCCATCGCCCGCGCCTGGTCCCGGCCGATCGCGCGTTTCTGGGTGCATACCTGCACCAACGATCACCCCGGCGCCCTGGCCTTCTACATCCGCTCGGGCTTCCAGCCCTTCCGGCGCCAGATCGAGATTACCGACGAATCGCGCCTCGACCCCGCCTCCCCGGCCGGCATCGCGCCGCATGTGCCGATCGTTCGCGGCTAGGGCATGACGGTCTTTCCGCTCGCACCCGAATCCGCCATAAACGGCGCATGAGCCTGCTGCGCGCCGCCGCCACGGTCGGCGGCTTGACCCTGGTCAGCCGCGTGCTGGGCTTCTTGCGCGATCTGCTGTTCGCGGCGGCGCTGGGCGCGGGCCCGGTGGCGGATGCCTTCTTCGTCGCCTTCAAGCTGCCCAATTTCTTCCGCCGGCTGTTCGCCGAGGGCGCGTTCTCGGCCGCCTTCGTGCCGCTCTACAACGAATTGTCGGCGCGCCAAGGCCAGGCGGCGGCGCGCGCCTTCGCAGAGCAGGCGCTGGCGCTGCTGCTGACCGCGGTGCTGGGCCTGGTGGTGGTCATGCAGGCGGCGATGCCCTGGGTGATGCACCTGCTGGCGCCCGGCTTCGTCGGCGACGAAAGCCGCTTCGCGCTGGCGGTGCGCTTCAGCATCGTCACCTTCCCCTATCTGGTCTTCATCAGCCTGGTGGCGCTGATGGCCGGCGTGCTCAACGCGCTGGGCCGGTTCGCCGCGCCGGCGGCGACGCCGATCCTGCTCAATCTCGGCCTGATCGCGGCCGCGCTGTGGCCGGCGGGCGACGCCGCCGGGCGCGGGCTGGCGCAGTCCTGGGGGCTGTTGCTGGCCGGCATGGCGCAGTTCCTCTATCTCGCCTGGACATGCGGCAAGGCGGGCGTGACGCTGTCGCTGCCGCGGCCGCGGCTTTCGCCCAAGACCGTCGAGATGCTGAAGCTGATGCTGCCGGCGGCGATCGGCGCCGGCGCCGCGCAGATCAACCTGGTGGTCGATCTGATCCTGGGTTCGCTTTTGCCGGCGGGCTCGATCTCGTATCTGTTCTATGCTGATCGGCTCAACCAGCTGCCGCTGGGCGTGATCGGGGTCGCGGTCGGCACGGCGCTGTTGCCGCTGCTCTCGCGCCAGATCGCGGCCGGCGAGCGCGAAGCCGCGCTGGCCAGCCAGAACCGCGCCATCGAACTGGTGCTGCTGTTGACCCTGCCGGCGGCGATCGGGCTGGTGATGCTGGCCGAGCCGATCGTCGCCGTGCTGTTCGAGCGCGGCGCCTTCGGCCCGCTCGAGACCGCGCGCACCGCCGGCGCGCTGGCGCTCTATTCGCTCGGGCTGCCGGCCTATGTCCTGATCAAGGCGCTGACGCCGGGCTTCTACGCCCGCAAGGACACCGGCACGCCCTTGGCCATCGCCCTGTTCTGCATCGGCCTCAACATCCTGCTCAGCCTGGTGCTGATGGACTCGATGCTGCATTTCGGGCTCGCGCTGGCGACCGCGCTGTCGGCGGTGGTCAACGCGGCGGCGCTGGCGGTGGTGCTGATCCGCCGCGGCGATCTGCAGTTGGACCAGCGGCTGTGGCGCGGCCTGCGCGGCATGGCCGTGGCCGGCGCGGCGATGGGGCTGGTGCTGTGGGGGCTGTTGCAGCTGATCCCGGGCGACAGCGTCGGCGGGCTTGCGCTGCTGCTGATGGCGGGCGCGGTGGTCTATGTCGGCGGCACCCATTTCACCCGGGCGGCGGATTGGAGCCGACCCGCAAGTTTGCTCGGCCGCGAGCATTGAGGCTCCCTTGACCGGCCGCGGCGCAGCCGGCATAAGCCCTCGGCCGTCCGCTCCGCGAAAGATCCTCCGATGAACCGCATTTTTTCCGGCGTCCAGCCCTCGGGCAATCTGCATCTCGGCAATTATCTCGGTGCGCTGCGCAACTGGGTGCGGCTGCAGAGGGACTACGAGTGCATCTACTGCCTGGTCGACCTGCATGCCATCACCCAATGGCAGGAGCCGGCGCAACTGGCCGCCCAAACCCGCGAGGCGGCGGCCGGGCTGTTGGCTTGCGGCATCGATCCCAAGACCTCGATCCTGTTCAACCAATCGCGCGTGCCGGCGCATGCCGAGCTGGCCTGGGTGTTCAACTGCGTGGCGCGGATGGGCTGGCTCAATCGCATGACCCAGTTCAAGGAGAAGGCCGGCAAGGACCGCGAGAACGCCTCGGTCGGGCTGTTCGACTATCCGGTGCTGATGGCGGCCGACATCCTGGCCTACAAGGCGACCCACGTGCCGGTGGGCGAGGACCAGAAGCAGCACCTGGAACTGGCCCGCGACATCGCCCAGAAGTTCAACCACGATTTCGGGGTCGAGTTCTTTCCGCTGACCGAGCCCTTGATCCTGGGCGAGGCGACGCGGGTGATGAGCCTGCGCGACGGCTCGAAGAAGATGTCCAAGACCGACGCCTCGGACCATTCGCGCATCAACCTGACCGACACCGCCGACGCCATCGCCGACAAGCTGAAGCGGGCCAAGACCGATCCGCTGCCGCTGCCGGACAGCGTCGAGGAGCTGGAGAAGCGGCCCGAGGCCGACAATCTGGTGACGATCTACGCCGCGCTGGGCGACAAGACCCGCAGCGACGTGCTGCGCCATTTCTCGGGCAAGGGCTTCGCCGAGTTCAAGCGCGAGCTGACCGAGCTGGCGGTGTCGGTGCTGTCGCCGCTCAACGCCGAGATGCGGCGGCTGATGGCCGATCCCGGCGCGATCGACACCGTGCTGCGCCGGGGCGCCGAGCGCGCCGACGCCATCGCCCGGCCGATCCTGGCCGAGGTCCACCGCATCGTCGGGTTCCTCAGGGCATGATCGACGCGGATCGGTATCAGCCGAAAGCCTTGCCCGGCGCCACCACGTTGACGCGCGACAAGGGATAGCGCGAGACCTCGCCCAGCAGCGTCACCAGCTTGCGCGCGCCGGCGTCGATCATGCGCCGGCCCAGCTCGGCCGTGGCCTTGGACGCGTCGCCGGCGGCGCCGTCGGGATGCAGGTCCTGCGCCTGCCAGGCGATGCCGATCGGCCCCAGCGTGCGCAGCACCTCGTTCTCGGCCGCGACCGTGGGCATGATCGGCACGAAATTCTTGGCGCGGTCCATGTGCACGGTGTCGGGCCGCAGATGCAGCATGATCGAGGTCTCGCCCTCGCCGCCGTGGATGCCGTTGGCCATCTCCCATTCCGACAGCGTGCCGGGCGGCTTGGTCAGGGCGTAGGTCGAGGACGCCACCGCCATCATCCCCAGCCGCACCCGCAGGTCGCGCGCCACGATCTCCATCACCTGCGGCTGGCCGCCATGGCTGTTGAGATAGACCAGCTTGCGCAGGCCGGCGCGATGCACGCACTCGCCCAGCTCGGTCCAGATCCGGATCAGGGTCTCGGCCGAGAAGGTCAGCGTGCCGGGAAAGGCCAGATGCTCGTTCGACTTGCCGACCGGCATCGCCGGCAGGATGGTCACCGGCAGGTCGGCCGGCATCAGCTCGACCGCGCGAGCGACCACGCCCTGGTTGATGGTCCAGTCGACCGAGACCGGCAGATGCGGACCGTGCTGCTCGATCGCCGAGACCTGCAGCAGCGCCACCGTCTTGGCGGGATCGAGCTTGGTGAATTCCTCGCTGGTCATGTCTTGCCAGTAGCGGCGCGGCAGGGCAGTCATGGAGTCCTCGTCGGCTGGGGAGCGAAACGCTAGCCCAGCCGGCGGCGGTCCCGCAACGGAGAACCACCATGCGCCATTTGACGCCCGAAACCGTCGGCCGGCCGCTGGCCCGCTACAGCCACGCGGTCGAGGTCGAGGCCGGATCGCGGCTGCTGTTCCTTTCGGGCCAGCTGGCGGTGGCCAAGGACGGCAGCGTGCCCGAGGGCGTCGCCGCCCAGGCCGAGCTGATCTTCCGCAACTGCCTCGAAATCCTGGCCGCGGCCGGCATGACGGCGCGCGATCTGGTGCGGGTCTCGACCTTCCTCACCCGGGCCGAGGACCTCAAGCCCTACATGGCGGTGCGTGATCGCTACGTCGCCGATCCGCCGCCGGCCTCGACCCTGCTCTTGATCCAGGGCTTTTCGCGGCCCGAGTTCAAGATCGAGGTCGAAATGGTGGCGGCCAAGGGCTAGACCGCGATCGGTCCAGGGCGGGATGTGAGGGCGCGATCCGCGACCTGTCTTGAACCATGGGGTTCAAGACAGGTCGACTATGCCCTAGTTGCGCGCGCGCCCCGGGCGGCGTATTGGACGCGGACCATGCGCGGCTTTCTGATGGTGCTGATCGGCTTGGCCCTGGCGGCGACCCTTCTGGTGGTGCTGGTGGGGATGATCGGCATGGCGCGCGGCGGCGAGTTCAACCGCCGCTACGGCAACAAGCTGATGCGGCTGCGGGTGCTGGCGCAGTTCCTGGCGCTGCTGCTGATCGCGGCCCTGTTCCTGGTCAGCCATTCCGGCGACTGAGATGGTCAAGCTCGACCGCATCTACACCCGCGGCGGCGACCGGGGCGAGACCTCGCTGGCCGGCGGCCGCCGCGTCGCCAAGCACGATGCGCGGGTCGATTGCTACGGCACGGTCGACGAGGCCAATGCCGCCATCGGCCTCGCCCGCCTGCACGTCCAAGGCGAAACCGGCGCCCTGCTGGCGCGCATCCAGAACGATCTGTTCGATCTCGGCGCCGATCTGGCGCGGCCCGAGGAGCCCGATCCCAAGACCCCGCCGCTCCGCATCGTCCAGGCGCAGATCGACCGGCTCGAAGCCGAGATCGACCGCCTCAACGCGCGGCTCGGGCCGCTGACCTCGTTCGTGCTGCGCGGCGGCAAGCCGGCGGCGGCGCATCTGCACTTTGCCTGTACCGTGGTGCGCCGCGCCGAGCGCATCGCCGCCGCACTGGCGGCGCGCGAGCCGGTCAATCCGCTGGCGCTGGCCTATCTCAACCGGCTGTCGGACCATCTGTTCGTGCTGGCCCGCCATCTCAACGACGACGGCGCGGCCGACGTGCTGTGGGTGCCGGGCGGAACCCGCTGAGACTCTACTTCCCCTCGAAGCGCGGTTTGCGCTTGTCGACGAAGGCGCGCATGCCTTCCTTGCGGTCGGCGGTGTCGAACAGGATCGAGGCGGCATAAAGCTCGTATTCGTGGCCCGAGACGATGTCGGTCTGCAGGCCCTGGTCGATGGCGCGCTTGGCGAAGCGCACCGCCAAGGGCGGCTTGTCGGCGATGGTCCGCGCCAGTTCGCGCGCGCGGGCCATCAGTTCGGCCGCCGGCACCACCTCGTCGACCAGGCCGATGCGCAGCGCCTCCGCGGCGCCGATGCGCGCGCTCGATAGGATCAGCCGCTTGGCCTGGCCGGCGCCGACCAGCCGCGGCAGGCGCTGGGTGCCGCCGCCGGTGGGGATGATGCCCAGGTTGACTTCGGGCAGGCCGAGCTGGGCGCCGTCGGCGGCGATGCGGATGTCGCAGGCCAGCGCCAATTCGCAGCCGCCGCCCAGCGCCAGGCCGTTGATGGCGGCGATGGTCGGCCGGTCGTAGCCGGCGATGCGCGAGAACAATTCCTGGGTCCAGCGCTGGATGCGGTGGAACTCGGCCGGGCTTGGGGTCTGGGCGGCGCGCTCGCGGATGTCGGCCCCGGCGCAGAAGGCGCGCTCGCCGGCGCCGGTGACGATCGCGCAGCGCACGCCCGGGTCCTCGGCCAGGGTCTTGAACAGGACCCGGTCGAGCTCCTGCTTGAGTTGGGTGTCGATGGCGTTGAGGCGCTCGGGACGATTCAAGGTGACGACGGCGACCGGGCCATCGATCTCAAGGTGCAATGTTTCGAGTGTCATGGCGCGAAAGTCTAACACGGAATCAAAGGCTTGATGGGTTTCGACCGAGCGGCGCGCTCGGGTTAGCGCCTGTCGCAAAAATCTTGATCCAAATTAAATCGATTTTCGCGACTGCGATCCAATATTCACCTTAGTACAGCGCGCGGCTTAACCCATCGAGGCGAGAATGGCGCTGTTGCAAAGAACCGCCACCGTGTCGCCGACCGTCTCGGCCAAGGTGGAAGTGTCGACCCGATTGGATGCGCGCTATCCGGTCCATTTCGCCCCCGATTCCTGCCTGATCGTTCGCCGCCCCGGCATGACCTGCGGGCTTTGCCGCGATGCCTGCCCGGTCCGCGCGCTCGGTGGCGGCGCCTGGAATGTCGCCCTCCAGGGCGATGCTTGCGTGGGTTGCGGATTGTGCGCGGCGGCCTGCCCCACCGGCGCGCTGGAGGTCGAAGGCTTCGGTTTGCCCGCCACCTCCGCCGACCTCCCTCTGGCGATCGAATGCCGGCGGGTGCCGGCGGTCGCCAAGACCGAAGGCGCGGCGTCGGTACCGTGCCTGGGCGGGCTGGACGAGGTGACGCTGGTGGCCGGGGCGCGGCGGGCCGAGGGCGGCCTGGCCCTGATCGACCGCGGCTGGTGCGCCGGCTGCGAAATCGGCCGGTGCCCCGAGCCTTGGCGCGCGGCGCAAGACGAGGCGCAGGCGACGCTGCGGGCGATCGCGCCGTCGCTGGCGGCGCGGATTCGAATCGAGCGGCGCCCACTGCCGACGAATTGGGCCTTGCCGATGCAAGCGGCGACACGGCCCGAGCCGGCGATGGAACGGCGCGCCCTGCTGCGCGGCCTGCTGGCGGTACCGAGCGAGGACGCCAGGCGCGCCGAATCGCGCCGCGTGGTTTCGGGTCGCGGCGCGGTCGAGCCGCGCAAGACGCGCCGGCTGCAAGCCGCAATCGCCGCGCTGGCCGCGGCCGAAGGCGTCGCTTTCCCGGCGCAATTGCGGCCCAAGGTCGCGATCGGCGAGGGCTGCGATCTGGACGGCATTTGCGCGGCGATATGCCCGACCGAGGCGCTGTGGCTCGATCGGGCCGACGGCAAGCGCGCCATCCGCTTTCGCGCCGATTGGTGCATGGCCTGCGGCGAATGCCAGCGCGCCTGCCGAAGCCGGGCGTTGCGCTTGGGTGTGGCGGGCGAGGACCAAGACCGCGCCCGGGTCGTCACCTTGGTCGAGCGGGCGACGGCAAGCTGCGTCGGATGCGAGTCCGAATTCGTCGCCCTGGGCGACGAGGAGCTGTGCCCGACCTGCCGCAAATCCGTCGTTCTGATGCAAGCGATCGCCGGCCTCAAGCCGCCGGTCGCGCCCATCGAAGCGCCCGCGGCGCCGATCGCCGCCGCCGGCGAAAAAGGAGAACCGCCATGTCCGGACTGCCGCTGACATCCGACCGCCGCGACTTCCTAAAAAGCGCCGCCGCTACCGGCACGGTCGGCGCCACGGTCGGCGCCACGGTGGGCGCGATCGGCGAGATCGCGAGTTCCGACGCCGCACCCGCCCTGGCACAGCCGGCGGTGCGCCCCGAGACCAAGGTCACCAAGAATATCTGCCACCAATGTCCGGCGCGCTGCGGCATCGATGTCTACACCACCGACGGCAAGGTGCACGCCATCTACGGCTCGCTCGACGACCCCATCGCCAACGGCAAGCTCTGCCCCAAGGGCCATCTCGGTGCCTACGTGCTCTACGACCCCGACCGCTTCGTCGGACCGATGAAAAGGACCAATCCGCGCAAGGGCCGCGACGTCGATCCGGGCTGGCAGCGCATCTCGTGGGACGAGGCGCTGGGCATCGCCGCGGCGCGCCTCAACGCCCTGCGGGCCAAGGGCGAACAGCACCGTCTCGCCATCGTCGCCGGCCGCGGCTGGGGTTCGACCGACGCCGGGCTGACCGACAATTTCGGCAAGCTGTTCGGCACGCCCAACGCCTCGCTTGGCCATTCCTCGATGTGCGCGGACGCCTCCAAGCGCGCCAAGCACCTGATGGACGGCAACTACTCCTATAACTCCTACGACTACCGCAACACCAACTACCTGCTGAACTTCGGCGCGGCCTTCCTCGAGGCCTATCGCCCCTACAACAACAACCTTCAGGTCTGGGGCCATATCCGCACCAAGGCACCCAAGACCAAGGTGACCGTGGTCGATGTCCGCGTCACTCCGACCGGCGCCGCCGCCGACCGGCTGCTGCTGATCAAGCCGGGGACCGACGGCGCCATGGCGCTGGCGGTCGCCCACGAAATCCTGATCAACGGCTGGTGGGAGCGCAAATTCGTCGGCGACTTCACCGACGGGGTCAATCGCTTCAAGAGCGGCGAGACGCTGGATGCCGCGAGCTTCGCCGAGCGCTGGACCAAGGGCCTGATCGAGTGGTGGAACGCCGAGCTCAAGGATCGCACCCCGGAATGGGCGGCCACCATCACCACCATCCCGGCCAAGGACATCCGCGCCGTGGCGCGCGAATTGGGCACCACCCGCCCGGCGATGGTGATCTTCGAGCGCGGTCCCACCACGCACACCAACGCCATCTACAACGGCATGGCGATCCACGCCTTGAACGCCTTCGTCGGCGCGATGTACGCCGTCGGCGGCATGGCCAGCCAGATGGGCGTGCCCTACGGCGCGCTGCCTTGGAAAGCGGACGACTACGTCGACGACGCCGCCAAGGCAGCCGCCGACCGCAAGATGGAGCGCATCGACCGGGTCAAATCGGCCGATGGCCCGCTGTGGTCCAACAACATCCAGGGCATCCCGGATTCGCACCTTTCCGGCAGGCCCTACAAGCTGGACACGGCGATCTTCTACAGCACCAATCCGATCTTCTCGACGCCGGACTGCACGCGCTGGGAGAAGGCGCTGCAGGACATCTTCGTGATCGAGACCTCGCCCTTCCCCAGCGAGACCGCGGTCTTCGCCGACCTGATCCTGCCCGATCACACCTATCTCGAGCGCTGGCAGGACGCGCCCACCTACCCCTTCGAGGGTTATCCGATCACCAGCCTGCGCGTGCCGGCGGTCAAGCCGATCCACGACACCAAGCATTTCGGCGACACCCTGATCGAGCTTGGCAAGCGCATCGAGGGCCGCATGGGCGAGTACTACCGCCAAGTCGGCAACATCGAGAACGTGCTCCGCGCCATCGCCAAGGGGTTCGAGAAGAACCCCGGCGACAACGGCGTCAACAGCCTGGAGAGCTGGGCGGCCAAGGGAGTCTGGTACAAGAAGCCCTATTTCTGGCGCCAGATCGGCGGCGAGTTTTTCGAGTGGGACGGCAGCGACTACCGCAAGCCGATGTCGGCCGAGGAGGTCAAGCGCCGCCTGCTGCGGACCGATTCCGGCAAGTTCGAATTCCGCTCGTCCTACCTCGAACGCTACGCCGATTTCGTCAACGCCAAGCTGGGCGTGGCCAAGGAGCGGGTCGGCTTCCCGCAATGGCTGGCGCCGCGTTATGCCGGCAAGGGCGATCTGTTCCTTGTGACGCCGAAGACGCCGCTGCACGCCGAGGGCCGCAGCGCCAACATCCCGCAGGCGATATCGATCTACCAGCCGGTCTCGGGCGGGCGGAACGAGATGTTCCTGGAGATCCATCCCCGCACCGCGGCCGCGCGGCGGATCAAGAACGGCGAGCAAGTGCGCGTGGCGACCGATATCGGCGGCATCACGGTCCGCGCCCATCTGACGCCGGCGGCGCGGCCCGACACCGTGGTGCTGCCCTTCGGCTTCGGCCATTGGGCGCACGGACGCTGGGCCAAGGGCCGGGGCCAGAACCCGACCGAAATCATACCCAACATCTCCGACCCGATCTCGAACCTGACCTCGAACTACTCGGTGCTGGTCACGGTCGAGCGCGTCGCCAACCAGGCTTGAGGAGGCCGCGTCATGACACGCTGGGGAATGGTCATCGACCTTGAGAAGTGCACCGGCTGCCAGGCTTGCACCACCGCATGCCAGATGGAGAACGCCCGCCTGCCCGGCGAGATGTGGCAGGACGTGCTGTTCTACAGCGAGGGCGAATATCCCAGCGGCAAGCTGAGCTGGCTGCCGCGGCCCTGCATGCACTGCGAGAATCCGTCTTGCGTCGCGGTCTGTCCGACCCGCGCCACCTACAAGACCGAGGACGGCGTCGTGCTGATCGACTGGGAGCGCTGCATCGGCTGCAAGTACTGCATGATCGCCTGCCCCTATGGCGTGCGCTTCTACGCCGAGGAAAAGCAGAAGACCCAGCCCGACATCCGCAAGGTCTTCCCGGCCAAGGGCGACAAGGTGTGGGACCCGCCCTACAAGATGCCCGAGCACATGCAGAACCCGAAATGGGGCGTCGGCATCCAGCCCAAGAACGTGGTGTCGAAATGCACCTTCTGCTACCACCGCGTCAGCCAGGCGCCCAAGGGCACGGTCGATCTGAATCCCGACGATCCGAAGCTGCGGCCCTATACCCCGGCCTGCGTCGTCACCTGCGCGCCGAGCGCCCGCTATTTCGGCGACCTCGACAATCCCAGCAGCGAGGTGCGCCAACTGATCGCCACCAAGCGCGGCACGCGCCTGCTCGATCAGACCGGCAACCGGCCGCAGGTCTACTACCTGGCCGGCGAGGCACCGGCCATCCCCGAAACCCGCAGCGTCCGCAGCGGACGCAAGGCCTAAAGGAGGTCCGCCATGACCGCCACCGCCATGGACCGTTCGCCGGCGCCGTTGCTGGCCTACGACGCCAAACCCGACCCGATCTCGGCCCTGCTGATGCTGCTGGGCGCGGCCGGCGCCGGCCTCGGCTTGGCCTTCGTGTTCTATGCCCTGTTGGTCGACGGCCACGCCGCCTTCAACACCTCGAGCGACATGGCCTGGGGCTCGCCGATCGCGTTCTACCTGTTCTTCCTGCTGACCTCGTCGGGGCTGTCGATCGTCGCCTCGCTCGACACCGTGTTCGGCTTGCGGGTGTTCCATCCGGTCGCCAAGCGTTGCGTGTGGATGTCGATCGTCGCGCTGGTGGCCGGGTTCTCGGTGCTGGCGCTCGAGATCGGCCGCCCCTTCCGCATGCTCTGGGCGCTGCCCGTCGGCATGCAGTTTCACTCGCCGATGTGGTGGATGGGGGTGTTCTACTCGCTCGACCTGGCGCTGCTCTGCGCCAAGTTCTGGCTGATGCACACGCGGCGCTGGCACGCGCCCGGCACCCACGGACTCAGCGTGTTGTCCTTCGTCATCAGCATTCTGGCGCCAGGCACGCTGGGCCTGGTGTTCGGCATGATGGCGATGCGTCCCGCCTGGTACAGCCCGATCATGCCGATGTACTTCATCCTCACCGGCTTCGTCGGCGCGCTGGCTTTCGTGCTGTTCTTCACCGCCGTCCTGCCCAACCAGCGGCGCAAGCCGAACGAAGCCTTGTTCGACGTCCTGTTGCCCCGGCTGTTCTTCGTCTCGCTGCTGGCGGTGATCGGCATGCGCTTCGGCCAGATCGTGACCACGCTGTGGAGCAACTACGAGGGCATGGAGGCGCATTGGCTGTCGCTGGATTCGGCCCTTTTCAAGATCGAGATCCTGGTCGGCTTGGCGCTGCCGGCGCTGTTGACGGCGACCAATGGCATGCGCGCCAATCGCGCGCTGGTCATGCTGGCGGGGTTTGCCTATTTGATCGGCAATTTCTTCGGCCGGCTGGAGCTGCTGATCAATGGCCAGAAGGTCCCGCTCTTCAAGGGCTATTGGGCGGGCTATGTCGATTACTGGCCTTCGCTCACCGAATGGATGCTGGTGCCGGCAGGAATCGGCATCTACCTGTTCCTCTACGGCGCCGGCGAATGGCTGCTGCGGTTGGCCGAGGCCGAACCCAGGCAGGGGAGGACGTCATGACCCGCAACTTCGCCGTCGCCGTCGCGCTGCTGGCGGCGTTGATCGCCGTCCCTGCCGCCGAGCAGCCGGCGCGCGCGCAAGGCGTGTCGGCCGCGACCGATCCGGGTGACGAAACCGGCAATTGGGGGTTGGTGCCGTTCGCAGCGGTGCCGATACTGGCGCTGCGGCCCTCGGACCGGGCCGCGATCCGCACCCTGGAAGACCGTCATATCCAGGAGCGCCGCGCCTTCGAGGACAAGTACGAGACCGAGCTGCGCGCCCTGGTCCGCAAGCAAGCCGAGGAACGCGAATCGCTGCGCGCCCGGATCGCGGCGTCGCGCTGAAAGCGGCGCCGGGACGGCGTGCGCCGTCAGGGCTTGTAGTAGTCCTGCACCGTCGCCCAGGCGACGTTTTGCAGGTGCCGGGCGGTGTCGGCCCCCAGGCCGGCGTCGTAGGCCAAGCCGACCGGCGACTTGCCAAACAGCGCGGCATAGACCGTGGCCGCGGCCAGATAGGTCCCGGCCAGGCTGGGATGGCGCTTGTCGGCGACGTAGAGATCGAGCCCCGGCCTTTCGGCGATCGAGCGCGCGAAGGCCAGGCCGGCCGGGATGACCAAGGCGTCGTGGGCGTTGCCGGCCTGGGTATAGGCCTCGGCCAGCTGCGCCGTCATCTCGGGTGCGTCGGCATAGGCCCAGGACATGAAGAACACCGGCCGGGCGCCGTGCCTGCGCACGGTGTCGGAATGCTTTTTGGCGTATTCGGCGAAGGTGGCCTTGAGCGTCGGATGCAGCGGGCATTGGCTGCAATCCATCATGATCGCCAGGTCGAACAGCTTCTGGCCGGGCGGATTGAAGACGATGCGGTTTTCGCGATCGAAGGAATAGCTGCCGATACCCTTGGGCCGGAAATAGGATTCGACGTCGTGCCAGTCGAAGCCCGAGCCGCTGATGGTGACCGAGCTGGTGCGGAAGCGATGCCCGGGCACGCCCTCGGCCACCAGCCGGCCGACATGGCCGTGCAGGCTGTTGTTGTAATAGAAGAAGCTGTTGCCGATGTAGATCGCCGAGGCCGGGTTGGCGACGCCGGAATCGCGCAGCTTGGGCTTGGTCTGGGCGAAGGCCGGAGAAGCGGCCAGCAGGCCGATCAGGACAAGGACAAGCGCGCGCATCGGATTCCCCCCGTCACGCCTTTTGGCGGTTCTTGGCCAGCCAGCCGTCGACGGTTTCGACGATGGCGTCGATCGCCGGCAGGCGCTTGCCGCGCTGCTTGGCGATGGCCTGCACCAGGCGGTCGACGCGCTCGATGTTGGGCGCGCCGTTGGCCAGCGCGCGCGCCGCCGAGGACGGCCGCACCAGGCCACCGGCGGCCTCGGCGTATTTCTCGAACGGCACCAGGTCGTCCGGCTTGGCGCCCAGCTCGACGCACAGCGCCTTGACCCAGTCGTAGATCGCGCGCGAGGCGGCCGGATCGCTGTGCACCGCCTCCTTGATCGGACGCATGGCGTCCTTCTGCACGCAGCGGTAATTGCCGGTCAGCAGCATGGCCCATTTGGCCAGCGGCACGAAGATCGAATCGTGCAGCTTGAGCTTGACCGGCAGTTCGATCCGCGCCCCGCCGCCGGCATCGAACCGCGCCGCCTCGATGTCGTCCTGCATGCGGCGCAGGATCCGGGTGTGGCCCTCGTCGTCGAACCGCGCCACCTTGAAATTGGTCGGCAGCGTCACCTGCAGCACGTTGACCGGCTGGTCGGGCGGGCGGAAGGCCTGGGGATCGGGGCTGCACAGCGTCATCAGCTTGGGATCGAAGCTTTGCCAGACCGTGGCGTCGGCGAAGCAGCCCGCCAGCGCCTTGGTGTCCAGCCCCGGGATGCGGGCGAGATAGGGCAAGGGCGGCATGTTCATGATCGACATGCAGGGCCGGCCCGACTTGGCGACCGCCTCCAACAGTTCGCGCACGCCGCGGTATTGCGGCTCCTGCATCGCCAGCGCGATCAGATCGAACGCGGCCGGCTTGACTTCGGCCGGTCCTGCCGCGCGCAGCTTGCCCGGCAGCTTGCGCGAGTCGATCTCGACCGGCGCCTCGCGGCCCTTGACCGGCAGCCGCACCAGGGCGCCGTCGCGGTTGATCGCTTCGACCTCGGCCGGCAGGCAGACCAGGGTGGTGTTGTGCCCGGCCAGCGCCAGCTTGGTCGCCAGCAGCGAGCCGTAGGAGGCGCCGAGAATCAGGGTTTCGATGGGATTGGCCATGGGCGGGAATCCGGAGGGTTGCGGCGCTCGCGCCGGCGCCTAAGGGAAAAGACGGCGGAGACTACAATGCAAGCCGCGCCCTCGCCAAGGCCGGCTACATCCGCCGGGCGATGCGCGGATCGAGCGTGTCGCGCAGCCCGTCGCCGACCAGGTTGATCGCCAGCACCGTCACCGCCAGCATCAGCCCGGGGAAGAAGATGATCCAGGGCGCGATCTGGAAGAAGGTCCGACCGAGCGAGATGACATTGCCCCAGCTCGGGATCTCGGGCGGGGTGCCGGCGCCGAGGAAGCTGAGCCCGGCCTCGGTCAGGATGGCCGAGGCGCAGACATAGGTCGCCTGCACCACCAGCGGCGCCACCGTGTTGGGCAGGATATGGCGGGTCATGATGACGCGGCCGCGGGTGCCGCTGGCGATCGCCGCCTCGATGAAGGGCTGGGCGCGCACGCTCAGCACCACGCTGCGCACCAGCCGCACCACCCGCGGGATCTCGGGGATCGAGATGGCGACGATGACGATCAGCAGGCTGGCCTTCATCAGCGTGATCAGGGCGATCGCCAAGAGGATAGCGGGGATCGCCATCAGCCCGTCCATCACCCGCATCACGCTGTCGTCGACCCGCTTGTAGTAGCCGCACAGCACGCCGATCACCAGGCCGATCGCGGTCGAGATCGCGGCCACGCTGACGCCGACGATCAGCGACACCCGCGTGCCGTAGACCACGCGGCTGTAGACGTCGCGGCCGAACTGGTCGGTGCCGAACCAGAACGCCGCCGAGGGCCGCTTCAGCCGATCGAGCGGATCGAAGCCCAGCGGATCGGCCGCGATCCAGGGGGCGATGAACGCCAAGCCGACCAGCGCCGCGAGGATCAGCCCGCCGCCGACCACGGTCGGATTGCGGCGCATCCAGACGCCCCAGGAAGGGGCTTGCGGGGCAAGGGCGGCGGCGACCATGGCTCAGTAGCGGATGCGCGGATCGAGGAAGGTGTAGCTGATGTCGATCATCAGGTTGATCAGCACCTTGACGCCGGCGAACAGGATGATCAGGCCCTGGATGATCGGATAGTCGCGCTTGAGCACGGCGTCGACCGTCAGCCGGCCGAGGCCGGGGATGTTGAACACGGTCTCGGTGATCACCACCCCCGAGATCAGCAGCGTCAGCCCGATGCCGATCACGGTGACGATCGGCACGGCGGCGTTCTTGAGCGCGTGCCGCAGCAAGACGCCGGCGGTCGCCACGCCCTTGGCGCGGGCGGTGCGGATGTAGTCCTCGTTGAGCACGTCCAACATGCTGGCGCGGGTGATGCGCGCGATCAGCGCCATGTAGACCATGCCCAACGCGATCGAGGGCAGCGCGATCGAGCGCAGCGTCTGCTCGAAGCCCTGCGCCAGCGGCCGGTAGCCCTGCACCGGCAGCCAGCGCAGCTCGATCGAAAAGACGTAGATCAGGAGATAGCCGATCATGAACACCGGCATGGCGAAGCCCAGCACCGAGATGCCCATCACCGTGCGGTCGATCCAGCTGCGCTGCTTCCACGCCGCCAGCACCCCCATCGGCACCGCCAGCAGGATGGCGACCGTCAAGGTCGAGATCGCCAGCACCACCGAGGGCTCCAGTCGCTGCTTGACCAGCGTCAGCACCGGCAGGTTGGAGAAGATCGAGGTGCCGAGATCGCCCCGCGCCAGGTTCCAGGCGTAGATCACGAACTGCTCCCACAGCGGCCGGTCGAGGCCGAGCTTGCGCCGCACGCCCTCGATCTCGGCCGGCGAGGCGTCGTCGCCGGCGATCACCGCCGCCGGATCGCCCGGCGTCAGGTTCAAGAGCAGGAACACGAACATCGCCACCACCACCATCACCGGGATGGTGGCCAACAGCCGCCGGACGATATAGGCGGTCATGGGCGCGCTCCTGGGACCGCCGCCGGGCGGGCGGCTACTTCTTCTCGATGTTCCACATCGGCGGCACCGAGGGCACCGGGATCACGCCGGCGATGCGATCGGCGCGATAGGCCACCGGGTTGCGCCACTGGGCGAAGGAGATGTAGGGCACCTGCTCGTAGGCCCGGCGCGAGATGTCGACCGCCAGCTTCTTGCGCGCCTCGAGGCTGGGGGCGAAGGCCCATTCCTTGCGCAGCTGCTCGAACTTGGCGTCGCACGGCCAGCCGAACCAGGCCTTCTCGCAGCCCATGCCGATCGAGGTGTGGGTCACCGGGCTGGAGGAGGTCAGCACGGTGGTGCCGGTGATGAAGATGTTCCAGCCGCCCTGGGCCGGGGTCTCCTTCTTCGCCCGCCGCGCCACCACCGAGCCCCAGTCCATCGCCTGGACGTCGAGCTTGAGGAAGCCGGCCTTGCGCAATTGCTGGATCATCACCAGGTTGGCCGGGTTGATGTACTGGTGGTCGGTGGCGTGCAGGATGGTGATCGGCTCGCCGGCGTAGCCGGCCTCGCGGAACAGCGCCTCGGCCTTCTTGTAGTCCTTGGCCGATTTGTAAGGCTCGGAACCGGCGTCGGTCTCCATCGTCACGCCGCAGCCGAAATAGGAATAGCACAGCGTCTGCAGGCGCTTGTCGGCGGCGATGGTGTTGAGATAGTCGGCGTTGTTGACGATGTGCAGCATCGCCTGCCGCGCCTTGACGTGGTTGAAGGGCGGATGCAGGTGGTTGAGCTGCAGGATGCCCATGGTCCCCATCGCCGGATGGGATTCGATCTTGATCCCGGGCGTGGCTTCCAGGATCGGCAGGAAGTCGACCGCCGGGCTTTCGAGGTAGTCGATCTCGCCCGCCACCAGCGCCGCCTGCGCGGTCTGCGGATCGGACAGCCAGACGAACTCGACCCGGTCGACCTTGACCACCTTGCCGCCGGCATGGCCCGAGGCCGGCTCCTTGCGCGGCACGTAATTGGGGTTCTTGACGTAGACCGTCTTCGAGCCCGGCACCCATTCGTCGCGCTTGAACATGAACGGACCCGAGCCGACCACCTCCTGGATCTGCTGGAAGGCGTCGACCATGGCCTCCTTCTCGCGCATGACGAAGGGGACCGAGGTTCCGGTCTTGGCCAGAATGTCGATCAAGAGGCCGTAGGGCTCGTTCAGCGTCCAGACGAAGGTCTTGGCGTCCTTGGCCTCGAGCGACTTGGTGTAGCCCATCAGCGGCTTGCCGGCGCCGTCGCGCTTGCCCCAGCGGTTCATCGAGGCGACCACGTCGCGGCTGGCGACCGGGGTGCCGTCGTGGAACTTGAGGCCGTCGCGCAGCACGAAGGTATAGACCATGCGGTCGGCGCTGACGGTCCAGGATTCGACCATCTGCGGCTTGGGGTTCTGGTCGTGGTCGCTGGCGAACAGCGTGTCGTAGACCATCATGCCGTGGATGCCGGCGATGGTCTGGGTGGTCCAGAACGGATCCAGCGTGCGCACGTCGGCGTGCATGGCGACGCGCAGCGTCTTGCCCGACTGCGCCAGCGCCGGCGCGGCCAGCGCCGTGACGATGGCGAAAGCGGCTCCCGCCGCCGACAAAATCGATTTGCGCCCCACCATGATCCCCTCCTGTCGTGCTTTTCCAAATCTTAGTCGGAAGCCGGCGCAGCGCAAAGCCGAATCGACCGGACTCTCATGCCTTGAGGCAGGCCACCATGTGATCGGGCGCGATCCCGCGCTCGGCCGGCAGCGCCGCCGAACAGGCCGGCTCGGCCAGGGCGCAGCGCGGCGCGAAAGCGCAGGCCGCGGGCGCCTCGGC
>Ga0194120_10004954_pt1 | contig 19994 bp, 23 predicted proteins | sample TA2MahCa65mmetaG_FD_148642 | JGI IMG/M metagenome (GOLD analysis project Ga0194120, IMG submission 148642) | Freshwater microbial communities from Lake Tanganyika, Tanzania - TA2015019 Mahale Deep Cast 65m | ecosystem: Environmental > Aquatic > Freshwater > Lake | place: Tanzania: Lake... | reverse complement strand
CATGCAAATTACCACCCGACTGGAATTCGATTCCGGTCACCGCATCCCCAACCACAAAAGCCAATGCAGAAACCTACATGGTCATCGCTACGTGTTAGAAATCACGCTTTCTGGTGACATCATCACACAGGAAAACGCCTCGGAAAATGGCATGGTAATGGATTTCTCTGATGTTAAATCCATCGCTAAAGAATCTGTGGTCAACGTTTGGGATCATGCATTTCTGGTCTATCAGCACGACACCGAGGTGCTTAATTTCTTAAACTCTTTGCCCAATCATAAAACTGTGGTGTTCCCTACCGTGCCCACTGCAGAAAATATGGCGCTGGAAGCGTTCAGAATTCTCAAATCCAAATATCATGATACTTACGGCAATCACTTGAAGCTTGAAAAAGTGCGCCTGTATGAAACACCTAACAGTTGGGCAGACGCGCTCGGCTAACCTAACTTTAAAAAAGTTAATTTTTAAGCTGTTAATTGTTGCAACTCCATCACTAGCGCCTCCCGCCACTCGGGCAGTCGTATCGAAAAATCGCTCGCTAACTTACTGCAATCCAAACGCGAGTTGGCAGGCCGCACTGCTGGTGTTGGATACTCCGCTGTCGTAATTTGCTGAATGGAAGCAGGCGTCACTTTCAACATTCCCCAACCCTGTTCAGCCTGCAACTTACTATACTCTTCCACAATGGCCGTCGCGAAACCATGCCATGACGTTTCTCCAGCGTTCACCAAATGATAGACGCCACTCTTACTCTCAACGTTCTTGTCTGTAATTTGAACTAGCACCTGCAAAATAGCATCTGCAATACTCTGACTACTGGTCGGAGCACCGACCTGATCAGCGACTATACGCAACGAATCACGCTCCTTAGCCAGCCTTAAAATAGTTTTGAGAAAATTGTTGCCATACACACCATAAACCCACGAAGTGCGAAAGATCAGGTGCGATGCGCCTGACGTCAGGATTGCCTCTTCACCCGCAAGTTTGCTTTTGCCGTAAATACTCAACGGTGCGGTTTCGTCTTCTTCCGTATAGGGTGATTGTTTAGTGCCCGCATAAACATAATCGGTCGAGAAATGAATCAATCTCGCCCCCACCTTCACCGCCTCTTCAGCTAAAACCCTAGGGGCATCAGCATTAATCGCGTACGCCAACTCCGATTCTGATTCTGCTTTATCTACCGCCGTATAGGCCGCAGGATTGATGATGACATCCGGCTTAAAGTGCTTTATAGCCTGACGCAATTGATCATGATTAGTGAGATCCAATCTTGACCTGTCCAGGGCAATCAGTCCTAGAGAAAACATGGCTGCTTTAGCAAGACGCTGGTTCAAGGCATGCCCGACCTGCCCATTGATGCCTGTCAGTAATATTCTTTGATGCACGGATGTCGCCTCGTTTATCTATTCAAACACTTCCGCACTCGCCAAGTCCAACCCAACCTTATCCTTAGCCGATAGCAACGGCTGCAACGTGCTTGGCCATTCAATGCCGATTGCAGGATCATCCCAGCGCACACAGCGCTCATGTTGTGGAGCGTAATAATCAGTCGTTTTGTACAAAAGCTCAGTACCGTCTTTCAGCACTAAAAAACCGTGCGCGAAGCCTGGCGGTACCCATAACTGACGCTTGTTGTCTGCTGACAGCACTACCCCAATCCATTGACCGAAAGTACTGGATTTTCTACGCAAATCGACTGCCACATCGAATACTTCACCAGTCACGACCCGCACTAACTTACCCTGCGGTTGCTGAATCTGATAATGCAAACCACGCAACACATTCACTGCAGATTTAGAGTGATTATCCTGTACAAAATTTGCTGTGACACCGGTCAAGTTTTCAAAAGTCTGCTGATTAAAACTCTCAAAGAAAAAGCCTCGATCATCACCAAATACTTTAGGTTCCAGTATCAGCACTTCTGGTATAGCTGTTTGAATCACTTGCATTAAAACACCCGCTCATTCAATATCATTTTCAGATATTGACCGTAACCGTTTTTAATATATTCATCGGCCAATGCGTCCAACGCAGCGGCATCAATATACTTCATGCGGTATGCCACTTCTTCTGGTGAGGCAACCTTAAGCCCCTGACGCTTCTCAATGGTCTCAATAAACATTGAGGCTTCCAGCAATGATTCGTGCGTTCCAGTGTCCAGCCATGCCACACCGCGCCCCATTACTTCCACCCGCAAATCGCCACTCTCCAAATAGACTCGGTTTACATCGGTGATTTCAAGCTCACCTCTAGGAGAAGGCTTGAGTTGAGCCGCAATATCTACCACACGGTTGTCATAGAAGTACAGTCCTGTAACCGCGTATCTGGATTTAGGTTGCTTTGGCTTCTCTTCTAGGTTGATTGCCTGCCCATCAGCATTAAATTCGACCACGCCATAACGCTCCGGATCGCTCACCGGATAGGCAAACACCGTTGCCCCAACGCTGAACTTAGCCGCCTCTTGAGTTTTATCAGCTAACTCATGCCCATAGAATATATTGTCGCCCAGCACCAAGGCACAACTATCATGACCAATAAACTCTTTACCGATGATGAATGCCTGCGCCAAGCCATCTGGAGAGGGCTGTACCGCGAACTGGATGCTGATTCCCCATTGACTACCATCGCCCAGTAACTGCTTAAAACGCGGCGTGTCCTCAGGGGTGGAAATCACCAAAATCTCACGAATCCCCGCCAACATCAGGGTGGTCAATGGGTAATAGATCATCGGCTTGTCATAGACTGGTAATAACTGCTTCGACACAACCTGTGTGACAGGATGCAAACGCGTGCCTGACCCACCCGCTAGAATAATGCCTTTCATGCCAACTCCTCACCACGCTCTGAGTAATGCGTCTGCACCCAATTACGATATTCGCCGCTGGTAATATTAGTCACCCAATCTTGATTTTCCAGATACCAGTTTACGGTCTTTTCAATGCCTGTTTCAAATGTCTCAGCGGGCTTCCAGCCAAGTTCATTGGCAATCTTAGTCGCGTCGATTGCATAACGTTGATCATGCCCAGGTCTATCCTTGACAAAAGTAATTTGATCCGCATAGGACTTGCCGTCAGCACGAGGGGATTTCTGATCCAGTTTTCGACAAAGGGTGCGTACCACCTCAATATTCGGCTGCTCATTCCAACCACCTACATTGTAGACCTCACCGACTTTGCCAACTTCCAAGACACGACGAATGGCAGCACAATGATCTTCCACATAAAGCCAGTCACGAATCTGTTGACCATTACCATAAATCGGCAGCGATTTGCCAGTGAGTGCATTGTGGATTACCAACGGAATCAATTTCTCGGGGAAATGATAAGGACCGTAATTATTTGAACAATTAGTGGTCAGTGTAGGCAAACCATAAGTATGGTGATAGGCGCGCACCAAATGGTCTGAGGCCGCCTTAGAAGCCGAATATGGACTATTGGGGGCGTACGACGTTGTTTCTGTGAATGGCGCGTCCTCTTTACCTAACGAGCCATAAACTTCATCAGTCGATACATGCAAAAAACGGAATGCTTTTTGTTCTTTTGAATCTAGTTGACTCCAATAGGCGCGCACAGACTCTAAAAGATGGAAGGTGCCTACCATGTTAGTTTGAATAAAATCCTCAGGACCATGGATAGAGCGGTCTACATGACTTTCAGCCGCAAGATTCACTACTGCACATGGCTTGTGCACCGAAAGTAACTTGGACACCAGTGATTGATCACCAATATCACCATGCACGAATACATGATGAGAATCATGCTGCACTGAAGCCAGATTTTCAAGATTGCCTGCATAGGTCAGCTTGTCCAGATTCACCACCGTACCCAAACCCTGCTTAATCCATGCCAGCACAAAATTCGATCCAATAAAACCAGCACCACCGGTCACTATGATTGTTTTATTCATTCGATACTTTCTTTCAATTTTTAAGCGCATGCCACACACAACGACCCGATTTAGCCAACTCTGCTAGATACTCCTCATGTGCAGTCAATTCGTCCGAACTGGCTTGCTTTACAACGACATCGCTCACTTTGCGAGTAAGAGACTCCGAACTTTTTGAGGCAGGACTGTCCAGCTCCATCATCAAGCTGTTCTGTCCTCGCGTCATGGCCATGTAAACATCCGCCAACAGCTCCGCATCCAACAGTGCTCCGTGCAAGGTACGCTTAGAATTATCGATACCATAGTGCTTACATAAAGCATCTAAGTTGTTACGCTGCCCTGGTCGCATCTCTTTTGCAATCTTTAAGGTATCCGTTACACTGGCCACGATAGACTTCAACGACGGCAAATTAATTAACCCTAACTCGTTATTCAGAAAACCGACATCAAAAGGCGCGTTATGCATAATTAACTCAGCATCCGCGATAAAAGCAATCAAATCATCTGCGATCTCGGCAAAACGCGGCTTATCCTGCAAAAACTCCAAAGAGATGCCATGAACCTCCTGCGCGCCGGCATCAATCTCCCGATCCGGATTCAGATAATAATGGAAATGATTTCTAGTTAAGCGCCGGTTAATCACTTCAACGGCAGCAATTTCGATGACTCGGTGACCTTGGGCATGATACAGCCCCGTTGTTTCGGTATCCAAAAAAATCTGTCGCACTATCTCCGTCCTTCTTGTAACACTTGCTCAACCCCTTTATTGGCCAGCAAATCGGCGCGCTCATTTCCGCTATGACCTGCATGCCCCTTCACCCACACCCAATCAATAGTGTGTTGCTGCGCTAAAGCGTCTAAAACACGCCATAAATCTTCATTTTTAACTGGTTTTTTGTCAGAAGTGCACCAGCCACGTGCTTTCCAGCCTGCTATCCATTCAGTCATCCCTTTTTGCACATAGACAGAATCAGTGATTACCCGTGCAGAGCAGGAACGGTTTAAAGCCTCAAGCGCACGAATGACGGCCATCAGCTCCATGCGATTATTGGTTGTTTGGAGCTCACCACCAAACAATTCCTTCTCATGCCCATCATAACTTATCCAAGCACCCCAGCCACCAGGCCCCGGGTTGCCTCTACATGCCCCATCTGCATGAATCTCCACGATTTTATGATTGGTCATTTAAGCACTGAACTCACTATCATCTATGTATCCGATTATAATCCAAGGAAGGCATCCCTATTGAGAGGGTGCCCTGAATTTTGTGTAAACATCGATTAATTACTGCTGAAGCACTCTTTCCTCAAACTTCATCCTCCTCCAGATCATCGCCGTCATCTAAATCATCTTCATATTCACCATCTTGCTCATCTTCGTCCGCAAGATAAGGTTCCGAGCTGAAATCATATACCCCCTCTTCGATCTCACGCGGGTCTTCATGACGCATGGCTTCAAGCAGTTCCTTCATATCATCCGCGAGATCAATCTGCCACTCCATGAATTCATTAGTGGCGGGATGCACCAACCCGAGCTTAATTGCATGCAATGCCTGACGCTTGAAATGACTCACCGCATCGCGTAGCGTCTGTGTCATCGCGCGAATTGGCACTATACCGCGGTAGCCGTACACTGGGTCACCTACCAAAGGGGCCTTTAAAAATTGCATATGCACACGGATCTGGTGCGTGCGTCCTGTTTCAAGATTACAACGCAGATAAGTCTGCACCGAGAAACGCTCCAAAATCTCATAGCGTGTCACCGCAGGCTTACCCATGCGATTAATGGCCATCTTAGTACGTGAACGCGGGTCTCGTCCGATAGGCTGATTCACCGTACCGTTACGCCATAACTGTCCCCACACTATGGCCCGATACTCTCGCTTAACGGTACGTGCTTGCAATTGGCGTACCAGATGGGTTTGTGCATTCAATGTTTTTGCAACTACCAGCAGGCCACTGGTGTCTTTATCTAACCGGTGAACAATGCCCGCGCGTGGTACATCATGTAACTGTGGGGCATGGAACAGCAATGCATTTAGCAAAGTACCTTCCCAGTTCCCCGCGGCAGGATGAACCACCATCCCTGCAGGCTTGTTAATCACCAGGATATGATCATCCTCGTAGACGATATTCAATGGAATATCCTGTGCTTTAAATGCTTGAGATTCAGGGTTGACCTGCACATCGACACTGGCAGTTTCCCCACCCCATACTTTGGTCTTAGAGGTAACGGGCTGACCATCCAGCATGATCAATCCCTCTTTTATCCAAGCCTGAAGTCTTGAGCGGGAGTATTCAGGCAACAACCGCTGCAATGCCACATCAAGGCGTAGACCTCCTACCCCATCTGGAATGGTCAAAACGATTAGTGTGCTTGGACTTGGTTGAGTAGTATCAGTCATCGGTTATAATTACTTAAAAATCTACTAAGGTGCTTTTGGCATGAAGTATATCTTAATTTTTACGTTTACCCTGTTACTCAATGCATGCGTCATATTTGGTGATCCGACTGAGCTGGATGACACCAAAGGCTGGTCTGCTGAACGCATCTATCAAGAAGGTGCTGCCAAAATGGCAGATAAAGATTATGAAAAAGCGATTGTCTATTTTCAAAAACTAGAGTCCAGGTATCCTCATGGTCGTTTTGCAGCACAGGCACAACTAGAAACCGCCTATGCTTATTATAAAAAGCAGGAGCCGATTTTAGCGTTAGCCGCAGCCGACCGATTCATCAAGCTGCATCCTAACCATCCTAATGTCGATTATGCTTATTACCTGAAAGGGCTCGCCGTCTTCAATGAGCGTGGCATTATGGAAAAACTATCCAAACAGGAAATCAGCGATCGTGACCCGCGCGCATTAAAAGACTCTTTTGCCAGCTTCAAAGAACTGGTCATCAAATTCCCCAAGAGCCGCTATGCCAAAGATTCAACACAACGCATGCAGTACCTTGCCAATAGCCTCTCCGAACATGAGTTGCATGTTGCCCGCTACTACATGAAACGTCAGGCCTATTTGGCCGCACTTAACCGCACTAAGTATGTACTCGAATACTACCCCCAGTCTCCTTCAGTAGAAGAGGCATTGGTCATCATGATCAGCGCTTATGATTTCATGGAGATGACAGACCTGAAGGATGACACGATGCGTATCCTGAAGACCAACTACCCTGATAGCATCATGTTAAGAAAAAATGCCCCTCAAGATGAGCGTGTCTGGTGGAAGTTCTGGGATAGCATGTACTAAACTTAGCTCACGGATCATGATCAGGCTACTGAACAAATTACCAGGCTTTATAAGAACACCCCCTGGTGTCGAGTGGATTTTGTTCAAAAGGATTCCCATTATTTTTCTTGTGGTAACGATTATCCCTTGCTTGCCGATGCTGGATATCTACCTCAACAACACCTCTATCACCCCAATGCAACAAAAAATCATCTATCAATGCCTTGGCGCTCTGTTTAGCTTATGGTTCCTTGTTGGAGCAATCGCCATCGGCTGTTTCGTTGTCATGCTGATGAAAGGACCCGCCTACGTGGCTGACCCTTATGAGCTACCCAAAGAAGAAAAAAGGCTTGAAGGCGACCTAGCACTTTGATCGAAACAATGAGCGCATTGCCACGTTGCGCAGGTTTTTAGCTCTAATACAGTAAGAAAGAAAAGTCACTCCCAGAAGGTGGAAACAAAAAAAGAAACCGAAAAATGGGGCAGCGCCGTTCATCTGAATAAAGAAGGTTACCCTCTTAAACTCGATACATTATTGTCTTGACGGAGGAGGCACTATCATTATTCACGCCAGACTTTAGCGCGTCGGATCGCCAGCCAACCGACTAACAAATATATAGCCATAGCAATTGCCAGCCCGGATGGGGCAAAGCAAACCAGTGGCACAATCAAACCAGCGGAAACGGTAGACAGTAACATTTGCACAAAAGCCTGCCCTGAAGCAGCGGTTCCTCTAGTCTTTGGATAACGATCCAGTGCGGCAATCGACAGTACAGGCATAGCAAGCGCCATGCCGATATTGAACAAGGCAATTGGCAGAATGTTATTGACCACACTTACTGGCATGACTAGGCATACAGACAGAGTCAATGCCACCATAGCGGCCATCCATAGATAGGCGACCTTAATTACCTTGTGTTTGGCATATACACCTGCAGCACGTCTGGCCAGATAGGAACCCAAGACCATCCCGCATACTGTTGGAACGAACATGTAAGCAAACTGATGTTCTGACAATCCTAATTGTTTTACCAAGAAAACGGGACTCGCTAAAACATAAAGGAAGAACGCCGCAAAATTAGCACCAGATGCAAACACTATCAAATTGAACTCTCTATCACTAAAGATCATCCGATAATCGTGAATAACTTGCTTTGCCGACAAGGGTACCCGTTTATCCAATGGTACGGTTTCAGGTAAAAAGCGAATTGCCGCCCATAAACTGAGTGCTGCATATAGCGCTAGAAAAACAAAGATCGCCTGCCAATGGATGCCGAGTAACAGGCCACCTATAACTGGTGCCACTGCTGGTGCGATGCCGAACAGCATCTGTACTGAAGCCATCACACGCTGAGCTTGAGCACCTTCAAACAGATCACGCACCATGGCTCTTGCAATCACATTGCCAGCACCCCCTGATAAGCCTTGTAAGACCCTAAAGCACCAGAGTACTTCGATATTTTGTGCATAAGCACAGCCAATAGAAGCCAGCAGAAAGACCCCCAAGCCCAATTTCAGTGCGGCAATACGTCCAATTGAATCAGAGATCGCACCATGCCATAGCGTCATGATTGCATAAGGCAATAAGTAAAAGGTCAAGCTTTGCTGTAAAGCATACGGTGAAGCACCTAAGTCCCACTCTAAGGCCGGGAATGCCGGCAGATAGGTATCGATCGCAAAAGGAGCCAGTGCAGCCAAAGCCGCAAGAACAATTGTGAATGTAAGAGAAGAGGTTTGGTGCATATAAAGCTCAAACTCATAAAGAATTAAAGCCCAGATGTCCGGGCTTTAACTTGAGCAACGTGTATGTTTAATTATCGGTTATTGAAAAAAGCGATGTTCATAGCCTTGTCATTCACCAAAGTGATTTCAGTTTCCTTATAAGTGCGCTTAGGATCATAGCGCACGATGTTCTTGTAGTACCACATCTCAACTTTGACTGGTTTTGAATTATTTTCTGTCGCACCGGCTTTCATCATCATCGTATTGGCCCCAGTCGGTTTGACTGACATTTCTTTCTTGAACGGCTGCCCAAGTTTACTTGTGATGACTTTAGAAGATTTACCACTGAAATTATTTAGAAACTCATCTTCACTGTAAGTTTTGCTACTAGGTGACGCTGCATGCGCGATAGACAGCGTAGTAACTAAAGTTGCTAACATCGCAACACTCAAGAAAAACCTTTTGGAACTAGATTGCATACTCTTCTCCGAAAACAAGGACACATTATCTCATTTAATTAGGAGATATTCATCATTCTTTAAATTATTGATAACTTAAGTCCATCATATCCAACAAAAACACGATCAGGCAACTGTGAAGCAAGCGCCTCATACTCAAGTTCATGGGTCACATGAATTAAATAAGTTTGATCAACATCGATCTGACTTGCTAGCTTTAAACTTAGTTCCAAGTTGATATGGCTATAATGAGGCTAATAGTCAACTTCATAGCGCGCTCACTCGGGCAAAAAGACTATTTAACCGCACACTTAAACAACTGGAAGAAATTCTCCGTCGTGACCCGAGAAAACTCTTCCAATGAAATATTGCGCAATTGAGCAATCTCATCCGCAACATGTTTGACATAGCTTGGCTGATTAATCTTCCCTCTGAACGGAACTGGTGCCAAATAAGGCGAATCTGTTTCGATTAAAATCCGCTCTAGCGGAATCTGTTGAGCAACTTGTTTGATGGAAATGGCATTCTTAAATGTCACGATGCCAGAAAATGAGATGTAAAAACCAAGCTCTATAGCCTTTAAGGCCACATCCAAAGACTCTGTGAAGCAATGCATCACCCCACCTACCAGCTTGGCATTCTCCTCCCGCATGATACGTAGCGTATCTTCTGCCGCATTGCGGGTATGAATCACCAAAGGTTTCTTACTCTCAATAGCCGCTCTGATATGCGTACGGAAGCGATCGCGCTGCCACTCCAAATCTCCGGTAAGCCGAAAATAATCGAGACCGGTCTCACCAATCCCGATCACTTTGGAGTGTTGTGCCAAGCGAGTTAAAGTAGTCACCGTCGGCGCTTCAACCTCTTCATAATCAGGATGCACCCCTACTGTGGCATAAAAGTTTTCATTTTCTTCAGCCAAAGCCAACACTTGAGGAAAATCAGACAGCGTGACTGAGATGCACAAAGCGTACCCGACCTGGTTCTCCAGCATCGCTGCCTTGATGGCTGGCAAATTAGCCGCTAGTTCAGGGAAATTAAGATGGCAATGAGAATCTACGAGCATCGTGAAATGGGCTAGTGAGTAAAAAAAGCGATCTGCAGCGCACCCTTTTCTTGATTGTCAACGACAATACACATGGCTTGTGACCATCGGAGCCTTTGACTTCATCATTTGAATCTTCTGCTATATTCAATCTCGTTTCAATCAAGCGGTATTTGTTATTCAGTCAACATCTTAAGACTGAAAGAGCTTAATGTAGTCATGCAATAAGCTTTCCATCTGCAACTCATGATTCAGGGGATGCAAAGCCAGTTCCCGCATTCCATTTGACTTTTTCTGCATTTCAATCAGACGAGCTAAGTTTACCTTTTCAGCAAGCAATTGCAAAGCTTTCGCATGCCGCAAATGGTAACGCACCTGCTGACTCAACTTGATGGACATCATATCATAGAGCCACTTTTGCAAGGCAACGATTCCCATCTCGGGTGAGTTGGCACACATTAAAGGCGCTACAACACTCGGTGCAAGCTTATTCCCCATACTCAACATCTGCCAAACTTGTGCCAGTTGACTGAACTGCTCTTGTGCTTCTAAAACTTTCAGCGGAGAAGCTTCAAAGTAAGCTAACTGCTCTTTAGCACTGGGGACGCCCAACCCCTCCAGCCACTCTAGCGCTTGAGGTGCATCCGGGATGGGCATCGCAATCTTTTGGCAACGACTGATAATCGTCGGCAATAAGCGTTGCAATTGATGAGTGATCAAAATGAAGACGACCCCCGGGGCCGGCTCTTCAAGCATTTTCAATAATGCATTGGCTGAAGCAATGTTCAGGGCCTCAGCCGGTTGTATAAGGATGATGCGCAGACCACCACTATGATGACTGGACAACCCAATAAAATCACTCAAATCGCGAACCTGAGCAACCGATATTTGTGTTTTCTTCTTCTTTTTCTTAGTCGCTACAACCCCATCCTCATCTTCAGGCTCTTGCTCAGGACTGAGCAGGCGAAAGTCGGGATGACTTTCATCCTCGAACCAATGACAACTTGCGCATACACCACAGGCATGATCATCAGCACTTTTATGCTGACACAACAAAAATTTTGCCAGTACACATGCAAATGTATATTTGCCGATGCCAGTGCGTCCGTGTAGCAACAACGCATGTGGTAAATGCTGAGTATCTTGGGTCAGTCTCCCCCATACTTTAGACTGCCAAGGGTAGATCTCTAAGGCTTTGCTCATTCGTGTACGCTATAACACTGCAATAATTTTCTGAACAGCATTGGCTACATCAATCAGCGGTTGATTGGCATCAATCACTTTGATGCGTTGCGGGTCACTCTCTGCCCTCTGCAGATAAGCATTACGGATTCTAGTAAAAAAATCCGCCGACTCACGTTCAAATTTATCAGGAGTTCTCGCCATTGCAAGCCGCTGAATACTCACCTCTACAGGCACATCAAACAACAAAGTTAAATCCGGTTGGAGTGTCTCTTGTACCCATCGTTCTAATTGCTCAATCTTTGCAGTAGATACCCCCTTTGCACCACATTGATATGCATAGGTAGCGTCTGTGAACCGATCCGATAGCACGTAGGCACCCCGATTCAGTGCCGGTGTAATTACCTGCGCAATATGTTCACGTCTGGCAGCGAACATCAGCAGCGTCTCAGTCTCAGGATGCATGCCTTCATGCAGCAATAGGGTTCTCAAGTGTTCTCCTAGTGGGGTTCCACCGGGTTCTCGCGTTGAAACCACCTCTATATCTTTGGATTCGAGTATCTTAATGATGGTCGGGATATGCGTACTTTTACCGGCACCGTCCATTCCCTCTAAAGTGATCAATTTTCCTGTCATGAGTTTATTTCTTTAATTGGTACTGTGCGACGGCCTTATTATGTTGGTTCAAATTATCCGAAAAGACATGACTGCCATCCCCCTTTCCGACAAAATATAGCGCTTTCGTTTCAGCAGGATGCAATGCAGCCTCAATGGCCGCCAGTCCAGGCATGGCAATTGGACTCGGAGGTAGCCCGCTTCTCGTATAGGTGTTATAGGGTGTATCGGTTAGTAGATCTTTCTTGCGAATGTTGCCATCGTAACGTGCCCCCAAACCATAAATGACAGTCGGATCAGTCTGCAATCGCATCCCTATGCGCAATCGGTTGATGAAGACACCCGCAATCATCGGCCGTTCATTGGCTTTTCCTGTCTCCTTCTCGACAATGGATGCCATGATGAGAGCCTCATAGCTGTTGCGATACGGCAGATTAGAGCCCCTCGTCTGCCAAGCCTTGGCTAGCTTAGCTTGCATGGCATCATAACTGATTTTTAATAAGGCTAAATCTGTCGTATTGCGATCGAAATAGTATGTATCCGGAAAGAATAATCCCTCAGCTACGCTATGCGATGAACCAATCGCCTTCATAACATCCGCATCCGTCATGCTCGTCATGCTTTGTTTCACCGCATCGTTGATTGCCAGTTTATTGCGCATTTTGGAAAAAGCATGCCCCTCAATAAACGTCACACTCCCCTGGGTAGTCTTGCCATGATTGAGAGATAACAATAACTGGTAGGGTGAAATATTCTTATTTAGGGTATAACTGCCGGCCTGTAAATATTGCTCTTTTTTTAACACCTTAGCGAGCAACACAAACCGCCAAGCATCTTTTAACACGCCTTGAGCAACCAGCTGATTGGCGATGCTTTTTAGACTACTCTTAGGCTGAATTTCGATTTCTTGACTACTAGGCTGCAATTTCAATGGCGCGACCGCGTAATAACCCAACCATATTAAGCCAGCCATTAAGCCAACTGCACACAACAACAGCCTTTTTTTTATTTTTTTAATCATGTGCGAAAATGTTTCTTATAATGCCGGCCAATTGAGACTGAGACCAAAATTTATCGCAAATTGCGCACACCTGGAATACACCAAACAAACTATTACAGACGATGACTTCATCTGCCTGCAACAGCTCTTCTAAAGAAATTTTGGCTACACGGGTATTCAAGCTTAATGTTTTACTTAAATTGAGAATACGCTGACGCGTAATACCTGCGACACCACATTGGGTTAAGTCTGGTGTAATGAGCTCATTTCCAAATCTGGCGAAGATGTTACTCATAGTGCATTCGATCACATGTTGCTGCTGATCCAAAAGCAAACCATCGAATATCTTCTCATCACGCCATTCCATCCTGGCCAACACGTTCTCTAACCGATTCAAATGCTTGATACCCGCAAGCCTACCATGTGATGCAAGCCTAGTCTCACATACATGCAGTTGCACACCTTGATCGTAGTGCACAGCCGGATACTGTGGCATCACCGACTTGACGATGACACGAGTAGGCACGGTCACCGAAGGCGGTGCATAGCCACGCTCACTTTCACCACGTGTGATGATAATCTTTGCGACATAGCTCGCTCCTTCCGCAAACTCTGTGATTGGAAACAAGGTCTGCAGATCACTCATTAGTAATTCTGCGCTTGGACACACAATCCCAATCGCGGCACAGTCCGCAACCAGTTTCTGATAATGAAATGGCCAGCTAACAGGCTGACCCTCTCGCATTCGCATCGTACGGAATACCCCATCGCCATAGGTAAAACCACGGTCATAAACTGAGATGCCCTGCTCAAAACTACCGTTAACAAGTGATGATTGATGTCTATTCATAAGTCATCATTAAACCATAGCCACTATAAATGTACCATCTGATTAAAAAAACAAAAAGCCCGCCAATATTGACTGGCGGGCTGTGAACATTGCTCAGTGAATGCAATTAAGCCTTTTTAAAGACCAAACTACCGTTAGTTCCACCAAAACCAAAATTATTCTTTAACGCATATTCGATTTTCATATCACGTGCGGTATTAGCACAGTAATCCAGGTCACACTCCGGATCCTGGTTGAAAATGTTGATTGTTGGCGGAGAAACTTGGTGATGGACAGAGAGTACTGTAAACACAGACTCCAAACCGCCAGCCCCACCTAATAAGTGGCCTGTCATCGATTTCGTGGAATTAACCACCAACTTGTATGCATGTTCACCAAATGCTGCTTTGATCGCATTTGTCTCATTAGCGTCACCTAGTGGGGTAGATGTGCCATGCGCATTCACGAACTGCACTTCATCTGCATTGATACCCGCGTTTTGCATCGCATTGCGCATTGAGCGACGTGGACCATCCATGTTGGGAGCTGTCATATGATAAGCATCGGCACTCAGCCCATACCCACTGAGTTCCGCATATATCTTAGCGCCGCGTTTCTTCGCATGTTCGTACTCTTCAATCACCATCACGCCCGCGCCTTCGCCAATCACGAAACCATCGCGATCTTTATCCCATGGGCGACTCGCTGTCGCAGGATCATCATTGCGAGTCGATAATGCACGCGAAGCAGCAAAGCCCCCTACGCATAACCTGGTAATGGCCGCCTCAGCTCCGCCTGCCACCATCACGTCGGCATCACCGTATTCAATCATACGCATTGCTTCGCCAATGCAGTGTGTGCCCGTGGTACAGGCTGTGACAACGGCAATATTAGGTCCTTTGAAACCATACATAATGGACAGGTTGCCTGAAATCATATTGATGATTGTGCCAGGTACAAAGAATGGAGAGATTTTACGCGGCCCTGACGCTTGATACAGCGCATCGGTTTCTTCGATGGTCCCCATGCCACCAATTCCAGACCCGACCACAACACCGATACGGTCAGCATTTTCTTCTGTTGCTACAATGCCGGAGTCTTTCACCGCCTCGATCGCAGCAGCCATGCCATACTGAATGAATGTGTCCATCCGCCGTGCATCTTTTGCTGGCAAAAAGTCCTCAACATTAAAGTCTTTCACTTCACCAGCAATTGTAGAAGCAAATGCACTTGCATCAAATTTTGTGATTTGCGTTATGCCGGATTTTCCGGCCACTAGATTATCCCAAGCAGTTTTCACACCAATACCCACTGGAGATACGACACCTAGACCAGTCACTACGACTCTACGTTTTGACATGAATTTACCCTCAAGCATTGCACCTTAAACAAGCCGTGCAACAAACAAAAAAGGCAATAAACCCAACCATGAGCTTATTGCCTAACACGATGACCTGATTACTTCAGGTTAGTATTGATGTAATCAATTGCTAATTGAACAGTGGTGATCTTTTCTGCTTCTTCGTCAGGAATCTCGCAGTCAAATTCTTCTTCCAGTGCCATTACCAACTCAACGGTGTCCAATGAATCTGCACCCAAATCATCTACAAATGATGATGTATTTTTTACATCAGCTTCATTTGCACCTAGTTGTTCAGCAACAATTTTTTTAACGCGTTGTTCGATGTCAGACATCTAATTACCCCTTTAAAAAGAAAAAATAGCCTTGCGACTGATGTGTATTCTATCAAAATTGACAAAGAATACAAAAAACTATCAAAAAATCCCGTCTTGCAGACATTACACCATCAGCATGCCACCATTCACATGAATGGTCTCACCCGTAATATAAGCCGCACTTGGTGAAGCCAGAAACGCTACAGTGGCAGCAATTTCATTGACTGAACCCAATCGACCCACAGGGATACGGGACAGCATCTTATTAGTGATCTCTTCAGGTAGCTCTGCCGTCATGTCAGTTTCAATAAAGCCAGGAGCGACACAATTGACAGTAATACCACGGCTACCTACCTCTGACGCCAATGACTTGGTAAAGCCCGTCATGCCGGCTTTTGCTGCGGCATAATTGGTTTGTCCTGCGTTACCCATATGCCCAACCACTGACGAGATGCTAATGATGCGACCTGCGCGCGCTTTCATCATCGGCCGCAATACGGCCTGACTAACACGGTAAACGGAAGTCAGATTGGTGCTTAATACCACATCCCAATCTTCATCCTTCATACGCATCAATAGAGTATCCCGCGTAATCCCAGCATTATTAACCAAGAGACTGACATCCCCATATTTCTCAGCGATCATTTTCAGGATCATTTCGATCTGGGCGGCATCGTTGACATTTAATGTCATGCCCTCACCTTGAATGCCTGCTGATTCCAATGTTTCACTGATAGCGGCAGAACCACTATCAGACGTTGCAGTCCCAACGACAACAGCCCCCTGACGCCCAAGCTCTAATGCAATCGCTGCTCCAATACCTCGACTTGCACCTGTTACTAAAGCAATTTGTCCTGTTAACATCATCCGCACCTCTCAAAAATTAAAGCAAACTATTTAGCTCGACCAAAGCATCGTTGCTGGTCAATGCCACACATGGTAAGTCAGCCACAATACGCTTAGTGAGTCCAGTCAAAACTTTCCCTGGACCACATTCTGCTGACTGAGTAATGCCGAGTGCCGCAATCGCCTGCACTGTCTCAACCCAACGAACTGGGCTATATAACTGGCGCACCAGCGCTTCTTTGATTTTGTCAGCTTCATGATAGGTTACGACATCGGCATTATGCATCACAGGAATCATTGGGCGACTCACGGACACACGCTTCAAATAATCCGCTAATTTTTCTGCTGCCGGTCGCATCAGTGCGCAATGCGAAGGCACACTCACAGGTAAGGGTAACGCTCTTTTTGCACCCTTTTCCTTGGCAACTTCCATCCCTCGTTCTACCGCAGCTTTGTTGCCGGCAATCACCACCTGCCCTGGCGAATTAAGATTAACAGCTTCCAACACCTCATTTTGAGCAGCTTCTGCACACACTGCGCGAACAGTATCATCATCAAGACCTAAAATGGCCGCCATTGCACCGACTCCAGCCGGAACCGCATCCTGCATCACTTCGGCTCGGTACCGCACGAGCGGTAAAGCATCTTGAAATAATAGCGCACCAGATGCAACCAGTGCAGTATATTCACCCAAGCTGTGTCCTGCTACGACAACGGGTACCTTGTCAGAAACCGACTGCCATGCACGCCATGTGGCAACGCCTGCAGTTAGCATAATAGGTTGCGTATTTGTCGTTTCATTGATGCCATCATTGGCTTCAGTTGCCATCGACCAGAGATCAACACCAAGCACTTCCGAAGCCTCTACAAAAGTGTCACGAATGACTTTGGTGTCGCCAAATCCACTCATCATCCCAACCGATTGAGATCCTTGCCCTGGAAAAAAGAATGCAAATTTATTCATAATTCACTTTATGTATATTAAATAACCTATTGAATTAATACCTAATTAAAGCAGATCCCCATGTAAATCCGCCACCAAATGCTTCCATCAACAACATATCGCCTCGTTGTATGCGCCCATCACGCACAGCTGTATCGAGCGCCAGCGGAATAGAAGCCGCCGAGGTGTTACCATGCCGATCTACAGTAACAACGACTTTATCTAGACTCATGTCCAGCTTTTTAGCGGTCGCTTGCAATATGCGGATGTTGGCCTGATGTGGCACCAACCAATCAATGTCAGATTTTTTCATCCCATTCGATGCCAAAGTCTCATCTACAATCCGATCCAGCGTATTCACAGCCATTTTAAAAACAGCGTTCCCTTCCATTTTAATCGTTCTATCACCCGCTTGATTAGAAATACCAGAAGGCACATTCAACAACTTCTCGTAGCTACCATCAGCATGTAAATGCGTTGAAATAATGCCAGCCTCCTCGGATGCCTGCAAAATTACAGCGCCAGCGCCATCACCCCAGAGGATACAATTACTGCGATCACTCCAGTTAGTAATACGCGACATCGTTTCCGCCCCAATGACCAATGCATTTTTAGCAGCGCCAGATTTAATCATGCTATCTGCCACAGAGAGTGCATAGACAAAACCACTGCAAACTGCCTGCACATCGAACGCTGGACAGTTATTTCTGATACCCAACTTATTTTGAATTAAACATGCCGTACTAGGAAAAACACGATCAGGGGTAGTGGTTGCAACGACAATCAAGTCAATACTGCTCACATCAATATTCGCTGCCTCGATAGCCCTCTTTGCAGCAGCTATGCCAAGATCACTGGTGTACTCACCTTCCGCTGCGATATGGCGCTCACGAATACCTGTGCGAGAAAAAATCCACTCATCAGTGGTTTCAACCATACTTTCCAATTCAGCGTTAGTAAGAACCCTGGAAGGCAGATAGCTACCTGTGCCGACAATTCGAGAAAACATCATTAAGCGTCCTGTGAACTTTCTGTAACCAGTTTTGGCTGTATATGTTCGATTTCAAGTTGTTCAGTAATCCGGCGAAGCACACCGCTACGCGCCTCTTCAATCGCCACATGTATCGCTGAAAGATAGGCAACAGCATCTGCACCCCCATGACTTTTGACCACAAGACCTCTTAAACCCAAGAAACTTGCGCCATTGTAACGTCGTGGGTCTAATCGTTTTTTAAATGCCTTAAGCACTGGCATTGCCACAAGCGCCATCAACTTGGTTAGCCAGCTCCTTTTGAACTCTTCGGAAAGGAACTTACCCATCATATGCGCCAAACCTTCAGCGGTTTTAAGCGAAACATTGCCCACAAAACCATCGCTCACGACTAAATCTGTCGTACCCTTGAAAATATCATCACCTTCGACATTGCCATAAAAGTTCAAGTGACTTGCTTTGAGTAATTCAGCCGCCTGCTTTACCACTTCATTGCCTTTGATATCTTCGGACCCGATATTGAGCAAACCGACTGAAGGGCGCTCCTTACGCTCTACGCAACTGACCAACATGGCGCCCATGATAGCAAATTGATAGAGATGCTCAGGCGTGCAATCCGCATTTGCACCCAAGTCCATCATATACGTATTACCTTTTTCGTTTGGCAAAGTCGAAGCAATCGCTGGGCGATCAATTCTAGGCAGGGTTTTCAGCACAAAACGTGCTGTAGCCATCAACGCCCCTGTATTGCCAGCGCTCACGCAGGCATTTGCCTCACCACTTTTTACCAGGTTAATCGCGACGCGCATAGAGGAATCTTTTTTATTTTTGAGAGCACTTTGCGGCGACTCATCCATTGTCACCACTTCACTGGCATGATGAATCCGTAAACGCGAACCAACACTTGCATGATTTGCTTTAAGTTCAGTTTCAATTACATCAGTTAAGCCGACCAAAACAACATTCAACTGAGTATCAGACTCCAATGCTTTAAGCGCGGCTGGAACCGTGACGCGAGGTCCGTGATCACCGCCCATCGCATCGATTGCGACTGTAATATCCATATGGTTTTAGACTCTTTGAATCACAGATTCTATCTCAATCTGTATTTGAAAATGCGGAATAGATTAGTTAAACAACAAGGGTGCCGATAAAATACCAACGCCGCTCCTGATTGGAGCGGCGTCTATGATTGCGTGTATTGCAAACAAACCGTTAAATGCGAAACAAAGCCTCAACAGATTTGCTTAAACGTTCGAATTACTCACCTTTTGCTGGCATCACTTTGCGTCCACGATAGTATCCATTCGGGCTAACGTGATGGCGCAAATGTGTTTCACCAGTAGTTGGCTCAACCGCTAAAGGTGGGTTTGTTAAAAAGTCATGGGAGCGGTGCATGCCACGCTTAGAAGGTGTCTTTTTGTTTTGTTGAACTGCCATAATAAACTCCAATAAAATGATTAAATCATCATCTCAATTACATACAAACTGACGTAGCCCTATCATTGCTATACCAACTATAGACCTATCAAACGCATCGCCAAATCTAGATTGCATAAAATTGCCAATTTTT
>Ga0194120_10004953_pt1 | contig 20004 bp, 20 predicted proteins | sample TA2MahCa65mmetaG_FD_148642 | JGI IMG/M metagenome (GOLD analysis project Ga0194120, IMG submission 148642) | Freshwater microbial communities from Lake Tanganyika, Tanzania - TA2015019 Mahale Deep Cast 65m | ecosystem: Environmental > Aquatic > Freshwater > Lake | place: Tanzania: Lake... | reverse complement strand
CCTGCCTAAGGGCAAGGTGCGTCTTTATAAGGATAACCCCAACGGCGGGCAGGAGTTTATCGGCGAAGACCTGATCGACCATACGCCGCGCAATGAGAAAGTGCGAGTCTCGACCGGCAGCGCCTTCGACATCGTCGGTGAACGCAATCAGATCGACACCAAGCGCGGCGGACGCGAGCAAGCCTTTGAGATCAAGATTCGCAATCGCAAGAAGGAGACCGTTACAGTTACAGTTGCCGAGTCCCTTCATGGTGATTGGAGCATGCTTGAGGCGACACCCGGATGGGTGAAAAAGAGCGCAACCTTAGTCGAGTGGGAAGTCTCTGTCAAGCCCGACGAAGAACAGGTGATCACCTATCGGGTGCTATTCAATTACTGAGCATCACGAACGCATAGCATCGCCGAGTTTTTGTCTTCTTGCTTCCTTATGCCTTTGTGGCAGTTATGGGTGGTAGCCCAGGCGAATCGGCTCTCACCTGGTCCGACCCGATAGACCGGATCAAAGGGCTTGGCATTCCGCGAGCCACCTTCCTTAAAGAGCAAGGGATAGCGACGGTCGGCGAGTTGCTCCTAAGAGCGCCGATTCGCTTCATCGACCGACGCATTTCACCCCCCTTCAATTCCTTGGTCAGCCCTCCCGCGCACGAAATCACCGCCATAGGCCGGATCGAATCGGTTGGGGAGAAGTTTCCCCGCCGCCCGCGGGACACTTATGCAACTTCAGGACGACCTAACTTTGGCAAGAAGCGGCTCATTTGCATCATATCCGACGGAACCGGGACGCTGCAAGGTGTCTGGTTCGGCGAATATCGTTACTATCTGTCCGAACTGACGCCAGGCCGTCTGGTCGCATTCAGCGGACAAGTCAAGTTCTTCGACGGCCCGCAGATTGTCCACCCGAAGGTAACCTACCTTGACGACGATGTCGATTTGACCAGCCGGACCGGATTGGTGCCGGTCTATCCCTCCGGAGCCGAATGGGAGCGCGCTGGTTTGTCGCGTCGTCAATGGCCCCGTTTGATAGAGCGGGTCATCTCGATGTGGGACGGCAAGGGGCCTTATATGCCTGAGGATATCCGGATAGTCCATCATCTGGCCAATTTTACGGCGGCCGTAAGAGGCTTGCACCGGCCCGACACGCCGGAGGAATATGAAATTGCGTTAAAGAGCCTTAAGTTCGCCGAACTCTATCATCACCAGTTATTGATGGTTGCCCTGAGGCGACGAAGGCGGCGCCAGGACGCTGTCCGGCTGCCGGAGTCGGGTGAACGATGGAGCAGATTTCAGGCGCAACTTCCGTTCACGCTCTCGAAGAGTCAGACTGCAGCACTGGACGAGATAGCCTCAGACTTCGCCTCCGGGCGTCCGATGTATCGCCTCCTTCAAGGCGAGGTGGGAGCGGGTAAGACGATCGTCGCCTTCGGAGCGGCAGCCTTGGCTGCCGATGGCAACCACCAGACGGCTCTTATGGCGCCGACCGAGATCCTTGCCCGTCAGCATTATGAGAATGCGCTGAAGTTCCTCGAACCGGCCGGGCTAAAGGCAGTCCTGTTGACGGCCGGTCGCGACCCGGATGAGGTCCGCCGGGCGCTCTTCGAGACTTCAATCGGTGGCGCGGATTTGATCATTGGGACTCACGCTCTTTTGCAGCAGCGCGTGATGCCGCCGCGGCTCGGGCTGGTCGTCATCGACGAGCAGCAACGATTCGGTGTCCGGCAACGAGCACTACTGGTGGAGAAAGGCGTTCGTCCGCACGTCTTACTTATGACCGCGACGCCGATACCACGCACACTGGCACTGGCGCATTACGGCGATCTCGATCTCACCTACCTCGACCCGCCCGAGGGGTATCTACGCCGGGTGAAGACCCGCCTCGTCAACGAAGGCGCCCGCGACAAGGTGTTTGAGTGGCTGCGGGGCGAACTTGCCAAAGGCAGGCAGGCTTACTTCGTCTTCCCGGTGATTGACGAAGGACCGGCAGGCTTGCAGGCTGCTGAAGCGCGCTTCGAGCCCTATCGCCGTATAGACTTCAGCGGCATCCCGATGGCCTTGATGCACGGGCGCAAGCCGGTCGAGGAGCGCGTAGCGGCGATCGAGGCTTTTAGGCGCGGTGATGTGAGACTGCTGGCGACAACTTCGGTCATCGAAGTCGGCGTCGATGTTCCGATGGCGACGATTATGGTGATAGAGAATTCCGAGAGATTTGGGCTCGCGCAATTGCACCAGTTGCGAGGCCGGGTCGGGAGGGCGGGTCAGACGGGCGTCTGTGTGATGATAACGACAGATCAGGAGGGCGGCGATGCCTGGCGGCGGCTAAAGGTGCTGGAGACTGTATCCGATGGCCTCGCGCTGGCAGAAGAAGACCTTCGAAATCGCGGCGCGGGTGAACCGCTTGGAACCCGACAAGCCGGGGTGATGAAATTCCGGTTTGCCGACTTGACGATCGACTATGACCTGCTGTTGTCCGCGCATCAAGCGGCTGAAGAGACGCTTGACCGGTGGAACGACCTTTCGCCTTTCCCGGAACTGCGCGAGTTGCTTCGAAGAGAATACCGGTCCCGCCCGCGGACAATACTGGCAGGATGACGTGAGTGAAGAATGAAGAGGCGGTAGTTCAGGCTTCACTACTTGATGCAGATTGTTCTTGTGTCTCCCCCCTGCTTTGAGGGGGGGAATTCTGGGCTGCCCTCTTACCCCCCCGTAGTCCCCCCGCAAGGCAGGGGACGAGACAAGATGATATTGCACCCATTGATAGCAGGCTGGCTGCTGGCTCCCGTCTTATGAGAGGGACTACAGGTTGATTCCGGCGCTCCCGAGCCTTATATTGTTCGTTCACTGCGCCGGACTGAGGATGCTAATGCTAATGCTGGCGTGGCCGGACCAGACTATCTGATCCTTTATCCTATATCCTTTATCCATATCCTTCGTCCTTCATCCTCCCGGAGGGGTGCCTGAGCGGCCGAAAGGGGCGGCCTCGAAAGCCGTTGTGGGGCTTGTCTTCACCGGGGGTTCGAATCCCTCCCCCTCCGCAAGGGTGAAGGATAAAGGATAAAGGCGGCAGGTAAGAAAGCCGGTGAACTTCAGCCGGGACACCATATTGGACTAGAGACCTCGATCACCGCCAAAGATGACATACTGAGACGACTCGCTGCGCTGATCGTCGTGATCGCGATGATTGGCGCATTACCGGCTGACGCCTTCCATTACCATTCCCTGGGGTTGGAGGACCGCCCGCTTCTTGCCGAACACCCATCAAGTGGTGCGGCCGACTGCCATATTGACCGCTTCCTCACTTCGCAGCATTTCGACGTTTCGCATGCAGGATCGCCGGCTGGCGTCTTGCGACCTTTCAATTCAACCCTCCCCCCTGAAACTGCCATTCCATGCGGCATCGCAGCCGAACGCTGCGAGCCGGCGCGCGCTCCTCCTGTCTCCTAACTGACCACCCGCATCTTGATTGCGCCGTGATTGCCAGAACCGACCGGCGGTCACGGTTCTATGCAACAACCTTCAGACCATTTAGGAGACTTTCTGATGGGAAACCATTTCTCGTGGAAGAGGATTGGCCTCTTCGTGCTCGCTTGCCTCTCAAGCGTGTCTTCTTCTTTCGGCGGTGTGACGAACCCTAACATCTCGGTATTGGGGACGACGGTCGTTGAACTGTCGGAAGCGGCCGACGATACCGACTCCGGTCGCCCGCGCCTCCGCTTTGACGAGGCCGAATTCGTCTTCGACGACTACCTCAATCCCTTTGCGAAGGGGGTCTTCATTGCTGCACTTTCCGAGGAAGGCGCGGAACTTGAGGAAGCCTACTTCGAGATCGTCCGGGGACTTCCGGCCGGGCTGGGACTTCGGGCTGGCAAATATCGACTCGATTTCGGACGGCTCAATAGTGTGCACCCCCACTTCTACAACTTCCCGGACCGGCCCCGGGTGCTCGAAGCCCTTTTGCCTGGCGAGGAGTCGATGAACGACGTCGGCGTTACGCTCTCACATCTATTTGCAGCACCTGGCGGCATCGCTTCAACGTTGTCGCTTACGGTCGTGAGCGGATCGACCTTTCGGAGCGAGGATGCGGCATCCGAAGAGTCTCGATTGGGGTGGACCGGCAGATGGCGCAACTTCATTCCGATAGGTCATCGCAGCGCTGTCGAAGTTGGGATGTCGGCGGGTGAAGGCGTGAGCGATCCGGTTGGTAAACTCCGGACGCGACTTTTTGGACTTGACCTAAAAGCGAAACTATGGACTTCCACCAACAGCAATCTCACCCTATTGGGCGAATGGATCGATCGCCGGCAGGATAGGGTGGAAATCGGCGTCAGTGTGGAAGAAAGTTCCGGCGGATATGCGGCGATTGAGTATGCCTGGACTCGGCGAACTTATACCGGACTGAAGGCTGAGCGCCTTGAATCTGACGATGATGCGATTCCCCGTGAAGCGCGGCTCGGTTTCTATGGCGGATCCGCTATTCTCGAAGAGAGCACCGTCCTGCGTGCGATGATCGAACGCGTCGTGTTGCAAGGCAGCAGTGCCTACAATCGTTATCTGCTTCAGGCGGTCTTTTCGATGGGACCTCATAAACCACACCAGTTTTAGAGGCGATGATGAAAAAGCAATACAATACACTTCTCATGATAGGTAGTATGACTAGTCTGTTACTGTTGGCCGTCCAGGTCGAAGGCAAGGTTCGAGTGGTTGCATCGATTCCGGATCTCGCTTCAATCGCTGCATACATTGGCACGGAGCGGATCGACGCAGCGACTATTGCCCGAGGCTCGGACGATCCTCACACGGTCGAACTGCTCCCCTCGCATATGCTCAAGGTTGCCAGATCTGACATTTATCTAAAGGTGGGTCTCGGTCTTGACCAATGGGCTGACGGGATTATCGACGGATCACGCAACGGGCGGCTGGTGGTGGTCGATTGCTCACAGGGAATCGAGACATTGGAAAAGTCCGCTGGACGGGTATCGGCGGAGATGGGCGATGTCCATCCCTTTGGCAATCCGCATTATTGGCTCGATCCGTCGCGCGGTGCTCAAGTTGCCGCGACGATCGCTTCGGCATTGGCGAAGGTCGATCCCCCGGGTGGCGAACACTACTTTATCCGGCTTGCCGCATTTCAAGAGGAAACAGACCGCCGAAAAGTAGAGTGGCAACGGCAACTGCTTTCTACGCCGAGCCTTCAGTTGTTGACCTATCACCAGTCGTGGGTCTATTTGGCTGCGGCATTCAACCTTGAGATAGTCGGTGTTGTCGAGCCTTATCCCGGCATCCCGCCGACGGCGTCGCACCTTGAGAAGTTGATTGACCTTGTCACGACAAACAAGGTCGGATTGCTCTTGCAGGAGCCGTTTTATCCCGCGGATGCCGGCAGGTTCCTGGCGCGGCGAGCGGGTATGAGGATCCTGATAGCGTCACCGTCCTGCGGCGGCATCAGCCCGGACGACTACTTTGATCATATAGATCAAATCGTCGGCGGGATAGCAGGAGATGTCCGGTGACGACACTCATCGAAGCCTTACCGTTGGTTGGAACAGCGCTCGCAGCAGCGCTTGTTCTCGGCGGGATGCATTCCTATCTCGGATTCCACATTGTCCGGCGGGGAGTGATCTTCGTTGACTTGGCAATGGCTCAGATGGCAGCGTTAGGAGTTGCTGCAGGGCTGGTCCTTGGCTGGGGTGGTGAAGGACTATCCGGCTATGCCCTCGCCCTCGCTTCGACACTTGTGGGGGCATTAGTGATTGCGTTCTTACGTCGGGCGGCCGATAGCGTGCCGCTTGAGGCTTATATTGGGATCGTCTTTGTTTCAGCACAGGCATTGGCGATCATGCTGCTCTCGCGCACTCCCGGCGGTACCGAGCACCTAAGAGAGGCGCTCATCGGGATGCTCCTGACGGTCTCCCCTAAGCAACTTGCCACTACGGCTTTGATTTATCTTGTCATAGGAGTGGTTCACTTTCTTTTAAGGAAGCGTTTTCTTCTGGTGACCGTCCATCCCGTCGAATCACTGCAGAAAGGTATGAACCTGTTCTATTGGGATTTGCTTTTTTACAGCCTTTTCGGATTAGTGGTGACGTTGGCCGTGCGAATGGCGGGAATACTGCTTGTCTTTGGGTTGTTGGTCATACCGGCATCGGCGGGTATCCTTCTATCCGATCGGACTGGAGTCCGGCTTGCAATAGGATGGGTATTCTCGGCACTCACTACCCTTGTAGGGATCGTTGCAGCCTTGAGGCTTGACTTGCCGCTCGCTCCGGCTATATTGCTGGCAATGACTGCCGGATTGGGAGTGGTGGGGCTGATTCGAAAGAGATAACCAGCGAGTAATGAACGCGTCCCTGAGAGACGATTTTGCGACTCTTAGGAAAGTGGATATCCCAAGTTTCAAACGATGCAAATCGCCCTAGACGCTTGACTACAAATAGCATATTGCCTATAATATCTTTCCTCAAGATTCCATCAGGGTGCATCAGGAGCCAGAAGAGGTGGGAGTTTCTGGTCAAGGTTGTCACCCGACGGATCGCATAGTAAACGCAGTTAGGAGATCATTGGACGAGCAAGACATTCTGCCGGTTGGCGGGATATCTCCGGCAGATCTAGAGACGGAAGAGATAGTGTCGCGGGAGGAGGGCCCGGCTGAAGTAGAGGTAGTCACAAAGCCGACCGGCCTTGACAACGCGCAGTTATTGCCGATCGGCTACGTCTATCCCAATCCTCATCAGTTGCGTTCCAGTATAGAGGAGGAGGGGCTGGAAGAACTTGCGGCGTCGATAGGCGACATCGGGATTCTTGAGCCGCTCCTCGTCTATAAGAAGGGGCGTAAGCGGTATCTCCTCATCGCCGGGCATCGCCGACTGGCGGCGGCACAGCGCGCCGGTCTAAACAGCGTTCCGTGCATTGTCGTCGATCTGAGCGAAGATGAAGTCCTTCATTACTCACTCATTGAGAACCTGCAGCGGGCCGACCTTACACCATTCGAAGAAGCGTTCGCGATCAAGCATTTGATCGACCAGACCGGAATGACCTATCGCGAAATGGCTGCCCGGATTGGAAAGTCAGCAGGCTTCATTTCCGATCGATTGGCGCTTTTAACGCTGCCCAAGGATATTCAGGAAGCGGTGGCCGAGGGAAAACTATCCTTGAGGAAGGCGCTGGCGCTATCGGAGATACCGGTGGAGCGAGTCCGGTTGAAACTGATGGAGCAAGGTGCGGGGGGGGGCATCGAGCAATTCAAGCAACTGATTCAGCGCGAGATAGATAAGCGTCAAAGAAAGCGCAAGCCTTATGAGAAATGGGACCTGCTGCCGGAACTGCGTGAATATGCCAGGTCGCGCGAGGAGGTGCACATCTTCAAGGACCGGATCAGTTTGCGCTACGAATCGCCGGAAAGTCTGAAGCAGTTGCTTGCCGAATTGATCGATCTTCTACGAGAATCGGGGGTGGAATGACCACGTCTCATCATTGAGACCAGGGGAATGGGCAAGTTCACTCCGGATCTATTTCCAGATTATGACCTCAAACGGCTTCGCACCTTTTCGAGGTCTTCCTCGGTGTTCACTTCCTGACCGGCACTTTCCACTATCGCGACGGCGAACCTAACGCCATCCTCTAGAAGACGCAACTGTTCGAGCCGTTCGGCGTTCTCCAGCGCTGAGGGCGGCAGTGCGGCAAATCGTTCCAAAGCCCACGCCCGATAAGCATAGAGACCCATATGGCGGTAAGATCGTGGTGTGCCGTCCGAGGCGCGAGATGAAACGTAGTGAGGTATGGGCGAACGCGAAAAGTAGAGAGCGCGAGATTGGGCATCGAGCACGACTTTGACTACAGTTGGTGAGAGGTAATCCGACTCGACTGTAATGGGAGTGACTGCGGTGCCAACACCGGCATCTTTATCGCTTAAAAGCGTCCCGATCGTCGCATCGATGGTCCCGGGGTCAATCTGCGGTTCATCACCCTGAATGTTGAGAACGATATCATCACCCGCATATTCCGCGATTCGCCGCGCGGTTAGTTGGTAAGCCCTCCAGACCCGATCCGACCCACTCTGGACATCCTCGAAAACCTCCACCACCTCAGCGCCCCAGGAGCGTGCTGCAGAGGCGATTTGATCATCGCCTGCAGCAATAACCAGCCGGTCGATCCGAGTTGCCAGTCGGGCATGATTCCAGGTATGCCAGAGAAGCGGCTCTCCACCGATGTCGAGGAGCATCTTGCCGGGGAGGCGGGTTGAGGCGATGCGTGCGGGGATGATGCCGAGGATCATCGTTGAGGGTGGAGTCGCTTCAGGTTCGATTAGTCAGATGGTAAGGCTCTCCGGTCACGGCATCTACTTCAATCTCCACCAAAAGTCCGGGTGAGATAAGTCTCTTGACTTCAACCATTGTCGCTGCCGGGCGGATATTACCAAAGAACTCCTGGTGGGCACGACCGACCTCCTTCCAGGTTGAGATGTCGGTGACGAACATTCGCGTTCGGACTACGTCGGTCCTGGAAGATCCGGCTTCAGACAGCGCCTGATCTATCTTTCGCAGTGCGCACAGGGTTTGCACATAGACGTCACCTTCACCAACCACATTGCCGAATTCGTCCGTAGCCGTAGTCCCCGAAACGAACACCAGCCCCCCTATACTCACCGCACGGCTATAGCCTATTATAGGCTCCCAGGGTGAACCGGATGAGATGTTCCTTCGCTGAGGATTCAAGTGGCTGTCACCATTAACATTCATCACTTCTCAATCACCTTCGGCACCAGGAAGTAGTCGTCTTTACGCGCTGGAGCATTCTTTAGGGCAGTCCCGGTGGGGAGCGATGGAACAGGCTCATCGTCGCCGAGGACGGTCGTCTGACCGAAGACATGATGAAGCGGCTCGACACCCGCGGTATCGAGTTCACTCAACTGACCGATGAAATCAACGATCTGGGACATTTCACGGGAGAGGCGCTCGGCCTCTTCAGCCGATGGGCAGAGTCTGGCCAGATCGGCGATATGCACTACCTGATCCTTGGTGACGTGTGAAGTCTCGTCTGCCAATCGTTCGCTCACCGCAAGGGATCGAGAATGACCACCTCACATGGTGCAAGACTTTTGAACCGTTCGGCATCGGCCCGGCTTCCGACAACGTCAGGATCGCCGTAATGCATCGGGATGGCGACTTTTGGATTCAGCATCCGGACGGCATCGACAGCCGTAACCGGATCCATTACATAGGTACCAGAAACCGGCAGAAGAACGACATCGCATGAAAAGTCTCGCATATGAGGGAAGGCATCGCAATCGCCGGTCTGATAGGCTTTAACACCATCCAGGTCGAGGATGTAGCCGACGTGCCCCATTTCCCGTGTGTGGAAGGACTTATCAGTGTTGTAAGCAGCGGTTACATAGAGATCGAGACCTTCGTAGCGGAGTTTGGTGTAGGGCAGGACATACCGGTCAGCCGTTGGGAACTTTAACCGGCAGCATTCCGGCATGATCACTTTTCCACCTTTTTTCAGCGCCTTTCTGATGTCCGGTGCCGAGAGGTGGTCGTAATGGTCATGGGTTACCAGAACGAAGTCGCCGTCACCGCCGATACCGGCGGGGAGTTTCCAAGGATCGGTGTAGATAACCCGTCCGGCGTTTTCGATTCGAAAACTGGCATGCCCGATCCAAGTGATACCGGAGAGGAGAGACTTGATCTTGTCGTCCATTGAAAGCCCTGAATGTTACTCTGTCATTGAACCTAACTTCAGGTAAGCCCGACCAGGAGCATCTTGTTCTCAGCGGGATTATCCTGATAGAGGTAGTAGATCTCACGCGGCTCCATCGTCCGGCGGGAATAGACCCGCTCCTTCAGACGCTCGACGCCGCGAGCCAAGGTCGAAGGCCCGCCATAGTGGACGATAGAATCGACGTTGGTCGGGATGTCGTAGGTGAAGACCTGCGAATCGAGCGCTTCAGGCTTTTCAATCTCGACCATCGCCCGGGCCTTCACTTTGCCGACCTGAATGAAGACCATCGGGTTCTTGATCTTGTGTCCGGCCGTCCGGACGTCGCGGTTCAGTTGCTCGAGTTTTCCGGGGAGTCCGATAGGCAACCCGAGGAGGTTGAGATAGGTGGTGAAGTAAAAGGTCTTGCCGGTCCAGTCGAATTCCTTACGGTCCCAGGCGCTGTCGTCGATAGCCCGGGTGAGGCTTGAGGGAGGCACAGACGTCTCCAGTGGGTTCAGGGTTTAGAAACTCGCGATTCAAGGAGGAGGTGATCCGGTCGTCGGCCGGCTGCCCGGCAAATCGTCCCGACACCTCACTTATGTATAATTTAGCAAGAGAAACCGGTCTGCGCACTATCGCCGACTACTTCTGCGCGGCTTCGCTCGAGTTGCTTGACATGCGACAGACGCAAGCCTATATTTCATAAGTTGGATTATCTCACCAAGCGGCTGTGACGCAATGGTAGCGTACCAGCTTCCCAAGCTGGATGTTGCCGGTTCGAGCCCGGTCAGCCGCTCCGTTAGGATGAAGGATGAAAGTCGAAGGATGAAGTGCCCGATCCACCTCGCCGTAAGATCGACGATTGGTAAGGTGAATCGGGGTTAAGCCCGCAATGTTTTCCGGAGGCTAATATGTCCCGGTTCCCACTCCCCGCAGTCTTACTCCTTTCGCTCGCCGTAATCGGCGAACCCCACGCCCGCATCCTCAACGTCCCGGACGACTTCGAATCGATTCAAGCCGCCCTCGACGCAGCCGAATCCGGCGACACCGTCCTCGTTGCTCCGGGTGAATATCGCCCCGCCAACCTCAACTTTCCCAACCGCCGCATCGTGCTGGCGGGGACCTACCTGCTCGATCCCGACGAGCGCCTGATCGACCAAACTGTCTTGAACGGCGACGAAATGGGACGGGTCATCGCATTTGGCAGAGGAGCGCCATCCGGGACCAAGGTGGTCGGCTTCACCATTCAAAACGGCGTTTCGCTACGGGATGCCGGCGGCGGAATATGGGAGAATACCGGCTCGCTGGTCTGGCCACCGAACATCCTGATCGAGCATTGCCAGTTTCAGGACAACTTCGCATTCGAGGGCGGCGCGCTTTTCGGCAGTTTTCACTTGCGCAATTGAGTGATAATCAATAATCAAGCGTCTTTTGGTGGGGCGCTGGCAGTCCTTCACGGCGCCCGGATGCTGGTCGAGAACTGCCTCATCATGGGCAATACTGCCATAAGTTACGGCGGCGTCGCCTATGGCCGCGACCGGGCGCGCATCGATTTCGTCAACTGCACGATATACGGCAACCGGGCTGAGGAGGGCGGGGGAGCCATTGCAGCAAGTTTCGGCTTTTCGCCCTTGTTCAAGAACTCTATCCTCTGGAACAATGGCGCCGGACAAATCTACTGCGTTCCCTCCGGCAATGGCTGGCCGTCTATCTACGCGCTCTATTCGGACATCGAAGGCGGCCGGGACGCCGTGGACCTGAACGGTGGGAATGACCTGGTCGAGCGATGGGATGAGATTCTGAATGCCGATCCGCGCTTCGTCGATCCGGACGAGGACGACTTCCATCTCCGCGCCAATTCCCCCTGCATCGACGCCGGTGACCCCGATTCACCGCGCGATCCCGACGGCACCCGCGCCGATATGGGGGCTTACCCATTCCATCAGAGAGACATTGACGTGCCGACTGAGGTGATCGTCTTTCCACCCACTCTTTACGGCCAGTCGTCAATGAGAAGTCTTGAAGTGTCGAATATAGGCTGGACACCTCTTGAAATCGACAGCATCTACTTGGAGATTGTCGCAACAATTGAAATCGACTCTATACCTCGATTGCCGTTCAATCTTGGGCCAGGTGAGTCTTTTACTCTTGACTTCACTTTCCATCCTCTTCCCGTTGAGGCGCTTTGGAATGTTGTAAACATTGAATCCGACGACCCTGACGAACCGATTGTACGAGTTGGGCTGCGTGGCGAGGTCATTGAAAGCGTTGAGGGGGATTCACCACTCGCGCCCACCCTTTCGCTGTCGGCATTCCCCAACCCGTTCAATTCTGCAATGACAATCGAATTCGACGTGCCAGTCTCTATGGCAGGAAAGATAATGGACATGCGCGTTGTAGACCTGGCAGGGCGAATCATGGAGAATCTAACACCAACTAGTCGGCTGGAGGCGGGGAGGCACCTATTGAATTGGGACGCCAATAGGATCCCCGCGGGTTTCTACCTAATCCAGTTAGAGATCGGAGGGCATGCGTTGCAGAGAAAGGTGGTATTGTTGAAGTGAGCAAAAGGGCAAGTGAACAAGTGAATACTCCCTCCCGGTTGCTTGCCTACTTGTCCACTTGCCTGCTTGCTCACTAAAGTCGCGGAGAGGGCGGGATTCGAACCCGCGGTAGAGTTGTGCCCTACACACGCTTTCCAAGCGTGCGCCTTCGGCCGCTCGGCCACCTCTCCGATGACCAATGTCTAATGCCTAATAAGATACGCGACGAGCCCCGGACATACAACCTCGGCCTGCTTAAGCCCGCCGGAACCTGCAACATTTCAGCCCTTCGACGTCTGCCCCTTTAGATAGTTGCCCTCCATTGCTTCAGGTTCCTACCTTAATTGGTTCCTTGTCGTTGACTTTCGTCGCGGCAAACTTCTCTCCCTTCCATTGATCGCCGGCTGTTGATCATTGGTCATCAGTCCTTAGTTATTGGTCATTAGTCATTGAATTACAACACGCTCCACCTCAAGCCGGAAAAGCATCTTCGCATCGCCGCCGGGCACCTCTGGGCCTTCGCCGGTGAGATTCGCGAGAGCCTGAAAGATCTTCCGCCCGGCTCCGCGGTGTCGCTCTGCGAGTCTCGTGGGCGGCTCCTCGGACGCGGCTATGTCAACCCGCACTCGCTCATCGCCGTCCGGCTTCTGACGCGTGGCGAAGAAGCGTGGGATGAGGGTCTCTTTAGGCGTCGGATAGCAAATGCGCTGGAGTATCGCCGGATCCGGTTGGGAGGAGGTGACGACCTGTCGGGTCGTGCCTATCGACTGATCTATTCCGAGTCGGACGGTCTACCGGGTCTTGTCGTCGATCACTATGCCGGCCATTTGGTCCTCCAGTCCCTCACCGCCGGGATAGAAGCAAGGCTGGGTGAAGTCGTAGCGGCACTGGAAGCGGTTATTGAACCACAGAGCATCTTTTTGAAGGGCCAGAGTCCCTATCGCCGATTGGAAGGCCTCCCCGAAGCGGATCGTCAACTGACCGGAACGACGCACGCGGAGATCCAGTTTAGTGAAGGGAGGTTGACTCTTTCGGCGCATCCGCTTGACGGGCAGAAGACCGGCTTCTATCTTGACCAGTTTGCCAACCGGCAATTGCTAACCGACCGCTTCATTAGCCCCGGCTCCAGGGTGCTCGATCTTTACTCCTATACCGGCGCATGGGGGCTGTCGGCAGTTGCTGCTGGAGCCGGGGAAGCAGTCATGGTCGATTCTTCGGGCAGGGCGATCTCCTGGGGGATGGAGGATGCCCGTCGAAACGGTCTTTCAGACCGGGCACTCTTCGTTGAGGCCGATGTAGAGATTTTTCTCAAGGATGCGGCATCACGTGGCAGCCGGTGGGATGTGGTCATCCTCGATCCGCCGGCATTGATACCGAACCGGAGTGCAGTCGCCGCCGGGAGAAGAGCCTACCTGGCGCTCAATCGGGCGGCTGTAAAAGTCGTTGCGCCGGGGGGGATGCTGGTTACTTGTTCATGTTCGCACTTGATGACACGGGAGATGCACCTTGCCGTGATAGGTGAGGCTGCAGCCCGCGAAAGCCGTCGAATACGGCTTGCGGCCGCCGGAGGCCATTCGCCCGATCACCCGATCCTGCCGGGTCACCCTGAGACCGAATATCTGAAGTGCTGGTTCGTTTCCGTCGAGACCTAAGGTCACCCAATAATCATCAACATCTCTTAAGAGGAACGAATGTCCCCTTACGTATCGCGCGACAATCTCAACGAACGAACCTCCGACTGGCTCGGCCGGATCGCGCCCTTCAATTCTCACGACTTTGCCCTCGCCGACCGTTCGGCGCTGATGGTGATCGATATGCAGACCTTCTTCCTGACTCCCGGTTCACCGACATTCACTGAAGGCGGCCCGGCGGTGATGGGTAACGTCCGGCAGCTTATCGATGCCTTTCGCCAGGCGAACCGGCCGGTTATCTATACCCGTCACGTCCACGATGCAGCGCTCAACGACGCCGGCATCATGGGCTGGTGGTGGCAGGGAATGTGCGTCGATGGGACGCCGGAGTCGGAGGTGCATCCTGACATCGCACCGCTGCCCGGTGAAAAGGTCGTCGCAAAACACCGCTACTCGGCATTCTACAACACCGACCTCGAGACTGTCCTGCGCGTCTTGAAGGTCGAAGACCTCGTAATCTGCGGCATCATGACCAACATGTGCTGCGAATCGACAGCCCGCGACGCCTACTACCGCGATTACCGGGTTCATTTTCTTGCCGATGCGACCGGCTCGATCTGCGAGGAGATGCACCTGGCAAGTTTGCTCAATCTCGCGCTCGGATTCGCCCGGATTACGACCACCGGGAAGATTCTGAAAGAAGTCGAGGCACTTGCCGCCGTTGCGGCATAGGACTACCCTTTCGAAGTAGCAAGCCTCCCGTTGAAAGAGTTGCACCTCGCGCGCTTTCGGCGGGAGGCTTGGCTTTGAATAGGGTCAGGCTTATATTGAAACAATCGTCTTCGATATCGACCCCGCACCGAATGACCACCACCCGTGAAATGATCCTCCCGGCCAGCGGCAATATGGCACTGGCGATGGGACCGAGCCACCCGGCGATGCACGGCATCGTCCGCATTAACCTTGAACTCGATGGCGAAGTGATCGTCAACGCCTCGGTTGACATCGGATTTTTGCACCGCGCCTTTGAGAAGATGGTCGAGCGCCACCCGTGGAACCAGGCGATCGTCTATACCGACCGCCTCAACTACGTTTCGGCGATGATCAACAATGTCGGTTACTGCCTCGCGGTAGAGAAACTGCTCGACGTTGAAGTGCCGGAGCGCGGCGTTTATCTGCGCGTCATCATGTCCGAGTTGTCGAGAGTAGCCGACCACCTCACCTGTGTCGGAGCGCAGGTGATGGAGACGGGCGCCATGACCGCCTTCCTCTACGCGATGAAGGCGCGGGAGTGGATTTGGGAAATCGTCGAGATGGCTTGTGGAGCGCGAGTAACGACGAACTGGACGCGGGTCGGCGGGCTAATGGCAGATGTTCCCTCGGAGTTCCCCGACGCCGTTCGGACGCGCATTCCGAAGGTGAGGGAAGTGATCAAGGAACTCGACAAATTGATTACCAAGAACCGCATCTTCATCGACCGCTATCGCAACGTCGGGACGATGCCCAGGGAGGATGCGGTATCCTGGGGATTCACCGGACCGCTCCTGCGGGCATCGGGAGTGGCATTCGATGTCCGGCGCGACCAGCCCTATCTGAACTACGACGAATTCGACTTCGACATTCCGGTCGGCACCATCGGCGACGTCTATGACCGCTATATGGTGCGCCTCTACGAGATGGAGCAGTCCCTCCGTATTGTCGATCAGGCGCTCGACCGCCTGCCAGGTGGACCGGTTTCCACTGACGACAAGCACATCACCCTGCCCGACAAGGTCGATGTCTATGGCAACATTGAGGGCCTTATGCACCAGTTCAAGTTGATCATGGACGGGCATGGCATTCAGCCGCCGCCGGGTGAGGTCTATCAAGCCGTTGAGGGCGCCAATGGCGAATTGGGTTTCTACGTTATATCTACAGGCACCGACACCCCTTACAAATGCCGCTGCCGACCGCCTTGCTTCCCGCTGGTGGCTGCGATGCCCCGAATGATCATCGGTCAAATGATTTCGGACGTAATTCCGATCTTCGGATCGGTCAATATGATCGGCGGGGAGTTGGATCGTTAGACAAACTGTCGCGTAGTCAAATCAATGATAAACGTTCTCGCTGAAGCCCTCACTATTCTGCCTCGCACCCCGGTGCTTTTCGATGGATTATTGCGCCACCTTCCGGAGGAGGTCGTCCGCGCCACTGAAGGTCCTGAGACCTGGAGCGCTTTCGACGTAATCGGGCATTTAAACTATGCTGAACGTGCATCCTGGCGGCAGCGCATATCGATGATCCTCGAAACTGGAGAGGGTTCGACCTTCCCGCAGTTCGACCGGGAAGCGCAATTTCGCGAGTCTTCAGGGAAGTCGATGGACGACTTGCTCGATGACTTCCTGACATTACGGTCGGGGAATGTATCCTGGTTAACCGGACTCGACTTAGCGGAGGCAGACCTGTCACGCACCGGAACGCATCCGTCGTTCGGGCGTGTAACGCTTGGCAACCTGATCGCCACCTGGCCGGCGCACGATTTGACGCATGTTTTTCAGGTCGTGCGGGTGATAGGGAAGAGGTTCAAGGAGCCGATGGGGCCCTGGACGGTTTATAACCGTCTGGTAGGGATCGAGGTCTGATCGCTGGAATATCTCAAGATGCATTAAAGCATTAGATCATAAACAAATACTTCTAATCTAAGGACCCTGCCTGAATGAATACAACTTCACTTGAGGGTCAACTCTCATCGCGAGGCTTGCATTTCGCGCTGCTTGTCAGCCGGTTCAACGATTTCATAGGCCAGAGGCTGTTGGAAGGTGCGATCGATTGCATCGAACGACACGGGGATGGTGAAGCGCATTGCACAGTGATTAAAGTGCCGGGCGCTTTCGACATTCCAGCGACGGCATTCAAGTTGGCGTCGTCCGGCAAATATGACGCAGTTGTCTGTCTCGGTGCGGTTATTCGGGGCGCGACGCCGCACTTCGATTATGTAGCAGCAGAAGTGGCCAAAGGCGTGGCACAGGTCGCAATGCAGGGGAGGGTTCCGGTTACCTTTGGGGTCTTGACCACTGACACCATCGAGCAAGCCGTCGAACGAGCCGGCACCAAATCGGGCAACAAGGGCTGGGACGCGGCGCTTGCCGCTATCGAACTCGCCAATCTCTGGAAGTCTCTCTGACAATTCGGAAGTCCCGCACGTTTGCCTTAGTTACCGCTGCCGGGAGCCTGCTCTATCTCGCCCTCCAGTGGCCGCTCATCGGTTTTATTGCTGATGACGCCTTCATCCATCTCACCTTCGCCCGCAACCTTGCAGAGGGTCATGGCTTTGCCTTTAACCCGGGAGAACCGTCCTATGGCATAACAGCGCCACTTTGGACACTGCTGTTGGCACTCGCTGCGCGTTTCGTCGAGCCGGGGCTGATCCTCGTGAAGAGTGCATCCATCATGTCCGGGCTTCTGACGATTCCGGTCTTCTACAAGTTTAGCCGGATTGTTGGACTTGAGGAGCGCTTTTCAGTTTCGGCAACGTTAGTCTGGGCAGTCAACATCTGGCTGGCACGCTGGTCGGCATCCGGGATGGAAGCAACGTTGGCAGTGTTACTCCTGCTTCTTACAGCCAGGTTCCATCTTGAGAGGCGGACGATTGCAGCGGGTTTTTGCGCCGGGCTCACTATGCTGACAAGGCCGGAGTTGTTGGGTGTCATCCTACTATTTGCGCTTGACAGATGGCGCTCCGAGTCCATTCGTAATGCATTGATATTTATAGGCATAAGTCTTTTAGTCACCCTCCCCTGGCACATCTATGCGGGACTTACTTTTGGGACACTAATCCCCAACCCGGCACGAATCAAGACCGATGCGGTGCTGCCATCGTTGTTTGACTTTTTTGTGATAGTGAAGCGCACCTTAGCCATATTCATAGCCGGACACGGGATCGAAATCGTGTTGGGCGCAGTAGTCCTGTGGATGCTGATTAAGGGAAAGTGGAGTGCGACTGTACAAACAACACGGCTTGCGGCACTAGTTGTCTGTTGGGCACTGATACCGGCTGCCTTTTATGCTGCCCGGGGGGTATTCGTTCAATCGAGGTATCTGTTGGTATGCCTGCCGCCGCTTCTTATAGGAGGATTTGGAGCATTGCAATTCGTCCGGAACCGTCTGCCGGCTTATAAGATCGACCGTTGGGTCATTCCCTTGACAGGTCTGATTGTCATTCAACATATGGCACTGATGTATGCCCTGGTTCTTCCTCCTACCCGTGCTTTTCGCGAGACTACCGATGCTCTTAAACAGATGGCTGCTTATGCAAACACGCAGACTCCGGCGGACGCGAGTATTGCTCTCTCCGATGTAGGCATATTCGGGTATTACGCAGACCGGCGGATCATCGACATCGAAGGTTTGGTCAGCCCGGAAGTCATACCATTCCGGATTGGACATTCTCTTGACCGGATGATCCTGGACGAACTCTACTGGCCGGCTGGAGTGCCGGACTACGTCCTTGACAAGTCTCGAGGCAGGGAGCGGTTAGCCGGGACCGGCCATTACATTCCGTTGCAGACGATGGAAGTTCATGGTGCGATGCTGGGTATGCCTTCGGAGCGATGGTTCTATACGCTATACAAGGTTGATAAAGATAATCTCTCCAAAGAGGCGCGATGAATTGCTTTATAAAGAGAGGTGTTGTAGTTGGATGTCTCCTGTTGGTGGGATTGGTTGGTGCTAAGGAATGGGACATCCTGACCGATCAGCGCAGTATTCGCGATGTTGTCTATCAGGATGGTCGATTTTGGTGTGCAACAGAGGGCGGATTAAGCGTTTTCGATCCCAATGACGGGCAATTCGACTTACTCACGATGATCGATGGTCTGGCCGGAGTGGGGATAGGTCTGATCACACAAGATGCCAGCGGAGGGCTATGGCTGGGATTCGACAATCGAATGATTCAACGATGGCTTCCGGGGAGCGGCGCGACGCACACGGTATCCTCGCTTGCCGGGGAAGCCGGTCTTTCGGCCATAAATTCGATCCAGTTGGACCAGCGTGGGATTTATGTTGGCACCAACAGGGGAATTTCCCGACTTCTATTCGTTGCCGAGCACGATCGTTGGGTGTGGTTTGAAGAATATCGTCGTCTGGGATCCGGTATCGAAGATCAGCCGGTGCGGGATATCCTCTTGCTTGACAGCGCGTTATGGGCTGCGACTCCACTTGGGGTTGCGATTGGGAATCTGACGGCCGGATCGCCGCTCAGTTCATCAGACTGGCGGGTTCACAATACCAACCACGGATTGCCGTCGGTCGATGTGCGCTCACTGGCTCGCTATCGCGGCGAGATACTAGCCGCGACCGGAGGCGGTCTTGCAGCCTGGAATGGCTCGTCCTGGCGTAGGATTGACATCCGGACCGACATCGTTCGGGTCGAAGTTCAGGGCGATACACTGTGGGCGGTAGGACGCAACGGGCTCTGGTATTGGAATGGTTCGGTGCTGGAACGCATTGGCGCCGCGCGACCAAATCTATCGGCCGGCTTGAAGGACAGCAGCGGTGAAGTGTGGATCAGTTCACTACGGACTTCGGGGAATGTCGGTGGTCTATCAAGGCTGGTTGACGGGGCATGGGTCGATCATCTCCCCAATGGGCCTTCGACCAATATGGTTTGGGCATTCGCCTTCACGCCCGACGGTGACCTTTTGCTGACCGGTGGCAGACAGGGCGGCGAGTATGGACTTTCCCGCCGAACCGGTCTGACCTGGCGCAATTGGGTAGGACCGCAACTAACCGAGCGCATCTTCTCGGCGCCGACAAGGGATATTGCCCTGGACTACGACGGAGGTATCTGGGTGGGGTCCTTCTTTGGCGGCATAGCGCGTTTTGCACCGGACGGCACCTACGCGACCTTCGATCATTCAGCCGAGACCGGAGCCAGATTGGTCGGATACGGCTTTTCCGGGGCTGAAGCGACATTAGTTCTTGCGCCGGCAGTTGAAACCGATCCTTTGGGCAATGTCTGGGTCGTCAATCGCGGCGCTTCCAATGGTCGGGTTCTGGTCTGCATTCCGCGCGACTTTATCCAGGATCCGCGACCCGAGAAGGAGTGGGTCTATTTTCATCGCTCTCAGTTTGGAAACTACCCTCATTTTGATCTTATCGCT
>Ga0194120_10004950_pt1 | contig 20005 bp, 7 predicted proteins | sample TA2MahCa65mmetaG_FD_148642 | JGI IMG/M metagenome (GOLD analysis project Ga0194120, IMG submission 148642) | Freshwater microbial communities from Lake Tanganyika, Tanzania - TA2015019 Mahale Deep Cast 65m | ecosystem: Environmental > Aquatic > Freshwater > Lake | place: Tanzania: Lake... | reverse complement strand
CTCCGGCGACCGCGCGATCGCCATCCTGCGCCGGCTGATCTTCCGTGTCAAGCCGCGTTTTTGCCCGCCGCAGGCAGACTGCTCCCGCCCAGCGCCAGCGCACGCCTTCGCGTCGCCAGCCCCGAGCACACCAGCCGCCAAGTTCAAGCTGTGACCGCCCGCGCCGCCCTGCCCTGCGCTACGCCGCCCAATCCAGCTCGACCGGGTCGTCCACGCCGTCGAATTTGTCGGCCGGCGCCTCGTCCACGTCCTCGTCGAACGTGCCCGGTGGCCCGCGAATGGCAAGTCCACCTACGCCTGCATGGCCACCAATACCGGCGTCGAACCGGCAGGAAAAGTGCCGCAAATGTGCGTGGCCGTGCCGCCGTGCAAGCCCGCGTGCGACGGCAAGGCGTGCGGATCGGACGGATGCGGCGGCACCTGCGGCGCGTGCAAGGCGGGCGACGTCTGCGTGTTCGCCACCGGCAAGTGCGTCGTGGACCCGTGCGCCGGCATCGGTGTGGCGGGTTGCTGCCAAGGCGACGACCGCGTGCAGTGCGTGGGCGGCAAGCCGGCCAAAGACACCTGCGGCAGTGGCGAGGCGGCGTGCGGCTGGGACGGCACCGCGGCGTTTGTCTGCGGCAAGGCCGGCGCCGAAGGTCCAATGGGCGGCCCCGCCAAGGCGTGCCCCGCCAAGCTGTGCGTGCCGAACTGCAAGGGCAAGGTGTGCGGCGACGACGGCTGTGGCGGGGTGTGCGGCAGTTGCGCGGCCAGCCAGAAGTGCATCGCCGGGTCATGCTGCCAGCCGGACTGCACCAACAAGAACTGCGGCTCCGACGGCTGCGGCGGATCGTGCGGCAGCTGTCCCAACGGCCAGACCTGCAGCCAAGGCGCGGGCGTCTGCATGGGGGGCGACGCGTGCCAAGGCGCCCCGTACGGGGTGGGCTGCTGTTTTGGCCAGACCGTCAAGCGCTGCGCCAAGCCCATGACATTGCAAACGGAAGACTGCAGCAATTCGGAAGGTGTGTGCGGGTGGGACGCCAAGTTCAACCGCTACGGCTGCGGCACCCAAGGCGGCAAGGATCCGAGCGGCAAGGCGCCGATGTTGTGCGCCGGTGCTCCGGCGTGCGTGCCGCAATGCGCCGGCAAGAGCTGCGGCCCCGACGGCTGCGGCGGCACGTGCGAAAACCTGTGCCCGCAAGGCGCGGTGTGCAACGCCAAGACCGGCACCTGCGTGGACGGGTGCAATGGCCTCACGATGGACGGCTGCTGCGAAGGCGACAAGCTGTTTTTCTGCGGCCAGGCCGGCAAGTTCGGGTCGTACACCATGCAGAGCATCGACTGCGCCAAGAAGGGGATGGGCTGTGGCTGGTCGGTGCTGGGCAAGCACGCCTGCCTGCCCGCGACGGCGACCTGGTTGGCCGGCCCCGACGAGAAATGTCCAGCCGCTGTCTCCGAATGCAAGCCGCAGTGCGACGGCAAGAGTTGCGGCCTCGACGGCTGCGGCGGCACCTGCGGCACCTGCAAGTATTTCGAGGCGTGCGAAGAGTGGAGCGGCACCTGCTACGTTCCTCCTGCCGACTGCAAAGGCAACTCGTGAGCCGGCAAGTGCGAGGGCTCGCAGTTGACGTTTTGCTCGGGGTCGGAGCAAGTCGTCACCAAGGACTGCGGCAAGGACCAATACAAGAGCAACCTCTGCGGCTACGAGGAAAATGTCGGCGCCTTCGCGTGCTGGAGCAAGTCGGCGATCTACTCCAGCAACGGCAAGTACGGCGGCAACGCATGCAAGGAGTCGTGGGGCGACCAATGCGGCGCGTTCTACCCCTACAAGAACTGCGCGTGCGACGCTGGATGCACCGCGCGCGGCGACTGCTGCGGCGACTTCTACGACGCATGCGGCCTCAAGATGGACCTTGCGCGCTGTGGCGACGGCGCCTGCTCAACGCAAAAGGGCGAAAACTGCGCAACTTGTGCCGCTGATTGCCAAAGTCAGTGCCTGGCGCCGACCATCAGCCTCGACCCACCATGGGCGCCGCCGTTTGCGCCGGTGCTGGCGATGGCCGGCACGGTGGCGCAAAAAGCGGCGATGGCCCACTCGGTCCTGGACGAAGTGGTGCCCGCCCAACCGCCTTTGCCGTTGCGCGGCCTGTTGACGCGCATTTCGGCTGCGTGGGCGCACAGCGGTTCGCCGCAGGCCCATGTCACGTACGACCAGCTGGGCAGCGGCGAGCCAAGCGCCGCAGCGGGCAAGCACGGCCCGGCGTTGGGGCTGGTCAAGGACGGCAAGCCTTCCGGTGGCAGCGCCCGCGTGACGCTGGATGCGCCGCTGCCGAGGCCCACGGACTTCGCAGCCGCGACCATGGGCGGCATGGCGGTGGCGATGTGGGTCAAGCTCGCCAGCGACGCCGCCGACGGCCTGCATCCGCTGGTAGCGACCACCGGCACGCCGGACTCCGCGGATGAGCGCTGCAACTGGAGCCGGGCCCAAGACGCCTCTGTGACCGTGACGTGCGCGCCGCTCGGGACCACGCCGCGGCACATTGTCGGCATCTACGGGTATTACGGTTCCGTCGCCAACAGCAACGTGGTGATGGAATCGGCGTCGACCGGCTGGCTGTCGTCCGGCTATCCCCGCGGCAGTTGCGCCGCGTGGCACGACATCAAGCCGACCTACAAGTGCGAGTACACCGGCCTGCAAACGTGGCTGGAGGCCAAGTGCCTGGGCAAGTCGACGTGCCATGTCGATCCGTGGACGGTGGCAAAGGATCCGTGCGTGCCCGGCAAGGACCCCAACATCCAATCGACCTTGCTGGTGCGCGCCCTGTGCGCGGTGGCCGAGCCGCAGTCGTCGGCGTGGCTGGCGATTGGCGACAAGGCTGCGGGCAGCCGGCTGACCTTCGAGGTTCCAGGCCTGCCTGCGCTCAAGGGCACCACGGCATTGAACGACGGGGCCTGGCACCACGTCGCGCTGGCATACAGGAGCTACACGGCGAGCCAGAAGTCCGGCCTGCTCACGCTGTACGTCGATGGGCAGCCAGAGGCCAACACGGAAGCCTTGCAGCCGCCGACGTTCCGCAGCATGAGGGTGGGTGCGGCCTCCCTGCCGAGCGGAACGGTGCAAGCAGGCGCCGAAATCGACGAAGTTTACGTGTACGACCGCGCGCTGTCGGACCCGGAAGTGCGCACGCTCCGCAATGCCCCCGATTTGCACGTCGCACGCGTGTGGCCGCCGGTGGCCGCGGAACTGGCGGCGACCATCGGTGCCTGGGGCCAAGGCAACGCCACGGCGACTGCGGCGCTCGAGGCCGCCAAGGTGCTGGGGCCCGGCTTCAGCTCCAGCGGCCAGAACACCAAACTGTTGGCGGCGGACTTCCGGGCGGTGCAGGTGGCCGCCGACAAGACCTGGAGCGCGGCGGTGCCGAGCGGCGATGTCATTGCGGGCAGCAAGTTGACGTTGGCGGCGTGGGTCAAGATCCCCAGCGCAGGCAAAGTCGATGCACCGCTGTTGCGCCTGCTGCAAGGCAACGCCGAACAAGTGGCCATTCGCTTCGCTGACGGCTGTGGCGGGCGCGCGCTGTCGGCGGCGGCCAAGGGCGGCAAGGCGACCACGCTTGGGCCGTGCGACCATGGCTTGCAAGCAGGCAAATGGACCTTCGTGAGCTACGTGCAGGACGGCAAGAACCAATCGCTGCGGATCGACGGCCACGAATTGGCCACCGGCACCGCGGGCGCAACGCTCTTGGCCGATGCCGTCACGCAAACAGCCGTAGAGGTGACCGGGCCGGCCGAACTCGGCTGGGCGGCCTTGTTCGATACCCCGCTCTCGCTCGACGCCTTGCAGCGCTGGCGCAGCCAGGGGCCGGCGGTGTGGCTCGACGGGGCACGCTACGGCAGCAAGGACCAAACGCAACTGCGCGACTACGCCGACTTCGAGCTGGCGTCCGATGCCCTGGCGGCGCAGCGCAAGCCCACGTTGTGGACGCTCAAGGGCGAACCGGCGACGGGCGGCGCTGCGACAGGACCGTTGGTGTTGCAAGAGGGCGGCGCCGCGGTCCTCACGGTGCCGGCGAAAGGCCGGTTCGGTCAAGAGACCAACGGCGGCGCACGGCCGTTCACGTGGGCGGGCCATGTCCGCGTGGCGAGCGAACTGGCCACCACCAAGCCGGTGCACCTGGTCGAACACGTCCTGGCCGGCCAGGCTCAGGCCGCGTTTGCGGCGGCGCTGGTCTGCAAGGCCAATGGTGCGAGCGCGACGTGCCGAATCGCGTTGCGCAGCGGCCCCAACTCCTGGTCCACGGAGCTTTTCCACCTGACAGCGACGACCGGCACGCTGCCGCCCGGGACCTTGGATCTCGACCTCGCGGTGGCCTGGGACGGCAAGCTGCCCGCCGTGGCGGTGAGCAGCCGCGGCACGGCAGAGGCCCAGAGTGTGGCCGCCAAGAAGCTTGCGGTTGCCGTGTTCACTGCCACAGAGACGGGCACGGAACCGGCGCTTGACCCATGGCTGACGTTTGACGCGTTTGTGGTTCATGCGCCTGGGACGACTGGCAAAGGTTTGGAACTCGCCGAAGCCCGCCTCTACCCGCGTGCGCTGACCGAGCTGGAGTTGATCGGTGTGGTGCGCCGCACCTGCGCCGCGCTCGATTGCGGCCAACGGATCTGTGCCAGCGACAAGGACCAGACGGCTCTGCCGGCCTGCGGACCCTGTGCAACCGGCTACCGCGAAGCCGGCGACAAGATGGGCGATGTGTGCATGGAGGCGCGCCCGTTCATGGCCACGTGCACCGCGCACGAGCAATGCACAAGCGGCATTTGTGCCGAGGGCCGCTGCCATTCCGTGGCCAAGACCGAGCTGTGCAAGTCGACGTGCGCGGCCCAGCACCGCCAGTGCGTCGAGCACAAGTCCGGCGACCCTGCCGCGAAGGCCTCGGGCGGCAAACTGTGGGGCTGTTCGGGCAGTTGCGACCCGTGGTTTACCTCCCCGGCCGCAGACCCGAATTACGGCCCCTGCTTCTGGACCCCGACTACCGACGGCGGCGGCGCATGTGGCGAAGATTTGCAATGCAAATCAGGCAAGTGCACCACCAACGACACACCCAAGTACGACGGCAGCGGCCCTATCGGCGGCCCAATCTGCGCCCACGCCTCGGCCCAAGCGTGTACAGCGCTGCACCGCGAAGCGGTCGCGCACTATGAGGGCGCCTACGAGGGCCGCACCTGGTACACCTGCGGCGGCTGCGCCAAAGACCTCTATCTCGGCAAACCCTTGTGGCAAGCGACGCGCCGCTATTTGACCAAGGCCGCCTGCGACGCCGCCACGGCCGCCTCCTCCTACTTCGACAGCGCCAAGGGTATGACGCTATGGCTGCACGAATTCAAGTTCAACCTGACCGGCAAGGGCTTGAACAAGATCTTCTTGGGCAACGACGCCAAGTTGGTCGGCAGCGACCTGGCCAAGCTGCGCAGCAAGGGCGTGGGCCCGCTGATGATTGCGTGGGGGCTCGCGCACAACGATTCGGCGCTTGTGTACGACTCGTACAACGCATACCACACGCTCACGTTGAACAACTGCGACGTTTACCCACGCTACAACGACCCGGTCGACAATGCGCCGGTTTGCGTCGGTACGCCCTACCCGGACGGCACCCCCTGTCCGCCGCCGGGCGTCAGCGTCAGCGCGGACCAGGCCAACGAGTTCTGCGAGAGCGGATTCTGCGCCCGCGACACCCGCGTCTGCGAACAGGGCGGCGGCAAAGTCGAGGACACGGTGTCAGCGGCGCGCCAGGACGAGAAATCCTCGAAACGCAGCGACTACGGCCCGATTACCGTGACGCAAGACAACCGCGCGTCGTTGCAGCTGAGGAAGGTGGCTTTCACGGGCGTCGACGGCAAGCCGCCGCAGCGCGAATACGCGCTGGCCACATCGGTGACCCACGCCGCTTCAGTGTTTGGATCGCCTTCGTTCGACGTGGTGGGCCTGAGCCTGTCGATGCACGGCCAGATGGAGGCCAAGAAGGCGCAATACCAGCCGCGCCTGTTCCTTTTCGGCGTCGAGATGCCGGCGGTCAAGTCGCTGGTGCCGCCGAGCCCGTGCAAAGACAAGCTCTGGGAGAATGGCGAGTACCAGGCCCCGCCGGCGCACTGTGGCGTCGCCATGGACACCAAGACGCTGACGCCGCAAATCCCCAAGATCAAGTTTGAGAAGTCGTGGAACGGCTGCGAGGGCGAAAAAGACGGCGACAAGACCACCAAGGACCCCGCAACCAAGAAAGGCAAGTGGTGCATCAAACGGTCGGGCTTCATCGGCCCGGTGCCGGTTTCAATTCAGGCGGCCGTCGAGACGGTGGTGGGGCTCGATTTCGGGTTGGCCATCGACAGCTTGACGTTTGAGCCCGCCATGACGGCCGGCCCGCGCCTCGCTCTGCAGGTCATCGTCAAAGGAGGCGTCGGCGGCGAATACGGGGTGTTCGAGGCGTTCGCGGGCGTCAAAGGCGAGCTGAAGATCGTGGAACTGTCGCTGCCGGTGACGTGGGCGCTCAAGATTGTCGAGGGCAAGACGGCCGCGGGCGCCGTCGTCGAGGGCCTGTACACGGTGACCTGGAGCCGGTCGGTGGTGGCGGAGTTGCTCATCCTCAAGTTGGCACTTTCGCTGTTTGCGGAGATCGGGGTGGGCCCGCTCAAAGCGGAATGGGAGTACCCGCTGTATCAGAGCCCCGGCATCAGGGCCACGTACACGCTTGGCGACAAGGTGTTGAAAAGTCTCAAAGTCGACCTTTCCAGCGCGCTGGCGAACTAGGGAGGCGCCAAGATGAAGAACCGTAATTGGAAAGCGGCTTTGTTGTGGTCGGGGGCGGCCGTGGTGCTGCTTGCGGGCGCGGCGTGGCTGGCTTGGCGTGGGCCGCGGCAGCGCACGGAGGCAGACGAGTCCGCTGCAAATGCTCCGGGTCCGGGACGACCGAGCGCAGTAGCGGTTGCCAGGTCTGAGAACCTCGCAGCTTTGGCTGGCACCTATGCCTGGCAGTACACAGCCAGCCTGCGCGGTCCGGCACCCCAAGGCGAAACGGCGACGGCCGAGCTCAGCGCGCACGGCGACTGGCAAGCGGTGGTGCTAGCCGGGCAACCTGGGTGGTCGGCGGTGCGCGTCGCGGTGCGCGGCTGGCAGGCGAACGAAGCGATGGCGGCCGCGACAGGCTTGCAGGACGGCGCGGGATTGGCCCAACCGTTTGCAGTCCGCTTGGACGATGCCGGCAAGGTGGCCGAGATCCGCTTCGGTCCGACCGTTCCGGCCGCGGCGCAGGGCCTGCTGGCCGGCGTGGCCATGGGGGCGCAGTTCGCCGTGGCAGCCGATCCGGCGGCGACCGAGTGGCGCAGCGACGAGCGCGATCCGCAAGGTCGGGTCCACGCGAACTACAAGCGCACGGCCCCTGGTACCGTGCAGAAGACTTGGCAAGGCTCAGGTTCGGACCGGCAGCGCGGCGAGGCGGATCCGCTGCGGTTGGCGGAGCAAGCCCAAGCGACGTTCGCGCTGGACCGATCCGGCATCGCCAGCGTGCAGTTTTCGCGCCAAGGCACGATGCAACCGGCGAGCATCGACGGCGCGGGCCCGAGCACGACGTTTCGCGTGGCCTTCGGGCTCAAGCGGCTGGCGCCGGCGGACGCTTCGTGGGCCACCCGAGTGAGCGTCGCCACACTACAACCCTTCGACGCCGCGGCGCTGGCGCGGGTCGCTCAGCCGAGGGTGCTACCAGTGGAGTTCGACCAGGCGGTGACTGCGCTGTCGACCAGGCCGCGCACAGCGGCCCACGGCGAGATGCAGCAGCGGCTGGCGGTCACGCTCGCGCAGCGGCCGGCGCTGGTGGATCACGTAGACCATCGACTTCGGTCCGGCAGCGACGACGAAGCCCTGCAAGGCGATTTGCTGCAAGCGCTGGCAGGCGCGGGCACGGCGAGAGCGCACAAGGTCCTCGGCGATGTGCTGTCCGACGAAGCGCTGCCCCAGCGCCTGCGCGATCAGACGCTGTTTGCCGTCACGGCCATGACCCACGCCGACGCGGGTCTGCTGCAGCAACTTGTGGCCCTGATGCAGGACCGCAAGGACCCCGCGATGGCGGCGGCGACCGCCGTGGCCGTAGGCGCGCAGGCCCGCAACCTCGAAGCAGACCAACCGCAACAAGCCGAAACGCTGCGTGAAACCCTGCGACGCGAGGCGGCCCAGCCCGGGCTGTCGCTGCAAGAGACCTGCAACTGGCTGGCGGCGTTGGGCAACGCTGCGGATCCGAAGGCGCTGCCCGACATCCTCGCCAAGCTGGACGACCCGTTGGCGGAGGTGCGCACGTCTGCGGCGCACGCGCTGCGCTTTCAAGACCCCCTGGCGGTGCGCGACGCGATGGCGCTGGCGATGGCGAACGAAAAGGATGCCGAGGTCAAGGCCGCGCTCTTGCACGCCGCGCGCTGGATGGGACCAGCCCACATGCAACCCTTGGTTGAAAAGGCCTTGCGGTTTGATGCCAGCGATGCCGTGCGGCTGGCGGCGGCCTACACGGTGGCGTCGTGGTCGGTGCAAGCGCCGGCGTTGCGGGCGCTGTTGGCGACCGCGCTGCAGACAGAGAAAGCGCCTCAAGTGCAGGAAGCGCTCAAGAACTACCTGCAACCCGGTCGCATCGCCGAACCGTTCCACGCGGTCGAAGCACAGGAGCGCGCACCGTGATGAACAGGCGAATCGCCGTGCTGGTGTGCCTTTGGGCGACGGCGTGCGCGGCAGACCGGCAGTGCGCTGCCGGCACGGTGCAAAAAGGCGACCAATGCGTGGCCATCGGGGCGCTGTCTTGCGGCGATGGCACGGCGTTGGCGGACGGCGCGTGCGTGGTGGCGAATCCGGCTGGCGATGCGGCCGCGCCGACCGACGCGGGATCAGAGACCGCTCCGCCGCCGGATGGGACGGTCAGCGACGGCCTCGGCGATGAACTGGCCTTGGACGCAAGCGGCGACAGCAAGCCCTGTACGCCGTTTTGCATCGGCAAGGTCTGCGGTCCCGACGGCTGCGGGGGAAGCTGCGGCGCTTGCAGCGACCCCGCCAAAGCAAGCTGCGACGAGTTGACCGGCCACTGCGTGGCCGCGTGTTTGCCGCAGTGTGCCGGCAAGGCGTGCGGGCCGGACGGGTGCGGCTTTTCGTGCGGCGCCTGCAGCGCGGACGCCACCTGCACGGCGAGCGGGTCTTGCCTGCCAACGGCCTGGAAGTGCAAGCCAGCTTGGTACGGCGACGGTGCGGTGTGCGACTGCGGGTGCGGGGCGGCCGACAGCGACTGCGTCGGAGGCAAGTTGCCGTTGGCGGGATGCAGTGCGGCCGAAAAGTGCGACAGCGCGGGCAAATGCGCCGCCAAGGTGCCCGCAGCCTGGAAATGTGCGCCAGACAGCTACGACGCCCTCGACGCCTGCGACTGCGGCTGCGGTGCGCCTGACCCCGATTGCGGCTACGGCACGCTGGCGGTCGTCGGCTGCAAGGGTCAGAACGCCAAGTGCAGCGTCGATGGCATGTGCGCCACCTGCGCGCCGGACTGCACCGGCAAGGCTTGCGGCCCCGACGGCTGTGGCGGCGTCGTGCCTGGGCATTTGTGGCGGGATGGCGACCGCGGGCTGTTCTTGCAAAGGCGATTGCCCGGCGCTCGGCACTTGCTGTGTCGACTTTGCCGCAGAGTGTGGTTGCGTGCCGGCCTGTGCGGGCAAGGCTTGCGGGCCAGACGGCTGCGGCGGTTCGTGCGGGGCTTGCGCCGCGGGCACCCTGTGTGCGGGCGGCCAATGCGCCGACGACCCGTGCGACCCCGATCCGTGCGCAGGCAACGGTGCGTGCGACAAGCAGTCGGGCCTGTGCACCTGCAAGGCGGGATTTGCGGGCAAAGGCTGCAGCCAGTGCGCCCCCGGCTTGGTCGCCTATCCGCAGTGCAAGCCCGACCCGTGCCTCGGCGTGACCTGCAGTGGCCACGGCGCTTGCCAGGCTGGCCTGGGCACCTGCGGTTGCGATGTCGGGTTCGCGGGCAGCGATTGCGGCCAGTGCGTGGTCGCGGACGCGACCTTTCCGGCGTGCCCCGATCCGTGCAAAGGAAAGAATTGCGACGACGGCAACCCGTGCACCACCGACAGCTGTGCCAGCGACGGCGCGTGCAAGTGGCTGGCCAACACCGCGCCTTGCAACGACGGCGATGTGTGCACGGCCAACGACCAGTGCGCGGCCGGCGCGTGCATGGGCGGCAGCAAGGCATGCGACCTGGCCGTGACCGCCACCGGCGACAGCGACGACGGCAACTGCACCGTTGCACATTGCACTTTGCGCGAGGCGATCGCCGCTGCCAACGCCAATGCCAACGCCACAGGCATCGGCTTCGCGGTCGACGCCGGCATCGTCTTGGGTGCGGCGTTGCCCGACATCACCGCGCCGCTGACCATCGACGGGCTCGGCCGCAAAGTGACCATCGACGCCGGCAAGAAGTTCCGCGTGTTCGAGGGCAAGGCCGAACTGACGCTCAAGAACATGACCGTGATGGGCGGCGCGGCGATCGGCGGCAGCGGCAATGGCGGCGCCGTCCAGGGCATCGGCGGACTGGTGACCGCCGTCCACGTGCTTTTCCGCAACAACAGCGCGGGCTACGGCGGGGCCATCGCGGCGGACGGCGCTGTCTTGGTCGGTTGCACCTTCGACGGCAACGAATCGCTCGGCAGCGGCAAGGCGGGCGGCGCGGTGGCGTTGGCCGGTGCATCGACCGTGACGGACTGCACGTTCAGCGACAACAAGGCGGCGGGCGACGGTGGCGGCCTCGCGGTGTTTTTCGGCGGTCTGGTTCAGGTGACCCGTTCGTCGTTCATCAAGAACCAGTCTGGCGGCAACGGCGGCGGCCTGGCTTGCGCGGGCGCGTGTATCGCGGCCAACAGCACGTTCTCTGACAACGCCGCCAGCAAGTCCGGCGGCAACGTCTTTGCCTCTGCCAAAGCCGAGTTGGTCCACTGCTCGCTGGTGGGCGGGTCGGCCGCCGAGGGTGCGGGGCTCGCTTCAGCGGCGGACCTTGCCTTGACGAACACGTGGATTGGCGGGGGCAAGGGCGGCGGCAGCGACTGCAAGGCCACGCCGGCCAGCGTGACGGGGTCGTGGACCGGCGACGGCTCGTGCGGCTGCGGCCAGATGCCGGCCGACAGCTTTGGTGCGTTGGGGGCATGGGGCGGCTTGACGCCGACGGTGAACTTGCCCGCCGGGTCCACGCTCATCGACGGCGCCACCGACGCCGGGTGCGCCCACCCACTGGTGGCCGGCGTCGACCAGCGCGGCCTGGCCCGGCCGGCGGGCACGCACTGCGACGTGGGCGCCCTGGAGCAAACCGCCAGCCCGTGCGCCGACCTGGCCGCCACCGCCACGTGCAGCGACGGCAATGCCTGCACGCTGGGCGATGTGTGCAAGGCTGGGGCGTGCAAAGGCGCCGACACGCAGACCTGCGACGACGGCAACGCGTGCACGGACGACATGTGTTCGCCGTCGCTCGGTTGCAAGCACACCGCCAACAGCGCGGGCTGCGACGACGGCAACCCGTGCACGACCAAAGACACCTGTGCCGCTGCGTCGTGCGCTGGCGTCACCGCCAACTGCGACGACGCCAATGGGTGCACCGCCGACTACTGCGCCGCGGGCGTCGGTTGCCAACACAGCGCCATGACGGGCAGTTGCAGCGACGGCGAGCCCTGCACCGCGGCCGACCACTGCGCGGCGGGCAAGTGCGTTGCGGGCCCCAAGGTCTGCGTTCTGCCGACCGTCGCGGGCCTTGTCGGCCGGTGGGCCGCTGATGCACCGGATTCCGTCAGCGCGACCGAGGGCAGCGTGACGGCTTGGCAAGACTTGACCGGCAAGGGGCACGTGTTGACCGCAGCGGGGCCGGGGCAAGGTCCGGTCGTCGACAAGCTCGGCGTGTTTGGCAGGCCGGCGCTCAACTTCGGCGGCGGCAAGGGCCTGGCGCTCAGCAACCTCGATTTGGGCAGCGAGGCGACGATTTTCGTCGTCCTGCGGGCCGCACCAGCGTCGGCCAACGCCGCGGTCGCGCACCACGGCAACAAAGACACCGACTGGTCGCTGCGGTATTCGAGCGGCGGCGACAGCTTGCGCATGCAGTCCGCAAACGACGCCACCGGGGTCGCGTTGCCGGTCCAGGCCGGCCAGAGCTACGTCGTGACGGCGCGCATTTCGCCGGCCTCGCGCGGCCTGTGGACGACGACCAGCACGACTTCGGCCAAGACCGGCGGCACCAGCACCATCGTGCCGGGCAGCAAGACCTTCTACGTCGGCCGCAGCGATTCGGGCGAGGCCAGCAACGCCGTGATTGGCGAAATCCTCTACTACAACAAGGCCCTGAGCGACGACGACGTGCAGACCGTGCTCGCCTACCTGCGCACCGCGTGGGCGTTTGCAGCCCCCAAGCCGAATTGGGCGTGGTACGACGCATCGGACAGCGCTACGTTGATCTACGGCAACGTCAAGAAGACCGACAACAGCGAAATCGCCGCCTGGAACGACAAGAGCGGGCTGGACCGCCACGCCAAAAGCACAGTGCCGCCGCTGCTGGCAGCCACACCTGGCGGCAAGGCCAGCCTGGGTTTTTCGGTCGATCAGCGCATGACGGTGGCGACGCCCTTGGCGGCAACTACACAGATGTCGGTGTTCGCGGTGTTCAAGGCATCGCCGGGCGCTTCACCAGGACGGTTGGCCGGCGTGACCGGCGGGGCGTTCGCTCTGGAGGCGGCCAGCGCCACCTGCGACGGTTGCGCGCCCGAGCTGCGCTGGATGGTCGGCGGCAAGAAGGCTGTGGCGGCCACCTTCGCGGCCGACAAATGGCAGGTGCTGTCCTTGGTACACGACAAGGTCAACGCGGCGCTGGCCATTGGCGGCAACGCCCCGGCCTCGGCAGTCGTCAGCGCAATCGCAGGAAACGCGGAGACTTTTGTCCTCGGCAATAGCAGCGATGGCAGCGCGCCGATCAACGGGGCCGTTGCGGAACTGCGCATTTTTGGCCATGCGGTGTCGGCCAGCGACCGCGCGGTCATCGACGCCGAGCTGCGGGTCAAGTGGGGGTTGTAGGGCCAATGCCGTTCACTTCGGCGGCGCTGGCGTCGTCGGTGTGCTGGACCGCTGCCTATGCGCCCGTTCTGCACCACAGGCTGTGCACCACACGCTGTGCACCGCGCGCGCACCGAGCACAGGCACAACCCGCTCTGGCCAGCCTCCCTTCTTGTCCTTCAGTATTGTGGCGGCGAACAGCGACCTCGCGGTGTGCAGCAGCGAGGCGACCGTGCGGGCCTGGATGCAGGCGAACGCCGTGTGGTTGGACCCGGCGACAGGGTCGATAAGGGCCCGGAAATGATTTACTCAATCATTTCTTGGGCCCGTTTGCTTGCTCAGTGGGTCGCCAGCTCGCGGACCAAGGGTCCGACTCGCGGCTCCGTCCTGATGAGAGAGTGATCGACTTATTGTTTTCCAGTCCCTAACCCCGATGCGCCGACAGGGCCGAGGGTTCCTCGCCGCGCGAGCGAGGCTCTTGAGTGAGAGAGGACGCAGCGGCCGCCACCCTGCCCAGCCGCCGCGCTAGGAGCCTGTCGGACCATCGTCCGACAGGCGCCGTGGTGGTTGCGATCGGGGCAGCGACCAAGAACTGCCTGAAGTAAATTCAGGCAGTTTCGGTCGCTGGCAGGCCGCAGCCGCGGCCGGAAGTACCTCAGCCCTGTTGCGCGCCGGAACCCGGCGCGAATTTCGGGCCTGAGGTACTAGTTGCTCTCGACGACGCGGAACTGCACCCGGCGATTCTGCTCGCGGCACTGCTCGATCTTGCCCTTGTTCTTGACCTCGTCCTTGCGCAGCGCCGCCAGCTCCTTGCACACCGGCCGGTCTGGGCCATAGCCCTCGGCGCTCAGCCGCGTCGCGGCGATGCCCTTGCCGACCAGATACGCCACCACCGCCTCGGCGCGCTGCCGCGACAGGGCGACGTTGGCCTCGGCAGCCCCGACGTCATCGGTGTGGCCTTCGACCGCGACCTTGGTGAGGCTGGTCTTCTGGGTCAGCACGTTCGCGACGGCGTCGAGCAGGGCGTGGCTCTCGGCACGGATCTCCGCCTTGCCCGGCTCGAAGTGCACCTTCTGCAAGATCTTGACCTCAGTGGCGGTCACCACCACGGTCTCGGTACCGTCCGGGCAGCCGTCGTCGTCGTCCTTGCCGTTGAAGGTCTCTTTTTCGGCCGGGCAGCGGTCGCGGCGGTCGGGGATGCCGTCGCCGTCCGCGTCCGGCGGCGGACAGCCGTGGTCCTCGGCCGAGCCTTTCTGGTCTCGGCACTGGTCGACGTCGTCGGCGATGCCGTCACCGTCGCTGTCCAGGGGCTTGGGCGGCGGCGGCGGCTCCGGGCGCGGGGCCGGCGGTGGTGGGGGTAGCTGGGCCGCGTCGGCGGCGCCAAGGCGCACCCAGACGCCGAGCAACACCGCGCCGTTCCATGCAATGCGGCTCTGATCGCCGTCGAGGGCGAAGCCGCGCAAGTCCAGGCGCACCCCAAAGCGGGGGCCGAGGTCGGCGCTAACGCCTACCCCAGCGTGCGCGGTGATGTCGTGGTCGTGCTCGGTGCCAAACTCGCGCCACAGCGTCGCCGTCCCACCTGCGCCAGCGAGGACAAAGGGTCGCCAGCGGGCCTCGCCGCCCGGGCCCCCGGCGCCACCGACGCTGCCGAATTGCCACAGCAGCGATCCGCGCCAGCCGACCAAGCCAGCGGCGAGGCCAGAGTCGCGGAAGGTCGACAGGCCGTAATCGACCTCGGCCTCGAGGGTCAGGGCGTCGCTGAGGTTCCAGCCGCCGCGGGCGCCGAACAGCGCGCCGCTGCCAGGGCGCCGCGCCGGGTTGGGCGCGTTGCCGAGTTGGTTGTCGGCGCTGAGCAGGGTGTAGCCGCCGAAGACGCCGAGCTCGATGGCGCTGGCGCGCGCAGGCGCTTCCGCGAGCGCCGGGGCCGCGAACCCGGCGCAGAGCAGCAGCACCGCGGCGCCGGCCGCGGCTCGGTGGCGGGGGCCGATTGGCTTGGAGTTCATCATGATGGGGGTGCTCTTCAGCCCTACTTGGGGGCGGGCTTGCAGCTCTTGCCGTCGCCGGTCCACCCTGGCTTGCAGGTGCAGACGAAGGTCCCGGGCGCGTTGGCGCACACGGCGGCGGCGTGGCAGTCGTGGGTGCCCAGTGCGCACTCGTCGAGGTCGGCGCAGAGCTTGCCGTCGCCTTCGTAGCCCTTGTTGCAGGTACAATTGTAGCCGCCGTCGGTGTTGCCGCAGGTGGCGGTCGCCGCGCAGACGTAGAGGCCCAGCGCGCACTCGTCGATGTCGGCACAGCCGCCGCTGCCAAAGCCCTTGCCCGTCCAGCCCGCGTTGCAGGTGCAGTCGTAGCCGCCGATGGTGTTCGAGCAGGTCGCGGCGGTGCTACAGTTGGCGAGACCGACGGCGCTGCACTCGTTCAAGTCCGCGCACTGATTGCCGTCGCCGGTCCAGCCCTGGTCGCACTCGCAAACGTACGAGCCGACGGTGTTGGTGCAGGCCTTGCCGTCGCCGAGGTAGCCGTCCTTGCACGCGCAGACGTAGCTGCCGACGGTGTTGGTACACGTGGCTGCCAGATCGCAGACGAAGGTGCCGTCTGAGCACTCGTTGACGTCAGCGCAGGTCGCCCCGTCGCCAGCGAAGCCGGGGTCGCAGGTGCACTTGTAGCTGCCGACGGTGTTGGTGCAGGTGGCGGCGAGGTCGCACGCCGCGCTGCCGAGGACGCACTCGTCGACGTCGGCGCACTTCTTGCCGTCGCCATCGTAGCCGTTGTTGCACTTGCACTTGTAGCTGCCGGCGGTGTTGGTACAGGCGGCGGCCAGATCGCAGACGAAGGTGCCGTCCTTGCACTCGTCGTTGTCGGTGCAGGTCCAGCCGTCGCCGCTGTAGCCGGCCGGGCAGGTGCAGACATAGGCGCCGACGGTGTTCTTGCACGCGGCCTCGGCGGCGCACGCGTGGCTCGCGGTGGCGCACTCGTCGAGGTCCTTGCAGCCCTCGACGACGCTACCATCGCCGATGTAGCCCGTCTTGCACGGGCAGGTGTAGGCGCCTTGGGTGTTGCTGCACTGGGCGGCGAGGTCGCAGGCGGCGGTGCCGGCAGCGCACTCGTCGTCGTCGACGCAGGTCTTGCCGTCGGCGCTGGGGTGCCAGCCCTTGTCGCACGGGCAGGTATAGGCGCCGGGGGTGTTGGTGCAGGTGGCGTGGGCCGGGCAGGTGACCAGGACCTGGGCGCATTCGTCGATGTCGCTGCAGTCGCTGCCGCCAGCGCCGGTGTAGCCGATGGCGCAGGGGCAGGCGGCGGCGGCGACCTGGGTGGCCTTGCAGATGGTCGAGGCCTTGGGGCAGCCGCTCCAGGGCGTCGCGCACGGATTGAAGGCGGCGACGGTGGCGGTGACCTCGGCCAGCGGGCCAACGGCGAGGCCGTCGGTGGGGTTGACGTGACAGCCCAGGACATCGCCGGCCTGGACGGGCAGCAGGGGCACCCAGGCGCCGGTGGCGGTGCTGGCGAGCGGCAGGGTGGTGGCGGTGCCGGCTTGTGGAAAGTCCACGCCATTCAAGGTCCAGCGCACCTTGTAGCTGACCGGATCGCCGTCGGGGTCGAGGCGGGGGCGCCCCAGGCGCAGGTGACGGTGCTGGCGACGGTGATCTCGGTCGGGGCAAGGGCCAGGGTCACCGGGCCGGGCGCGCTGTTGTCGATGGTGACGCTGGCGGTGGCGGGCAGGCCGGCGGCGCTGCCGTCGTTGGCCCAGACCTCGACGCGCCAGGTCTCGCCGGCGGCGGTGCGGTCCGCGGGCACGGTCGGCCCCTGCAGGTCCTCGACGGGCTTGGCGTAGCGGTACCATTGGTAGCTGTGGGCCGCCAGCGGCATCGAGCCGGACTCGGCGTCGACCGCCGGCTGGACGATCACGGCTTGCAGGTCGTCGGTGGTCTTGGGCCACGCCGGCGTGATGGTCACCACCGGCGCACCGGCGGCGATGTTGACAAGCACCGTGACCGTCGCGCTGGCGGTGGCGTTGTCGTAGTCGGTCGCGCTGAGGGTGTAGCTGTGCTTGCCCGGGTTCTGCATCAGCAGCGTGAAGGTGATCGTGCCCTTGGCGCTGACCTTGAGCGGGACCGAGCCGGCGTCCAGCTTGCCGTCGACGCTCAACGCCAGGCCCAGCTCGGTCGGCGCCTGAACGTCGTCGCTGACCTGGGCGACAAACGTCACCTCGCTGTCGATCTGGACCACGGTCGCGTCGGCTGGCAAGGTCCAGGTGACGGAAGGCGGCAGGTTGACGAAGGCGTCTTCGGCGTCGATCCCGTCGCCAGCGTCAGCGACATCGCTCGCGCCGCCCGAGTCGCCGGCGGTCTTGGCGTCCGCGTCCGCGCCGGAGTCGACGGCCGCGTCGGTCGCTCCGCCGCCATCCGCAGCCACGTCGGTGCCAGCATCGGGCGGCGCGTCGGCGCTCGCGTGGACGGCGCCGTCGAGAGCGCCGCTGTCGCTCGCCCACGACGGGACGTTGTCGTGGACGCAGCCGGCAAGCCACAGCGCCAGCGCGACGGGCACCGCCAGCGGGCGGCGGAGGTGCAGAGAACTCGGGGCCATGCGGACTCCGGGGCGGGAGAGCGAGGATGCGTAGCGGCTACGGGACGTTGGGCGCGGCGAACCACTGGATGTAGACCTCGCCATGGTACACACCAGGGTTGTCCGGGTAGGTGTTGGTTCCGCCAGTCTTCTGCATCCCGTTGCCGTACATGCTCGCCCCGCCGCCGCCGCCACCTGCTGGAGTATCGGAGGTGCAGCACGCGGTCTGGGCGCAGGTGGTGATTCCGCCGCCGCCGCCGGTGAAGCCGCCGCCGCCGCCGCCACCGCCGCTGCCACACCAGCCCTTGGCGCCGCCGCCTTGCAGGTAGGTCCCGTCGCCGGCCTTCATGTAGAGCGCCGCGTTGAAGCCGCCGATCCCCGGATTTGACGGCCCCATCGAGCCCTTGCCGGCGGACTGGCCCTCGCCAACGCCCGGCTGGCCGTAGGGGTTGCCGCCGTCGCCGCCGGTCCTCCCACTCGCGGAGGTGCTGTTGTTCGACGCCCCGCCGCCGCCGGCGATGAGCACCTGGTCGGCGCCCCACTCGGAGCCCGCCTTGAGTTGGACGCTCGTCATGCCGCCGCCGCCGCGGGTGCCCGTGGCGCTCATTCCGCCGTAACCGCCCCCCGCATCGCCGCCGCCGCCGTTGAAGCCGGGGACGGCGCCCGCGCCAGAATAGGAGCCGCTGAAGGCGTAGCCGGCGCCACCGACGCGGATGTACAGCACCTTGCCCTCAAGCCCGGACTTGTAGCCCCACGCCGTGTGTCCGCGCCCGCCGAGGTTGTTCCAGTTGGAGGGGTGCCTGGCGCCGTCGGCGCCTCGTGCCTTGACATAGACCCAGGTCGCGCACGCCGGCACCTGCCAGGTCTGCGTCGACCCATCCTTGCCGCCCTGGCTGCCGTTGTAGGCGAAGCTGGCCTGCCCGGAGGACTGGCAGCAGACGGTGCCCTTGCACACGCCCGCCGAACACGAGGTGCCCGCCGGCTTGGTCGGAAAGACGCAGCCGCTCGAAGGGTTGCAGGAGTCTTGCGTACACTCCTGCCCATCGGAACAGGACTTCTGCTGCTTGATGCACGAGCCCGCGCCGTTGCACGACTCGTTGATCGTGCATTGGTCGTTGTCCGGGCAGGGGTTGGTGTTGTTGCTGTGGCCACAGCCGGTGATCGGGTGGCAACTGTCGTTGGTACAGACGTTGCTGTCGTCGCACTTGTTGGCGATGGTGACAAAGGCGCAGCCGCTGGCGGGCTGGCAGCTGTCGGCCGTGCAGACGTTGTTGTCGTCGCAGGTCACGGCGGTGGCGACGCAGCCCTTGGCGAGCTGGCACTTGTCGGTCGTGCACTTGCTGCCGTCTTCGCACTGCAAGTGGTCGATGGGCCCAGCGACGCAGGCCTTGTTGGCGCAGGCGTCGCCCACGGTGCACGACTCGTTGTCGTTGCACTTGGCGCTGTTGGCGGCTTGGATGCAGCCGTTGGTCACGTGACACCTGTCGTCGGTGCAGACGTTGCCGTCGTCGCAGACCTTGGGCGCGGTGCTGCACGCGCCATCGGCAGCGGCGCACTGCTCGACGGTGCAGACGTTGCCGTCGTCAGGGCACTTGACCTTGACCAGGGCGCAGGTGCCGCCGCTGCACGTGTTGGTCGGCGCGCACAGGTCGCAGGTCTCGCCGTCGGCGGGCTGGCCCTGGCAGGCTTCGGAGTTGCAGTCGGCCTCCTGGCTGCACTTCTGGCCGACCGCGCACGGTTTGCACGGGCCGCCGCAGTCGACGTCGGTCTCGCCCTTGTCTTGGGTCTGGTCGTAGCAGGCCGAGCTGACGCAGACCTTGCTGGCGACGGCGCAGGCGCCGCTGAAGCAGTCGCCGTCACCCTTGCACGCTTTGGTGAGGAGGCACTTGGTCTTGCAACTGCCGCCGCAGTCGAGGGCGCTCTCGTCGCCGGAGAGCAGCCCGTCGTCGCAGTGGCTGAGCACGCAGGTGCCGCTGGCGCTGCAGACCTTGCTGGCGCAGTCGTCGCCCTTGACGCACTTGGCGCCGGTGGAGCACTTGGCCTCGCAGGCGCCGCCGCAGTCGACGTCGCCCTCGTTGTCGGTCTTCTTGCCGTCCCAGCACGAGCCCGCGACGCAGACGCTGCCGTTGCAGACCGCGCTGGCGCAGTCGCTGCTGGCCTTGCAGCCCTGCTTGAGTCCGCAGGTCTTGGCGCAGCCGCCGCCGCAGTCGACGTCGGTCTCGCCGGTGCTGAGCTTTTTGTCTTCGCAGGCCGTCGCGACGCAGTTGCTGCCGTCGCAGAAACCGCTGGCGCAATCGGCGGGCAGCTTGCACTTCTTGCCCGTGCCGCACTTGGTCGGGCAGGCGGCGCCGCAGTCGATCTCGGCCTCGCCGGGGCTCA
>Ga0194120_10004948_pt1 | contig 20006 bp, 11 predicted proteins | sample TA2MahCa65mmetaG_FD_148642 | JGI IMG/M metagenome (GOLD analysis project Ga0194120, IMG submission 148642) | Freshwater microbial communities from Lake Tanganyika, Tanzania - TA2015019 Mahale Deep Cast 65m | ecosystem: Environmental > Aquatic > Freshwater > Lake | place: Tanzania: Lake... | reverse complement strand
CAGGGAAGACCAGCAGGGCCTCGCGGGCTTTGGAGCACGCCGTCGTGGCCTTTTGGACCGGCGGCATCCAGGTTCGGGCCAGCGTCATCGAACTGGGCGCATAGGTTGGGTAGTTCTTGGCGAGGATGGCGTCCGCGGTTTTCCACCACTGGCTGGGATCCGTCGCCAGCGAGCCGCGCGCCGTGCCGTGGTTCCAGACCTGGAGGGCCAAACTGCGTTCGCGCAACCACCAGCGTACTGCTGAGTCCTTGACCACGACTTCGCGGTTTTCGGACTCGATGCGCTGGGCGATCGCAGCTCGGGCGCCCTCGAACCAACTGGCAGCTTGGGCGCCTTGGGCGCGCACACCGTTGCGCAACGCGTTGCAAAGCGTGTCGTTGCGCGTCGACGGACATGCGGAGTCGAGTTCTTGAACGCCTGCAAACTTGGCCAGCGGATCCGCGACGATGAGTTCTTGGTCGTCGCCCGCCACCACGGGCGCGGCCGCCGGCGCAGGGTCCTGGTCAACCCCACAGGCAGGGACGAGAGCAAGCGCAGTTGCCATGGCGGCACAACGGAAGGACGGCATGGTGCACTCGAACTGCGCACGGGCGTGGGCGCCAATCGTTGCAAAATCGAGCCTTCTTGCAAAGGGGCAACCCGCGGCAGAGGCGCAGGTCGCGAAAAAAGGGTGGCCTGCTTTGGTTGGCGGTCAGCGTCAGCAGAGCAGGCGCAACACCAAGCCCGCCCCCGCCCCGCCGCAGCCCGCGCCAGCCTGTGTGAAATTGTGCTCGCCGGACGCAGAGCCTTGAAAAGATGCCCGGCAACGGCCAATTTGCGCCGCATTGGCGGCTCCGGCATGCGCCGGTCCCCAACAGATTTCAGGCGGTTGGCCGGCGTCGGGGCTGGGCCGCCTGTCCGGCGCACACCACTGCCGGGTCCGCGCTCCCATCCAGGGTACCGCGAGAGGGATGCCATGAACGCCTTGAACGAGCGCAACTTTTTCGCCCTGTCGGCCGCGCGTTTCGCCGCTTTGGGCGCGTTGGCGATGATCGCCGCGGCCTGTGGCGACGACAGCGAAGTGGTCACGGCCGGCCTCGCCGACACCTCGGGTGGGACGGGCGCCGACGTGGGCGGCGTGGGCGGAACCGATGTCGCATCGCCCGATACTACAGGCGGGGGCACCGACACCGCGCCTGCCGCAGACCTGCCGCCAGCGCAAGACGTGCCGGTTACGGGCGACAACGTGGCGCGGGTCGACGTCGAGCCGACCGACGTGCCGCCGGAAGTGACCGTGGACCCGGATGTGCCGCCCGAGGTCGTCATCGACCCCGATGTGCCCCCAGACGTGGTGGTCAACCCCGACGTCCCGCCGACCGACGACGTTCCGCCCGTGGGCGATGTGCTGCCGCCGCTGGATGTGCCGCCCCCACAGGACGTCCCGCCCCCGCAGGACCTGCCACCCGCGCAAGACCAGGCCCCGGGCGACGACGTGCCCCCGCAGCCCGATGTGCCGATCGCCGACCTCGGCCCCGACGTCGCCCCGCCCGAGTGCACCACCGACGGCGAGTGCAGCGCCAAGGTCAAGCTCGCGCAGTGCAATGTGGCCCTTTGCAAGGCCGGCAAGTGCGTCGTCGAGCCCGCGGCCGACGGCACGGTATGCAGTGTTGCCGATCCCTGCACGGTCGGTTCGGTCTGCAAGGCCGGCGCGTGCGGAGGGGGTTCGCCCAAGATCTGCGACGACAACGACCTTTGCACCGCCGACACCTGCGACGCCGCCACCGGCGCCTGTGGCTTTGCACCCAAGCCCGGTTGCCAGCCTGCGTGCAAGACTGCCGCAGACTGCGACGACAACAACGCCTGCACCGCCGACAGTTGCGACGCCGTCAAGGGCGCGTGCGTCTCGGCGCCCAAGGCCGACGGCACCGGCTGCGACGACGGCAACCTCTGCACCAGCGGCGACGCTTGCACCAAGGGTCAATGCGGCGGCAAGGCCGTGATCTGCGACGACAAGAACCCGTGCACGACCGACGTCTGCGAATCGCCCAGCGGCAAGTGCCTGGCGACCAACGTCAACGACGGCGCGGTCTGCGACGACGGCGACAAGTGCACCACCGGCGACGACTGCACGGCCGGCGTGTGCGGCGGCACCGCGACCGCATGCGACGACAAGAACCCATGCACCGCCGACGCTTGCGACAAGGCCAGCGGCCAGTGCGCGTTCGCGCCGGTGCCCGGCTGCAACAACGAGTGCAGCGCCACCAAGCCGTGCGACGACAAAAATCCTTGCACGACCGACACCTGCAGCAACGGCAAGTGCGGATTCGCCCCCAACGACGGCGCCAGTTGCAACGACGGCAACGCCTGCACCGAAAAGGACGTGTGCGGCAAGGGCGTGTGCGGCGGCAGCGCGCTGAACTGCAACGACAGCAACCCGTGCACCAACGACGTCTGCAAAGCCGGCATCTGCGAGTTCACCACGGTCGCCGGCAACTGCGACGACGGCGACCTGTGCACCAACGGCGACGCGTGCGCCAACGGCAAGTGCCTGGGCAAAGCCCTGGTCTGCGACGACGGCAATCCGTGCACCAAAGACGCCTGCCAGGGCGGCCAGTGCTTGACCTCGCCCGCCAGCGGCCCGTGCGACGACGGCGACGCCTGCACCAGCGCCGACGCGTGCGCCAACGGCAAATGCACCGGCACGCTCAAAGCCTGCGACGACGGCAAGGCCTGCACCACCGACGCCTGCAAAGCCGGCCAGTGCGTCAGCACCCCCGTGGCCGACGGCGGCGCTTGCAACGACAACAACGCGTGCACCACGGGCGACGTCTGCAAGGCCGGCGTGTGCGGCGGAACGGCCACCGCCTGCGACGACAAGAACCCTTGCACCGCCGACAGTTGCGACCCGGCCAAGGGCTGCGTGGCGACCCACAACGACACGCTGCCGTGCAGCGACGGCAACGCGTGCACCACCGACAAGTGCGCGGCCGGCAAGTGTGTGGGAACCCCAGTGGTTTGCGACGACAAAGACGCCTGCACCGCCGATGCCTGTGACCCAGCGACCGGCAAATGCACCGCCAAGCCGATCATCGGCTGCGGCGGCAACTGCGCGGCCGACGCCGACTGCAACGACAAGAACGCCTGCACCGCCGACAAGTGCAACGCCGGCAAGTGCGCCAACACGGCGACCGACGGCGCGGCCTGCGACGACGGCGACGCCTGCACCACCGGCGACAAGTGCGCGGGTTCGGTGTGCAACGCCGGCGCCAAGCCCAACTGCGACGACAACAACGTCTGCACCACCGACAGTTGCGACAAGGCGACCGGCAAGTGCGCCAACGTGGCAGTGGCCGATGGCGCGGCGTGCAGCGATGGCGACCTGTGCACGGTCAACGACACCTGCGCCGCCGGCAAGTGCAGCGCGGGCGCCAAGGCGGTGTGCGAAGACAACAACGTGTGCACGACCGACGCTTGCGACAAGGCCACCGGCAAGTGCGCCAACACCCCCGTCACCAACGGCGCGCCCTGCGACGACAAGGCCCTTTGCACCACGAGCGACGTGTGCACGGCCGGCAAGTGCGGCGGCGCGGCGCTGGTCTGCGACGACAAAGACACCTGCACCACCGACAGTTGCAACCCCAACGACGGCAAATGCGTGTTCACCGCCATCCCCAACTGCACCAAGCCGTGCACCCAGAACAGCGACTGCCCGAGCGACAACAACCTGTGCACCACCGAAACCTGCAACACCCAGACCGGCAAGTGCGCCAGCACCAACGCCGACGGCGCACCCTGCAACGACGGCAACCCGTGCACCACCGACGCATGCGCCGCGGGCGCCTGCAAGGGCACGGCCAAGGTCTGCGACGACAAGAACCCGTGCACCAACGACGGTTGCGACTCGCAGACCGGCAACTGCACCACGCCCCCCGGCGCGGACAACGTGCCGTGCGACGACGGCAACCCGTGCACCACCGTCGACGGCTGCAAAGGCGGGGCCTGCGCGGGCGGCAGCCCGGTGGTCTGCGACGACAAAGATCAGTGCACCACCGACGCCTGCGACAAGGCCACCGGCAAGTGCGTGTTCTCGCCGATCGCCGGCTGCGGCGCCCAGTGCATCGACAACGCCGGTTGCAACGACGGCAATAGCTGCACCACCGACGCATGCGTGAACAGCAAGTGCACCAACAGCGCCCAGACCGGCACGCCGTGCGACGACGGCAACGCCTGCACCAGCAGCGACGCCTGCGCCGCGGGCGTGTGCAAGGCCGGCACTGCCAAGGTCTGCAACGACAACAACCCGTGCACCGCGGACGCTTGCGACCCCAAGACCGGCAACTGTACCGCCCCCAACGCGGCCGACGGCACGGTCTGCAACGACGCCGTGCTCTGCACCACCAACGACAAGTGCACGGCCGGCAAGTGTGGCGGCACAGCGACCGTCTGCAACGACAACAACGCCTGTACGCTCGATGTCTGCAACCCCAACAGCGGGCAGTGCCAGTTCACGCAGATCCAGAATTGCAACAACAACTGCACCAACGTCGGCCAGTGCAACGACAACAACGCCTGCACCACCGACACCTGCACCAACGGCCAGTGCGCGCATCAGGTGCTGAACAGCGGCACTTGCAGCGACAACAGCGCGTGCACGACCAATGATGCATGCGTCAACGGCCTGTGCTTCGGCACGCCCAAGATATGCAACGACAACAACCCGTGCACCACCGACCAGTGCTCCAACCAGGCCGGCGGCAATTGCATCTCGCTGCCGGGCAACAACGGCCAGCCGTGCACCGACAACAACGCCTGCACCATCACCGACACCTGCAACGGCGGCCTGTGCAATGGCGCCAATCCTGTCGTGTGCAACGACAACAACGCGTGCACGCTCGACAGCTGCGACCAGGCGACGGGCAAGTGCGTGGTCACCCCGATTGCCGGTTGCGGCGGCAATTGCACCAACGGCGGCGACTGCGACGACAAGAACGCCTGCACCGTCGACGCCTGCACCGCCGGCAAATGCAGCAACTCCATGGTCAACGGCACGGCGTGCAGCGACGGCAACGCCTGCACGGTCAGCGACGTGTGCGCCAGCGGCAAGTGCGCGGGCACCCAGGTGGTGTGTGACGACAAGAAGCCGTGCACCTCGGACGCCTGCAACTCCGGCACCGGCCAGTGCGCGTACACCAACCTGGCCACCGGCGCCACATGCACGGACAGCAACGCCTGCACCGACAAGGATGGCTGCAACGGCGGCAATTGCGTCGGCACGGCCAAGTCCTGCGACGACAGCAAGCCGTGCACCATCGACAGCTGCAACGCCACCACCGGCGCGTGCGTGAATCAAGCGGTGCCGAACTGCGGCGGTCCGTGCCCCGGCGGCTTCATCAACGGTGGATGCAACGACGGCAATCCGTGCACTGCAAACGCTTGCACAGGTGGCCTGTGCATCTTCACCAACACCACCAGCGGGTGCAACGACGGCAACGCCTGCACCAACGGGGATGTGTGCAGCAACGGCGTCTGCAAGGGCAATGCGATTGTGTGCAACGACAACAACCCGTGCACGCAAGACCTGTGCAACGCCAACAACGGCCAGTGCGCGTACCTGCCGGGCAACGCGGGCGCCGCGTGCACCGACAACAATGCGTGCACCCTGAGCGACAAGTGCAGCAACGGCCAGTGCGTAGGCACCGCGAACACCTGTGACGACGCCAACCCGTGCACAACCGACAGCTGCAACGCGCAGAACAACGGCCAGTGCGTCCACACCCCGATCGCCGGTTGCGGCGCGAAGTGCTCCGGCAACGCCGACTGCGACGACAAGAACGGCTGCACCACCGAGGCCTGCACCAACGGCAGCTGCATCGTCAGCTTTGCCAACGGTACGGCATGCAGCGACGGCGACGCGTGCACCTGGAATGAGAAGTGCAGCAACGGCCAGTGCGCGGGCGGCACCAAAGTAACCTGCAACGACAACAACCCTTGCACCACCGACGCGTGTTCGGCACAGACCGGCGCGTGCAGCAGCACGCCGATGACCTCGGGTGCGTGCACCGACAACAACCCGTGCACCCAGAATGACGCGTGCACCAGCGGCAATTGCGTGGGCACCGCCGTCAGTTGCAGCGACGGCAACGTCTGCACCAACGATGTGTGCGTGGTCACCGGCGGCGGCCAGAACGGCACCTGCGTGTTCCCGCCCATCCAAAACTGCGGCAACCAGTGCACCAGCGTCGCCCAGTGCAATGACAACAACGCCTGCTCGTCCGATGCCTGTACCGGTGGCATCTGCGTCCACGCCGCGATCACTGGCACCGCGTGCAGTGACAACAATGCCTGCACCAGCGGCGACGCCTGCACGGCCTCGCGCACCTGCGTCGGCACCGCAAAAGACTGCTCGGACGGCAAGTCGTGCACAGCAGACAACTGCATCGCTGCCTATGGCGTCTGCCAGAATCCACTCATCACCGGTTGCCAGGCCGGCTGCACCGCCGACTCCCAGTGCAAAGACGGCTATGTGTGCACGATCGACATCTGCAACACCTTCAACGGCCAATGCATCTACCAGAACATGCAGGGCTGCACCCCGACGGTCGCCTGCAAGGTCAACATCGACTGCGACGACAGCAACGTGTGCACCACCAACTTGTGCAACACCACCACCAACCAGTGCTTGTTTGTCAACATCCCGGGATGCAACCCGAACTTGCAGTGCCAGAGCGACGCCGACTGCAACGACAACAACAAGTGCACGGTTGATGCGTGCAATACCAGCAACAACACCTGCGTGTTCGTGAACTTGCCTGGGTGTACGCCGTAGGGGTGCAGCAGGCCGCGAACGGTCAGATCAAGCCGCCGCGGCCGATGCCCGGCGGTTTGTGGCGGCCGGTGTGAAACCTTGCCGCCACACGGGTCCTACCGTCGAGCCTGCCACCGATCGATCAAGCCCAAAAACTGCTCGCGCAGCCCAGCAATGAACCCGCGGCTTTCCATCCGCCGCAGTTCATCGACGGAGCACCACCAAACCTGACTGTGGTTTGGAGACGCAAGCTCCTCGCGCAATTGCCGCTTGAACGTGCACAAGAACCGGATGCCGGGAATCAGCGGTTCGCCGGGTTCGCGGATTTCGTAGAGGCAGAAGCAGTCGCGATCGACTGCGACCTCGATGCCAAACTCGGCCCGATAGTGACGCCTTACGCCGTCGGCGAACGTTTCCGCTGGGCGCAGTTGGCCGCCGCAGCCCTCGACGAGGCCAGGGAACAGGCTGCGTGTCGCGCTGCGCTTGGCCAACAACACCTCCACCTGGTCGCCTTCACCGCGCACGCACACGCCGGCAACGTGAACCTCCGGCGCCTCGCGCAACTTTTCGCGCGGCACGAACTGGCTGAAAATCTCCGGCGTGACCAGAACCTCGACGTCGCCAATGCCCTTTGTCGGGCGGATTTGGCGGTGAAAGCGCGCGGTCACCTCCGACGGCAGGCCGTCAAAGTCCTCCGCGTCGACCGCCATGCCGAATGGTCGCGCCGCATCGCACAGGCGCGCGGCCTTGTTGACGTTGGAGCCGACGTAGTCGTCGCCATGGCCGTTGACGGTGACTTTGTGCACATGGCCGCGCGTCAGGCCCCAGCCCAAGTGCAGTTCGGCCTTCACGCCCATCTGGGTTGCGAAAACCCCGCACAGCGCAGCAAATGCCGACTCGACCTCGGCGATGGCCGCGGCGACCCCGTCAAACAGACTGGCCGGGTTGTCGGTCCGGGCGACTTCGCGCACCAGCATGGCACCGTCGCCGAGGCCCTTGTTGAACCAGACCGTTGCCGGAAACGACCGCTCCACCGCGCGACCGAAATCGGCGAGAAAGGCTGGCAGGCCGGCGGCGACCTCCTGCTTCTCAGCAAACGCCGTGAAGCCGCGAATATCGACGAACAGGACCATCGCGAACGTCTGCATGGCACGCTCCGAACCGGGGACCGCTATCGCAGCGAAGTCGCGGATCGCTGTCAACCGGCGCGAGGTCGCAAGTGGCGGCAACGGGTGCAGCGGGTCGCGGCGCGATCGGCGATTGGGGCGACGAGCGACAAGGTGGCGTGTTCTGGGTGGGTTTTCCGGTGGGCGGTTGCTGGGGCGCCCGTACCGGGATGCGACCCGCGATAGGTCTCCGTGGCTTTGGGCGCAGAACCGTGCGACGCGCCGACGACGACCCGCAGTCCGCGCTATTGGAGCTACTTCGGTGCCTTGGCCCCGCATTTCGGGCAGAACTTCGCGTCGGCCGACAGGGCTTCGCCGCATTTGCAGGTGCGGGTGCCGTCCATCGCCTTGCCGCACTTGGCGCAGAATCGCCCCGGGCGTTGGGCGTGGCCGCACGCTGGGCAGGCGGCTTGATTCGACGCCCTGGGGATCGTTCGTGCCGAAACTTAGGGACTGGAAAATAATAAGTCGATCACTCTCACATCAGGACGGAGCCGGGAGTCGGACCTTTGGTCCGCGAGCTGGCGACCCACGGAGCAAGCAAACGGGCCCGAGAAATGATTGAGTAAATCATTTCCTGGCCCTTACAAGCAGAACGTCTTCCTTGACGCGGCCTGGGCTGACGCGGCGCTGTAGCCGGGTCCGTTTGCTCGCCGCAGCGGCGATGCGATGACCGGGAATCAGTACTTGTGGTGGATCAACTACGCGATGACTGCCCCCAAGACCCTTGTCGCCCGCATGGCCGGCGGGCCGCTTCCAATGTCGAATCTGATTCGCGCGCCAGAGGCCAAAGTCGTCGTGGGCGAGACGATCGGCTACCTCGGATGGGTGTCGAAGGAGAACGCAGGCTACGCGGTGCTCGATGATTTCCTTATTCTGCGCGACGTGGGCAGCGGCAAGTTCGTGCATGGCCAGTTCTTTCACGGGCCCGTGTGGACAAAGCAGGCCGTCGCCCTGACCGTGGGCGTCAACATTGCCGCGCAGCCAGCGTGTCCGTTGGACGTCGAGAGCGAAGCCACTGCGCTCGGCGCAGGTGCCAAAGGAGGCGGCAAGTGAAACACCCTGACCAAACGTGCCGCGCGGCCCGCTATTTTGCTGCCGCATGGATGCTGTTGACCAGTTCCTGTGCGCCAAGCACCCCGGCGCCCGGCGGTGCACACGCCGGGGCCTCGTACGCCCGGCTGTGCCGCGTGAAGGAAGACTGCATAAAGGCCAATTGGGGGCACCGGTGCTACAGGAATCTCAGTGTGCCCGACCACCCGGACGTCATGGGGACCTGCGGGGGGCCGCCATTGGGCTGTAGCCCACAGAACTGCAAGGGCAGCCTCAGCACGAACTGGATGTGCCTCACCCACATGGACAAATACTGCGACGGCTGCCAGGCGACGGAATCGGTCTGCGCCATTGGCTGCCCTGCGGTTGCTGATCCTGCGGACTGCGTGCCGGTGGGCGCAACTGAAACGACGGACGCAAAGTCGGCGACGCCTACCGGTGCGGATCCGTAGGGCACAGATTGGGATGGGACCATCGGCCCCGATGGGATTGGCTACCCCATCCGCGCAGCCGCCGTGCACATGGCGGTGACAACGCGCTGCACAGATCTCATCCCCTGGGCTATCGCAAGGCTTTCCACCCCGGAACCCCATGCGGCGCTATCGCTTGGTCCAGGCATGGCTTCTGAATGGCAACTGGCTTCGGGCATTGATTCTGGTCGCGTCCCGGCAGAGCCGGTCGCACTGGCGAGCACCAAGAGATCCCAGGCACGGAACGGCCCCTGCAAATGCCCCGCAGCCTTGGCAACAATCCCGCCGGTTCTCTTTCGGGCCGGCGATTTCGGATGCAGATCAAGGCGGAGCGAGCACTGCAGCGAAGGCGACCTCCGAGGTCGTTGAGCACCGGAGCACAGCGACAACGCAGAGATGCGCCGCAGACTCTGCCAAAATCCCGCCGGTTCTCTTTCGGGCCGGCGATTTCGGATGCAGATCAAGGCGGAGCGAGCACCGGAGCGGAGGCGACCTCCGAGGTCGTTGAGCACCGGAGCACAGCGACAACGCAGAGATGCGCCGAAAGCGCCGGCCCGCCCCCACCTTGCCCTCCGCGCGCGTTTGCCCCACAATCCGCGCCCCTTTGCGGGCCCCCGCCCGCGGTTTGCGCCATGTCCCGCTCCTTTGCCCTCCGCCTTATCGCCGTCCTCTCTGCCGCGGGCCTGCTCGGTTCCGCGTGCAAGAAAGAGCCACCCAAGGCTGCCGAGCCAGTCAAGGCCGGCGTCGACCTCGCCAAAGCCGAGCCGACGCCAGCCGTCGAGACCCCGGCCGCTGCGTCGCCGACGGGTGGGCCCACAGCTCCGCCCGCGGCTGAAGCCAAGAGCGAAATGGACGGCGCATGCCCGTTGGAAGGCGAAGACCCGGCAGCGTGTCCCAAGGCGCCCGACAAGGTCGAGGACCAGATCAAGGTGGCGCACGTGCTGGTCGGCTGGGACGGTTCGCTGCCCGGCAAGAAGCTCAACCGCGACAAGGACGGCGCGCTCAAGCTGGCGCGCGAGATCTGCCACGAGGCGCGCAGGCCCGGCACCGACTTCGTGCAGTTGATTTGGAAGTACAGCGGCGACGGTGGCCCCGGCGTGTACGAGCTGACCCCAGAGCAGCGCGGCCGGATGATGCCCGAATTCACGGCGATGGGCCTCAAGCTCGGCGTCGGTCAGGTCGATGTGGTGGCGACCACCTACGGCTACCATGTCATCAAGCGCGTGCCGTGGGACTTCGTCGCGCCCGACAAGCCCGTCGAGAAGTTGCTGAGCGACCCGTGCCCGATGGAGGGCGAGGATCCCAAGGCGTGCCCCATGGCCGAATCGCCAACGCCGGCCGAAGTCAAGGTCGGCATCACCCTGGTCGGATACCAGGGCGCGATGCGCTCGCGGGCCACCCGCAGCCAGGATGAGGCGAAGGCGCTGGCTATCAAGCTGGTGCACGCCGCGCGCAAGGTCGGCGCCGACTACTGGGCGGTGGGCGACGAGGTCAAGGCCGACGCCGCGGGCGAGCCGATGCTCGACGTCAAGCGCGACATGCCGCTGCCCCCACCCATGAAGTCGCTGGCGTTTTCGCTCGGCGTCGGCCAGGTGGACGCCGTAGAGACCGACTTTGGCTACATGCTGATGAAGCGGTTCCCGGCCGACTACGTCAAGCCCGAAAAGCCGATGGAGGTGGTGGTCACCGACAAGTGCCCGGGTCCCGGCGAGGATCCCAAGGCGTGCCCGAGCAAGCAGACCGACAAGCCCGCCGAGGTCGAGGTCACGCACATCTTGCTCGCCTACCAGGGCGCCATGCGCTCGTCGGCAACGCGCAGCAAGGACGAGGCCAAAGCGCTGGCCATCAAGCTCTGCCACGAGGGCCGCAAGAAGGGCGCGGACTTCAACAAGATCAAAGACGCCGCCAAGAGCGACGACCCCGGCCCTGGCACCTACCCGGTCACGCCCAGCGCCGGGATGGTCGCGCCGTTCAAGCAGATGGCGTTTGCGCTCGGCGTGGGCCAGGTCGACGTGGTCGAATCCGATTTCGGCTACCACGTGATGCGCCGCAACAAGTAGCCTCGCACGCATGGACAGCGCGCCCTGGTCGGCAGACATCGAGGCGGCACGCCAGCAGTGGTTGGCCGCCGTGGCGTCGTGCGCCCAGTTGCCGGCGCTGCGCTCGGTGCAGGTCGAGTGCCTGGGCAAGAACGGTGCGGTGACGGCGCTGGTACGCCGCATCGCCGAGGTGCCGCCCGCCGACAAACGCGCCTACGGCCAGGCGACGGCCGCGCTCAAGGCCGCCTGCGAAACGGCCATCGCAACCCGGCAAACCGAGCTCGAAGCCGCCGAAGTCCAAGCGGAACTCGACGACGCCACGTTTGACTGCACGCTCCCGCCGGCGGCCGTCCTGGGCAACCGCGCGCGACCGACGGGCCATGCGCACCCCTTGTGTACGGTGCAGCAAGAGGTCGAGGCGGTGTTTTCGTCGATGGGCTTCGCGGTGCTCGACTACCCCGAGGTCGAGAGCGAGTTCAACAACTTCGAGGCCCTGAACATCCCCGGCTGGCACCCGGCGCGCGAGATGCAGGACACGTTCTGGCTCGACAACGGGTTGCTGCTGCGCACCCATACGTCGTCGGGGCAGGTGCGGGCGCTGCACACCTTCCAGCCGCCGTTTCGCGCCGTGTTCGCTGGCAAGGTGTTTCGCTACGAGGCGACCGACGCCAGCCACGAGCACACTTTCCACCAGTTGGAAGGGCTGCTGGTCGACCGGGTGGTGTCGGTGGGGCATCTGCTCGACTCGATGCGCACGCTGCTGTCGGCCATCTTGCGGCGGCAGGTCGAGGTGCGGCTGCGCCCGGGGTACTTTCCGTTCGTCGAACCCGGCTTCGAGCTCGACATCGCCTGCCAGTTGTGCGGAGGCGCCGGTTGCTCGGCGTGCAAGCAGTCCGGTTGGCTGGAACTGCTGCCGTGTGGCCTCGTCCACCCGCAAGTGTTGCGCGCGGGCGGCCTGGATCCGGCGCAGTGGCAGGGCTGGGCGTTTGGCCTGGGCCTGTCGCGGCTGGCGATGATGCGGTATGGCATCGGCGACGTGCGCCTGCTGCTGGGCGGCGACGTGCGCTTTCTCTCGCAATTCTAGGGCGTAGCCATGTGGGTCAGTTGGCGGTGGCTGTCTCGGTGGGTGGACACCCAGGGCGTGGACCCGGTGGCGTTCGCGCAGCGCTTCACCTGCACGGTCGCCGAAATCGACGGCGTCAAGCGCTGGGGCTTTGGCCTCGACGCCGTGCTCGTCGCCGACGTGGTGGGCGTGCAACCGCACCCCAATGGCGACAAGCTGCGGCTGGCGACCGTAGACCTTGGCGACCGCCAGACCACGGTGGTGTGCGGCGCCCCGGACCTGCGCCTGGGCATGCGCGTGCCGTTCGTGCCGGTGGGCGTGACCCTGCCTTCGGGCATCGCGGTCAAGGACGGCGAGGTGCGCGGGGTGCGATCGCCCGGCATGCTGGCTTCGGAAGCCGACCTTGGCTTGTCGGACAACCACGACGGGCTGTTGTCGCTCGATGGCGTGACCGCGCCGGCCGGCACGCCGCTGCCGCAGGCCCTCGCGCTTGGCGACGTGCTGTATGAGGTCGACAACAAGTCGATCACCCACCGGCCGGACCTGTGGGGACAGTACGGCATGGCGCGCGAAGTGGCGGCCATGCTGGACCGGCCGCTGCGCCCGTTGGACCTCGACGTGCCCTTGGGCCAGGGACAACCGGTGTCGGTCGACGTGGCGGCGCCCGATGCCTGTCCGCGCTATGTGTGCGCCCGAGTCGCCCAGGCCGCCGTGGCCCCGGCGCCGGTGGACGCCCGCTTGCTGCTGCGGCGTCTGGGCGTGCGACCCATCAACAACCTGGTCGATGCCACCAACCTGGTCATGTTGGAGACGGGCAACCCCTTGCACGCGTTCGACGCCCGCCACATCCGCGGCGGGGGCATCGTGGTGCGCAGGGCCGCGGCCGGCGAGACGATGGCGACGCTGGACGGCCTGGCGCGCACGTTGACGGCCGCCGACGTGGTGATTGCCGACGCTCAAGGCCCGGTGGCGCTGGCCGGCGTGATGGGCGGCCGAGACAGCGAAATCCAGGCCGACACCCGCGAGCTGATCCTCGAAGCCGCGGCCTTCGACGCCGCCACCATTCGCAAGACCGCGATGCGCCTGGGCATGCGCACCGAGAGTTCGGCGCGGTTCGAGAAGGCTCTGGACCCCGAGCTGCCGCTGGTGGCCGCGCGGCGTTTCTTGCAGACGGTGCTGGCGTGGTCGCCGGGCGCGGTGGTGGCGAGCGACCTCTTGGACGCCGGACCCTGTCGCGACAGCCCGCCAGCGCAGGTCACGATTCACACGACTGCGGACTACTTGCGCACCCGCCTTGGCGTATCGGCGGCCGAACTCGACGACGCCTGGCTGGTCGCCTGCCTGCGCCGGCTGGCCTTTGCGGTGCAACCGGGCGAGGGCGGCGCGCTCACCGTGGCCGTGCCCGGCTTTCGCGCCACCAAAGACGTGCGCATCGCCGAGGATCTCGTCGAGGAACTGGGCCGCCACTACGGCTACGGCCGGATCGCCAGCGCGGCGCCGCAGATTGCCGCCCGGCCGCCCCATACGTCGGCCACGCGCATCGCAGAGCGGGCAGTGCGCCAGGCGTTGGTGCTGCAACAGGGCCTGACCGAGCTTGTACTTTACGGCTTTGACCACGAGGGGCAGCGCGCCAGGCTGGGGTTGCACGAAAACGACGCGCCGCGCCTTGGCGTCCGCAACGAGATTGCCCGGGATCTCGTGCGCCTGCGCCGCAACCTCGTCCCCAACCTGCTGGCCGCGGCCGAGGCGGCGCTGTGTACCGGCAACGGCAAGGAACCGCCGCGCGAGGGCCTGACGGTGCAGGCGTTCGAGTGGGGCCGGGCGTTCGTGCCGTCGCCGCGCGCCGTTCAGGCCAGCGACCTGGAGCGCCGGGCGCTGGATCGGGGCGTGCCGCCGTTGGCCGAGCAGTCGGACCCCGACCGGACGGCGTGGTTTGCGCGCATGGACGCCGACATGCGGGCCGCCGTGCAGGCAACGCTCGACCAGGATCGGCCGCTGCCGTGGCAGCCGTTGCGGTTGGGCATCGTGTGCGGCGAGCGGCTGGGCGGCGGCGCCGAGGGCAGCAAGCGTGTGGTCCCCGACCGCGCTGTGTCGCAACGGGTGTTCGCACAGGCGGTGGCGGCTGTCGATGCCGCGCTGCGAGCGCTCGGCAAGGCGGCGCTGCGCGTCGTGCCGACTGACGCTGCGCCCGATGCCGCCCAGATGCCGCTGGCCGCCCCCGATTGGTCGACCAGTTGGCGCCACCCGCGGCGCACTGCGGCCCTGGCGACGACCGGCGGCCAGACCGTGGGCTTGGTGACGCTCGTGCATCCCGAGGTGCGCAACCGCCTGCAGGCCCCGGCCGAATTCGCGGTGGCTGAGCTGGACGTCGCGGCGCTCTTGGCCTTGCCCGACGCCGTGCCAGTCGGCCACCCGCCGCCGCGCCACGCCGGCAGCGCGCTCGATGTCACCGGGCGCATCGCTGCGCACTACCGGCAGGCCGAGGTCGCCGACGCGCTTGCCCAGGCGGCGCATGCGCAAGGTCTGCCGGTCGAAGAGGTCCGCTACCTCTATCAAGCCGCGCAAGCCGACGGGTCGCGTGCGGTGACCTGGCGCTTGCTGTGCAGGGCCGCCGACCGGGCGCTAGTCGCCGAGGAGCTCGGCCGCATCCAGCAACTGGCCCAAGCGGCACTCGCCACCTTTGCGCCCGCGGGGTCGCCATGAGCACCTATGGCCACCGTGTGCTCTACCTGTCCGGCCCGGTCGAACCACCGTGGACGCGCAGCGACAAGGTGCTGGTCCGCGGCATCGCGGCGCATCTGCAGCGCTACCGGGCACGGGTGATGACCCACGAGGGCGTCGGCGCGCCGGATCCCGGCGTGGAGGCCGAACCGACCTGGGGGCCGCGCATGCCCGCAGACACGCCGCTCGGGCGGCGGATCGGCCTGTTCGCCAGGCTCATCGAGACCAGTGACTGCGCGCTGGTCCACCTTTTCTGGCCGGCCGACCGCCTGGTGGCGTCGGTGGTGCGCACGGCGTGCAAGATCCGCAACATCCCGGTCGTGCACACGTTGGTGCGCGCGCCGCGGGTATCGCTCGGCATTGCGGGCGCGTTGGCAGGGCACCCGGTCGTGTGCCTGAGCGACCACACCAAATCGCGCCTCGAAGAGAACGGCGCCAAAGACGTCGTGTGCATCCCGCCCGGCATCCTGGTCGGCGAGCCGGTGCCGGCGGGCGACAAGGCGGCCATCCGCCGCAAATACCGCATTCCGCTCAACGTCCCGGTGGTCGTCTACGCCGGCGACTATGGCCACACCAACGCCGCGCGCACGGTGGCCGCCGCCATGCCGCGGATCGTGCGCGAGGTGCCATGCCATTTCGTGTGGGCTTGCCGCATCAAGACCGGCGAGGACGCGCGCGAAGAGCAACTCATCCAAGAGGCGGTAGCCGCCGACGGCGCTGGCGATAGCGCCACGTTCTTGAACGAAGTGAGCAACCTGCGCGATCTGCTGTCCATCGCCGCCGTGCAGGTGTTTCCGGCTGACCGCCACCACGAAAAGATGGAGTCGCCGCTCGTCCTGCTCGAAGGTATGGCCGAGGGCGTGGCCACGGTGGTCGCCAGCAAGCCGCCGCTGCTCGACATGGTGCATGCCAACGCCGCCATCGGCATCCCGCCCAGCAACCCGCTGAGCCTGTCGGCACCGGTCGTGGACCTGCTGCGCCATGGCCACAAGGCGCGACAGTGGGGCGACGCGGCGCGTGCCTACGTGCAGGCCCACCACGACATCGCTCGGGTCGCGACGCGGTACGAGGACCTGTACGACCAGGTGCTGGCGCGGCGCAAGGTCCGTCAGAGCGGCATCTTTGGGCGCATCGGCTGACCGGTGGCTTGCAGTTGCTGGCTATGGTGGGCCATCGGCGGCGCACTGGCGCTTTGGGCGACCGGCTGGGCGCACCTGCGGTTCTGGCGGCAACGGCTGACCCGGCCGGCACCCTACGACGAGACGCACCGGATCAAGACACCCGACGGCAGCGCCTTTGAACTGCGGCGCCTGCGGCCGGTCCCAGGCCGCGACAATGGGCCGCCGGTGTTGCTGTGCCACGGCATCGCCATCAACCACCGCAACGTCGACCCCGACGACCAGTTGTCGCTGGCGCGGTCCTTGCACGAGGCCGGCAAGGACGTGTGGCTGCTGACCCTGCGATCCGGTCGGTCGGACCTGACGTGGGCCGAGCGGCGCGGCACGCGCTTTTCGGCGATGGTCGCCCACGATGTGCCGCTGGCCGTGCAGGAGGTGCGACGGCGTACCGACACGGCGCAAATCGACTACGTCGGCTTCTCGATGGGCGGCATGCTGTGGTACGGCGCGCTCGACTACACCGTGCCGCAGTTGCAGGTGCGGCGCACTGTCATCATCGGCTCGCCCGGTCGCGTGGGCCAACTCGTGCCGTTCGCTGGCGTTTTCAAGGCGCTGCCGCCCACGTGGATGCCCGACGCGCCGCTGCGACTGGGCGGTCAACTGGTGGCCTTCGCCGCCGAGTGGTTCGAGACCTGGATCCACCGGCTGACCATGAACCTGCGCAACTGCACGCCCGGCTATGTGCGCCACGTGTCGATGGAAGGAGTACAGGACGTGCCGGGGCCGCTCTTGCACGACCTGGTGCGCTGGGCGCACACCGACCGCGTGCCTCGCTTGGACGATGGCCGCGACATCTTGGCGGGCCTCGGCCACGTCGACGTGCCGGTGCTGATGGTCGCGGGCACGGCCGACAAGCTCTGCCCGGTCGGGCACCTGCAGTTCGCGTTCGAGCGCTGGGGCTGCAACAAGCCGCACACGCCCAAGCGGATGCTGGTGGTCGGCAAAGCCCATGGCCACGCCGACGACTATGGCCACACCGATCTGATGATTGGCCGCAATGCCGCGCGGGACGTCCTGGACCCGATCGTGCAGTTCCTGCGCTGAAAGGGGCGACCGTGGAGCGACCGTTGCGCATTGCGATCGACGCCACGACCTGGGCACCGGGCCGCACGGGCGTCGGGCTCTACACCGAGCGGCTGGTCCGGGCGTGGCAACAGTTGCCATATGGCGACGAACTGATCTTGCTGACCAACCGGTTTGCGGAGGCACCGCGCCAGAGCGGTCTGCCGGTGTACGGTCCGCGGATGCCGGTGCGTGCCTTGTGGCTGCAAACCGCGCTGCCCGCACAGCTCGTGCGCTTCCGACCGGACGCAGCGCTTTTCCCCAACTATCTGGCGCCCATCGTGCCGGTCCCGGGTGTGCCGTACGTGCTGACCGTGCACGATCTCGCGGTGTTCCTGTACCCGGAGACCTTCACCTTCAAGAAGCGGGTGTTGCAGCGCGCCGCCCTGCCCTGGTTGGTCCGCCGCGCAGCCGCGGTGGTGACGCCTTCGGAAAGCTCGCGGAGGGATCTGCTGCGCCTGATGCCGACCGATCCCGCCAAGGTGGTGGTGACCCCGCTCGCAGCGGCGCCCGGCCTGGACCGCCCCCCGCAACCCGAGACCGTGGCGCGCGTCCGCCGCGAACTCGCCCTGCCCGACCGCTACGTCCTGAGCGTCGGCACGCTCGAACCCCGCAAGAACGTGGTGCGGCTCGTCGAGGCCTTCGAGCGCGTGGCCAACGCCTTTGCCGACGTGCGGCTGGTCATCGCCGGCGGCAAGGGTTGGCGCGACGCCGACATCGTGCGGCTGCTGCGGCGGCCTGAACTGCAGTCGCGCATCGTCTCGGTCGGCTACGTGACCCCGGAGCAACTGCAGGTGCTGTACTGCGAGGCGCTGGTCATGGCGTACCCGTCGCTGTACGAGGGCTACGGACTTCCGGTAGCCGAGGCGATGGCGTGCGGCGCACCGGTGTTGACCTCGCGCGGTTCGAGCCTGGACGAGGTCGGCGGCGACGCGGTGCTGGCGGTGGACCCGCTGGACGTGGGCGCCATCGCCGACGGTCTGGCGCGACTGCTGGGCGATGCAAGCCTGCGCGCGGACCTGCGGTCGAGGGGCCTCGCGCGGGCGGCGCAGAGCAGTTGGGTGCAGACGGCGGAGGCGACGCGCGCTGTGTTGGCGCGGGCCGCGGGTCACGGGTAGCGACTACAGGAGATCCGACTGCCAGGCGAACCCGAGCACGAAATACGGCACCGCCCGCGACACGTCCTGGCCGGTGCGAAAGCGGTGCTGCAGGTACCAACTGGTGATGAGGAGCACCGTCGGCTTGTTGAAGCGGGTGTAGCCGTCATCATAGAGCGTGTACGCCGCGAGCAGCCCGACGCGATGGTGGCTGTTGTCGACCTTGGCCCCGGTTGCCGCCAGATCGGCCGCGTACTGCGGCGCCACCGACGACACCCGCACGCCCAGGCTCAACAGCGCCTCATCCATGGGCCGCTGGTAGATGACGTCGAAATCGTTGGCAATCACCAAGCCGCGCGCCGGCACCGCGGTATCGACGGTGGCCTCGTAGAACACGCGGTCACCGCGCTGCAGATCGAGGTCGAACCACCCGAAGAGCGTGCGGTTGCGCACCGCGATCGGCCCGACCTTGGCTTGCAGCAGCGGCTCGAAAGTGTAGTGCAGCCCGCCGCCAGCGTAGTTGCCGAGCGCGCCTTGCTTGTTGGCCTTCATGGTCGTGTCGGACCAGTCGCCGCTCGGATCGGCCCGCGACTGGATGAACGTGAAATTGCCAAAGAAATAGAGATATTCGGCCGAGAACCGCAGGTTGATCACGCTCGCCGGCTGTACTTCGACCATCGCGGCCGCGCGGGCGCTGGCGGGGTTCAGCCGCACGTAGGTGCCGAACCAAGCGAAGTTGTCGCGCAAGGCCTTGTGGTCGTGGTCGTACAGCTTCTGGGCGAATCCGAGGCGCAACTGGTTCTCCAGGCCGATGGGATTCCAGCGAAAAAGCGTCAGGTTGTTGGCGACGAGCCGCTGGTTGGGGATCGGCCGCGGCGCGGACGTCGCTTGGGCACAGACCGAAATGGGCAGAACACCGAGGGCGCCCGTCGCGAGCGCCAGCCCAATCACACGCCAATTCACCATGTTGCCCCCGACAGACCGGCGCGCGACCGCAGGGAACTGGGGGCGCTGGCCAGACGGCGAGCGTGCCGGAAAACGACGATGGCGTCGAGGTCATAGCGCCTGTCCGGGACCGACCAAGCAGCTCCGCAATGTGGTAAGGGCCAGGAAATGATTTACTCAATCATTTCTCGGGCCCGTTTGCTTGCTCCGTGGGTCGCCAGCTCGCGGACCAAAGGTCCGACTCGCGGCTCCGTCCTGATGTGAGAGTGATCGACTTATTATTTTCCAGTCCCTAAGGGAACCATGATCCACCGGCAAAAAAGGTCCTGAATCCTTGGCGATCGAATTAACTCAGGTTTCCCGGGGAAACCGGCGCAAACCTGCACCTTCAGGGTGACAGGTTTGCGCCGGCGGTTAATTCGACACGC
>Ga0194120_10004937_pt1 | contig 20034 bp, 17 predicted proteins | sample TA2MahCa65mmetaG_FD_148642 | JGI IMG/M metagenome (GOLD analysis project Ga0194120, IMG submission 148642) | Freshwater microbial communities from Lake Tanganyika, Tanzania - TA2015019 Mahale Deep Cast 65m | ecosystem: Environmental > Aquatic > Freshwater > Lake | place: Tanzania: Lake... | reverse complement strand
GTTGCCGATTTATCGGACGTTGCGCGAGACATTGTGGTCAGGGGCGACGAACTTGTCGCCGGCGGAGGTGCCTGGCTGGGGGATGTCGTCCGGCTGGCTGCGGAAGAGGGGCTGGGGGGGATGGAGAAACTGGCCGGCATCCCCGGCGGTGTCGGCGGGGGCCTTTCGATGAATGCCGGAGCCTTCGGGATGGCCATTTCTGATCACCTGGTAGAGGTCGAAACAGCCACCCCGGATGGCCGGTTGGTAAAGATGAGCAAGAGTGATGTCGGATTTGCCTATCGCTCGGCACCGGGCTTAATGAATAAAGCGGTGGTAACAGCCCGGTTCGTCCTTCCGCGCCGGCGATCGAAGGACGTGCTTAAGGTGGTCGAGGAGACGATAGCCGAGCGGTTCCGCCGCAACACAATGATGCTGCCCTCGGCCGGGAGCGTTTTCAAGAATCCGCCGGGGGGATTCGCTGCACGATTGATCGAGTCGGCCGGCGGAAAGGGCCAGACCGCCGGAGGTGCTGAGGTTTCGCCTTTACACGCCAATTTCATCGTTAACGCTCGCGGCGGGACGACATCGGACATCGTAACGCTCATCCGACGAATCCGCACCATGGTCTATCAAACGCAAGGGGTCGAACTGAAACTGGAACTGCGAACGCTCGGCTTCGCGGCACCGCCCGATGAGGGATTCGACGATTGAACCGCGAGGATAAGCCAACTCTCAGACGTGTCAGGAAAGGAGCGGGTATTCGTCCGGTCAAGGTGGCCCTGATATCTGCCGGGATTGCATTGTCCGGTCTGGCGCTCACCGCCGCCGGACAATTCGTCAACGGCTGGACTCTGAAATTGGGTTGGGACCGGGTTCGAACGGTCGAAGTGCTCGGTGTCGTCCGGCTTGCCGAAGCCGATATCCGACAGGCTGCCGGAGTGCCGTTAGGCGCGTCGCTGATGAACCTTCCACTCGATGCCGTTGCGGCACGGATCGAGAAGGTGCCGGGAGTTGAGAAGGCGCGAGTAGTCCGGCGACCACCGGGCCGCCTCGTCATCAACATTACCGAGCGACGAGCCGTCGCGATGACACTAACGGGATCGGGGCGTTCAGAATCTGGCGGCATAATGCTGATCGACTCGGGCGGAATGCTCTTTCCGCTTGCCGGAATAGGCGAGAAGGTCGATCTGCCGCTCATTACCGCAGATGTCCCAATCGGGACGCCGGGGGCAGCCCCGAAGTATAGGAAATTACTGAATCTTATCCTGCGGCTTGAGCGAGACTTTCCCGCGCTTTACCGGCATCTCGGGGAAGCCGCTGTCGTCAAGGGGCGGATCGAACTGCGGCTACGCGAGGGCGGCGCACTCGTAAAGGCGCTCGACCCGGAGGATGACGTTACGCTCACCAAGTTGGAGCAGTTCCTGGACCAGAAGGGGCGGGACCTCTCCATTAAATCGCAATACATCGACCTGCGCCACCCCGGACTGGTCGTTACCGGAACCGACGGGTGAGGGCGGTCTTGTCAGCGCAAGACGCTCCCCTGGGTTCCCCACCTGAGAGGCAATAATGGCGACTGCGAAAACACTGGTTGGCATCGACCTCGGCACGACAAAGATAACCGCGATTATCGCCGAGGTCGAAGACGACGGCGAAATCGAAATCGTCGGCGTTGGAACCGTGCCTTCGACCGGCATCAAGCGGGGGGTAATCGTCGGAATGGAGAAGGCGATAGACTCCGTGCAGGACGCCGTAGAAGAAGCCGAGCATATGGCCGGCGTCAAGGTGCGCGAAGCCTTTGTGACAGTTGCCAGCGACCAGATTCGGTCGCTCAACAGCCGGGGCATAGTGGCCGTTGCACGTGGAAAGAACAACCCTCGCGACACTGTCGTCTCCGACGAAGACATCGCCCGGGTCCTCGACAAAGCCCGGGAAGTGGCGCTTCCAACCGATCGGGAAATACTCCATGTGATGCCGCAAGGCTTCACTATCGACGATCAATCGGAGATCCCCAACCCGATCGGCATCAGCGGTCGGCGTCTCGAAGCCGACGTCCACATCATCACCGGGCTGGTGACGACGACACAGAACATACAGCGAGTCATCCGCAATGCCGGCATAAGCCTGAGAAAACTGATCCTGCAGCCGCTGGCTTCGAGTTTCGCAGTTCTGACGCCCGACGAGATGGAGATCGGGGCGTTGATGATCGAACTCGGCGGCGGGACGACCGACATCACGGTCTATATGAATGGGTCGCTCCAGCACACCTCGATCATCCCGCTTGGCGGCATCAATGTCACCCGCGATATCGCCCAGGTGTTGGGAGTCTCACCCGATATGGCCGAGCGGCTGAAGATCGATCATGCGGCGGTTACTCCACCGGTCGGAGTTTCGGAGCGGTTCACCATCGAGGGCGATGGCGACTTTGGCGGACGGCTCGTCGATCCCATCGAGTTGAACGCTGTGGTCAGAGCGCGCCTGGAGGAAATCCTGCGCCTGGTGCAAGTCCAGTTGAAGAGAGTCGAATGCGCTGACCTGATCTCGGCGGGGATCATCCTGACCGGAGGCGGAGCAATGATGAGCGGCATCAAAGGCCTGGCTGAGGAGATTTTCCTGCGGCCGGTCCGGATCGGGCATCCGCGCAACATCTACGGGCTGGTGGACACAGTTCACAATCCCGCCTTTGCCACCGCGGTAGGCCTCATCAGTTTCGCACTGCACGACCCCGAGGAGGCTACCTTCTCGCCGCGCCGTCAAAGGCCGCGAGCGACGACAGGGCTCTGGAGTTCGGTCCGGTCGGCTTTTGAGACGCTGCTTACATAGTCGCTGCACCCTCAGAGGATCAAGCGTTTCGACGCCAGGTGAGAACAGCAGGAGGCTTGGGCAAAAGCTGCGGAGCCTCCAAATCCACGAATTTCAAAAAATAACATATCCCTACAGGGAGAGCGAATGATCACTCCACTTACCATCAAGTTCGCAGACGAGCCGGTCGTCAACGCCCGGATGAAGGTGGTCGGGGTCGGCGGTGCCGGCGGGAACGCTGTGGACCGGATGATCCTGTCCGGTATGAAGGGGGTCGAGTTCATCACCATCAACACCGACGCCCAGGCGCTCGACCGCAACCTCGCCCCGCGCAAGGTGCAGATTGGCAAACTACTGACGCGCGGTCTGGGCGCGGGAGCCAATCCCGAGGTTGGGAAGAAGGCAGCCGTGGATGATACCGAGTTCCTGCGAGAAGTGCTCGCCGAGACCGACCTCGTCTTCATCACCGCCGGGATGGGCGGCGGCACCGGCACTGGGGCAGCGCCGCACATCGCGCAACTTGCGCGGGACGCCGGAGCACTGACGGTCGCCATCGTTACCAAGCCGTTCATCTTCGAGGGTCGTCGCCGGATGATCTACGCTGACACTGGCATCAAGGAATTGCGCGGCAACTGCGACACACTGGTCGTGATCCCGAACCAGCGACTCCTCTCCGTCGTCGAGGTGAAGACGACGCTTCTGAAGGCGTTCGAGAAAGCCGACTCCGTCCTGACCGATGCGACGCGCGGCATCACCGACCTGATCACAAATTCAGGCATCATCAATCTCGACTTCGCAGACGTCCGGACGGTGATGCAGTGCGGCGGTGATGCAATGATGGGGATCGGCATTGCGGTGGGTGAACAGCGCGGTGAAATGGCGGCTCGAGCGGCGATATCGTCGCCGCTGCTCGAGGATGTCTCGATTGCGGGCGCCAAGGGGGTGCTGGTCAACGTTACCGGATCGTCGGAGATGACCCTCCACGAAGTGAACGAAGCGATGACGGTGATTAATGAAGCCGCCGGCGATGAAGCCAACGTCATATTCGGCGCCGTCATCGACGACAACTCGGGCGAGGAGATCCGGGTGACGGTCATCGCAACCGGCTTCACTGGCGGGCGGGTTCCCCCGGTCGTAACGGTGCTGCCTGAAGCGACCGCCGACTTTCGTTCCGCCCGCACCCAGCGCACGGAAATGGACAAGCCGGCGATCATCCGCCGCGATCCGGTGATCGAGCCGCCGAGAGTCGTTCCGCCCTCGCGCATCCGGCTTGAGGTTGACCTTGACGGTGAGCCGCCTGCGGACTTCGACGTACCGGCTTTTATGCGGATGAATGGGCACAGCCGGTAAATCGCATTGCAGTTATGGAGATCGAAAGGGGAGGCTGTAGAGGCCGGCAATCCAGCACCGCCGGGTCTTGAGCAGCCTCCCTACACCGCATTGGCGGCGCTCTACGACGACCTGATGGCGCATGTCGATTATTCGCGCTGGTCGCGCTTTGCGCTCGATCTGCTAACGACCCATGGACTGGCTCCACCCGATGCCGATCCGCCGCCGATCCTGCTCGACTGCGGTTGCGGCACAGGGACGACGGCGTTGCTGCTGGCTCTCTATGGCTACCGAGTCGAAGCCTTCGACCGCTCCCCGGGAATGATCGAGCGAGCCCGTGCCAAGTCCGTCGGGATGCAGAACGCGCCCCAATTCTCGGTTGGCACGTTCGAGTCGCTCGACACCCGCAACCACTATGACTCCCTCCTTTGCCTCTATGACTCGATCAACTACCTGCTGACTGAAGACGCCTTCAGCAATTTCATTGCCGCCGCGGCGAATGCGCTTCGACCGGGTGGGCTTTTCCTGTTTGACATCTGCACCGAATCGAATTCTCGCATTCACTTCACCGACCGCAGCGAGCGCGGTCGCAGCAGCGATCTATCTTACATTAGATGGATGCATTACGACGCGAAGCAGCGACTTCAAGAGAATATCTTTGAGATCACCCTGCCGGGGGGAGGCGAACCGCTTCTGGAACGTCATATCCAACGTATCTACCCGGTCGGAACAGTGCGCGCACTGCTGGGCCGTAGTCCGCTGACAATTGTCGAGGAGACCGATGAGTTTCGTCGTCGTCCGCCATCCTCAGGATCGCTTCGGGTGCATTTCCTCTGCAGGAAGGTGGCATAATTATCAGGAGGGCGGGAGTTATCCCGCCCTTTATATTAAATGCTTAAGTTACTAAATGTTACATATCGTTATGCCGGAGGACATGGCGTAAGCGGCGTTTCGTTCGACCTTGCGCGCGGTGAGTTTGCGCTGCTGACCGGGCGCACCGGTGCCGGCAAGACGACGCTGCTCAAATTGATTTCGCTCGAACTTGCCGCCGATGCTGGGGAAATCACGCTCGAGCGGTTTCGTTCGAGTGGACTTCCCGATCGTCTGAAACCGCAGTGGCGCCGCCGGCTTGGGATCGTGCATCAGGATTTGCATCTCCTCGACGACCGGTCAACCCTTGAAAATGTCATCCTTGCGGCGCGTTGCGAGACGTCGCTTAATCACTCCCGCGGGCGGGCCGTCCGGGCTCTAAATCGGGTCGGCCTGGCGCAGAAACTGAACGCCCGTCCGTCGCACCTTTCGACCGGTGAACGCCAACGCGCCGCTATCGCACGCGCGCTCGTCAACGACCCATTTCTCCTGCTCGCAGATGAGCCGGTAAGCAACCTTGATGCGGAGACCTCGGCGGAGATCGTCGAGCATCTGGCTCGAGTTAGTCGCAACGGCACGGCCGTGTTGGTGGCAACCCACCAACCGGAGCGGTTCGAACACCTTCGGCCGGTAGTTCTTAAAATGGATCATGGCCATCTGGAGCGCTGAGTGATCCTCTTTGCCCTGCGGGAAGGCTGGCGGTCATTTCGGAGTCTGGGGCTGCTCGGACTGCTTACGCTTGCGGTACTTACAATGACGCTTGCGCTAACCGGGTTGGTCGGGTCGGGGTATTTGTTGCTCCACGATTGGAGTCGGGGACTGCTGGGCCGTTTCGAGGTCGAAGCCTTCTTCCATACCGAAGTCGATAGCGCTGCCATCGCCGAAGTCGGTCAGGCGGCTCTCCAACATCCCTATATTCGCTCTGCAACTTACATTTCAAAGGATCAGGCCGCCCGGCGGTTCGCTGCCGATTTCGGATCCAATGTCTTTGAAGTGTTGGGGACGAATCCGCTTCCGGCATCGCTTATCGTTAGTCTTCGGGAAGATGCTGACCCGCGAACGGCATGGAAGTCGGCATCTACGTTCCTGGAATCGTCGCCCGGAGTGGAGCGGGTGATATACGACGGGGAATTACTTGCGCAACTTGATTCGTTCAATCGCCGGGCCGGTAGGGTTGTGACGATGGTCGTCGGCGCGGCGTTACTCTTGTCGGTAACCCTGTCGGTGATGACCGTTACCAGTGCGATCCGGGCGCGGTCGGAGTTTCTCAGGGTGGTGTTGCTCTCCGGAGGAACACCCTGGCTTGCACGCGGGCCGTTTGCGGCGTTGGGTGCCTATTACGGGTTACTCTCCGGGATTGCCGCAGGGCTTTCGCTGCAAGGGCTGCTCTGGTTCATTCGACTCTCATTTGCAATTCCCATGGTGAGCGGCTGGAAATCAACCACCGCACTGGCCGCAGCCGGACTGGCGATCGGGACGATCGCGGCAGCCACGGCGGCCGGCAGGGCGATTCGAGAGGTCTGATGAATCCCAAACGTAAGTTGCTCGTAAAGAAAGCCAAGGGCGACCGTCCGGCTGGATCGCGTCCCGTCGTTGGGAAACTTAGCACCAATGCTCTCAGCCTCATTGTTGGAGCGATTCTTGGTGCCGGGACGTCATTCTATCTTGGACCGGGGGAGAGGAGTTCGACAGCAGGAACTGTGCGGAGCGGCCCCTGGCCGGTGAAGCGGGTCATCGACGGCGACACCGTTGTCCTGCAAATTGAAGGTCGTGAGGAGACCGTCCGGTTGATCGGTGTAGATACGCCGGAAACGGTCAAGCCGGGAACTCCGATGGAGCCATATGGCCCGGAGGCGAACCGGTTCACGAAGAACCTCCTATCCGGCGAGGAGGTCTTACTCGAGTATGAACGCAACGGCAAGGCAGGGAAGGATCGCTTCGGGCGGACTCTGGCCTATATTTATCGCTCCCCGGACGGGCTGTTCGTTAACTCTGAAATCATCCGGCAGGGCTACGGCCGGCTCTATCGCAAGGAGAAATCGAGATTGCATCGCGAGTTTGAGATGTCCGAGCGCGCGGCTCGCAGGGCCGGTCGGGGGATGTGGGGAATCGGCCTGGACGGCAGGTGAGCCGGGCGGCGGGCGAATCGATTCCACATACCCCTACCGGTTGGATCGTCTTCCTCCTGCTGGTGGTGATGGTCTTTTGGGGCGGGTCGTTCATCGCCATCAAGGTAGGTCTGCGCCATTTAGGCCCTATGGAGTTGGTCGCGGCGCGGTTTATACCATCGGCGTTGATGCTGCTTCCCATAGCCTTTCTGGCGCGAAGGAAGTCCAGCCGGAACGGTTTCTGGCAGCACCTTAGCCGCCAGGACCGGTGGCTGACTATACTCTGCTCCTTCCTCGCCGTGCCGGGCTACCATATCTGCCTCAACTACGGCGAGACGCTAATCCCCGCCGGATGGGCGAGTCTGGTCATATCCCTCAATCCGGCTTGTATAGCGATATGGGCAGCGCTGCTCCTGAAAGAGCATATTCCGGGACGGCGGATTGTCGGGTTGGCGGTCGCATTTGCCGGGCTGTTGGTGATTGCGCTGACCGGCCAGGCGCTCGCCGACGACCGAAGCGAGATTCCGCTCGGGGTAAAGGCCTTTGGCCTTTTTGTAACGCTCGGCGCAGTCATAGGCTGGGGCGGGTTCACGGTAATCTCGAAACGGCTCATCACCGGGCGCAGCCCGATCGAAGGGCTCACCTGGTTCATCGGGCTCGGATCTCTCTGGACGCTGCCATTTGTGTCATTGGACTTTATAAGGCTATGGCTTGACGCCCCGGCGGAACTTTGGTGGGCTATTCTGTTCCTCTCAGCCGGCTGCACGGTGATCAGTTTCATCATCTGGTTCTGGGTGCTGTCGCACTGGCCGGCTTCTCGAGCCGGATTGTTCATTTATGCCGTGCCGGTACTGGCACTGGTGATGGGATGGGGGCTGTTGGGGGAGTCGCTCTCACCGGGAGTTGTGTTAGGTGCGGTCGTGGTCATCGGGGGAGTTTTGTTGGCGATGCGGGAGATGCCGCCGGCGAGCCAACTTCCTCCGCCGGAAGGAGTATAACTTACATGTGTGGAGTTAGCTCCCCATACGTGTGATGTTTCAACTGAAAGGACCTCCCGATGGAGGTAGATCGTCGTTCTGTCGAGATAGCGCTCGACCAATTGCGCCCTTCGTTCTATATGGAAGGCGGGGACATTCGCCTGCTTGAAATCCACCCCGGAGGAGTTGTTGAGGTCGCCCTCAGCGGCGCCTGTCACGGCTGCGGGATGTCGCTTATGCACATCAAGATGGGCGTAGAGCAGTATCTGCGTCAAATGGTGCCGGGAGTCACCGAGGTGATCACGCCCGACTTCAACTGACGGACTGACCTTGCGGTCGTAGCGGCTGCTTTAGACTATCGCGGAAACGCCGGATTCGTCCGGCGTTTTTGTTATATTGTCTGGGGATGATTGCAAGTTCCTGGGGGGCGGTTCGCGACCCGCATGTAAAGGATTGCAGGTGCGGGACGAGTCCTGCTGTCAGTGAAGTGAGTTCTCACATGGAATCTGCCGATGCCGACCATACCGGCCGAATTGAACATCCGACGGGCGCGGGATGCCGACCTTGCTGAATTGGCCCGCCTTCACTTTGCCAGTTTCCCGGCTATAGAGGGGACGCTCGAAGAGCGCGCTGCCCGCATCCGAGACAATGAACTACTGCCTCTTGAAGACAACTGGATTTGCGAGCGGCAGGGTCGGGTTATCGGCCTCTTCGGGCTGTATGGCCTAAAGGTCTTCTTTTTCGGCCGGGCGGTCTCGACTGGCGGCATCACCTATGTATCGGTGGCACCGGAAGCACGCCGCCAGCGCATCGCTCACTGGATGATGGTGAAGGCAATGCAGATAATGGAACACAATCGCACGCCGCTTTCCATCTTGCATCCGTTCGACCACGGATTCTACAGACGGCTCGGCTGGGGTCCAGTCGGGCATGTGCGCAACTACCGTTTTCGGCCCGGTGCGCTGCCGGCTTTTCCCGAGCGCATGGCGGTCGCACCGGTGCGGACCGAAGTTGAGCGGGAAGCCGTGATGGCTTGTTACCGGGATTTTGCGATGCGCCATAATGGACTCCTGCAACGGCCTGAACAACACTGGCAGGAAGTTGTTTTCACACGGCGGCTTGTCTTTGGCTGGTATGCCAACGACGGCACTGTCGAGGGGTATTTGACGCTGACCTATGAACCGCTCCCGGCGGGCATCAGTCTCACCGGTGTCGATGTGCGGGTGGTGGACTTCGTCTGGACGTCGGCGAGGTCATTGCGCGGCTTGATCGGCTTTCTTGCCGCGCAGTCCGATCAGGCACGGGCTGTTGTCTTCGCCGATCAGGCGAACCTGCCGCTGGACGATCTGCAAGCAAGTCCCATCATGGAAGGCGGCCGGCAGACCTGGCATGGCGGCGCCGAAACCGCCGTTGCCGGATCGACCCTGATGGGACGGATCGTCAACCTTAAGCAGGCTTTGCTGACAACGGGAGCGCCCGAGGGCTCCGAAGGCAGATTCAACCTCTTGATTAAGGACGAGTTCTGTCCTTCCAACGCAGACTTGCTTGCAGTGTCGTGCTCGGGCGGTAAGATCGAATTCCCGAAGACACCAGCCACCGTGCCGGTGCTGAAGGCCGACATTGCGACACTGTCGAGCCTCTTCTGGGGGGCGCTGGAACTTCGCGGCGCCCTCGATCTTGGAATGGCGGAAGTGGATGGCGATGGCGACCGGTCTATAGTGGAACAATTCTTCGCCCGACCGAAGCCGATCAATTACGATTATTTCTGATGTGATTCGTTGCCTGATGATATTTCGGTAGGTAAGCGCTCATAGTGATACTCGATCGCTACATTCTGCGCAAACTGATCGGGCCGTTTTTCTACGGTCTGGCGCTGATCGTCTTCATTTTTGTGATGAACCTCTTCTTCCAGATGCTCGGGAAGATTGCCGGGAAGGGGATTCCGGTGATGGTGGTCGTCGAGTATTTCGCGCTCAATCTGGCCTGGATATTGGCGCTGGCGTTTCCGATGGCGGTGCTGGTTGCGTCGCTTGCCGGATTCGGCGGGCTTTCTGCGGCAGGTGAGATCACCGCGCTTCGAGCTGCCGGTGTCTCGCCCACCCGTTTGCTCATTCCCTCGCTGATCGCCGGGCTGGTTCTGACGGCTTGGGTCGGATGGTTCAACAACAACCTTCTGCCCGAGATGAACCACCGGACGAAGTTGTTGATGATCGACATTTCGCGCAAGAGGCCGTCGCTTTCGATTGAGCCGGGCATTTATAACTTCGGGATGCCGAACTATGTCCTTCTGGCACAGCAGGTCGATCCCGCCGGCGGGGGGTTGGGCAATGTTACTATCTACGATGAGCGGAGCGGGCCGGGACAACGGACGGTCATCGCAGCCCATCGGGGGAGGCTGACTTTCGATCCCGGTGCCGAGGTGGTCGCCTTGACGCTTTGGGACGGGGAGATTCAACGGCCCTCCGACCGCGAACCGGGAGGTTATGAGCAGACGCTGTTCGACAGTGCGCTGTTCCGGGTGCCGGCTCCGGGGATGGTGCTGAAGCGAGGTGAATCGGGCTTCCGGGGCGACCGTGAACTGTCGGCCGGCGAGATGTTGAAGCGTATCGGGGAACTGCGCGCCAGCCCCGGGATCGACTATGACCGCCGTCGGGAAGCCGCTTATCTGGTCGAAATCCACAAGAAGTTCTCGATCCCTGCGGCCTGCCTCGTATTCGTGATGTTAGGGGTGCCGCTTGGAATACTGGCGCATAAGGGCGGGATCGGTGTCGCGGGCGGGTTGTCGCTGCTCTTCTTTACGATCTACTGGGCGCTATTGGGCGCCGGTGAAGATCTTGCCGACCGGTTGCTGGTCTCACCGGCGATTGCGATGTGGACTCCCAATGCAGTGCTCGGGATCGTCGGCGTATGGCTCTGGAGGTATTCGCGGCGGCATACTGCACTGCCCGGCGTCCGTTGGCTGGCCAAGCGCTTTGCCCGGCTCTTTCGACGGGAGGAATCGACGCCGCTTGCGGAAGGCGAATGAAGATCGTCGATCTCTATATAGGAAGCCGGTTCATACTCCGCCTGGTGCAGGCGCTCATAGCCGGACTGGTCGTATTCATAGCCGTTGACAACGTCGAAAACCTCGACAAGTTCATCGACAGCGGCGTACCGCTGGCTCGGGTCGGCTGGTATTACCTCCTCTATGTGCCTTACATCCTCAATCTGGTCCTGCCGGTGGCGACGCTGTTGGCGACGCTCTTCACCATCGGCGGACTAGCCTCTTCTAATGAGTTGACGGCGCTCCGAGCCGGCGGCATTCCGTTTGGGCGGTTGCTCGTCGTCCTGGTGCTGCTTTCGCTCGGTTCTGCAATAGGGAGTTTCCTATTTGGCGAAGCGGTCGTGCCCGCTGCCAATCGCGAGCGGATGGACATTTATCGCTACGAGGTGCGGCGCATACCGCGGGAGACGCGGTCCAACCTGGGACGGCTTTACTTTCAGTTCGACCGGGGGCGGCAGTTCTACATCGACCGGTATCAACCGGCTACCCGCGAAGCCTACGGCGTCGAACTGGTCGAGAGCGACAGCGGACGGATCACCAGACGACTGCTCGCTGAGAAGATGGTCTGGAGGAGCGGGCGGTGGTGGCTTGAGGATGGTCGGGAGCGGCAGTTTCAGAGCGAAGGTATGATGCCGGTGAGAATGGTAAACGACACGACCCTCATCCTTCCCGGTCTCGATCCGGAAGAACTAAGCCGGGTGCAGACCGCGCCGGAAGAACTAAATTATCGGGAATTGAAGGAGTTCATTGCGAGGCTGAAGCAGTCGGGAGGCGTCATTCAGAAGTGGGAGGTGGACCGTCATTCCAAGGTGGCACTGCCCGCCGCTGCCGTGATCATTGTCCTCTTCGGGGCGCCGATTGCCGCAATGCCAAGACGCCGCAGCGGCGTAGCAATCGGCTTTGGACTGGCACTTTTCATATGCTTCATTTACTACGGTTTAATCCAGACCGGCCGGGTGCTCGGCTATGGCGGGACGCTGCCACCGATGATTTCCGCCTGGGCCGGCAATGTTCTATTCGGAATACTGGGGATCGGAGTCCTATTCTTCAAGTCGCGGTAGATTTAGGAAATGGGTGCGGCAGGTTTGCAGTGTGGTTTGGAGGTTGTATATTTCTTTGATTACATCCGATGATGTGTGATGCAGGATGAACCTCTTAGGCTGGCCGGGTGTGCCATCCCTGATTGACAAGCAGAATCACCTTTCGGCGATTCGCCCCGGCGAGTAATGATGGTAGCATCAAATGGCAGCATCAGTAGGACGGACATTCTTGTCCGTCCTAAGGGCAGGCAGGAATGCCCGCCCTACTGGAGAATACCATAATTATATGCACCCATTAATAATTAGATAGAGTGCCAGATATGAGTTCCACAGCGGATTTGGTTAACCTGACACCCGCCGAGATGCGAGCGCTTGACAGGTCTGCTCTGGTCGGGACGCTCGGAGCAGGAATCACCCACGCCTTCAACAACACGCTCGCGGCTTTGATGGGGCAGATCGAACTGATGCTGCTCGAACTCGACCCGCTCTCTGATGACATCAAGTTGAAAAGCCTCCTGCAGTCGTGCCAGACTGCGAGCGATATGTTGCGCGGCTTTCAGGATTCGATCAAGGGAATGGAGATAGCCGTGCCGGTGGAAGCCGGGCGTATTATCAAAGCACTGGCAGCGTCGCTGGAGCGCATTCACCGCCGCGACAACATCTCCATAGAGATCGAGAGCGCACCGTCGTCGGCGGTTCAAGCCGGAGGGGAGTTCTGCCAGTCGCTTTTTCATCTACTACGCTACAGTTGTGAGACTCTCCAGTCGAGCGGCGCGAGCAGCCGGGTAATCAAGATAGCAGGGTCGAACGACAAGGCTTTCGGGCTGCATGTTAGCCTTTCGACAGAGCCGGTGCTGCCCGCTTTGCCGTCGGGGTATATGCCGGGCGAAGCCAGGTTCGGCGAACCGGCCTTTCATCTTAGGATGGCCAGTCTCATAGCAGACGATCTCGGACGTCGTGGCCTTAGAGCCGGCTGGTCGCAGTCCCCCAACGGGAGGCTGACCCTCGACTGGCCGCTGCTGTAGCCAAACGGCAAACAGTTCAGTTTCGTTATCCTTACGATAGGAGTTCACTCGATGACCAATGCGCAAGAGATCATCGATACCATTCTGAGCCGCCTGAAAGGGCTTGCTTCGACAGAGACCGTTGTAGGCCAGCCGGTAACGGTAGGCAATGTGACGTTGCTTCCGGTGATCAAGGTCTCTATCGGCTTTGCGGCCGGGTCGGGAGAAGGCAGCGGCGGAGACGAGAAAAGAGGGCAGGGTAGCGGCGGGGGTGGCGGCGGAGGAGGGGGCGCGAGTGTTCAGCCGGTCGGGTTTCTTGCTTACGACGGCGAGCAGATCCGATACATTCCGGTTGGCAAGGGAAAACTCGACGCGCTCCTCGACACCGTGCCGGAGATCCTGCAGAAGTTGGGGATCGCGAAGGGGAAGGACGAGAAGAAGGAGTAGGTTCGACTCCCGATGTCACGCCATCCAGACCCATATGCCGTTCTGGGGCTGGCGCCGTCCGCAGACCTGAAGGAGGTGCGCGCTGCCTTTCGCCGTCTGGCGCGTATCCATCATCCCGATGCCAATCCGGGAGACGCCAGAGCGGATGCACTCTTCCGGCGGGCGCGTGAAGCCTATGAGCAGATCCTCTCGAGTAGCAAGGCACGCCGGAGCGAGGCGGCGCGAGGCAGAGACGTTAAGGTCCGGGTCTTTCTGACGCTCCCCGAAGCCTTCTTAGGCTGTCGCAAGACGCTTCGCTACCCGCAGCGACAGGACGGGGAGGGCTTCCCCGAGCAGACCCGTGAAGTAAGTGTTCAGATTCCTGCGGGCGTGCGCGATGGCAGCAGCTTCCGATATGCGGACGAAGGGCATATGGGACCAGGCGGGGCGGGCAGTCTGGTCGTAATCGCAGTGCTGAAACCGGATCGCTACTTCGAGGTGCGCGGGAACAATCTACACTACAGCCTGTTAGTAGGAATTGACTCCTATGTCGAAGGCGGACAGTCACGGTTGCCACATCCGGGGGGAACGATCTCCATCGACATCCCGCCTCGATTTGTGCCCGGGATGGTGCTGAAACTGGCCGGACGGGGACTCCCGGCTTATGATGGCCACCCGGCCGGGGACCTGTTGGTGAAGTTGGACCTTTGCCTGCCGAAGAAACTCTCGCGGCGGGAGCGCGAGACGTTAAGTCTATTGCTGGAATTGCCCGGTTTTAAAGTGCCGGTCGATGAGCAGGGCTTTCAGCCGCGTGAGTGATTGTCCAAAAGTGCTTAAGAATCGACATTACGGATTAGGAAGGAGAGCGTAATCAGATGAATAGAACACCTCGCCGGAGTGCACTCTGCATTCTGCTCACGGCGATGCTAATGTTGCCGGGAGCCTATGCTCAGGAGCATCGCATCGAATCCGACCACCTCCAGCCGCAATCGGTGCGCATTGCGACCCGCGATCACCGATCCGCTAACTTGAGTCTGCCGGATACGAGCCTCTCTTCCGCTTTATTCCAGACCACCGAGACCATCACGCCGAAATTTGATGCGCCCCGCCGCGATCCCTACGCGGGGCGGTTGCGTTGGTCTTCGGCTCATCAGAACGCGATCACCAGCAATGTGGCGATCTCCGGTGACGGAAACTGGGTCGCTATCGGCAAAACGCTCAACGACCAGGGGCTTGAGGTGCGGAGAGGGACGACCGGGGAACTGATCTATCAGTATCCAACGACGTGGGGGGGTGCGAATGTGGCGATCGACGTCAGCGGCTTTTATGTCGTCTTTGGAGCGATGGACAGTGCGTTTGTCTTTAGAGGTGGAGAACTAATTCGACGCATTAGTTTGGGCGGATATGCTGCCGGGCCGGTCGCTATCTTCGGCCATCAGTTTTATGTAACGGGTGAGGATCCCGAAAGGCGGGCAAACCGACTTTGGAAGTTCGAGGTAGGCATCGAACAGCCATTATGGATGGTTGAAGTCCCGCATGAGGAGGCATTTGGATGGTATGGCTTGACTCTGGCTAATACTGTGGTTGCCGCCAACGGCAAGAATCACCTTTACGTGTTCGATTTCCGTACTGGGGAGCGCATCTGGGACGAGCCGACGTTCAATACCGAATCACCTGTAGTACTGTCGGGTGATGGGTCAATTCTGGCGACAGCATCCCTCACCGGACGGCTAAGGGTCTTCGCTCGCGATCCCGATACCGGCTACCGCCTGATGTGGCATTATGCCTTCAGTGGTGCCCAATTCTCTTGGGTAACATGTTGTGCGCTCTCGTTAGACGGGCGACACCTTGCCGCCGGGACGCTCGACTTCTACGAAGACCGCTATAGCGGACGGGTGGCGCTCTTTGAGACCTATGGAGTCGGGAGACCGCTCTGGATCAGCGACGACTTCGGTGACGAAGTGTCGGATGTCAAGTTGAGTGGGAATGGCCGAATCATCGCTGCAACATCATGGGGTGACCTCGACCATCAGCGCCCTGATCTTAAGATCTTCGACCGGTCGGTTTCAGATCCGGAGCCGATTTATCAGTTGACCACCGACGGGTCGTTGGAAGGACTCTCCATAGGGGCGGGCGGAGAGGGCGGACTAAGAGTTGTAGCGGGCGGAAAGGGAACCCACAACCGCGTCTTTGGCCGGGGCGGGCAGGTGCATTCGATAGACTTGAATTTTGCCGGTGCAGTAATTACCGGATTCGTCCGCGATTCGGATGGAAGTCCGCTGCCAGATGCGAACGTCAGGGTATATAGAGTTCCTTTTCATACTCTTAGCACTTTAGAAGGCAGATATCGACTCACTGTCGATGTCGGTGAAGCAATGCAAGTTGCGCTGGAGGCAACGAAGCCCGGCTTTCGACACGGCAGGCGGGAGGTCTGGTTGGAAGTAGGGCGCGAACTCTCGGGAGTCAACTTTGTTCTCGAGCCCGCCGGCCCACCGCCCGAAAACCTCCGGGCCTCGCAAGGCGTCCGCAACAAGGTCATTCTTCAGTGGGTAGCCTACAATCGTGCTCCCGGTGGAGAGGGGAATGGCAGTCCCGTCCGCTCGGCGGTCGGGAGCCTGCCGCCACGTCTGACACCCGATCTATGGGGTGACCGGATTTCCCCGCCGCAACGGGACAATCCCGACGAAGCCGATAGCATCATCGTCTATCGGTCGCACATTTCCGGCGGGCCGTACGTCCGGATCGCCGCGCTGCCGGGCGGAGCGGAACGATTTGAAGACCGCCTGGCGGTTTATCCGCAACGGCGCTACTATTATGCCATCACAGCACTCTTTCGCGATGGCGAGAGCCTCTGGTCGAACGAAGCCGAAGGCTGGCTTGACGACGACTTTATTGAGCGGGACGCGGAACTGCGCCCTATCCGACGTCCCAATCTGGACGGCCGGATCGACGAGGGCGAGTGGGAGGGCGCCGTGGTTCGCGATGTATCCGACGTTTTCGGCTACGACGGCGTCGATACGGCGGGATCAGCCGTCGCTTATCTAGCCTTCGACGACGACACGGACGAACTGCTGGTCGGGATGAAGTATCTCGCGCTGCGGCAACTCGAAGAGCGCTGTGGCATCGGCATCTATGTTGATGACGACGGCAACGGACGGTGGTCTGCCGAACGGCCCGGCTCGGAGGGGAACTTCTGGGGTTACTGGCGCGACGGTGCTCCAGACATGAGGTACCGGTCGCTTTCGCTCGGAGACTACCGTGCCGATCCTTATTACCGCTATGAGAATCCGCCCCTTGCCTTCGGCGACGGACGCGGCCATGTCGAGATCGAGATGGCGATTCCACTCGGGTTCTTCACGCCGCAAGAGGTCGCACTCTACGCGCCCGATTACACCATCGGGCTGGGGCTATTTGCCGTGCATAGAGACCAACAAGGGAATCCGGTTTTCGATGGGTGGTGGCCGCAAGATATGGTCTCGATTGTCACCAACCCGGAGCAGTTCGCGCGGATTCGGATTCCCGCGAGGCTGCTCGTTCCACCGTTAGCGCCGGAGGGAGTTAGCCTTCAGCGAGCCGGGTCATTCCTGCGGCTCCGGTGGGATACGCCGACGGCCGGGCTGGACGGAGGTGCTTTGAGGCAACTTGACGGAATCGCCGTCATGCGCAATGGGGAAGTGATCGGTCGATTCCCGGCGGAAAGTCGCACTCTGACCGACTCGACGGTGATGCCGCTCGGACACTACGAGTATGAGGTCGCCGGATTCGTCCGGCGCAACGGCGTCCCCGAAGCGCGGGCCTGGAGTGTTCCGGTTGAAGATTACGCTGTCCAAAGCCCCGAAGTGACGACCTATGCCTTTGACGACGGCCAACCCGAGCAGATGTTTGTGGTTGACTTTCAAGGCGACCTTAACCGCTTTGCGGTGCGGTTCGAGGTCGATATCGACCGCGACAGCGCGGCATGCTGGTGGTTCGATTTCTATACCGGTGCTGCAACGTCGGTGAAATTCTTTCTTGCGTCGGATGAAGGCGGCTGGCCGTCGGAGCGGCCGCTGGGGCCGGTTATAATAGCGCGGCCCCGGACGGCAAACGAAATGGTGCGGGTCCATTATCCGGGCATAGACCAGGCTGTCTTCCTGACACCGGGAGGTCGTCCGACATCGGTCTGGGGGGTGCTCGAATACCTGCCCGAATCGCCCGGCTCACCGCCGATCGGCGTCGATCATTCAGCGCCCGACCGGTCGCGCAATCTTTACTACACCCGGGCTGCCGGGTGGACCGAATTCCCCAACGGACAGGTGATGATCCGGGCTGCCGTCGGGCCGGCGGCTTACGGCGAAGCGCCGGGCGAAAGGCCGGTCCTCCCCGACCGGTTTGCAGTTCGGGCGGCATTTCCCAACCCGTTCAACAACCGGACGACACTTCCCGTCGATCTGCCCGTCGCATCGCCGATTACAATTGAGTTTTACGACCCGGCGGGGCGGGAGGTCTTTCGTCGGCAGTTCGACTCGCTGCCGCCCGGCCGCCACCATTTGACGCTGGAACCGGATCGCCTCGACGCGGGCCTCTTCATCGTCCGCATAACGACCCGGTTCGGCGAGCGCCGGCAGAGGCTGGTGCTCTTAAAATAGTCAACCCGCATCGACATATAGAGAGAGGCAGGGCATGTCACACGAAATGAGAAAGGGCCTTAGATTAGTGCTCAGCCTGGCACACATCTTAACGCAGAGCGCGCTGATCTGGCACACGGTAGTTTCGATTGGAAGCGGCAGAGCCAAGGAGGCGCAAGGGATACCTTACGGCGAGGCGTCCGAGATGGTGCAACTGGTGATCATGACCGGGGTCTTCTTCATCTACTTCACGCTGATGAAAATGCTCCAGTCGCATCATCGCAGTTCGCGCCAATCCATGCAATAAAGGGGAGTTCGAAGGAGTATGGCAACTTCTGACTGCACTCATCTTTGACATTTGCCTCATTGCCACGGAGCCAGGATCGCGGTCTTGATGAGAGCGTCAGGGAGCGCTATATTAAGGTCTCCCGCCGGAGTGGTGAAATAGGTAGACGCAGCGGACTCAAAATCCGCCGGGGTTCACTCCCCATGCCGGTTCGATTCCGGCCTCCGGCACTTCAGGTAAGCAGAGTTTCGCGTAGGGTTGGATTCCGATCCGACCCTACGAATTATCCCTCCTCACCATTACCTACCGTTTGAACCACTTCTCAATCTCCCGTAACGGAAGGACGTGATAGATCGGCCGGCCATGTGGACAGAATTCTGGATCCTCAGTCTGGAAGAGGTCGTCTATCAAGCGGCGGCGCTGCTCCGGCTCGAGCGGTGTGTTGGCTTTCACTGCGCCCCGACAGGCGAAGGCTGCCGCGAGTCGCTGACGCGGGTCGGCGTTCGATGTCCGGCCCTCAACCATTTCATCCACAATGCCGATCAGAATCGCTCGCTCGCTTGTGATATTTACTCCTGCCGGAACGGCCAAAATGCGAAACTCCCGCGGTCCGAACGGCTCGACCTCAAACCCCATCGCCCTAAGGAGCGGTAAGAGTTCCTCAACGAAAGGGGCTTGTTCGACCGCCACCGTAAACGACGACGGGAAGAGGAGTTGCTGGCTGGTCCAGGGCATTCGTTCAAGAGCGGCGAGGGCGCGCTCGTAAAGCACCCGCTCGTGCGCCACATGTTGATCGATGAAGACGAGGCCGGTCGTCAGCGGCGAGACGAGGTAGGTGTCGAAGATCTGGAAGATGACCGGACCCTCGCCAGGACGCGGTTCGGGTGTGGATATATCACCCGCCGGGGCAGGCTCGGGATGTGAACTGGAAAGGAGCGCTTCGCCTACCGGCCCGTCGGGGCGGTCGTTGTGCGGGAAGGGCAGCGGATCTCGCCGCGGCGCAAGGTGCTGGCGCGGGATTGAGGTGAAGGGAGTCAAATGCGCCGGTGCCGGAACCGGGATACGTTCCGATGATGTTGCGGATGGTGTTGACAGGCTTGGCGCAGGATGTGCGGCAGTGTAGTCCCGGCGTCCTGCTTCTCCCCTTCTTCGCGGTCCATCTTTGACATCGGAACGGGTTATGGAGCCGTCATCTGTTATTATATTTGCATTATCCGGCACCAGCGCGGCACCCACTGCTCGCCGGACGGCACTCCAAAGCGCCCCAAAGACGCCGTTCTCGTCGGCGAACTTCACTTCCTTCTTGGCGGGATGCACGTTGATGTCGAACCGATCGGGCGGTGCCGCGATATCGACCATATAGACCGGCGAACCGCCGCTGGTGTAGTAAGGCTCGACGCCGTTCAGAACGGCTCGCGCCAGGCGCGCCGAAACGACCGGGCGCCGGTTGACAAAGAGGAATTGATCGGCGGAGCGCGACGCCATTGGGCGGGATGTGATGAAGCCGCGGATGCGAAAGTTCCCTGACTCGTGATCGATCCGGACGGCTTCCTCAGCCACATC
>Ga0194120_10004935_pt1 | contig 20035 bp, 11 predicted proteins | sample TA2MahCa65mmetaG_FD_148642 | JGI IMG/M metagenome (GOLD analysis project Ga0194120, IMG submission 148642) | Freshwater microbial communities from Lake Tanganyika, Tanzania - TA2015019 Mahale Deep Cast 65m | ecosystem: Environmental > Aquatic > Freshwater > Lake | place: Tanzania: Lake... | reverse complement strand
GTGCTTGTGCCTGTGCCTGCGCCTGCGCCTGCGCCTGCGCCTGCTCCTGTGCCTGCCCCTGTCCCTGTGCCTGCGCCTGTGCCTGCGCCTGCGCCTGCGCCTGTGCGTGTCCCTGTGTCTGAGCCTGTCCCTGTGCCTGTGCCTGTGTCTGCGCCAGCGACGGCCCCAGCCCCAACCCCCGAAGGCTGGGCCTGCGCGCACACCGCAGCCGAAACCACCGCCAGAACCCCGACCACCGCCGCAAGCGCCAGCGATCGCACCTGTTTTTTCGCGCGCGCCCGACCGCCCATGCCCCTCGCCTCCGTCGCGCTGGCCAACCCCGCGGACCGGCGGCAACCTTGCGGCCGATGCCGCGCTTCGTCAAATTGCCCGGCCCGCACGGCGTTGCCGGCGGCGCGCAGCCCGTGGCAAGCTCGCGGTCATGTCGCGCGCAGCACAAATCCTCATCATCGGCGGCGCCTCGGTGGACCGGTTGCGGGCCGGCGACGAGACCGTGACCACGCCTGGCGGCGGCGCCCTGTACACCGCGGTGGCGGCGCGCAAGGCCGGTGGCGACGTGGGGTTTTTCGGCTACCGGCCCGACCCGCTGCCCGACTTGTTCGCGCGCGTCGCCAGCAAGGTCCAGTGGGTCGGCCCGGCGTGCGCGTTGGACGAGATCCCGCACTTCGACATCGTGTACGACGAGGCTGGCAACGCCCGCATGGCGCACGCTGCGTGGGGCATCGAGGACTCGCTCGCCCCCGAGATGTTGCCCGACTACTTGCTGGGCGCCGAATACATCCACCTCGCTGCCATCGCCGACGCGTCGCTGCAGGTGCGCTTCATCGACTACCTGCGGCCCAAGACCCGCGCGCGCATCTCGGCTGGCACCTTTGGCTACATGGCGCTGCGCTCGCCCGACGCGGTCCGGGCGCTGATGGATGCCTGTGACCTCTTCTTCCTCAACGCCCACGAGGCCGAACTGGTGTATGGCGGCAGCCCGCCGATCGTGCGGCCAGGGCAGCTCCTGGTCGTCACCCGCGGGGCCGATGGCGCCGACGTGTGGCAGGGCGACCACGTGTCGCGGGTCCCGGTGTGCCCGGCGCGGCCGGTGGACCTGACCGGGGCCGGCGATTCGCTGTGCGGCGGCATGCTGGCGGGGCTGGCGGCCGGCATGCACCCGGTGGCGGCGGCCCGGCAGGGTGCGGCGGTGGCGGCGGTGACCATCGAGGCGCCCGGCATGACCAACCTGCTGGAGGCCAACCGCCAGACCATCGACGCCCGCTGGCAGAACGTCGCCGACCGCCGCGTGCGCGTGGATCTGGAACAGGTCGCGCGCATCGCGGAGTTGTTGCGCCAGCGCGACGACGTAAAACCTTTTGATTTTACCGGCAAGTATTTTCCAGACGTCGGCGACCCGCGCGCAGTGGCTTGGATGTTCGCGGCCATCAAGCACCAGTTCGGCTTCTGGCAGCCCTACAACGGCGTTTGGCACACGAGCACGCTCGCCGACTGGGAAGGCGCGCGCCTCAAGGGCTCCGACTACTGCTTCGCGGCGTTCCGGCGGGCGCTCGACCGCCAACCGGAGGCGCTGACGCCGCAAGGCCAGATGAACCTGCGCTGGAGCGACACGGTGGCGCTGTTTCGCGACGACGCCGGCCAGTCGCCGCTGCCGGTGCTGGCGACCCACCATGCGCTCGCCACCGCATATGGCCGCGACATGTGGCAACTGGGCTGGACCCCGGACGGCCTGCTGGCCGAGGCCAGGCAGTACGCGCGCCCGGTTCGTTGGCTCTTGCAGCGCCTGGACCACCTGCCGGGCTACCGCGAGGATCCGCTGCGCAAGAAGGCGATGCTATTGGTGATTGCCCTGGGCCAGCGACCCGAACAGTTCCTGGACCTCGGCGACGACGAAGACGTGGCGCCGATCATGGATTACCACCTGATGCGCAGTTGTCTGCGCACGGGTCTGGTGCGGGTGGACGACGACGCGCTGCGCGGGCTGCTGACGGCGCGCAAGTTGATGACGCCAAAGGACGAGGCGGCGGTGCGCGCGGTGTGCTACGACGCCATCGTGCTGCTGTCCAAGCTGAGCGGGTGCTCGATCGCTGCGATCGACTGGTTCTTTTTCGGGGCGCGCCGGCGCTGTCCCGAGTTGGCGGCGCCCGATTGCGCACACTGTGCCATCGACCCCGGCTGTGCGCACGACATCGCGCTCTTCCAGCCGGTCTTTCGCACGACGTTCTACTGATCGCGCACGGTCGCAGGAGCGGTGCGGCTATTTGCCCGTGGCCACCTCGGTCATGGCGTCGGTCGCGGTATCGATGTGCATGTGGCCGATGGTCAGCGCGCCCGTCCGCAGTTTCTGGGCGATGCTGGGCCGGGCCGCCAGCGCCTTGTCGATGGCGTCGCGCTGGTCGATGGCCGCGACGAGATGCGGGTACCGGCCGCGCAACTGTGGGTTTGCGGCGACCTTTTCGGCAGCGCAATCGGTGTGGCGCGTCAGCAGGATCGTCTCCACGCCGTTGGCCACCGCAAGTTCCAGCATGTCGAGTTCCTTGTCCGCCAGCGCCGACCCGGCCGTCCGGATGACGTAGTAGTATTTGCGGGTGTCGCCGACCAACTCTTCGGTGTCGATGCGCGCGTCCATGCACACCACCATCGCCACCAGCGGGTGGCGGGGCGTGCGCGGAAAGAGCTGACGGACGCCCGCCGCCAGGTGGTTGTGCTGCACGACGCTGTCGTACACCGCCTTGGAGTCGGGGTGGTTGTGGTCCAGGTCGAAGGCTTCCAGGTGGTCCTGCATGCGAAAGCCGAGGTTGACCATCGCGCCGCCGATCACGAACTGGGCGTTGGGGCTGAGCGCGAGGCCCAAGCCGGCGGCGACCGCGACGACGGCGGCGCCCACAAGGATGCGCTTGTGCATGACGGCTCTCCCGCAGGCCTTCGCGCGCGCGCCGGCCAATTGGGCCCACCCCTTGCGTCGCTGGACACAATGCACCCGCGACGGCCGGCAGGCAAGCGCGGGTCCGCCCTATCGTGCGAGGGCCGTCAGGCGATTGTCATTGCGGGCCGTGGGCGACTTGCCCGCAGTGCACCTTCTCGACGCCCTTGCCGCAAACCGGCTATCCTGCCGCCGGCAGCGGGCCGCCTTCGCCCTGCGCCGCGGGGACAGGATGATCGGCAAAATCGCAGGGTTGACGTTGCTGGCCGCGGTGCTGTGGGCGGGGCCCGCGCACGCGCAGTGCTCCGCCTGAGGCAACCCCGCTCTCCCGGTGGGAGACACCGACATGTCGCGGCTGCTCGACGGCAGCCAGGTGCAGACCCAGACCCGGGTGCGCGCAGGGTTGAGCTATGCCTACGCGTATGGCGACCAGCCCTACAACGGCGCCACGCCCGAGGCCAACCCCGAGCAATTCAAGATCCGTCTGCAATTGGCGATGTTGATGGCCGGCATCGATCTGCCGGGCGGCTTTGGCGCGGGCCTGGTGGTGCCGTCGGGGCGCTTGCGCTCGAGCAAACTGTTTGGCGGGGAACTCAAAGCCACCGACGACATGGGGGTGGGAGACGTCGAACTGCGGCTTCGCCAGGACATGAACCGGCTTTTCGACGTGCAGGGCCGCTACCTGCCGCGCCTGGTGCTCAGCCTGGGCAGCGGAGCACCGACCGGCCGCTACGTCTCCAAACGCGATCTGGCCAGCGGCCAACCGCTGGACGCCAACCTGTCGCTCGGCCGCGGGGTGTTCTGGCTGTTGGCCGACGCCGAGCTTTTCGGCCCCATCGTCGATCGCCTCGGCTACTACGCATCGTGGCGCACCCGGACGCCGGTCAACAACGCCAGCGACGGTTTCTCGTGGGCCAACGAGTGGCAGTTGAGCGCCGGCCTGACCGGTCAGATCGTGCCACGGGTTTTGTCGATGTCGGCCTCGATCGACTACCTCGACCGCGGCATGCCGACCGAGATCGACTACTTCGGCGACCGGGTGGATTCGGTCAGCATCGGCGGCTCCTACCTGGACGCCACGGTGTCGGCGCGCGTGCAACCGCTCGACAACTTGGCGTTCGACCTCACCTTCAAGAAGCAACTGCGCCGTGAGGTGCTCGGCATCCAGACGCCGCCGGCGTATTGGGTGTTTGCGGGCGTGTCGTGGAATGCGCTTTTCGGCGACCCGCCCGTCGCCAAGCGCCCCGCCTTGCGCCCGGCCCAGCGCGGCGACGCGCCGCAATCCGACATCGCGGCGCTTTTGGTCGCCGGCAAGACCACGATCGTCGACTATTGGGCGACGTGGTGCGCGCCGTGCCTCAAGCTCGGGCCGCAACTGGACGCATTCGTCCACGGCCGCGCCGACTTGGCGTTGGTCAAGGTCGATGCCACTGAGTTCGACCAGGCGGCGATGGACCGCTTGCTGCCGGACATTGCAGGCCTGCCGGTGGTCGATGTGTACGACAAGACGGGCAAACTGCACGCGCGGTTGTGCGGTGAACACGCGTTCAAGTACCCGGAATTCTTGCCGAGCGACGCAACGCCCGCCACGCCCTGAATGCGGTTCTTGGCTATCTTGGGTCGCCCGGCGGTTGGGCCGGCACTGCCCCGGAGCTCGCCTGCGCCGGCACCGCGCCCGCCGCAACGCCGATGCCCTGGTTGCGCCACGCCGATTCGATGTCGGCCATGATGGTCTGCGCTTGTTCGTAGCCGGCCTTGGCCAGGTAGTCGCCCTTGGCAAAGTCGTAGACGTTGAAGCCGCGCACCTGCAGATCGAATACGTAGTCAGCCAGTTGCGCGCGATCGCGGCCCGATTGGCTCATCAGCAGGAACATCGAGCGCATCAGGTCGTCAAAGCGCGCCAGCCCCAGCCGCGCCAGATCGATCATCTTGCTGTTGGCGCCCGGCGGGGCGAACGGAAAGTCGGGGATGATATTGCTGGCGATGATGAAATGCGCGCCGGCCTGCCACGTCACCGACGCCGGCACGTTGTTGTGCATGCCGCCGTCGACGATGCGCTGGCCACCGACCACCAGCGACGGATAGGCGCCCGGCAGGCAGGACGAACTGCGCACGCCGTGACCCACGGTGCCGTGGGCGCGCACCACCTCCTTGCCAGTGTGGATGTCCACGCCGACCGGAAAGAACGGGATCTCGGTGTCGGACATCATCACGTCCTTGCCGAGCAAGTAGCGCGTGGCCCACTCGAACGGCACGGTCGTCACAAAGCCGCTGAGCAACGTCGGGATGAGCACCCACCGTTCGGCGACCAACCGCTCGATGCCGTCGCGGCGGCCGGCCGCGTAGATGCCCGCCACCACCGAACCAAACGACACGCCGGCGATGTAGTCGATGGGGATGCGCGCCTCTTCCATGGCGCGGATGAGTCCGACGTGGGCGAAGCCGAGCGCGCCACCGCCGCCGAGCGCCAGGCCCACCGATCGGCCCAGGAGCGCCCGCGCCAGCCGCCGGCAGGCCCTGCCAAAGACGGTTGCCTCGGTCGAAAGCAGGTGCAATTCTGCCGAGTTCTCGAAACGTCGCAGCGTCTGGATGTCGTCGGGCACGCGGCTGGCCCGCGAGGTGGACTCCAGCGGCAGCACACCGCCCGCCAGTCGAATGGCGTCGACCCGGTACTGGTGGCGCTCGGTGGCGGTTTCGTGGCTGCCGTCGCTTGAACTGCGCACCAACACCACCGACTGTGCTTCGTGCAGCACGGCCTTGTCGTGGCTGTCCTGGCTGCGCGCGCTGACCAGGATCCAACCTTCCTGGGGCATGTGCTTGCGCAGTTCGACCACCAGCGCCTGGGTCTGATCGGGCAGGTACGGCCGCAGCACGCGAATGGGCCAGATCTGGCCGAGCGGCGGCAGCAGTTCTTCGGCCGTCGCCTCGCCGAGTTCCATGCGGCGGGTGCGCAGGTGCATCTTTTGGGCCGCGGCCGCGCCGCCCATGTCGATGAGCACGACCTTGGAGGCGCTCCACGGGCGCAGTGCCGCGTCTTGCATGGGCGCGTTGTCGCCGATCTCACGGGACAAGGCCGCGGCCAGCCCCCATCCGAGGCTGGTGGTGCCCAGGCCCGGCTTGGTGCCGTAGATCGACACCAGCGACGCTTGGCGTGCGGCCCTCTGCGCCACAGTGACGCCGGTCGTCGCCAACTCGGTGTACAAGTGGCGGTAGAGCGTCGGGTTACGGGTCACGATGCCCATCATCGCCGTGGCCGGCACGCGCAGCAGTTCGGTCGGCTCGAGCGCGTCGATGTCGGCGGTGCGCGCCACTTCGAGCAGCACTGCGGCGTGGCCGAACATCCAGCCGGCGCCCTTGGTAGCGATGATCTCGCGGGCATTGCCTTCGCCACCGATGACGCCGACGCGGCCGCGCACCACCACGTACACGTCGTTGGTGCGGTCGCCCTTGCGCACCACTTGTTGGCCGGTCGTGACCTTGACCAGCTTGCCGGCTTCGCAGAAGCGCTGGATGTCGTCGCGCCCCAGCTGCCGCAAGAACGGGTGGCGCAGCAGCAGGTCGGTGATGGTCGCTGCCTGATCGCGCATCTCGACCAACCCGTCGATGTAGTCGCGAAAGGCCGGCATCTCGGCCACGGCGCGGTTGAAGTCGGCGGTCGCCAGGTGCAGCGCCCGCATCGGGCTGAGCGCCTTGACGGTGGCGTTGGTGGCGGTGTTCTTGCGCAGCGAACGTTCGCCGAACACGTGACCCGGGGCGAGCTTGGCCACCACCGAGTCACCGCCTTCGGTGCGCATGGCAAAGCGCGAGAACAACGTGTCGCCCTGATGCCCGGCGGGGATGACGACCTGGGCCTCACCCTCGACGATGAGCGTCATGCCCTCGCTCTTGTTGCCGGCGACCACCAGAACGGTGTCTTTGCCGTACATGCGCCAGGTCATCAGGGTCAACAGTTTGGCTTGGTCGGCGGCGTCGAGTTGGTTGAGGAATGTGGACTCGAAAAGCCAGGCAAATCCAGAGTCTTCCAGGAACTTGCGCGTCATCGACTGCGTTTTCGCCGGCACCGCCATCCCAACCCCGCCTGGCGCTACCACGCCCCGACCCAAGCCTGCACTGCAACGTGTGGGCACGCAACTGGCCGCCCGCGGTTCGCCGGTGCATGGAACAATTCTCTACTCTTGTGGTGAGCCGTCGCCGCCAGCGTCCTTGGCGTCCGGTGCGCGCTGGTCTGGCGCCGTGCCCGCACAGTGGCGTTCGGCCTCGGCGCGATCGGCGGGGTCCGCGCCGTCTTTGGCCGCGTCCGCCGCCTCGCACCACGTCTCAGTGCGCTCGCGTGGGGTGCTGGACCGGTCGGCGGCGATCCGGTAGATCGCAAGCGCCGCGCGCGGTTGGCCTTTGGCCCACACTGCCCGCGCCTCGAAAAGCACGGCCATACGGTTGGCCGGATCGCGTTCGTCGACCAGGCCCGCCGCCAGCGCCAAGTCGGCGATCGCCTGCGCGTGGGCCGCCGGGTCCCTCGGGGTTTTGCGCAAGTTGGACGCGACGTGCGACCACGCCAGGCGCCCGAGCGCCACCGCCGCGCGACCGTCGTGGGCCTCGCGTTCGGCCAGCTCGCGCAGAATCCTTGCCAGTTGCTTTTCGCTGTCGCCGACCAGGGCCTTGAACCACGGGGCACCTTTGGCGGCGCGCTCCGGGGCCACGCCGCTGGCCGCCAGCACGGCGGCTTCGCGCGTGAGTTCCGCGACCACCGGATCCAGCGGCGCGATGGCCTGAGCGGCCCGCAGATGCGCCACGGCCGCCGCCACATCGCCGTCGTTGCGGGCGCCCAGGAACAGGATCGCCCGCTGGCGCAGCCCGTCGCCCCGGCCGCCCGGCTGGTCCACGAGCCACTGCGCATGTTGGCGAGCCTCGCGCTGGTTGCCGGCGCGGCTCGCCAGATCCATCAACAGGTAGGTGGCCTCGCGCCGCCAGTCGTGGCCGTCCTCGGGTTTGTCGACCTTGACCTTGTGCAACAGCGTGGCGGCCGCGGTCCATTCGCCCTTGCGCAGCGCGCGCAGGGCGGCGGCGATGGGTGGCGCGGCGCCGTCGCTGGCCTTGTGCTCCTGGTGCCCGGCGAGGCCGAGGGCCGGCCACAGGTCGTCGGCATCGACACGGAAATCCTTGGCGTAGTGCCCGAGCCGGCCGCCGAGCCACTGGGCAAACCCCTTATCGAGGTCGTCTGCCGATACCCCGAGCACCTGCTGGACCAGCGCCACCGTCGACTTGCCCGTCTTGTGCTCCAGGACGAGCCGCCGCACCTTGTCGCGGCCAAAGCGTTCGGCCAGGTAGTCCACTTGGCGCATCGCTTGGTCGTAGGCGTCCAGGATGTCCTGCATCGACCGCGCCTGCGAAAAAGCCAGGTTGAAACGCGCAAGGCGCGCGAGCTTGTCGTCTTTGAGGCGGTCCCAGGCGCGGCGATCGTTGGCCTGGCGCCAGCGCGGGTTGGCCCAGACGGTCTCCATCATCGCCAGGCCCTCGGTCAGCCAGCGCGGCACCCGGCCATCGGTGGCCTGGATGTGGTAGACGTGGCTCAACTCGTGGAAAAGCACCAGTTTCCAGTTGAAGGGTTCGCCGACCGGCGACCGCGAGGTCACCAGATGGCCGAAGCACACCGCATGCGCGCCCATCTGCGGCAGGCCCACGGTGCGCACTGCAAACTGCTGCACGGTCGGAAAGATCTCGACCACCAGCGGCCGCTGGGCAGAAAACCCATAGGCCTTGTCGAGCTGCTCGACGCTCTGCTGCAGGAAGGGCAGCACGGACCGCTCCAGCACCTTGCGCTCCTTCTTGTGGACGCGCAGGTCGACCGACGGCCCCGCAAGCACCGGCATCTGTTTGAGCACGTCGTCGTACAGGATGGTCAACTGGTTGGCGGTGCGCACGTCGTAGGGGTCGGCCGCGAACGCCGCCTCCAGTTCCTTCTTGGCCTTGCCGTCTTCGGCCACCCGCGCCCACGCCATGCCCAGCACCGCGCGGGCCCGATGATGATCGCCATCGCGCTTGAGAGCTTCTTGTAGTAATTCGCGCACTTCTCTGTAGCGATGGGCGTGTTCCAGGTGCTGGGCAGCCACGAAATACAGGTTGCCGTCCACCGGATTGACCTTGTGGACCGCCGCCGCGGTCTGCTGCCACAGCGCGGCGTCGTCTGCGAGGCGAGCCAGCGCCCCCAGCGCGTACAGCAACTCGGGGTGGTCGGCGCGCTGGCGCAGGCCCTTGTCGAGCAGCGCGCGCGCGGCCGGCAGATCTTCGTCTTGCATGGCCAATTCGGCGCGCAACGCCACTGCGGGCAGCCAGCCCGGGCTGTGGCCCATCAGCTGGTCGAGGCGCTGGCGGGCCTTGGCTTCATCGCCGTCGCTGGCCACGTCGATCTGCGCCTGAGCGGTCAAGGCCGCCGGGTGGAGCGGATTGACCGCCAGCACCTTGCGCAGGGCCACGTCGGCGTCGCGGTAGTTGTATTTCTCCAGGTACAGCTCGCCCAGCGCAAGTTGCACGGCCAACTGCTCCGCGGGTTCGCTGGCAGCGTCTTCGGCCTTGTCCAGTACGGACAGCGCGTCCTTGAAGTAGCCATTGAGCGAAAGCGACCGCGCCACCGCCACCAGGTCAGCGGTCTCGGTCACTGCGCCATCCTGGTAGAGGTCCGCCAGCGGATCCAGGACCTTGCGCGCCTCGGTCGCCTTGCCGGTTTCCAGCAGCGCCTCGCCCAGCGCGACCCGCAGCGGCAGGTGCCGGGGGTGGGACGTCGCCGCCCGGGTCAGGTTCTTGAGGCGGGTGGCAGCGTCGCCGCCGAGTCGGTCGATATCCGCGTCGAGCAACAGCGTTTCGGGGTCGCCCCCTTTGGCGTGCAGATGAGGTCGCAGCACCCGACGCGCCTCGGCCAGCCTGCCCTCGTCCAGCCACAGCCGGGCGAGGGCGCGGGCTTCCGCCGCGGTCCACTGCAGCGCTGCGAGGTCGGCCGCGCGATCGGGGTCCTTGGGGTTGCGGGCCCGCGCCGTCTCGACCAGGAGCTTGCCGGCCGCCTCGCGGTTGCCGTGCAGCAGGTGGTCGGCGAGTTCGCGTTCGGTGGCGGTCGGCTCGGCGCCATGTGCCGCTGCGCTGGCCAGCAGCGCGGCTGCCCACGTGGCCAAGGCCCACACGCGAACCCATCCCGCCGCGTCGCGCGCCGTCCTCACTGCGACCTCCCGCGCCCGACCGCGGGCGCACCTCGCAGACGCCCCTTGCGCGCCGCCGGTTCAGCGCCGGACGGTCGGCCTCACAAACCGCCGACGATCATCCACTTGCCGCCCTCGCGGGCGAAGCGCATGCGCATGGTGTCGTCGGTCTTGACGTAGGCATCGGTGTTGCCTTCGCTGATGAGCGTCCGGCCCGAAAAGAAGTACTCGACCCAGGCCGAGTCGCCCGCGACCTCCATGTCGCGCAGTTGGATGGCCAGGTGAACGCGCTTGACGATCTTGACCAACATCTCCAGTCGCGGCAACAGCTTGTCGTAGCCATAGTCATCGCTGGGGTCGTCGGTGGTGCCGCCGTTCTCGAAGTAGCGCTTGGAGACCAAAGTTCGGATGGTGTCGATGTCCTTGGCCTCCACCGCCGCGTGGTAGGTTTTGACGACCTCGAACACCTGCTTGTTCTGGTCGGTCGCAGCAATCTTCTTGCCCGCGTCGAGATAGCCGGGGCCGCACGCGCCCAGCAGCAAGGTTGCCGCGGCAAGTAGAAACCACTTGGAGATCATACAGCTGTCACCGATGGTCGGGCGTTCCGAACCGGGCGGGTAGGGTATGCGCGGCGGCCCGCAGCGTCAAACCTGGCGCAAGGTGGTTGGCGATGGGCTCCGGCGAGCCGGCTGGCGATCACAGGATTGGCGCGGCCGGCAGCAGTTGCACCATCGCCTGGGGCGAAAGCTCGCCGACCAGGGTGAGCACGCGCTCGGCGCTGACGGCGTGCAGCAGGTGCATGCCGTTGAAGCGGTCGAGCAGCAACCCGACGGCCGCAGGCGTCTGTGGTTCTGAGGGCTCGATGTCGCCCTCGCTCGCTGCGGCGCGCGGCCGGCTGACCACCGTCAGGGCCGACCCAAACGCCGCGTATTGGTAGATGATCGCCGGTTGGCCGCCGATGACGTGGATGCGCGCTCCGATCAACTGCACGCCGGTGCCCTGGGCCAACGGCAGCGCCCCCACGTCGGCCGCCCGCGCTTGCAGGTAGCGCTGGATGCGCGCGGGCGATCCGGTCACTTCGGGCTGCAGGTTGGCCAGGTGCACCTGCACCAGTTGCCGCAGGGCGTGCGGGCTGCGCAGCGCACCAAAGGGATCCGCGGGCGCCGCGATCTGTCCGCGGTCGGGACCCAACGCTACGCGGGCCGTCACCGGCATGACCTGGGGGTTGGCTGCAGCCGCCGCTGCCGCAATCACCGGCACGCGCGCCGCGAGGCCCTGCCCAGCAGGCATCGCCTGAGGCACCAATTTGGGCACAGGGGCCACCGCCGATGGCACAGCGACGGCCACGGCGGTCCGCGGATCGACCTGCCGGCCCGGCGGTTCGCGCAGCGCCACAGGCCGCGCGGAGTTTGACGACGTGCGATCGCCAGGCACGCCGTACGTCACCGCCACCGCGATGGCGACCACGGCGACCGAGGCCACGCTGGCGCCGATCGCCCGGTTGCGCTGGCGCCGCTCCAGGCGGTCGAACTGCGCACACACCTTGCCTCGCAACGCAGCCGTGTGGGCGGCGCGCACAGCGCAGGGAGCCGGCCGCAGATGGCGGGCCACCACGTCGCGCAGCAGCGCCTCACGATCGACCGCCATCCGGCACGGCGCACAGCGCCGCAGGTGCTCCTCGAATTCGCCGCGTTCATGGCTTGCGAACTCGCCGTCGAGGTAGGTCTGGCTGAACTTGTTGACTTCCTGGCAGTTCATCTGCGGCCTTTCCTTGCCTACGACGCGGCCCGGCGCGCCCGCAGCCGGAACGCATCCATGTCGATGACGCCGGCCTCGTCCACCGGCGGCCGCTGCACGATGCCCTCGCGGATGGCGTGGTCCACCAACTGCTTCTGCATGGCCTTGCGGGCGCGGTACAACCGGCTCATCACCGTGCCCACCGGGCAATCGAGCACTTCGGCGATCTCCTTGTACGAGAATTCTTGCAAATCAGCGAGCAGCAGCACCGATCGGAATTCGGGCGGCAGGCTGTCGACCGCTTCCTGGACGTGGCGCGACACCACGCCATCGAGCAGTTGCAGGTCGATCGGCCGGTAGATGCCCGTCTGCTGTGACGCCTCGGCGGCCTGCATCTGCAGGTCGGGCGTGGCGTCGATGTCCACCGGGTTGTGGCGGCGCCGGGTGCGGCGCAAGTTGAAGTAGGTGTTGGTCAGGATTCGGAACAGCCAAGCGCGGCAGTTGGTGCCCTGCTCATACGACGCCCAGTTCTGGAGGGCCTTGATGTAGGTCTCCTGGACCAGGTCGTCGGCGTCCGCAGCGTCGCGGCACAGGTGCAGGGCGTAGGTGTGCAGTGCCTCCAGGTGAGGCATCGCCTCTTGCTCGAAGGCGCTGCGTTGCCGGCGCAACGGACTGAAAAGGTGGATCATGTCGTCGATTCCGTGGGGCCGCCTCGCCCAACTGGGTTGCGGCCGGGGTGCACAATGCGTTTGGTCGCCGCGCTATTCCCGTCGGCCGTCCCGCACAGTAGCAGCCGCCGCGCGCCGGGCAAGGCCGACCCTGATCGCGCCACATTGTGGCGACGGAGCGAAGGCCTGTGCCCGCCGGCCCTGCCACGGCCGGACCCCAAAACGCTTGCAGCCGGAAAACTGCTGGCCTCTCCCCTGTAAGCGCAACTTCCAGACCAGGACCCCAGCAACGGGACGCGATTTTTGCGCTGCTGGCCCTTGACGCGGCCGGGCGTCGGCGTATCCTTGCGCTCCGCCAGCGGTGGATGTAGCTCAGCTGGTAGAGCGCGGGATTGTGGTTCCCGATGTCGAGGGTTCGAACCCCTTCATCCACCCCGCCCCGGTTCCATCCGCCGGTCGCCCCAACCCGAAGCGTGCGCCGTTTCGGCTTTCCCACATACCGTTCGACCCTTGGACGCCGCACGCTGGTCGCGATCTTGCGCGCACCGGTGCGCTGCCGCCCGAACAGGGCCAACGCCCGATTCGCGACGCGCCTGTGCCCGAATCGTGCTGCGGGCGCCCGAATCGTGCCGTGCAAGCGCCAAAACGGTGCCACCGCCCCGACCGCGCGACCCGTCCTGGTTCGAGCGACCGGACCCAGGGCGCCCGTAGCTCAGCTGGATAGAGCATCGGACTTCGAATCCGCAGGTCGCAGGTTCGAATCCTGCCGGGCGCGCGACATGGCCACGGGTCGACGACAATTGCAAACGCCCCTTTAGCTCAGCTGGTAGAGCAGCGGACTCTTAATCCGTAGGTCGAGTGTTCGAGCCACTCAGGGGGCACCACGGCGCCGGCGCGCGCGATTCGGGTCCGAGGGTTCCGGTCGCCGACGTCGGCGCAGGCGTTTTTGGGCCGCCGTCGCGCCGGCTGCCGCGACACGCTCGCCCTACCGACTGCGAGAGTGGCGAAACTGGTAGACGCACCAGATTTAGGTTCTGGCGCCGTTCGGCATGGGGGTTCGAGTCCCCCCTCTCGCACCCACGGCCGGCCGCTCGTGGTCTCCTGCGCCGCCCCTTTTGCCGAGGATCTTGTGCACATCGAACACGAACTGCTGAGCCCGACGCGCTGTCGCGTACACCTGACGATTCCTGCTGAGGCAGTGGACGCCGCCTTTCGAACCGCCCTTGCGCAGATCACCCAAAGGGCCCAAATCAAGGGGTTCCGGCCCGGCAAGGCCCCGCCGGCGGTGATCGAGCGGTTGTTTTCCTCGGACCTGCGTTCGCGTGTCCTCGACCAGTTGCTCCGCACGCACGTGCCGCAAGCGGTGGCCCAGGTCGACGTGCGCAAGGTCACCGCGCCCGAGGTGGACCGGCTGAGCGAGTTGCAAAAAGGCGAACCGCTACAGGTCTGGGTGCTGTTCGAGGTCCAGCCCAAGCTCGCGCTGAGCGGCTATCGCGGCGCGCCGCTGTCGTCGGTCGTGGTCGTTGCCGACCAAGCCGACGTCGAGGCAGAGTTGGAGCGGATGCGGCAGGAGCGCGCCGAACTGGCCCCGGTCGACAGCTCCGTGCAGGACGGCGACACCACCGAACTGACCTACACGGTGACCGACACCGCGACAGGCGACGCGATCGAGGCCCAACAGAACCTGCAAACGACCTATGAACTCCGCCGGTTGAGCGCGACCGTGTACAGCGCGTTCGCTGGCGCCAAGGCCGGCGACACGGTGGACCTGACGCTGCCCGCCGAGGGCGGGACAGACGCCACAGTGCGCGTGCAAGGCACGTTGGTCTCGGTCAGCCGGCCGGCCATCCCGGCCGTGGACGACGAACTGGCGGTGGACCTCGGGTTTGCCGACCTGGCGGCGGCGCGGGCCCACATCGCCGAGCGGCTCGCGTCGCGCGCCCAGGCGCTGACGGCGGAAACGCGCGAGAGGATTGCGATCGACCATATGCTCGCGACCAACGAGGTGCCCGTGCCGTCGACGTTGGTCGCCCGCGAAGTCGAGGACCAGATCCGGAACTTGCGGCAACAGTTCGCCCAGTTGGGCGGCGCCATGGACGGCTTTTTCGACAACTACCGCGCCATCCTCGCCGCCGAGACGCGCAAAAGTCTGGCGCGGTCGCTGGCGCTGCACCACATCGTCGAGGTCGAGGCCGTGGCGGCCGATGCGCAAGCCGTGCAGGCGTCGATCGAGGCGCGCATCGCCCGCAGTCCCAAACTGGCCCGCGAGATCCGCCGAGCGACCGCCACGCCGCAAGGGCTGAAGGAGGCCGAGTTCGTTGCGCGGATGGATGCGGCCCGGGCCTTGCTGGTCGAGGTTGCGCAATGGTCGGTCAGCGAGACCTTGTCGTTGGCCGGCTTTGAGGCCTGGAACGCGCGCCGCGAGGCCAGCGACCGGGCGTCGGGCGACGCTGAGCCGGCCGATGGCGAGGCGGCCGACCGCGACCAGGCCCACCCACCCGCGGCAATCGCGGTCTGACGCGCGTGTTGCGCCTACCAGGAGGATGGATGGACGGGGACCGTTCTGTCAGTCGCGTGTCGGTGGAGGCTGCGGTCTATTCGCCGCTGCCGAGCATCTACGTCACCGAGCAGACGCCGCGCGGCGAGCGCAACGCCGAGATCTGGGGCCGGTTGCTCATGGACCGCATCGTGTTCCTGGGCACCGGGATCAACGACGCCATTGCCAACCTGATCATCGCCCAACTGCTGTTCTTGGAGAGCGAGGATCCCACAAAGGAAATCTCGCTCTACATCAACAGCCCCGGCGGCTACGTGGGGGCTGGCTTGGCCATCTACGACACCATGCAATACGTGCAGTGCCCGATTGCCACCATCTGCATCGGCCAGGCGGCGTCGATGGCGGCGGTGTTGCTCGCGGCGGGCACCAAAGGCCGCCGGGTGATCCTGCCCCATGGCAAGGTGATGTTGCACCAACCGCTCGGCGGATTCACCGGTCAGGCCACCGACATCGACATCGCGGCGCGCGAGATGCTCGCTACCAAGAAGATGATCAACGAAATCGTGGCGCGCCACACCGGCCAATCGGTCGATCGCGTCCAGAACGATACCGATCGCGATTTCCACCTGACCGCCGACGCGGCCAAGGCCTATGGCGTCGTCGACCAGGTGCTGGCGCGCAAGGGCAAGGCCTAGTCCTGAACAAAGACCATTGGTTCCCCGGTATTGTGCGCGCAGCGCAGGTTGACGCGCGCCGGCCCCGTGGTGTAGCATCGGCCGTGCGGTGCAGCGATTGCGCCCCGCAGCCCGCCCGGACCCGCCGGGCCTGGAGATTCAGATGAGCGATCGGCGCCGCGAGTTGCAGAACCTCGCGTGTTCGTTCTGCGGCAAGTCGCAGCGCGAGGTCAAGAAGCTCATCGCGGGCCCGACGGTCTACATCTGCGACGAGTGCATCGGGCTGTGCAACGACATCATCGCCGAAGAGGTCGACAAGGACGACAAGGCCGGTTCGGGAAACTCGATTCCCAAGCCGCGCGATCTGCGGCGCATTCTCGACGACTACGTCATCGGCCAGGATCACGCCAAGAAGGTCCTTTCGGTGGCGGTGTACAACCACTACAAGCGGCTGGAGTACCGCGCCGGCAAGCACCACGATGTCGAGCTGCAAAAGTCGAACGTGCTGCTGCTCGGCCCCACCGGTTCGGGCAAGACGTTGCTGGCCCAGACCTTGGCCAAGATCCTGCGGGTGCCGTTCACCATCGTCGACGCCACGACGCTGACCGAGGCGGGCTACGTCGGCGAGGATGTCGAGAACATCATCGTGCGATTGCTTGAAGCCGCCGAACACGACATCGAGGCCGCCAGCCGCGGCATCGTCTACATCGACGAAATCGACAAGATCTCTCGCAAGGCCGAGAACATGTCGATCACCCGCGACGTATCGGGCGAGGGCGTGCAGCAGGCGCTGCTCAAGATCCTGGAAGGCACCATCGCCAACATCCCGCCCAAAGGCGGCCGCAAGCATCCCCAACAGGAGTTCATCGCCGTCGACACCACCAACATCCTGTTCATCTGCGGTGGCGCGTTCTCGGGGCTGGACAAGGTGGTCGAGCGCCGCGTCGGCCAGAAATCCATCGGGTTCGGCAAGGAGAAAGCCGACGCCAAGGTCGAGACCGGCAAGCTCCTGGAGCAAGTCCAGCCCGAGGATCTCATCAAGTTCGGCCTGATTCCCGAGTTCGTCGGCCGCCTGCCGGTGGTGGTGTCGCTGCACGAGCTGGACGAACGCGCGCTCATCAGCGTGCTGACCGAGCCCAAGAACGCGCTGGTTCGGCAGTTCCGCCGGATGTTCGAGATGGACGGGGTCGAACTCAAGTTCACCGACGCGGCGGTGGCGGCGGTGGCGCGGCGGGCCATCGACCGCAAGGTGGGCGCGCGCGGATTGCGCGCGATTCTCGAAGAGGCGCTGCTCGACGTGATGTACGACGTGCCGGGCGACGCGACCGTGCGCGAGGTGCTCATCGACGAGGACACCATCCTCAACGGCCGGAGGCCCTTGCTCGGGTTGATGGACAACGCGGCTTGATCGTCGCCGCGCCGCCGACAGCCTCCGGTCAGGGTTGACGCCGCCGGACACCCGGCCTTATCTGGCCCGGTCATCGCATTGCCGCTGGTCGGCGCAGCCGTGACGCCACAGGAGTGCCATGGCCCACGCGTTTGAATCTCCCACCGCCGTCCAGATACCCGTCTTGCCGCTGCGCGACGTGGTGGTGTTCCCGTACATGGTCGTGCCGCTTTTCGTTGGCCGCGACAAGTCGGTGGCGGCGCTCGAGGCCGCGTTCGCGCGACCGGACAATGACATCCTCATCGTCGCGCAACTGAACGCGCGCACCAACGACCCGGTGCAGGAGGATCTGTACGACGTGGCGTGTGTGGGCGCCGTCAAGAACATCATGCGCTTGCCCGACGGTACGGTGAAGGTGCTGGTCGAGGGCCGGCGCCGCGCCCGCATCGTGCGCTTTGTCGACGGCCTGCAATACCTCTGTGCAGACGTGGTGCCGTACGCCGCCGACGACCAGCCCGAACCGACCCCCGGCGAAGCAGAGCGGCTGCGCCAAGACGTGCGTGCGGCCTTCGAGGCCTACCTCAAGGTCAACCGGCGCATCCCGCCCGAAATCCTGATGTCGGTCACAGCCATCGACGACCCCAGTCAGCTGGCGGACACGATCGCCGCCCACGTCGGGCTCAAGCTCTCCGAGCGCCAGGAACTGCTGGCCTTGGCCGCGCCCTACGCCCGCCTGCAGCGTCTCGGCGAGCTGCTGGCCGCCGAATCCGAGCAACTGGCGGCGGAAACGCCGGGCGGCAAGAAATCGCAGCCCCAGCAAGGCAAGAGCCAGCCGGGGCACGGCGAGGGCGGCGAACAGTCCGACGAGTTCAAGCAGGAATTGGAGGAATTGGCCAAGCAGATCGCCGACAAGCCGCTGTCGGCCGAGGCCCGTGACAAGCTCGAGCGCGAACTCAAGAAACTCAAGATGATGAACCCGATGTCGGCCGAGGCCGGCGTCGTGCGCACCTACCTCGAATGGGTCCTCGCGCTGCCGTGGGCGACCCACAGCGACGACAAGCTCGACGTGGTCGCGGCGCGCGCAGTGCTGGACGAGGACCACTATGGCCTCGACAAGCCCAAGGAGCGCATCGTCGAGTACCTCGCCGTCCAGCAATTGCGCGGCGAGGTCGGCAAGGGGCCGGTGCTGTGCCTGGTCGGCCCGCCCGGCGTCGGCAAGACCAGCCTCGCCAAGAGCGTCGCCAAGGCGCTGGGGCGCAAGTTCGTGCGCATCTCGCTGGGTGGCGTGCGCGACGAGGCCGAGATTCGCGGCCATCGCCGCACCTACGTCGGCGCGCTGCCCGGCAAGATCATCGCGGCGCTCAAGCGGGCCGGCACCAGCAATCCGGTGCTGCTGCTCGACGAAATCGACAAGATGAGCATGGACTTTCGCGGCGATCCGGCGGCTGCGTTGCTTGAGGTGCTCGACCCGGAACAGCATCACGCCTTCGTCGACCACTACATCGACCTGGACTACGACCTGAGCAAGGTGCTCTTCATCACCACCGCCAACAACCTGCCCAACATCCCGTGGCCGTTGCAGGATCGCCTGGAGATCCTCGAACTCGGTGGCTACACGGAGTACGACAAGCTGCAGATCGCCCAGCACTACCTGGTGCCGCGCCAGTTGGAAGAGACGGGCCTCGCCAAGGTGGCCGACGTCACGTTGGCCACCGACGCCATCGAGACGCTGATCCGCTGCTACACCCGCGAAGCCGGCGTGCGCAGCCTCGAGCGCCAGATCGGCAGCGTGTGCCGCAAGCTCGGCACCCGTCACCTGACGACCGCGCTGACCGAGGGCGCCGACACGCCACGCAAGACCTACGCCGTCGACGGAGCCCTGGTCAAGGAGCTGCTCGGACCCGAGAAGTTCAAGCGCAACGACGCCGAGGAAAAGGACCGCGTGGGCGTGAGCAATGGCCTCGCCGTCACGGCCACCGGCGGCGACCTGCTGCTGGTCGAGGTCGCGCTGGTGCCGGGCAAGGGCAAGATGACGGTCACCGGCAAGCTCGGCGAGGTGATGAAGGAGTCGGTCGAAGCCGCGCTGACCTACGTGCGCTCGCGGGCGCACATGCTCGGCCTGAACAAGGAGTTCGCCAGCAAGATCGACCTGCACGTGCACTTTCCCGAGGGGGCCATCCCCAAGGACGGACCGTCGGCGGGCATCGCCATTGCGTCGGCCCTTTGCTCAGCGCTGACCCAGATCCCCGTGCGCCACGACGTCGCGATGACAGGAGAAATCACCCTGCGCGGCCGCGTGCTGCAGATCGGCGGCCTCAAGGAGAAGATGATCGCCGCCCACCGCGCCGGGATCCGCCGCATCGTGGTGCCGCGCGAAAACGAGCGGGACCTGCAAGAAATCCCCAAGCAGGTCACCGACGCCTTGGACATCGTGTTCGTCGACCACGCCGACCAGGTGCTGCAGAACGTATTGCGGTTGGACGACCCCAAGGCGTTCCTGGCCAACCCGACCGCCCTGTCGCGCGACGACCTGGGCATCCACGACCCCGTCGAGGGCGTGGTCACCCACTAGTGGCGAAACCCCAAATTCGCGTCGGGATACGGGCCGGAATGCCGCAACAAATCCTCGATCCGTTTCGGCTACTGGCTGCTTGCTTCGTGAAGGGGGCTCGCAGCCCCCTCGCGCGCCCATGCGCGCTCACCCCCGCGTCCGGCCGCAGCCGCGGCCGGAAGTACCTCAGCCCTGTTGCGCGCCGGGTTCTGGCGGCCTTGCTGTGGTGTGAACGGCCGTAGTCGACCTGTCAGGGCCTTCGCGTTCTGGGACCAAGCCTTCTTCGCTGAGGGCCAGGAAATGATTTACTCAATCATTTCTCGGGCCCGTTTGCTTGCTCCGTGGGTCGCCAGCTCGCGGACCAAAGGTCCGACTCGCGGCTCCGTCCTGATGTGAGAGTGATCGACTTATTAT
>Ga0194120_10004933_pt1 | contig 20041 bp, 13 predicted proteins | sample TA2MahCa65mmetaG_FD_148642 | JGI IMG/M metagenome (GOLD analysis project Ga0194120, IMG submission 148642) | Freshwater microbial communities from Lake Tanganyika, Tanzania - TA2015019 Mahale Deep Cast 65m | ecosystem: Environmental > Aquatic > Freshwater > Lake | place: Tanzania: Lake... | reverse complement strand
GCATCGGCGAGCACGCCAAAGACTTGGTCAAGCGATTCCGCACTTTCGCTGAACTCTTGGCGAAGGTTGGAACGCAGCTCGGTTCAGCGACGAACGCCTACAACAAGGCCGTTGGATCGTTCGAGTCGCGGCTGCTCCCTGGCACGAATCGCGTGGCCGAAATGACCGCCATGGAATCGGTCGAGGCCCCTGAGCAAGTCAGCGCATTGCCGCGGCAACTGGAGCTGCCGGAAGGACAGCCGGAGCATTGACCGGGTTCCCCTGCGCGGGATCACTGCGCGGGATCACTTGAGCGTCGTGGTCAGGACCTTGGCCGATGAATCTGCGTACTTGTCGGGGTCATCAGTTTCCAATGATGCCTTGAACGGGCGGAGGAGTTCCGAGAGTGCCGTGAGTTGTGCCTGCTGCGGGACCACCGCACCCTTCGCCGCGGCTTTGATCATGCGGATATTGCGATCGATCGACTCTGCGAGTTGGCGCATCTTGGTTTGCAACTCCCTCGAGATCTTCTTGGTGGTCTGGTCCTTGGTCATTTCGCCGGTCTTCCAGACTTCCTGGATTCCCTTGGACTTTTCGGTCCAGTTGCCCTTTTTTGCCGTGAAATAGTTGTTGAACTCCTCGATGGTCTTTTTCAATGCTGACAAATCCGTTTGAATATCAGCTAGTTTCTTTGCGGCAGCTGGCGGCAGCGCCGCAGCGGCTGGCGGAGGCGGCGTGGACTTGCTGACAGGTGGCACGGTCGGCGCACGGCCTGTTCCTGAGCTCCGCGTGGGCCCCTTCGGCGGAACCTTGGCCTGGCCTGCGGCAATCGCCGCCATCGCCGAGGCAACATCAGCTTGCGGTTGCCCGGCCCAGCCGATGAGTTGCAGCGCCGTACCGTCGAGCTTCATCGGCTTGCCCGTCTGGGCCAGGACGATGCTTCCGGCACCGCCCTGCTGCGCGGACTGTTGCGGCCCCTGCGTCGGCGAGTACGAGAGCATCGATGTGCCACCGAGCAGGCGTGCGGCAATCTCAGGATCACGACCGCCGACCTTCGTCAGTTGTGCCGCCAGCGCCTCGCGGCGCGATGGGCTGCCGCACCACGCATCGGTGCACCCTGTCAGCGATGCGTCGCCGACCGTGACCATGCCTTGGCATGCGGCGGCCACCACTGCGCTGCCGTCTTCGATGTCCGACTCCACGATCGCGATGACATCTCGTCCAGACGACTGGGCGTCCTGCACCGCGAAGATCGCAGCGTGTGCATCGGTCGCCGACAAGTTCTGCGCATCCAGCAAGAGAGCAATGTCTCCAGAACTCGCGGCCTGCCGGAGCGCCTCACCGCCGCTTGAGACGACTTCAGTGAGGAGGATGGGAGAGGATGGACCTTGACGGCCTGGCGACGCGGCAGCGATCGAACTCGCGGCCATCGACCAAGTCAACGCCAGAACGGTTGCAACGATTCGGACCCCGGTGGACATGATGGACCCTTCTGCGGCTCGCGAGCCGTGACGAGGCATTCGAGCAACGCAGGAATACTTTAGCAGTCGGTCGCCTCAGGTCCACCACGGCGTGGCGGGTTTCTCTTCGATGATCGCGTCGGTCAGGAAGTCGATCGCCTTCGTCAGGCCCTCTTCGATGCTCATCAGCGCGTCCTCGTGCTCGATCGAAAGGACATGGTCGTAGCCGTAGCGGCGCAGGGTGCTCACGAAGGGCTTCCAGAACTCGTGTCCGTGGCCGTAGCCGCAGGTGCGGAAGTTCCAGCTGCGCCGCGTCAGCGCCGTGTACGGCCGCGCATCGAGGTACCCATTGAGCGGACCCTCGTGACGATCGAGCTCGGTGTCCTTCGCATGACAGTAGAAGAGCAATCCGCGCTCGCCAAGTTCGCGCGCTGCCAGAATCGGATCGATGCCCTGCCAGAAGAAGTGGCTCGGGTCTAGGTTCGCACCAAGCACTGGCTTGCCCTTGAGTCCGCTGGCCTTCGTCGCGCGCTCGCTCAAGCGAATGAGCGTGTCCGTGTTGTACGCACAGAAGCCAGGGTGCGCCTCCCACGCCGTCTTCACGCCATGCTTGGCGCAGAGCTTCGCCTGCTTCGCCCAGTACGGCACGAGCACTTCGTCCCACTGGTACGCAAGAATCCCCGAGAAGTCATTGGGCCACGGGCAGGTAATCCAGTTGGGTGTGGCATCCTTGCGCGACCCGCCGGGGCAACCACTGAAGGTGATCACGATGTCCGTCCCAAGGATGCGGGCAAGCTTGACCGCCGTCTCGTACTCGTCGTGATGCGCTTTGGCGACCTTTCGATCGGGGTGCACGGGATTGCCATGCACGGCAAGGCCGCTGAGTTCCAGATGATGATCGCGCAGGAGCCCCTTGATGCGGTCCTGCTCCTTGGCACTCGCGAGCACCTTGCGCGGGTCGAAGAACGGCCGCCCCGGATACGCGCCCACGGGCAACTCGATCGCATCGAGCCCCATGTCGGCGCAGTCGCGCACGGCGTCCTCCAAGGTGCGTCCCGTGAACACCGCTGCCATCACGCCGAGTTTCATCGAGGCCTCCTCAGGTTGAGCCCGAACGATAGTGGTTCGGAAGCCCTTTCGTCCCGGTTGCGCCGGGCCGCGGCTTCACGGACAATCGGGCAATGCCCTGCCCACGCACCCCCACGGTCGCGGCGCTCGCCGCGACGATGGCCCTGCTTGCCATCACTTGCGCGCCGTGCCATGGGCAAGGGTCGACCGCGGGCCGATCGACCGATCAGACTGCACCCGCACCGACACCTCCACCATCCACGCCGAGCACGCCGGGCGCACCCGCCGCCGATGTGCCGCCCCCGCCAACGATCGAGCAGCACGAACCAACGATCGAGCAGCCGCCCGAGGGCGCCATTCGCCGCGTGCATGTCGTCGAGAGCCGCTCGCGCGAGTTCGGCGGCTGGGTCATCGCTGACGACGACACCACCTTCACGATGCAGCGCGGTTCGACCGTCGTCACCTTCGAGCACGGACGCGTGCTGAATGTGATCGAGCTCGTCGATGTCCCTGCAAGCGGCGCGACGGGGCTCATCACGATGCGCGACGGCACCAGCGTGCGCGCGCACATCCTCGACGATGGCTTCGATGCGGTCGTGTATTCGATCGCCGGGATTCGGACCGTCGTGCCACGCGACCGTGCGTGGCAAGTCACGCTCGATATCGGCTTCGACGAGCGCTACCGCAAGCTCAAGGCCGCGTTGCGGGACGACGATGTGGATGGACGCCTGGCCATGTGCCGATGGCTCTTCGAGCAACGCGCGTACGACGAAGCGCTCGCCGAAACGCGCGCGCTCATCGCCACGCGACCGATCGACGAAGCGAAGCGGCTGCTGGCCGCGATCGAGGCGCAGGTCGCTGTCTTCCGCAGTTCGCCGAGCAACCACAGCGCGTCATCCAGCGGCAGTGCAACGCCATCACCTCGCGCGCCCTCGTCGGCGCTCCCCGACCGACTCCTCACGCCGTCGGAGATCAACCTGATCCGCGTCTACGAAATCGATTTCAATCGCCCCCCGAAGGTCACGGTCTCGGCCGACACGATCAAGGAACTCATCGCCTCGCACGCCTCGAGCGATCTGATTCCCGAGTCCGAAGCTGGCCGAACTCGACTCTTCACGCAGGATTCCATCGAGCTGGTCAAGCTCATGTTCGACCTGCGCGCTCGCGATCTCTACGACCGGATCCAGGTCGACACCGAACCCCACGCGCTGAACATGTTCCGCACGAAGGTCCACAACGCGTGGCTTCTGGGAAACTGCGCAACGAGCCGTTGCCACGGCGGTCTCGATGCGGGCGAGTTCTTCCTGCATGCGCGCAACGGCAACAGTGACGCGGTGCGCTACACGAACTTGCTCATCCTGCTCGAGTCGAGCTTCGACGGTCGACCGATGGTCGACTTCGATCAGCCTCACGACTCGCTGCTCGTGCAGCACGCGCTGCCGCGATCCAGCGCGCGCTTTCCCCACCCCGATGTGCCGGGCTGGAAGCCGGTCTTCGACCGATCCAACGAACGCCTGATGGCCGATTGCGAACGATGGATCGCCACGATGCATCGTCCCCGTCCGCAGTACCCTGTCGACTTCGATCCACCATCCCTGGGCTCGCCCGACGCCGGCGACCTGAAGGATGTCCCCGAGTCCCGCTGACCCCGCCTTCTCCACGGCACCCACCATGAACCGCACCATCGCCGCCTGCTGCCTCGTCACCCTGCTCGCCGCTTGCACCGATCCGCAAGCCCGCAATCCCGAGGACGCCACCAACGCGATCCGCTCATGGGGCCAGAAGCTTGCCGCAGCGAACGGCGCTGAGACGCTCGATGAACGCATCGAGCAGTGCCGCACGGCCGCTCAGCGTCTGGCGTCGATTCCCGGAGCGAGCAGTGAGCAGCAGAATGCCGCCGCCCTCGTCGCCGCTCGCGGCTACCTGCAGGCTGCGACCTTCGGCATGCAGAAGATCGACGAGATGATGGCGCAGGACCGCGCCGCCCGCGCGCTGATTGCTGGACTGCTGCCCGACATGGTCGTTGCTGGCGCCGCGCTGGAAGCGATCGGCGCGACGGATCTTGGACCCATCGCAGCCGAGCTCGAACGGCTCGCCACGACCTTCGAAGCCGGTGGCGTGCTCGAGGGCATCGATGCCGTCGCGCTCGCGGAAAAAGCTGATGAACTCAAGACTGCGGCGGCCACGCTCCAGGCCACCTCCGAGACGCAACTGGCCGAAGCCCGCGAACGCTTGCAGGCATCGCGCACCGAGTCGCCCATGAACCGCGTGATCGCGAACGACGAAGCCTTGGGCGTGACGCTGCTCGCCCGCGAGGCCGCCCGCGATGGCATGGTCGCCGATGTGACCTACGAAGCACTGGCTGCCACCGCCATGGAACTCGCCGCCATGGCGGATGCCGACGACAACCTAGGGGCCGCACTCGAACGCGCCGCGGCGTCGGTCGCTGTTGAAGCGAAGCGTCTGCAGGATGTTGCCCAAGCGAACGCCGAGGCGCTCGAGGTGATGTCCGCGCAAGTGGCCGAGGCGGTCAAGGGCATCGAGGATCGACAGGGCGATGCGCTCAAGCAAGCCGTCGATGCCGTGACGCAAGATCTGGATCAGGCCGCGACCAATGCCGGGCGCGCCGCCATGATGCAGGGCGCAAGCGCGCAGAGCGGCCGCAACGAGCAGCTCACGATCGCCCTGCTGCAGGCGCGTCTGGCCGACCTTCGCGCCAGTGCTGCGCTGGCCGATGCTGCGATCGCCGACATGGCAGGCAAGGCAGGCGATGTTGCGGACGAGATTGAGTTCCAAGGGATCGACCCAAGCGAGCTCGTGAGCGCCGCGGTGACCTCGTACAAGAGCGCCAAGGAATCGATCGACGGCAGCAGTGCAACGGAAGAGTCGAAGACCGCGATGAAGGCGCAACTCGACACCGCGATCAAGTCGCTCGAGAGCCCTGAAGACTTCGCTGCCGAAATGGCCGCGAAGAGCGGCATCAGCATCTCTTCCGAGGCGAGGAAGTCGGTCAAGCGTCCCGCCCGCGCGAGGCCAACCGTTCCTGCACCCGCGCCCCTGCCCGATCCAGTCGGTTTCGAGAGCGCCGAGGCGTTGCTGGAGACCATGAAGACCAGTTACGACTCCGTCGAAGACTTCGACCGCATTGCCAAGTGCATGTCGGGTCGCAACGACGCGTCGCGCCGCGACGGACAAGTGCTTGGAACGCTGAGTTCTGCGATGGCGCCGATCGTCGTGGCCATGAAGGCCTCGTTCGGACCCGAAGCGCTCGCCGCACTCGGTGAGTCGACCGCCGGCGCCGCCGATGCGGGCAATGCCTCGCTGACCGATGTGACCGACACCGAAGCCACGCTCGTCACGGGTGCAACGAACATCACGCTCTTCAAGGACGGCGAAGCGTGGTTCATCGATGTCGCATCGCTGCCTCAAGAGGCGATGAGCAATCCCATGATGAAGCAACTCGGCGCGCAGATCGGCATGATCGCGGGACCGATGCGTGACGCTGCTGAAGCGGTCGCCGCCAAGATCACCGCCGGCGAGATCGCCGATCCCGGAGCTGCGATGCAGGCTTTCCAACAGGCCATGATGGGTGCGATGATGAAGGCCGCCAGCGGGGCCATGGGCGGCTTGGCAATGCCGCAGGACGACGGCGACGAGGCGACTGAAGGCGGCGACGCGACCCCTGAAGGCGGCGACGGCAACGCGATGCCCTGATCGACTGGATGCGCTGAGCCCGACGCTGCACGCAGCGTCAGGCGTTGAGTCCAGTGACCTGCCGCTGCGCCGCCGCACGCACGATGTCCGGTTGAGCAGGATCCGCCGCGAGTTCACGCAGTTTCTTCGCGAGCGCGCGTCGTCCGACTTCACTCCCTCGCCTCTCCCGGATCGCCGCGGCCGCCACATGCACCGCGTTGCGACGAGCCATGCCGAGCGAGACGCGCTTGAGCGTGCCCGCGAGGAACGCCTCGGTCCGATCCGCTTCCGTCCAACCGAGCACAGTCAGCAGATCATGGCTCGCGCCGCGCCCGTCGAAGTCAGGGTGGATCCCCGCCTCGCGGCTGCGCACGGTCGGAGCGTTGTGCGGACACACTTCCTGGCAGAGGTCGCAGCCGAAGAGCCAGTCGCCGACTGAGTCCGCGAGCCACGCGCTGCCGTCGCCACGCTCCTCGAGTGTGAAGGTGCTGATGCAACGCGATGCATCGACAGACCACGGCGTGATCGCCTGCGTCGGGCAGGCCTCGATGCAGGCCGTGCATGCACCGCAGGGATCGGCGCCCAGTCCAGCAGCGCTGCGCGTCGGCTCGAGTTCAAGCGTCGTCAGCAACTCGCCGAGCAGGATCCACGAGCCGAGCCCGGGGGCAATGCCCAGCGTGTGCTTCCCGATCCGCACGACACCTGCGCGCTCAGCATGCTCGCGTTCGAGCACGGGTTCCAGATCGCCGCATCGACGAAATCCTTGGCCTGGAAACGCTTCGTCGAGCGCCTTGTGCAACTTGAGCAAACGCTTCTTCATGCGCCGGTGGTAGTCGCGGCCACGGGCGTAGCGCGCCGTGCGACCACGCGGTGCCGCGCCGTCATCCACGCGATCGGGTCGACCATCGGCATAGCGATCGGCGACGACGATCACGCTTCGTGCGCCGGGCAGCATGGTGCACGGATCAAGCCGAGCCTCAAGCTGCTCGCGGAACCACTCCATCGGACCGTGACGCCCGGCAGCGACCCACTCGCGAATCACCTGTTCGCGCGACGATCGCTCGAGCCGCGCCACGCCGACGGCAGCGAAGCCAAGTTCGCGCGCCCGGGCCACGATCCACGATGTGAGCTCGGGGCCGCCGCTGGGAATCATGCGCGAAGCCCCAAGAGCGACGCCACGCGCCCTGGCGGAACATCAGGCACGACACCACCGCGCCCCGTGCACGCCGCAGCGGCGGTGTACCCCGAGCGAACGGCGCCTTCCATCGTGGCGGGCCAACCGGTTGCGATCCAGTCGCCGGCCAGAAACAGGTTTGGGACGCCACCGACCATCGGATCGGGAACGGCCTTCGGTCGCAGTCGATCAATGCCCGGCACGCAGCCGAAGGTTGCGCGCTTCTCCTTCACCGCACGCACGGCCACGGGATCGAGGCCACGCACCCGCGGCAACGCCCACGCCATGTCGGCGAGCACGCGACGGACGATCTCGTCCTCGTCGAGTGCCATCCAAGAGTCGGCGCCGCTGATCACGGCATGAATGTGTTCGCGGCCCTGCTCGCCGGACTTGCGGAAGAGCCACTGCGTCGCGCGGCCCGGCAGCACCAGGTGCGGCGTGTCCATGACCGGATGATCGAAGAAGAGATGCACGCCGAGAATCGGGCTGAACGGGATGGACTCCAGTTCCTTGAGCCGCGCATCGGCTCGACGCAGCGTGTCACTGCAGAGCTTCGCCAGTCGATCAGGGGGAACGCTCGAGATCACGGCAGCGCACTCGACCACGCCCTCATCGGTGGTCACGCCCGTGATGCGACGACCGTCGAAGTTCAACGCGATGGCGCTGGTCGACTCACGCAACTCGCCGCCGGCCTGCACGATCGCTTCGCGGGCTGGGTCATACAGGCGTGCGAGCGGAACGGTGCTGATCCCCATGCACGGACTCCACGCATCCTGCAGGAAGCCATCCTGGAAGACCTTCATCGCGTAGCTGGCATCGCACGATGCGCTCGGCACATTGCATGCGCTCACGACCACGGGCTCCCAGAAGCGCTCGATGGCGGCAGGCGTCTGGCGGGTCTGGCGCAAGTACGCGCCGAAGTCGCGACCCGACCACGACGCGCGGCCGTGACGACCGAGCCGGATCATTCGCCACATCGCGCGCGCGATCGCGACCTTGTCCTGCAGGTCTAACTGTCGCATGCGTAGGAACGAGCCCGTGAAGTGCAGCGGCGCTGGCCACCACGACGGCGTCAGGCGATCAGGATCCAAGGGCGGGTTCGCCCAGAAGGTCGTGTCATGCCACGCGACCAGTCCATCGACCCCCAACCGACCGTACAAATCGATCAGGTTCGTGCAGCAACCCATGAGCACATGCTGGCAGTTGTCCAGCACATGCCCCGTCCGCGCATCCTCAAAGCTCGTCGCACGACCGCCGAGCTTGCCGCGCGTCTCGATCACGATCGGACGATCACCGGCCTCAGCCACGCGAAGCGCCGCAGCGAGTCCCGCCAGGCCACCACCGATGATGGCGACCGAGCGGCTCATGGCACGAACGACGCTCCGTGCCAGCCCAATCGCGCGCGAAGCGCGACCAGCAGCTTTGCAGGCGCCGGCAAGGCAACACGCACTTCGACGACCGAATGCGGACGATCGCGGATCCGCCGCGCGATGCCACCATAGATCGCAGTCATGGCCCAGAGCGTCGGCCTGCATGCCCCATCGATCATGCCATCAAGCGGCGCGCTCGAGCGGTAGTGCGCCACACATCGCTCGACCTGCGACCGCATGAACGACTCGCACCGCGGCGCATCGGTCCAGGCCAGCAAGCGTGGCAGATCGAGCCCCGCGCGGGAGAGTTCATCCACCGGCAGGTAGCAGCGACCCATGCCGTGGTCTTCTCGGAGATCACGAAGGATATTGGTGAGTTGGAACGCGATTCCACGATCCGTGGACAGTCGCATCGCCTCTGGATCGCTCGCGCCGAAGATGCGCGTGCAGGTCCGCCCCACCGTCCCCGCGACGAGGTCACAGAAGTGCCGGACCTCGGCCCACTCGCGACACGGTCGATGATCCGCATCGAGCAACTGGCCGTCGAGCATGCCGTCAAAGTCAGCGAGCTCAAGGGCGTGATCCCTGATCGAACGGACCAAGGCAGGCCACATCGGATCGCGGTCTGGCAGATCGCCCGCGAACGCACGGACGGTCTTCGCGCGGAAGGCAGCGACTTGTTCGATGCGATCGGCGCCTCCGTCATCCACCAGATCGTCGGCCTTGCGCATCCAGGCATAGACCGCATACAGCGCCGATCGACGGGGTTCAGGTGCAAGCCTGAGTCCGTAGTAGAAGTTGCGAGCCTCGCGTCGGACGATGCTGGCGCAGTGAGCTGCACTCATCAGCAGGGCCGGCTCGCTCCAGGACTTGACCACGCTCACCGCGCGTTCCTCCGCGCTCGGATCACGGCCTGCAGCACAATCCACGCCTTCTCCGCTCCCCACAGGCGCGGACGATCAAGGCAGGTCTCGAAATTCCACGCCTCGATCCGCGCGAGCGTGCGACGACCGCCCTCGGCGAAGAGCCAGAGCAGCGCTCGATGCTGCGGCGCCACAGCCTGCTCGAGCGCCCCAATGGAGTCAAACATCGGCGCCGTGCGCGCCACGCACTCGCCAAGGCACTCCCGCCACTGGGACAGGAACTCACGATCGGGCGCGTGTCCGACCTCGATCGTCGAGCGGAACCGCTCCTCCAGTTGCTCGCCCCGAAACAACTCCGCAGGAAGGTAGATCCGGTTGCGCTCGACCAGATCGCGTCGTGCATCCTGCCAGTGGTTGGTCAACTGCAGCGCGGTGCAGATCGCATCGCTGGCGGCGAGCGCGGCCGGGTCGTGTTCGTCGAGCACGCCCAAGACGAGCCGACCCACCGGATCCGCGCTCTCGCGGCAATACGACAACAGATCGTCCCAGCGCTCGTAGCGATGCTGCACCTGATCGCGCAGGAACGCACGCAGCAGTGCATCGAACGGTTCGCACGCCAAGCCGTGCCGCTTGACGACTGGTTGCAGGGCCACAAAGATTGGATGCACCGCATCACCAGCGAAGGCGCGATGCAGCGACTCGCGCCACCAAGAGAGCCATGCGGTCGCCGTCGCGCAATCGCCTACCTCATCGCCAAGATCATCGCTGATGCGACAGAACGCATAGATCGCCTGGAAGGCAACACGCGCCGTCGTCGGCACGAGACCGCTCATCACACTGAAGTTCTCAGCAGCGCCGCCGGCCACTCGTGCGCACCACGCCTGTGCATGCTCGATGCTGCACGGCGCGCTGGATCCCGGCCCCCAACGATCAAGGCCGGCCCGGACAGCGAGCGTCCGCGGCAGGTCCGGCATCGCCGTGGCTCGGGCCGTCGAGGCGTGTCCGGTGCGGTCGTCCATGGGATCCCGCACGATACTGCCCCACGCCGGAGCAGGGCTATCATCTCCGGGCTCATGAAGTTGATCCTCGCCAATCCCCGTGGCTTCTGTGCAGGTGTGTACATGGCCATCGATGTCGTCGATCAACTGCTCGACATCTGCCCGGGCGAACCGATCTTCGTCTACCACGAGATCGTGCACAACACGCATGTGGTCGGCCGCTTCCGCGACCGTGGCGTGCAGTTCGTCGAATCGATCGACGAGGTGCCCGAAGGTTCCACCGTGGTCTTCAGCGCGCACGGCGTGAGCCCCGCCGTCCGGAAGCAAGCTCGCGATCGACGGCTCACTGCCATCGATGCGACCTGCCCGCTGGTGACCAAAGTGCACGCCGAGGCGATTCGCTACTCGCGCAAGGGATTCCAGATCCTGCTCGTCGGGCATCGCAACCATCAGGAAGTCGTGGGAACGCGTGGCGAGGCGCCCGACGCGATCCAGGTGGTCGAGAGCCCCGCCGACATCCCAAGCCTGCGGATCGACGATCCCGAGAAGCTCATCTTCCTGACCCAAACCACGCTCTCGACCGACGATGCTGGAGTGATCATCCGTGCCCTCAAGGCAGCGTTCCCGTCGATCAAGGAACCCCCCGCGAGCGACATCTGCTACGCGACGACCAACCGCCAAGAGGCCGTGCGTGCGCTCGGTCCCAAGTCGGATCTCGTCATCGTCGTCGGCAGCCGGAACAGTTCCAATTCGGTTCGGTTGACCGAGATCTCCGAGAATGTCGGCTCGCGGGCGATCCTCGTCGACGATGCCAGCGAGATGCAGGATGCTTGGCTCGACGGCGTGGAGACCGTCCTGCTCACCGCCGGTGCCAGCGCACCCGATGACCTGATCCGTGGCGTGATCGAGTGGATCGCCGCGCGTCACGAGCTCACCGTCGAACAGCACGATGTCCGCCACGAGGATGTTGAGTTCGGACTGCCGGGCACGCTCAAGGAGATCATGCGCCAACGCGGGATCGATCCCACGGGCCGACGCGTGGTGCGCGAAGACTGCGGCGTCCGCAACGCCAGTTGGTTCAGTGGCCAAGCGATTCCCTTCACGACCGTCGACCTGACCATCGGTGCCAGCAGTGGCCGCTGAGCGACCGCACCTCTTCGATCTGGACCCTGCTGCGGTGCAGGCATGGTGTTCGGAGCGCAGTCTGCCCAAGTTTGCAGCGTCACAGATCCTCGACTGGGTCTATGCGAAAGGCGTCGGCGACTCCGCGGCCATGTCCAACCTCTCGAAGGCCGCTCGCGCTGCGCTCTCCGAGGGCATGACCTTCGTCCGAGGCCGACCGTTGCGTCATCAACTCGCCACCGATGGAACCCAGAAGATCCTCATGGGCTGGCCGGACGAGGGCGAAGTGCTCCCCATGGCGGAGCCGTCGCGCCAGACCGAGTGCGTGATGATCCCGACCGACGACCGGCGGACCGCGTGCATCAGTTCGCAAGTCGGCTGCCCCGTCGGCTGCCGCTTCTGCGCCAGCGGCATCGGCGGGCTCGATGGCAACCTCACGGCCGGGCAGATCGTCGAACAAGTCTGGCACCTGTCGCGCCTTGAAGGAGTGGGCCGCATCAGCAACATCGTCTTCATGGGGATGGGCGAGCCGCTGGCGAACTACAACGCGGTCACGGCGGCGATCCGCACGCTGCATGCACCCTGGGGCTTCGGAATCAGCGCGCGACGAATCACGGTGAGCACCGTCGGCCTGCCCGCAGCGATCCGCAAGTTCTGCTCGTTTGAATTGCCGGTCACCCTTGCACTCAGCCTGCACGCCCCCTTCGACGACCTTCGCCGCGAGATCATCCCGTGGGCGGAGTACAGCACGATCGCCGAACTGCTTGAAGCCTGCCAGGAGTGGTTCGATCGCACCGGGCGCGAGATCACGCTCGAGTACATCCTGCTCGGTCGGGTCAACGACCGGGCCGAGCACGCCCACGAGTTGGCGCGATTGGCCCGCACGCTGCGCGCCAATGTCAATCTCATTCGCTACAACGAAGTGCAGGGCATGCCGTACGAGCGTCCTTCCTCCGACGATGTGCTCGCTTTCCAGGAGATCCTGCGCTCCAAGGGCGTGAATGTGCACATCCGCGCCAGCCGCGGACGAGACATCGCTGCTGCGTGCGGGCAACTGCGCCACGAGAGCCTTCGCCGCGATCAGTCAGCCGCGTAATCGACCGCACCATCGGCCGCACCAACGGCCGCACCAACGGCCGCACCAACGACCCACGACGACGCTTCGACCCTCACTCGTCGCGGGGGGCAAGCGATCCGGGGCGCAGAGCATCGATGTCGCCAGCACTCATCGCGCGGATTGATCCATCGAGCGCCTTGGCATGGAGTTCGCGCGCCGACTGCAGCCACTGGTCATAGGTCGACTCGCTCGCTGCAGCGTCTGCGACGAATCGGTAACCCGCCTCGCGGGCGTCCTGTCCCAAACGACCGCGCCACGCGAGCGGGACGAACGGCATGATGAGTTCGACCACGCGTGCGGGCCAATCGCTTCCCTTGACCTCGGCCTTCCAACGCCGCCCGGGGACCGCCACATCCACGCGGTAGAGATAGCGCCGCGACACATGATCACCGCGGCTGCGGACCTCCCCAAGCCAATTGCGAACGCGGCGCCGGTGCTCGTCGCCGACGGTCATGACGCAGAGATACGGAAAGTCCCGGATCAGACTCAGTTCAGCGATCGGAAGAACGCACGCTGCTGTCAGCGGCATGCCCTCGATCCCCCGCTCGCGCTGGGCCAGCGCGACGATCGCCTCGCCATAGCGCTCGGCGTATCCACCGCCCCCCCAGATCACGCATCGACGGAAAGCCAGAACGAAGTCATGGAGCGGCTGCCCGCCATCGATGTTCCCCAACGGTTGCAGGACATCGAAGAAGGGTCGCAGCAGCGATGCCGCGCGCCGCGATGTGCGCCGTGAGCGCGGATTGGCGTAGACCCGCGCCTCGAACTCCATGCGCCGCATCATGTCCTGCGCGCGTTCGCGATCGTTGGCACTCACACGCTGTTCGGCTTGCTCGCTTGCGACCAACCGACCAAAGCGCAAGGCTTCAAGGCTGCGCGCGTAGCCACGCTGCTCCATGCGTCGCGCAGCGGCTTCAAGTGCCTCAACCGTCACCGGAACGAGTCCGAGTTGGAACGATGCCCCGAGCATGGCCACATCGAGCACACGATCGTTCAGGAAGGCATGCCGGATCCGACGGCCCATGTCGAGTGCAAGATCCGCTGGCTCACCCAACGCCTGTTCGATGGAGGGTTCGAGCGCGGCGGCAGCCGACTCGAACGGTTCGCGCAACTGGTCCGGGAAGGCACCCGTGTTGACGCACGCGCGTGTGCGTCCCGCCGCTCCGATGCGTAGGTACGGATCGGGCCCGAGCGCGCGGAGCGCTTCCACCGGATCCATACCGATGAGCACATCACCTTCGCCGAATGGGATCCGCGCCGGCATGGGTAGGTCGTCGCTGCTGACCGCACGCGTGTAAAGCACTTGCGCCCACGAGCGCCGGCCGGGTCCGATGGGCGTGGCGTGATGGACAGCCTCGACGCGGTAGCCCATGGATCGCCCTGCTTCACAGAGCATTTGCACAGCAACACCTGGCGGATCTCCTCGCCAACCAGCTAGGTGGGCACGCCAAGCTCCCTGCGCAGCGTGCCTGGGCGTCGGCACGGGCAAACTCGCCGCCCGCCGCGCCGTCTCAGCCAGCGCCGCGGGACGCTCACGCTCCAGTTCAACCTGCTCGAGCAACGGTTCGACCCGCAAGCGCCAGCCGTGCCCGGGTTCGGGTGTCACACGCACGATCTCAGCGGTCGCGCGCAGAGGATCCGCGCCACGCTCTAGCCCTTGATCGATCAGCGTCGCCAGCGGCGGATCGCGAAGGTCGCAGGCCGCGCTCACTGGCCAGATGAATCGTTGCATCGGCAGGTATCCCAGCCGATCGACCTCGATCAAATCGCGTTCGAGCACATTAATGTCGCGCCGTGCCGGTGGCCCGTCGCGCGCGATGACGATGGTCACGCCGCCCTCGTCTGCGGCCTCGACGATCGACCTGATCACCGCATCACGGTCGTTCACATCAACGCGAACCGTCCGGGGAAGGCTCCGTGCATCGCCGGGCGTACACGCTTCGGCAAGACGCGCGACATCTGGTTCCTCATCGGCGGCGAGGTCGCACACGACGAACACCCTCGACCCCGTGCGCACGGCATGGCGCACGGCGGCGCTGCCCTCGATCGACCAGCGACGACGGTCCCACACTTCGATGACGGTCGACCCCGCGCGAGCTGGTTCGGGACCGCCGGCGAGCACGGCATGGCGCGGCGTCTCGCCTTGGTCAGGTGAGCGTGCGGCAAGTGCCTCGATCGCATCAAGTGCCGCTTCCGTGGCGGCCGATCGCGCACTGGCAAGCCCAAGGTGCTCATCGCGTGGCGGCACCACGACGCCATCCAGGTCGACATCCCGGGCCAGCAACGCCTGAGGATCCTTGCTCGGTCGAAGTCCATCGAGCAGATGGATCATCTTGCGCACGAGCGTGGAACTGCGCGTGCCTTCATTGGGTTCAAGCCTGACGCGCGGGTGACCCTCCAGCGGCGGAAGTTCGGTCCACCACACTTGCGCTGCGTGGCCGTGCGCACGACGGAGCCGCTGCGCCAAACCGACCACGCGTGGCGCTGTGCTGCCAGGCCGCGGCTCGACCACGATGGCGTGATCGCAGCGCTCCAGGAACCGCTCCAGCGCGCTCTCGTCGATCGGCGAACTGGCACCGAGCCGGAAGACCGGCACGCGACCGGTGAAACCAGTGGCGTCGAGCATGTGCAGCGTCGCAGGAACGCACGGCCCGATGGCGATGATGCCGTAGCGCTCCCGTTCCCCAGGACTGGGCATGAACCATGCGTGGTTGAACTCGTCGCGCCGAAGGTCGCGCAAGGGGTCGCCGCGATCCACCACCAACGCATCGGGCTCAACGGCATCGAGCATCGTGACCACACGATTGGGCCGCATCGCGAGCGTGGCCCACGACCGCAGCATGGTGTTGTGCACCACGATGCCCACCGGAAGTCCCGCGGCGCTCGACATGCGCAGTGCCAGACCAACGCTGCGCCGCAGGCTTTCCAAGTCCCACGGCTCGAGCGTCGGCATGCGCAGGCGCCAGCAGATGCGCCGCGGGCAGGTGGACGGAGAGAGGTGCGGATTGTCTTCAAGCACCAACGCCACGGGCCCGCCGCACGCGCGCGCCAAGCGTTCGAGCGCACCCATCCCGCGATCGACCTGGTCGTTGGGCAACAGAGCGATCGCCCCACGCCCCGCAGCGGATTCGATCGCGGCCAAGCTGATGCTCCGCACGGCATCGACCGCCGCTTCGAGCCGAAGGCCGTTGCGCTCGAGCGCAGCGTGCGTGGCAGGATCGGTCGTCATGCGGAACATCGGCTCGAACGGTGGCCGTCGAGGACCGAAGACCGCCACCGCTGGCACGGGCGATTCGAGCGCACCCTTCAGCAGCGCCTCGGGTGCCGAGAGCAACGCATCCCCATCGGTGCGCGCCAAGGGCGGTGTCCACGCATCACGGGGGTCGTGCTCGCGGCCGATCACGGTTGGATCCTATCGATGCCCGAGCACGAGTTCGACGGCCTCGGCGAAACCATCACGATCATGATGCCCGACCCGAATGTCCGCGACAGCATGCGCGTGTTCATGCGCGTTCTCCATCGCGATGCCGAGATTCGCCGCACGAAGCATGCCAAGGTCGTTCAAACCATCGCCGACGGCAGCGACCTGATCCGTGGCGAGCCCGCGCAGACCGCAGACATGCTCGATCATGGTCCATTTGTCAACGCCCGCCGCGAAGATCTCGAGCACATGCGTCTGCGTGCCGATCGACATGTCCTGCGTCACGGCACCCCAGTGCTGCATGGTGACCGCATCCCGCACCTGGTCCCGCAAGCGATCGACCAACACCGGAAGGTCGCGTGCGCTCGCGACCGTGCCAGTGCGCAGCACAGCGTGAGCGTGCGTCGTGGGCCGCCAATGGGTCGGACACGCGATGCGCTCGACCGCCACTGGGAACTCCTTGAACCACCAATCGCTCACCGGATGCAGCTCGTGACTTCCGACGAGCAGGTAGTCATGGCCGGCACGGGATGCATCCCGAAAGACATGCGCCACATGGCCGTGCTCGCTGATGATGCGTGCGCAGTCGTGGGCTGCCTGCGGGCACATGTCAAAGGTGTGCTCCACGCCACCATCGGTCGCTCGGTGCAGGCTCGCACCGCCGACCGCGATGCACAGTCCATCGATCCCCGCCTCCTCCACCACCGCGCGAGCCTCCATCCAGCTTCGACCGGTCGCGACAACGATTTCCAGCCCAGCATCGCGGGCCTTGCGGATGGCCAACTGATTCCCTTCACTCACCCTTCCGCGCCGGTCCAGGAGCGTGCCGTCGAGGTCCGTGACGAGGAGTCGGTAACGCATGATGCGGGGCCCGTTTGGGCGCGGTCGATGCTACACTTCCCGCCCTCATGGCAGACCAAAAACGACCCGCTGGGGATGTCTCCGACCGCAAGCGACTTGCGCAGATGCAGCAGACTGATCTGGCCGAAGGTCGCCTGAACGAGGACTTCGTTCTCTGGCTCAAGACCAGCGGACCCAACTGGCTGCTCGGCGTGCTGGTCGTGCTCTGCGCGTTCATGGGTTGGAACTGGTGGACGCAGAAGAAGGCCAACGCCGTCGCGCTCGCGTGGGAAGAGCTCGCCGGCGCGAGCATCCCGCCCGCGATGGTCGAGATCGCCAGCCGCAACGAAGGCGAGCCCGGCGTTCGGATGATGGCGCTCCTCACGGCCGCCGACACATACATGGGCTGCATTCAGTCCGGTGTGCGCTGGGACCGCAAGCCCGAGGACCCCGACAAAGCCGTCACGCCCGAGCTCCGCACCGAGTATCTGGGCAAGGCCGATGAGCTCTACGCGCAGGTGATCTCCTCAGCGACCACCTCGACAACGAACTTGGTCTTCGCGATCCCCGCCGCGTTCGGTCGCGCTACCGTTGCCGAGAGCGAAGGCAAGTTCGCGCTGGCCAAGGAGCATTACGAGCAGGCCGCCGCACTGGCCAAGGATGCGTACCCGCAGCTCGCGGCTCAGGCGAAGTCGCGCATCGAATCGCTCGCCTCTCTCGAGACTCCGGTCTTCATTCCTGAACCGCCTGCGCCACCAGCCGCGCCCGCCCCGGCCGTCGATGTGCCCGCCACAGCCCCGGCACTCGATGTGCCTGCGACGGCCCCCGTCGCCCCCGCTGCTCCGGCGAGCGACGCCCCTGCAACCGCTCCGGCAGCGCCCGCTGCTCCAGCACCTGCGCCTGCCCCGGCCGCGACGCCCTGAACGCGCTCGCGCATCGGCGCGCCGCCGCAACGCACGCCATGTCCAGTCCATCCAGCCCACCCGATGACGACTCGATTGTGTCGGGTCCTGGCGGAGCTGTGCAACTCATCGCACCCGGCGGTCAGGTCGATCGTGAGGCGCTCTTCGCGCTCTACGAATCCAGCGGAGAATTCGACGACGACCATCCCGTCAGCGTGACCTTCGAACTCACGCGTGATCTCGAGAAACGGCTCGATCGCTACCTCGTCGACCGCGTGCCGTTCCTGTCGCGCACGCAACTGCAGCGACTGATCGACGAAGAGGCCGTCACGGTCAACGGCCGCATTCCGAAGGCCAGCACCAAACTTCGCAAGGGAGACCGCGTGGTGGCCACGCTCCCGCCGCCCCCGTCGAGCGAGATCCCACCCGAGAACATTCCGGTCGAGGTGCTCTACGAAGATGCGGAACTCATCGTCGTGAACAAGCAACCCGGGCTGATCGTGCATCCCGCGCGCAGCCACAAGACGGGCACGCTCATCAACGCCCTCGCGTGGCACTTTCGCCACCGCTCTGGCGGACAGCTCTCGAGCGTCGGCAAGGACATCGCGCGACCGGGCGTCGTGCACCGGCTCGACAAGCTCACGAGCGGCGTGATGGTCGTGGCCAAGAGCGACACGGCCCACTGGCGATTGGCCAAGCAGTTTGAGCATCGTCAGACGGGCAAGCGATACCTCGCGCTCGTGCACGGTCGCATGGAACCCGAAGCTGATCTGATCGATCTGCCCTTGGGCAAGCATCCGACCATCAAGGAGAAGTACGCCGTCCGTCACGACGAAACCGGCAAGCCATCTCGCACGGTCTACCGCGTGATCGAGGAGTACCAGGGCGCATCGCTCGTTGAGCTCGAGCTGCTCACCGGCCGCACGCATCAGATCCGCGTGCATCTTTCACACATCGGCTACCCGATCGTGGGCGATGACCTGTACGGCGGCAAGCACTCGAGCGAGGCCGACTTTGGCGGAACGGGGACCGAGCCGTTCCTCTGTCGTCAGGCCCTGCACGCGACGATGCTCGCGTTCCGACATCCGATCTCCAACGAGCCAATGCAGTTCATCGCGCCGCTCGCGCCTGACCTTCACCGCGCCGTCCGACTCCTTCGTGCGCACCGCTTTGTGCGCGCGCTCTCCGCACCCGGCACGATCGTCCCCCGTCCCGCAGAGTGACCTTACGCCCGCGCGCGCGCGGCTTCGGCCATGCGCCAGACCGAAAGCATGACTTCGCGCACGCCCTCGCCGGTCGCGCCGCTCATCATGGTCGGCTTCACACCGCGGCTTGCGAACCGCTCGAGCACATCGGCCAAGAGTTCGGCGCGGTCTTCAGCCGGCAACAGATCAATCTTGTTCAGCACGACCATCTCAGGCTTGCGCGCGAGTTCATCGCTGAACTCCGCGAGCTCCCTACGGATCGTGCGGTAGGACTCGACCGGATCGCTGCCGTCGACGGGCAGCGCATCGACCACATGCAGAATGCATCGCGTGCGCTCGACATGCCGCAGAAAGTCGTGGCCCAAACCGGCGCCCTCGGCAGCACCTTCAATCAGACCCGGCAGGTCAGCAAGGACGAGCCGACGCTCATCACCAAGGTCCAGGATCCCAAGCTGCGGACCAAGCGTGGTGAACGGATAGTCGGCCACCTTCGGATTCGCGCGCGTGCTCGCCTTGAGCAGCGTGCTCTTGCCCGCATTGGGCAGGCCGACGAATCCAACATCCGCGATCAGCTTGAGCTCGACATCAAAGGTCTTCTCGACCGACGGTTCGCCGAGCGTTCGTTCAAGCGGCGTCTGATGGACGGCGCTCTTGAAGTGATCGTTGCCGAGTCCGCCGCGACCGCCGGCTGCGATGACCACCCGCTGCCCGGGTTCAAGGATGTCCGCGACGATGTCGCCTGACTCAGGGTCGATCACCTGCGCACCGAGCGGCAGTCGGATCTCGATGTCGGCGCCATCGCAGCCGTGGCACTTCTTCTTCTGGCCGT
>Ga0194120_10004932_pt1 | contig 20042 bp, 17 predicted proteins | sample TA2MahCa65mmetaG_FD_148642 | JGI IMG/M metagenome (GOLD analysis project Ga0194120, IMG submission 148642) | Freshwater microbial communities from Lake Tanganyika, Tanzania - TA2015019 Mahale Deep Cast 65m | ecosystem: Environmental > Aquatic > Freshwater > Lake | place: Tanzania: Lake... | reverse complement strand
GTGGGCTGTGGCCCCCTCCCTTCTCAGCTCAGGTCGATCGGGCCCACACTCCCCGAACCGCGGAAAAAGGGGGAACCGGCAAACCCGCACCACTACCCGATCGGTAAAAATAATTGTCGTTGATGGGAAAAAATAATTGACGCCGGACAGCTTTGCCGACCCCAAGGCTCCGGGCGATTCCTGCATGGCCCATCCCCTCCCGGCGCAACCGCAGAATGACGGCCTCTCGCACCTCACCCAGGCGTGGCCCCTTGGGGCCGCGCTTCTGGAGCACCACGCCTGACACGCCGCCTCGCACGTAGCGAAGGTGAACGCGATGGACGGTCCGGATCGGGCGTCCCAGCGCTCTCGAGAGTTCGCCAGGCTTCGCGAAGCCATTCTCCAGCGCCTGCGCGATGAAAAGGTCTTCCGCCTCACGGTCGCCGGGGGCCATGCGCAGGACCGGGACACCTGCGTACATCACAACCCGGGACTCGGCTCCCCCTACGATCTGGCATCTATCGTTGACCAGAATGGTCCCGGCGGACGAACGAAAGCCTGGAAACGGCAGCGTCTCGGAATCGGCGGGCATGCACCAGTATGGCATGCTCACGCCCACCCGTCAAGCAAAATCGGCCATTAATTACGGACCGATCCCCGCGACGTAATCGGTCTCAAGCACGCTCCGGGCCTTACGCAGATCATCCTATGTCAGGAGGTCTGGACTCAGGAGGAGAAGTCGCAATCCCCTTCGGCGGGGAGCGGCAGCCGCGGCCAGGAACTACCTGAAGACGCTGTACGCGTCGTCGCAATCCCCTTCGGCGGGGAGCGGCACCCGCGGCTTCTCGCTCCCGCTGGTGGTGCCCATCCAGACGAAGTCGCAATCCCCTTCGGCGGGGAGCGGCACCCGCGGCGATGACGTTCGGGCCCTACAAGGTCCAGACGGAGAGGTCGCAATCCCCTTCGGCGGGGAGCGGCACCCGCGGCCGACCGACCACAACGTGCTTCAGGCGCTGCTCGGTGTCGCAATCCCCTTCGGCGGGGAGCGGCACCCGCGGCTGCCACCATGTGTGATGCGCATGGCGCGAGGGTTTTATACCCCCGTTCCCACGCACCCCATGGGGGGATCTGCCTCAAAATTGTAAAGCTGAGTTTACAATTGCCAGGATCGTCTGTTTTCAAGATTCTACAGCTCCACGCACCCCTTTACAAACGAAATAGAGACGGACATGTCATGGAACCGCCCTGAACGCACCCGCCACCTCACGCAGGGGCAAAACCGTGGAACCATGCACATTATACGCCTGTTTGGCCGCGATGAGAAGACTTTCATCCGGGGTTCAAGCCCAGGTTAAATCCGCGCGTCTTGGCAACATGACACCGATTTGGTTCGCTTCCCGCTGGCCCGCCGGCCTGTGGCGGCGGCTCTCCCGGGTGCCGGCTGCGCCTGATCCGTCGAATTGCAGGAACCCGCCGATACTGCACGGCCGGCAAATCCTCCGGTCGCCCGCGGCGAAACTTGATACCCTGTTCTGCAAGGGGATCGCAGCCCATGCGACACCTCCGCCGTACGCAAAACCCAAGTAGGGGCCGCAACCACGAACATGCCGACAACTCTCATTCCGACCGCTGCACAGTGGACGCAGGCGCTGTCAGGTCTCCGGTTCGCGCGCCTGGTCGTGCGCCTGCGCGCCGTGGACGCCGGGCACCTGCGAGAGTTTCCGGGAAGCTTCCTCTACGGCATGCTCAAGTCGACGACCTACCTCGCCTCGTGCGGTCCCGGCTTCGACACCTGCGACGGGTGCCTGCTCCAGACCGTTTGCCCGTACCCCGATCTCTGGGGGGCCAATACCGCCGGCGCGAGCACCGAGGACCAGGCCCGGCCGCTGGTTCTCTCGCTTCCAACAGACCCGGGGCGGTTCGCGACGGGCGACCGCATGGAGTTCGGGATCACCGTCTTCGGGACCGCCCTGCAGCGGGTCCCCTACCTTGTTGCCGGCGCCGCCTTCATGGCCGGCGAAGGGCTTGGCCGGGACAGGGTGCGATTCGAGACTGAAAGCGTGAACGTGCTCGACGCGCAGGGAGCATCCAGCCTCCTGTGGTCAGCCGACGAGCCCGGCTGCCTCGCGCGGGAAGTCCCCGCGCAGCGCCTCGCGGAGTTACCGCTCGATTCCGGCGGCGCAGATGTCACGATCCGGATTCCGGACGGCGCGATCCTCCGAGATCGGGGGGTGCTCGTCGGCGACGCGCCAGCTCCGAAGCTTCTCGCCAGGTACATCCGGGACCGGTACAACCGGCTGGTCCAGCATTTCGGCGGCGAGGCGATCGGGCCCGACTTCGACGTCTTCGCCGCCGCGGATGGTGTCGAGATCATCCGCTCGGCGACCGAGGCGGTCACGCACGTGAGGTGGTCCGCGAAACAGGAGCGGGTCATCAAGATTCACGCGATCAGGGGAACCGTGACATACGGCGGTGCCGGCCTGGCCGACCTGCTGCCGCTGCTTCGCATGGGCGAAATTGTCCACGTAGGCAAGTACGCGACGCTTGGGCTCGGCCGCTACCTGATCCAGTGACGCAGCCCTGTCCTCCGCCTCGCCCACCTGGCCGAGGCGTGCCGCTGCCCGTCAAGAACGGTGTGGAATACCTTCGGAAACATGCCGCCGCCCCTGGCCGGATGGTTCCCCGTTTCAGGAATATCCTCCCTTACAGCCCCGTTCTTCGATTGAAAGAAGAGGCCTGGAGGTGTCGCGATGAACTTCAACCTCAATGAGTGGTGGGAGCAGGCCGAACCGCTGGAGCGTGGCCTGGTCGTCGGCGCGGGCATCGCCCTGGCAGGAGTCCTTGTCGGCGCCACGGTCGCGACCGGGGGAGCGGCCGGTCCGGCGATCGCCGAGGGCAGCGCCGCCCTCCTCGCGGCCGCCAAGGTCCTCACTTGACCTTTTCCGGCACCGACGCGCCCGGGACAGCAATGAGCGGAAGTTGGGGGCGCATCCTGATCATCGGCGACGTCCATGGCTGTCTCGACGAACTGGAGTCGTTGATCGCCCTCCTGCTCCCCCGATCAGGCGATCGGCTCTACTTCCTGGGAGATCTGGTCGATCGCGGGCCGTATTCGGTAGCCGTGGTTCGCCGCGTCAGGGACCTTCTGGCGGCATTCCCGGGAAGCATCGCCATCGCAGGCAACCATGAAGAGAAGGCGCTGCGGCACAGGGACAAGGGGCGGCCGCCGCCTGACTGGGCCGGAGCCATGGCGGACGGGGACTGGGAGTTTCTGGAAGGCCTGCCCCTCATGGCAGCCTTGCCCGAGATCGGCGCCGTGCTGGTCCACGGGGGGTTCTACCCGAAGTTCTTCGAGCGCCATGGCCAAGTCGGCCAGGTGCCGGCAGGCTGGCGGACTGCACGCGACAAGCAAGCGGACCGAATGCGCAGGTTCCTGCGAGTGCGTCACGTGTCGCCCGAAGGCGAGATGGTGGCGCTCGGCGAGGAGTCGGCGGTGACGAGACACTGGTCCCAGGTCTATGACGGGTGCGAAGGATTCGCGTTCTTCGGTCACGACCCGCAACTGGCTCCGCCGCAGCCGCTAAGGGGCCCCTTCGCCCTCGGCCTGGATACTGGCTGCTGTTTCGGGGGGCGCCTGTCGGCCGCCATCGTGCCGCCCGGCGGCAATCCAGCCGAGGCCGAGATCGTCAGCGTGCCCGGCCGGCGATACGCCGAGCCCCGGCTGGCGCGAGTCGAGGGATGAGGCCAGGCGAAGCAACCGACCTGTCACGGAGACGGCGCGGCTCTAGAGGTTGGCCTTTTCCCTGGCCGGCTTTCGGACCGGGCGCCGGAGCGCCAGCGCGCTGCGGGCGCCTGGCGTGCTCGGTTCGACCGGCGCGGACGGCGCTGTCGGGCCGGCATCGAACATCGCCTTCAGCCGTCCGGCCGCTCCCTTGGCCAGCACATAGACTCCGGGGCTCCGCTTCTCGATGTATCCCTCTGCGACCAGGCGGCGCATGGTGCCCGACATGTTGGATCTGTAACTCGGCCTGTAGAAGCCCGTCACCTTGGTCATCAGGTTGTGCAGGTCGGCCCGCGACAAGGGCTGCTGGCCGTCCTTGACCGCGAGTCTGGCTAGCGCGGCGAGCGTGAGTGAGAACTGCCCGGTTTTCGCCACCCTTGCCATCATCGCCGCGACGTCTTCGGCCGCCGCGGCCTTTCGCGCCTCGTCGGCACTCCGTCGCTTCGTTGTCGGCGGGCTGGGCTTGGCCGCTTTGCGGGATCCGGGTCGGGGCCGGACTTCAGCCCCGGGGGACGGCACCAGGTCGGCGGCGCCCGTGGCGCGCCCCAGCGAGACGTGGAGGCCAATCGCGGCCTCGATTACCCGGGAGACCTCCGCCCGGACGAACTGCTCGGTCCCAGCGACCGTGACCTCGACCTCCCCGATTCGGATCCGCGCCTCTGATCTTACATCGCCTTCCACGCTCAACTCCTGTCTGGCAATCAACTACTATCCTAAACCCAATTCCTTCCGTGAGGTCGCGCAGCGAGCGTCGAGTCCTGGGCGAGCGGCACCACGGTCGGCGATCGGCTCTCTGCGAACGGTTTAACATTGGATCGCCTGCCCTGACGGCCTTGCCGCCCTGGTTTCTCCGGGATTCGTAATCCCCTTCGGGTAGCGATCGCCGCGGCGGCGAAGCGTGGTACGTCAAGGGTCGGCTCCACCGTACATCGCAATCCCCTTTGGGCGGGGCACGCCGCGGAGGCTGCCTGGTTCCGGGACCAGCCTGAGTGAGGGCCTTGTTCCCCTGCAAACGCCCAACCCATGTGGGGGGATGGGTGCGACTCTCACGCACCCCGTGAGAAGCGAGAGCCGTGTACGTTTCATGAAAAGCGCGTCGGCTCGGTCTCGCCACGCTCGGCCTCATTGCGCTCCCAGGCGACCTCCACCGGCGCTTCCTCGTCCCCACCGTGGGCGAAGTCCAGCTCGGAGAAATCGGCCGGCCGCCTTGCCGATGCGGAAGGCGGGCGCGTGACCTTCAAGCCCCCGGCCGAGGTTCGCCGACGGCTGCTGGGTACCTGGGTGCTCTTCGCGGTCGGAGGCGTCCAATCGGCGCCATTTAGGTAAGCACTTTCATGGCGTTCTCTGGAGCGAGGCTTAGTTGCCCTCTCGGGGCTGGCAGCTACTCGAGAACGGCATCCAGGTCGAACTCCGCTCTGGCGGCCTCCAGTCCAGCGTTGTCCACTTTCTCGAACGTCTGATAGCGGCGCTCAAATGACCTGGCGCCTTTCGGACGCAGGCACGGAGGCCTGCGCCACCGATGCAACGGGTGGGGCCGGCCTCCGTGCCGGCCGCGATGCCGGAGCGAAGTCATCAGAGCCGTGCTATGACGCACGAGAAGCTCGAACGGATAGGCGGCTTCCTCGTCCTCGAAGATGTACGAGGTGCAGGACGACCGGCGGCTGAGGCGGTTGTACCGCCCAAGGCGCTCGGCATACGCATCGGGCGCCGCAGGCAGCATTGGAAGGTCGAAGTGGATGACGGCATCCACGAAGGCCAGCGAAAGCCCCTCGGTGGCCTGGTCCAGTGCGACGAGGACCCCGGCGCTGTTCTCGAGGGTGGAGATGGTCTGCTGCCGCATCTCGGGGGAAAGGTCTTCACCAAGGGAAAGCGGAACATACCCTCGTGATTCGAGTCCCGTCGCCACGAAATCAAGCGTGGAGGGATGCCAGCAAAAAATCACGAGCCGCGACCGCGTCGCTTGCACGCCGTCCAGGATCTCGCAAATCCTTCGAATTCTCCCGTCATCGGAACCTTGGGGAAGGCGCTCCAACAGCCAGTCAACTGTCTCGGAGCCGCAACCTTCTGCGACCAACCTATTCAACTCGGTCTCAAGCGCCCATAAGCTGGACGATGCGGCGGCGCGAATCCGTAGTGCGGGCTCGGGATCCAGGCTTCGCGTGAATTCCAGAGTATCCGCCGCAACCTGCAGCTCCTCACGGGCTCTGCGATACGGCAGGACTTTTCTGGTCTCGTCGAAAGCCTGGAGATCCCTAACATACTCGGAAAAGTCCTTGGACCAATCGAACGTGCGCGTCACCGTCCACGGATGCAAGGTCGCGCCGTTGCCCGCGGAAAGGAGGACCGCCGGGGGGCTTATCCCGAGCAAGACCTGTTGCAGCACCTTAAACGTCTGCTCGGAGAGGGAGGAAGCTTCGTCAACCACGACAAGGTCCCAATGCCCGTTGAGCAGAAAAGGCGTCGCGAGTTCCCGACGCGCAAGACCCATTCCCAGAAGGTACACGCGCGCCGGGACCTGGCTGCCTCCAACCGCCCGGGCGAGCCTCGCATCGACCACTCTCGCCTGGCATCCGGCCATAGCCAGCCGAGTGAGCCATTTGGGAACGGCGGATTCCGCAACGATGACGAGGACGCGGGATCCGGCGCCCGCTGCCGCCACGCCCTTGACCGCAGCAACAATGGCCTGCGTTTTGCCGGAACCTACTGGCGCTACCAGCAGGTGCACAGCGCCGGGCTCCCGGCTCGCAAGGAAAGAATCGACGACCCGCTGCTGGAAGGGTAGGAGTCGTGGCGAGCCAACCGGAGAAACAGGTTTTTGATCTTCGTCGCGGGAATCTTCTCGGGGCATCAGGGCCGCGACCGCCTTCACTCGCCCGTACAACCATTTCCGGCAGTCGTCGAGATCGGCAACGACATCTCTCGCCCCGCCGATGCGGAAGTGGAAGACCTGATTACGCGCGTCCCTTGCGTCCTCGAGAGTCCTCACGGCGGCCTCTCGCGGCCTGCCGAACACTGCCTGGAGGTCCGGCCAGTTCCGACCGTCCCGCAAGAGAGCGATGTAGTTGTCGAACGTCATCTCATCGAGCCGTGTCGGGAGACGCCCGCCAGGCGAAGCCTGCGACACGGCATTGCGAACCCACCTGTCGAGCGCGGCTTCATCCTTCATAGCGGAAGCGATGAGCCAGCGCAGCGACCGCTCAATCTCCTCGATGATCGTGTAGGCCCTCGCGGTGTGGAGGAGGTATCGCAGGAGGTCAAACGGGGTCAGCAGCGCCACAAGGTCGTCAGGCCCGCTCACCACGATGACCTCATGGCCTTCCAGGGTCTTGACCAGGGTGGTAAAGACCTCCGCGTCATCGAGTCGCGCATACTGGGGCATCGTCTCGAGGAAGCTCTCGACCGGAGTGGAAAACGCGCGGTCGAGGGGATCCGAACCCTTCACCCTCATTCCCATCAGGCCCTTGATCAGGGAGCGATAAGAGAAGACTCCCACGACCGTTCTTCCGGCCACGACCGGCAACTGGGAGTAGCTATGCTCCTCCATCCTCGCGATGGCGTCCCTCACGGGCGTATCCACCGCAACCGAGAGGATCTCCTGGTCGTCTGGAATGAGCTTGTTGACGACGTGAAAGAGATCGAGTGCGGGCGAGGTTTTGTTCGAGTTGCTCACCTGACCTGTCCCGGACATGCCTGAAACCAGAGGATACGCGGAGACTCGCGAACTTGACAATGTGTCCTGAAACCCTGTCAGCTCCCAGAACTTGTCAGAAGGTGGCTGTCGGAAGCCCGCGTCTGGCCTGGCTTGCCGACCACTTGTGAAAAAAAGTCCTCAAATGCGGGAAGTCGATCTAGGGTCCTGCCATCAACGGAATATCTCGTCGCGGCTGTCGTTTATCCATCTGGCAACCGACGCTGCAATCGACCGGGGAGGGATGATGTCGCAAGTCCTGACACTGCCGCAGAAAAGGAAGCGCTCGGCTCGGGGCGGCGAGGAGCAGGTGGAGATCGTGGTCCACCTCGAGGTCGTCACGCCCATCCTGGGAGGCGCGACGGCGCCGCGCACGGTGGATGAGATCGACGTCATCCGCGTCCCGACCATCCGGGGTCACCTCCGGTTCTGGTGGCGGGCCATGGAGCGGCAGAAGCACGAGACCAGCGCCGACCTCTTCGCCGCCGAGTCGGCTCTCTGGGGGCGAGCGGCCGATCCCAAGGGCGGGCGCTCGGCGGTGGAGCTCACGGTCGCCGTGGAAGACAAGGGTGATATCGACGACGACGACATTCGCCTCTACCCCAAGGGCGGCCAGCCGGCGACGCAGGGGGCCTACGCGGTCTGGCCGGCTCGGGCCGAGACGAGGGAAAACAAGCCCACGGCGCCTCGGCGCGCTCCCGGCACGCGGTTCCGCCTCAAGGCGACCTGCCCGAAGGCGCATGCGTCGGAGGTCCGCGCCGCCATCGCCGCATGGATCCTTTTCGGCGGATACGGCGGCCGCACCCGTCGAGGGCTGGGGAGTCTGGCCGTAGACGTCGCCGCCGAGCGGGAGGCCTGGTTGCCCAAGGCGCTGACGCGCGCCGAATTCGAGCGGGTGTTCGGGCGGGACGTGCTGAAAGCCGACGCCGCCGCAGCCCCCGCCGACATTCCCGTTCTCTCGGGGGCGAGCCTCCATGGCGGTCTGCCCGTCGCCGATCCCGAGGCGGCGTGGACGACGGCGTTGGCCTGGCTGCGTGATTTCCGGCAGAAGGATGGCGCCGGCGACGGGTTTGCTCGCGAACCGGGTGCCGACAACCGGCGGCCGGGGCGTTCCAACTGGCCCGAGAGCGACAAGGTCAGACAGCTCGCCGGCTCCGGGCCCTGGGCCCATAAGCCGCGACACAACGCCACGCCCGTCTGGCCCCGGGCCGGCTTCGGCCTTCCCATCATCGGGCAGTTTCAGGGCAGGGATCGGACGGGCCAGCCCTACCGCGACAACGAGCCCCGGCCATTCACCCTCGTCTGGAAGAAGGGGAGCGCCGGCCACGACCGCCTGGCCAGTCCGCTCATCGTGAAGGCGATCCCCCTGGCCGACGGCCGGTTCGTGCCCGCGGCGCTCTGGCTGAATCGCGGCTATCCCGACGGCGGCAAGGTGGGCCTCCAGGAGGGCGCACCCATCTCGGGATCCGGGCCGGCGCTCAAGCGGGGGTCGGAAGCGGCCTTCGACGACCTGGTGGCCCCGGGGGACAAGCCGCTGTCGAAGTGGCTCGCCGCCGGCGCAGGCGCCCCGCAGGGCCAGCGGCTGCGAACGGCGTTCTGCGCCTGGCTGGCCGAGGTCAAGCAGGTCAAGGAGGTGCGCTGAAGATGAACGCTACGTACTTCCTCGTCACGCTCGGGCCGGTCCAGGAGTTCATCGCCCAGGCGAGGCGGACGCGGGACCTCTGGTTTGGCAGCCACCTGCTCGGGGAGCTTTCCCGGGCGGCGGCCCGGGCGGTGGCCGACGCCGGCGGAGAGCTGATCTTTCCCGCGCTCGAAAAGGGGCATCCCGAGCTGGAACCCGCCGACGGCCCGTTTCGGCCAGGCGGAGCCCCGGCACTGAGTATCGCCAACCGCATCGTCGCCGTTCTTCCCGACGGCTGCGACCCGTCCGCGCTGGCCAAGGAATGCCGGAAAGCCGTGACCAAGAGATTGGAGGACGTGGCCGCACGGGTCGAGAAGCGGTGCGCCGACCTGCTGGCGCCCGAGAGCGCCGAGATCTGGCGCGAGCAACTCGACACCCTCGTGGAATTCCTCGCGGCCTGGGCGCCGGTTGGCGACGCGCCAGACGGTTACCGCCAGGCGCGCGAGCATGTCGAGCGGCGCCTGGCGGGGCGAAAGGGCCTGCGCGATTTCGCCTCCTGGAGCCGGCAGGGCGCCGGCCGACTGAAGTCCAGCCTTGACGGGGGCCGGTCCACGGTCCTCGAGAAGCCCGACCAGCGCCCCGCCGAGCTGGTGAGGAGGTTCCGGATAAACGCCGGCGAGCAGCTCGATGCCATCGGCCTGCTCAAGCGCGCCGGCGGGGAGCCCGAGCACTTCGTCCCCCTGGCCAACGTCGCGCTCGGCCCGTGGATCTCGAAGGCGGCCGAGGCGGCACCGGCAGCCTTCCAGGCCGTGCGCACGGCTTGCGGGGGCGGAGTCTTCACGCAGATCGGCAGCGCCCTGGCGGCCGTCAAGGCCTTCCCGTTCGACGCCCAGGTGTTCCTGCCCGACCGCTGGAAGTCTCTGCTATCCGAAATCGGGCTGCCCCGCGAATGGGGAGAGACGCACGTCCAGCCCCTTTTAGCCATGATGAAGACCCCCTCGCCCTATCTCGCCTGCCTCGTCGCCGATGGCGACAAGATGGGAGCCGCGATCTCGGAGCTCTCCGATCCCGAGCGGCATCGGGACCTGTCCCGCCAGCTCGCCTTGTTCGCCACCAAGGCGCGGGAAATCGTGGCCGAGTGGGACGGCATCCTGGTGTATGCGGGGGGCGATGACGTGCTCGCCTTCTTGCCCCTGCATTCCGCGGCACCTTGCGCCGAGCGCCTGCACAAGGCCTTCGCCGAGATGATGGCTCCGCTCGGGCTCTCGAGGGCCCCCACGCTCTCGGTCGGACTCGGCATCGGCCACCTCCTCGTGCCGATGGGCGAACTCCTGGCCCTCGGCCGCCGGGCAGAACGCCTGGCCAAGGACTCCGGACGAAACCGCCTGGCGGTCGTGGCCGACAAGCGCTCTGGCGGCGAGGTGCAATGGAGCCGGGGCTGGCACGACGATCCTTCTGGCCTGCTCGCCGCGGCCAAGACGGCCCTTGCGGGCGATCTATCCCACAAGAAGGTCTACGAGATCGCGCGAGCGATCTCCCGCATGCCCGAACCTGCCGAACTCTCTTCCGGCAATGAAGCGAGCTGGTGCGACGTCCTGCTGGGCGAGACGCGGCGCATTCTCGCCCGCACCGAAGCCAGGGGCGTCCTGGAACCCGCGCAAGTCGGCCTCGACCTGTCCGGCGCAAGCTACAGCGAGTACCGGCAACGAATCGACGACTGGGTCAGCCTGATGATGATCGCCCGGTTGATCGCCCATGCGGAAGCCTCGGCCGAGCCGCGGGCCGGGTCAGAGAAGGAGCTTGTCGATGCCTAGCGCGACGCTGACCCTCGAGCCGAGAGACGGCTTTCACTTCAAGGACGGGCGCGGCTGGCATTCGGAGGTGGCCTCCCATGCCCGTGCGGTGGACTGGCCCTTTCCCCCGACGCTGCTGGGGGCCCTCCGCACTGCCTGGGGACGCGCCAACGAGGGCGAGCAGACCTTCACGCGCGACGATTGGCTGAGCAGGACCAAGCCCATATGCCTGGGCGCCAATCTGCCCTTGCGCCGTCGGATCGGGGAGGCGTGGCGGGCGGGGCATCGCATGTGGCCGCGGCCGGCCGACGCCTGGCGCCCGGAAGGGACGTCCGCCGCCACACGCCTCGAACCGAAGCCTGAAGACGTCGCGGGCCAATCGCTCTACTCGGCGGACGACAACCCCGCCGACCGCCTATGGTTCGCTTCTCCCGACAGCCAGGTCAAGGCTGCCGAGCTGCCGCTGTGGTGGACGGATGCTGAATGGTTGGCATGGCTGAGGGGCCAGGCGGTCGAGTGGCCGGATGAACGCGACCTGCTCTCGGAACTGCCCGCCAGGAGGCTCCCGCGGCGGGTGCAGGTGCATGTCGGCATCGATCCCGAGACCCTGACCGGCCGGGACGGCAGCCTCTTCTCGGCCGACGTCTGCGAGACGCTGCACAAGGCCCGCGGGGACGGGCGAATCGCCTGGTACGAGTGGGGAATCGCCCTGGAAGCCGACACGCCCGAGAGCGCCGCGCCCCTTGACGGGCTTCCTTTCACGCTGGGAGGAGATTCGCGCCTGGCGCGATGCCTGGAGGGCCCACAGGGCGTCTTCGCGCCCCCCGCCGACTTCGGGCCGGCGGCCGGCGGGCTCCGTCTGTTCGTGGTGACGCCTGTTTGGTTCGAGGGCGGCTGGCTGCCGGACGGTTTCGGTGCCGGCGGCGGCGGCGTTCTCGAAGGCACCCTGCCAGGCGTCGCGGGACGCATGATCCTGCGGGCGGCCCTGGTCAACCGGCCCCTCAATCTGTCGGGCTGGGACCTTGTCGCACGGGGGCCCAAGAACACGCGCCGGCTGGTTCCTCCCGGTGCGGTCTACTTCTTTCAGAAGGCCTCGGGCGAAGCATTTACGCCGCAGGAGCTTGCGGCCCTCTGGCTCGCGGGCTGGGGCCAGGACACGGGCAGCGGGCTCGGGAGAGTCGTCGCGGGACGCTGGGACCCGGGCGACTGAAGCGACAAAGGAAGGACGAGACGACCATGCAGACCCAACCATACTTGCTCCAGGCGCTCTCGCCGTTGCACGCCGGGACGGGCCAGGCGCTCGACATCATCGACCTGCCTATCGCCCGGATGCGGGCCACGGGAATTCCAATCGTCCCGGGCTCGTCCATCAAGGGCGTCCTGCGAGACGCCCGCCGAAGCGGCAACGGCGGCGCTCCCCCCAAGGATGCCCTGCTCGCGGTCTTCGGGCCCGAGCAAACCGATGACACCAGTGCGCATGCCGGCGCCCTGGTCGTCGGCGACGCCCACCTGCTGGCGTTGCCCGTGAGGAGCTTCCGGGGAACCGTGGCCTGGGTGACGTGCCCATTGCTCCTGGAACTGGCGCGCCGGGATCTGCGAGGCGTTGCGGGCTTGCCTGGCTCTTTCTCGCTTCCCTCGGGGAACTGCGCCCGCGTGGCCGAAGGCTCGCTCAACTTGCACACCGTCGGACAAGGCACAAAGGTGTACTTCGAGGATCTCGACCTGCCGGCCGGGGCGGACGCCGCCGCGACCGAATGGGCGCGATTCCTCGCGGGCCTCCTCTTCGCCGATGGCGGCGAGCGGCAGGTCTTCGAGAAGCGGTTTGCCGTGGTCGACGACGAGACGATGACCTTCCTCTGGGAGACCGCCACCCAGGTGGACACGCGGGTGAGGCTGGATCCGAAGACGCGCACGGTGGCCAAGGGGGCGCTCTGGACCGAGGAGAGCCTGCCTGCCGAGACGGTGCTGCTCGGGCTGATCGCGGCCGACCGGAGCCGGAAGCCGGGCCAGGAGGATCTCAAGCCGGCTGGTGTCCTCAAGGTCGCCTTGCCCGGCGAGGAGACCCTACAGTTTGGCGGCAAGGCGACGGTGGGTCGGGGGCGCTGCCGCATGGTGCCCATCTCGCTCAACTGAGGAGGTAAGGATGAATCGCGATCAGGAGCGGGCCCGCCACGCCTATCAGGCCGCGGCGCAGGCAAAGTCGGAGCTCAAGGACAAGTTCGAAGACTACAAAGGTGCCGTCAAGGACCTCGGCGCGGACATCTTGCGAAACGGCCTGGCGGCTGCCGTCTCCACGCTCGAGCGGGACAAGAGCCGCCAGGAAGTCCGCCTGGTGTTCCGCGATCTGGCCAGCGCCGGCATTCCGCACTTTGAGGAATGCACCGGCGAATCCCTCCCGAGCCGCATCCGGGAGCTGGAGACCGCCCACTACATGCTCGCGACCCGCGAGACCTTGAAGTTCGTTGTCTGGCTCAAGCGGGCCGTCGAGGCGAAGGGGGACCAGAAGTGAGGGCCGCCCTCCTGCAGCCGGCCAGGGAGCGCGTGGCGGACCACCCCGGGCTCGCCTACGATGTCTGGGCCCCGGCCGAGGCCGGGACCGGTAAGGTCCCCGACGGCCAGCGTCCTGACTGGCTGGGGCGGCTGATCCGCTCCGCCGGCCACCTGGGGACGGAGGAGTCCGGCTATCCGGCGTTCTTCCGGCGCTGGCGGCAAAGCTTCGGCGAAGCCGATGTCGTCATCGAGATCAAGGCCCGCTCGCGGCTGCTGCTCGGGCATGGCAATCCGGCGGCCACGGAGGTGGGCCTGACGCTGCACCACACCTGGGGGGTCCCGATCATCCCGGGTTCGGCCATCAAGGGGCTCCTCAACCACTACGTCGACGCTTCCTACGGCCCCTCTCATCCCGGCGCCGAGCCCGATCGCCAGCCGTTTGGCGGTGTCGTCTGGGACGAACAGAGCCGCCGCATCGTGGCAGGCCCGGGCGAGCAGCATCGAGCCCTGTTCGGTGGCCCGGCCTGGGACAAGGATCCTTTCGGGGCGGCCGGCGGCATTGTCTTTCACGACGCCCTCTGGGTTCCCGCGCCCGGCGGCTTCCTCGCTCCCGATGTCATCACGGTCCACCAGAAGGCGTACTACGACAAAATGGGGGCGGCCTGGCCCAACGACTACACCTCGCCAGTGCCGATAGGCTTCCTCACGGTGAAGCCGGGCCAGCGGTTCCTCCTCGCGATCTCGTCACGGGAGGGGGGCGCCAATCTGCTCGAGTTCGCAAAGACCGAGCTGCTTTGCGCACTCGACGAATGGGGGATCGGCGCCAAGACCAGCTCCGGCTACGGTCGCCTGGGCCGCGCCGACGCCCCGGCCGGCGGAGACGGCGGCGCCAGGGCCATCCAGGTCCAGCTCGATCCCGGCCGGGAGCTGCTGATCGCGGTCAACAGCCTGAATCCGTCAAACGCGGCAAGCGAGGTGCCCAAGATCCTTGACCGGGCCGGGGCGGCAAAGCGCGAGTGGGCCGAGAAAATCGTCGCCAAGCTCGGGCGCAAGTGGGTGGCCGAACGGCGTGAGCGCTTCGCCTGGGCGGGCGAGCTGATGGCCTTGCTACAGGCCGGCGAAAGGCAATGAATCCCGCTGCGAGGGAGGTTTCGCTGACCGGCGTTCGCACTCCGTTGCTTTGCGAACGCTTTGCCGGCTTGAGCGACGAGGCCTTCGAAGCGGCGCGCCAGGAGGCGATCGGGGCCCTGGGTCCCGAGCAGGTGAAGCCACGCAGAAGTCCATCCCAAGGGGACGTTGTCTATCAGGAACAGGTCTTCCCGTGCGAACTCGAGCGCGTGCGGCGCGCTGCGGCAAGTCGCCTGCAAACTGGTGACGATGCCGTCCTCGACCTACTCTTCGTCACGGTGGGCGCGCAGCCGGAGTCCCCCACGCTCGCGATCGTGGCGACCCCCGCCCGGTATGTGATCCTCCTGCACACGGACGAGGAGTGGGAGTCCGCGAACGACGTGGTCGGGGTCCTTGGCCTGAATGCGACCGAATCGAGGCTCCTGTCTCTCGGTGATGGCAAGAACCCGGTTCGCCTGTACGAGATCGTCTTCCGGGAGTGGAAGGAGCGCGGCCGTCCGGACCACGTGGGCGTCGACCTGACCGGCGGCCTCAAGACGATGAGCGCGGCCGCGGCGGTCGCCGCCTTCGCGCTTCCGCGCGCCCGGCTCTTCTACATCGACGCCCGCCAGCCCCGCATGATGGGCGGCCCCCGCTGGATCGACGAAGAGCGACTCGAGATGGAGAACCCCTTTCGGGTCTTCGGCGAGATAGACCGATCCGCCGCTCGCGAACTCTTGAGACACGGTCGCTACTCGGCCGCGGCCGCCGCGTACCATCGGATAGCCGCGCGCGTACGCGACAAGACCCCGGACCTGCTGCGGGCCAAGCTTGCCGAGGGCTTCGATGCGATCGAGCGGCTCGACTTCGCCACCGGTGCCGCGCTACTCGAAGCGCTGGATCGGGATCTCGCTGGCTTGAAGGCCACGCTGCCGGACGATTCCGTGATAGGGATGCGAAGCGCCATCGGCAAGAACGCTCGGGGTGCGCGGAGTCTCGCGCTAGCCGCCTCGCGCGTGCGGGCCCAGGAGAACCCCGACCCGGCCAAGGACCGGGATGTCCTGATCTCGGCCGAAGGCCTGGAGCTCGTCGCCATGGTGGTCGAGTCCGCAAGACGTCGCTTCGTGGACGGGTCTTACGATATCGCCGCCCTGCTCGCCTATCGCGCCATCGAGCTGATCGGACAGCGGCGCCTGGCCATGCTGGGCGAGACCGACCCGAGCGCGATGGATTGGCACGGCATCGCCGAGAAGGCTGGCATGGACCTGGCAGACCTCGTCGATCGCTACAACGCCAAGCTCAAGGATGCCAGATACAGGCTTCCCGCCAGCGCCGGCGACTTGCCCACGGAGATCGGGATGGCGGTCTGCTACACGCTTCTCGCCGTCGCCTTCCCGGCCGATTTGACCGAGGGAATGGATCTCAAGAAGCTGGTAGGCGTGGGCCAGGCGCGCAATCGCAGCCTCCTGGCCCATGGCATCCAGCTCCTGGGCCAGGAAGCCGCCAAGGGGATCCTGGACATGGCAGACAAGCTCCTGGCGCGGTTGCTGACGATGGAAGGTCTGGACGAGCCGAGCGCTCGGGCCCTGTTCGAACGCCACCGTCTTGCACTCGTCACCGACTGATAGCGGCGCTCAAATGACCTGGCGCCTATCGGACGCAGGCACGGAGGCCTGCGCCACCGATGCAACGGGTGGGGCCGGCCTCCGTGCCGGCCGCGATGCCGGAGCGAAGTCATCAGAGCCGCGCTATGAGGGCGCCGATAGGGGGCACCTTCTCAACCGTGCGGACGCGTCGATTCGACGAGGTCGGCCAGGTCCACCAACCGGACACCCTCGCGTCGCGCGCGATCCCGCAGCTCGCGAGTGAAACCGCCGCGGCTGAAGAGCACGTATCGCTCCTGCCGCCTTCCGGCGCGCCACGGGACCCGGGCGGCCTTGCGCTCGAGGCCCTCGAGGACAGCGATGCCCACTGGCTTGGCGCTCCACTTGGCCTCGCCCACGAGCATCGTACCGGCGTCTTCTGCCAGGGCCACGACGTCGATCTCAGCTTCCTTCGTCCACCAGCGACCCACTTGCTCGAAGTGCGGGCCTTCGAGCCAGCCCTTCCGCACGTACGCCCGGCACACGTCTTCGAAGGCTTGGGAGACGAAGAGGTCGAGGGCCGGCTTGATCTTGTGGTCCAGCACGTACTCCGGCCTGCGCTCCTCGAGGAAGCTCCGGTTGGGAAACACGAAACGAAACCAGAACCGGAAGAACGGCTCGTCGATAAGGTAGACTCCGCGCTTGCTCTTTTCCGCAGACCACTCGGTCACGGGCACTTCGCGCCTCACGATGCGCAAATCGGTCAAGACCGAGAGGTACTTGCCGACCAGGTTCTTGTCCAGCCCGGTCTCGTTGACGATCTCTCCTGGACGCGTCTTGCCAAGGGATATGGCCCGGAGGATGGCGAAGTAGTTGCGGGGCTCTCGCAACTCCTCGCGAAGGATGAACTCGGGTTCTCCATAGAGGTAGGCCTCGGGCTGCAGGACATTCTCCGCGATGTTGGCCCACAGACTTGCATGGGGATCGAAGCGGAGCCAGTACGCGGGCATGCCGCCCAAGATCGCATAGCGGCCCATGAGCTCCTCGGGAGGGCAGGCGCAGAACTCCCGTAGGTCCCAAAACGACAGCGACGTCACGAGAAGCTGGCCGGTACGACGCCCGAAGAGCGGCGATCGGTACCCCAGTACCTCCGTCTCCATCATCCCGATGCTCGAGCCCAGCAGGATGAGGAGGACTCCCGAACCCTGGAGGTACTCGTCCCAGCCCTTCTGGAAGATCGAGGGGATGGCGGCGTTGGTCTCGATGAGATAGGGGAACTCGTCGATGACCAGGACCACCCTGCCCTTGCCGGCAAGGTATCGAAAGGCGTCTGTCCAGGTTCCGAACCCACGAGTGCGCACGAACTCGTCCTCGAACAGCAGGCCCACCTGCTCCGACAGGGCCTGGAGCTGGGCGGACTCCGGCGCCTTGTCCGCCAGGAAATAGACGTGCGGCACGTCGGTTGTGAACTGCCTGACCAATGCCGTCTTTCCGACCCGACGCTTGCCGTAGACGACGACCAGCCCGCCACCACGCTCGCGCACTGAGCGCAGGAATGCCAGCTCGGCTTCTCGGTTGACGAAGGCCATCGAAGAAATCTTACCCTGAAATAAGTTACTTTGGAGTAATTACTAGCTTGCGCAGCAGGCTCCTGCCGGTCAAGCTCTCTCGCTGGACCGCGCGCCAGGGTCGGGCGCATCCTCTGGACGGCATGACCGGCCATATCACTTATCGCGGAAAGGACCTGTGCCGCAGGAGTCGCCGGGCCCCGGCTCATGGCACCCCGATGCATTGATCTCACCTCGGGCGGCCTGCTAGAGTCGATTCCGAGAGGAGGCGCCACGGCGATGTACGCACCGGCAAGTGCGAGGCGCTGGAAGGCGGATCCGCAGATCCTGGCCCGCCTTGCTTCCAGCGTCGAGCAGGCGGTCGGCGACCGGCCTGAGGTGCTCGCCGTCTACTTGTTTGGCTCCTATGCTATTGCGAGCGAAGTAGCGCCGCCGCCTGAGGCGGCGCCCGTATAACAATCCCGCGCCGCGGCGCCGATCCGCGGCGGCCGATTGTTGCGCATGCGCCACGGACAGAAAGGCCCCTCGTTGGCCATGGTGTTGTTGCGACACAATCCTAAACCAACCAGGGGCAATTCCAACTATAGTGCCGTTCCCGGGCGGGCTCAAGGCATTCCTTGAGAACCCGTCCGAGATCCTGCGTTGGCGACCCACCTTCTGTCCGAGGTGCGATCGACAGGGGCCGTGGCATTGTCATTGCTGGCGACGTCGGTGTACTTCGCTCGACGGGCGGCTGCTGTGGACTCAGGTTCCCCAGGTGCGCTGCCGAGCCTGCCGTGCGACGACCACCCTGCTACCAGACTCGATCTTGGCGTGCTTCCACTACAGCCTCGATACGGTCAGCGCCGGGGTGGAGGGTTACCTTGGGCCGGGTTTCACCGGCCTCGGTAGCGCGGAGCCACGGGCCTCCTCGTATCGCACGGTCGTCCTCAAGGTCATCGGGGTCGCGGTGCCGCCCGGGCTCAAGCTCACCGGGTTCATCGGCGGGGTCGAGTCGCCGCCGCTCGGGCCGAGCCACATCTTCCGGTGGGTCAAGCGCTTCTCGGCGGGGGCCAAGCAGTGGTGGCCCGAGATCGCAGCCGAGGCCCAAGGACGGCTCGACCACGCCCTTTCCGCGCCACCCGCACCAGTGGCGATCGAGGGCAAGGGACGTAGTCCCGAGAAGAAAAAGGATCTCGCCGACGCCTGGATGCTGCTCTGGGTGCTGAATTTCCTTCTGGCTCTGGTCGGGCGACTTACCAGTACCTGGCCCTACGCCCTGCTGCATGCGGGTAGACGCCCGCGGTTCTTGGATCACACCGGATGGTTCGCCATGCCTGCGCGGGCGCCGCCATGACAGGGGCGCATCGCTTGCAGGACAACAGCAGCGTTGGAACAGAAGCCTACCGCGGCTTTCTGTAGGGTGGCGGGCGAAAGGAGATTCGCCCCCTATGGAAATGCATCAAGATCCATCGCCACAGGACTGGGATCGCGCCCTGGCGCGGTTTGCAGTCATTTCACCCCTTGTCTGCCGAGATCTGGCCCCCGAGGAACGGGATCGCCTCCGCAAGGAGATTCTCGACGCCACCCACCAATTCCCCGGCGACAAGCGTGTCCGCGTGTCCAGACGCACGCTGCGCGAGTGGTGCCAGCATTACCGCCAGCACAACCTGGCCGGCCTGCTGCCCCAGCCACGCAAGGACCGCGGCAAGCCGCGCTCCATCCCCCAGGACGTCCTCGATCGGGCGATGGCTTTGCGCCAGGAGCTTCCGAGCCGATCGGCCAGCACGATCGCCAACATGATCGCCACCGAGGGCGCCGGGCCAGTCTCGGCCTCGACGCTGTCGTACCACTTCCACAAGCGCGGGCTCGATCGCAGCCTGCCGCCCGACACCAAGGCATTTCGGCGCTTCGAGCACCCGCGGCCCAACTCCTGCTGGCAGTCCGATCTGTCCGACGGCATCTGGCTGCCCGATCCCACGGACCCGACCCGGACCCGGAAGTGCTATCTGCACGGGTTCCTCGACGATCATTCGCGCCTCGTCCCGCACGCCGCCTTCTACTGGCGCGAGAGCCTGCCAGCCCTGGAGGACTGCTTCCGGCAGGCGATCGCGAAGTACGGCTTGCCTCGGATGGTGTTCTGGGACAATGGTTCGGTCTACCGATCCCAGCAACTGCGCCGCATGGCGGCCCGCCTCAACATCGAAATCGTCTTCTCTACGCCCTATGCGCCTGAGGGGAAGGGCAAGATCGAGCGGTTCTGGGGCACATGCAAATCCGCCTTCTATCCGGAGGCCATCGCGGCCCGGATCAAGACCCTCGACGAGAGACTGATCGATAGACATGGTTGGATCTCCCTCGGCACATCGATCAGGGGCACGGAGCAGGCGGAGCCTGGTGCCCGGCGTGGATCGGTGCGAGTTGCCGCGTAGGCCTGTCATCCGGTCCTCATC
>Ga0194120_10004926_pt1 | contig 20052 bp, 15 predicted proteins | sample TA2MahCa65mmetaG_FD_148642 | JGI IMG/M metagenome (GOLD analysis project Ga0194120, IMG submission 148642) | Freshwater microbial communities from Lake Tanganyika, Tanzania - TA2015019 Mahale Deep Cast 65m | ecosystem: Environmental > Aquatic > Freshwater > Lake | place: Tanzania: Lake... | reverse complement strand
GCGCGCGAGGGGGCTGCGAGCCCCCTTCACGCAACGAGCAGCTAGTAGGCGAAACCGATTGAGGAATTGTTGTGGCATCACGGCCCGTATCCCGGTGCGAATTTGGGGTTTCGCCTACTAGCAGGCATCGGGGGCGGTGCAGGGGTTGCCGTCGTCGCAGGGTGTCGTCGGGTCGGCCGGCGGGTGGATGCAGCCGGCCTTGGGGTCGCAGGCATCGAGCGTGCAGGGGTTGGGGTCCAGGCAGGCGGTTGCGGGCAGGGGCAGGCCGGCGCAGGTGGCGTCGGGGCCGCAGAAGTCGGCGGTGGTGCAGGCGTTGTCGTCGTTGCAGGCGAGCGGCAGGGGATCGTGGGCGCAGGTGCAGTCGGGGCGGAGGTGGTCGTGGGTGCAGGGGTTTTGGTCCGTGCATGGCCCGCAGGGGATTTCGAGTGCGGCGAGGGCGTCTACCGTGGGCTGGGCGTCCACTTCCTCCACGACGCCTGTGCTGTCGGCGTCGTGGGCGCTTGGTGGCGGGGCCGGGTTGCTCGCGGCGCCGTCCCCGCAGCCGGGTGAAAGCGCAACCGAGCCAAGCCAGAGGCAAGCCCAAAAGGCTGGCGCGCGTGCAAGCCGAAGTCGCGCCCGGCAGGGCGAAGGCACTGCTGACAGCACGCCGCCAGCAGATGCGAAGCGAAGCCTACTCATCGTCCACAATCAGGCGCTGAACGCGCTCATTGAATTGGATCCAATTGTTGTCGTCGTAGATTGCGACTGTAATTTCCTTCTGGAAGTCCGCGCTGGATACATGTTCGTGGCCTTCTCCGTTGCCGTCGAGCAGCGCCACCAGTGCGTCGCGAAGTTCCGCTGCTTCTGCCCGGGTAAGGAATATCGAGACGGCAGTCAGAGACTTGTCAGAGTTGTCTTCCAAGATTCGCATTCGACTCCTCCTAGTACGGTGGCACATCTGCTGGATAGATGGCGCCTGATTTGTGCCACTTGCCGTTGATGAGTTCTTCAATATGCGAATGAGGGTTCTCGTGGGGGGATGGCCTGTTGAGATCAAACCGCAGCTTCCTCAGTCCGTCCTTGCTCATGAACACCTTGTCGCCAGCCCCATTCGTCATGACCACGTAGTCATCACCCAGCCACCGGATCATGGCATCCTTGGCATCGTCGACCATGTCCAATCGCGGGCCGGCGGAGCGGCAGACCGTGTCGGCCACTTTGGCCGCGCCAAAAAACTTGCCAAAGCCGCTGAACGCCATGCCCCAACCAGCGGCCTCGCCTACCCGCGCCCAATCGAAATCACCCCATCCCCTAACCCCAAATGCCATTTCGCCCAGTTGCCAAGCGGTGTCCACGGCGGCGCCCGTGGCAGCTGCCTGTGCAAGCAGGAGGCCCCAACCGGCAGCAACGGGCGTCCGGCCTTCGGGGTCGATCCAGCCCGTCGGCGTGTTGAACGCATACGCAAACGAATTCCACCCCCCCGCAACCCAATCGGATCCCGCGCCAACCACCGCCCAATCCGCGGGTCATACTCCCGCGCCCCAAACCGCACCAGCCCGGTATCCGCGTCATGCAGCCCGCCAGCAAACCCGAACGGATGCGAAAACACCGCGTTCGGCACCTCAACCGTCCGATTACCCCACGGCCCGTAGCTGCTGCGCTCGACCACCGCCCCCGTCGCCGTATCGACCACCGCCACCACGCTGCCGACCTGGTCGTGCACGAACCAGTACACGCCTGCGACCGCGCCGGTGGCGGTGTCAAACCTCACCGCCGCATCGGGCGAGTGCCCCAGCGACCCATAGGCAAACCGCAGCGCCAGCTTGCCGGAGGTGTCCAGTTGCGCGGTCGGCCGCAGCGCCCCGTCGTACAACCACCCGGCGACCAGCGTACCGTTGACCTTCTTGCCCACCCGCCGGCCGGCGGCGTCGAGGGTGTAGTCCACCTGGGTGGCAGTGCCGTTGACCACAATTTGGGCTTGCACCAACCGCCCACCGGCATCCCAAACGTAGGCGCGCGCGTCGCCGCCCGGCCCGGCCTCGGCGGTGACGCGGCCCAAGTCGTCGCCGTAGGTCAAGGTGCGACTGCCCGCCGTCAACTGCTTGTCTTGCGCGTCGAAGGTCGCAGCGGTGGTGACGCCGTTGGCGGTCTCGCTGAGCCGGTTGCCGCGGGCGTCGTACGTCCACGCCCCGACTTGCGCGCCGTTCTTGCTCGCCGACGTCAGCCAGCCGCGGGTGGCGTGATAGGTGTAGGTCCAGGTGTCGGGGGCAAGATAGGCGTGGGTGACCTTGCGCTCGGTCACGCGGCCCAGGCCGTCGCGCTTGGTGTATTCCTCCTGGTAGTGCACGGACTGGGGGATCCAGACCTTGTACTTCTCTACGTCGGCAAAGCCATTGTAGGTCCAGGTTTCTTTCACGTCGCCGAGCACTCGTTGGGTCAATAGGCCGTTGGCGGCGTCGCGGGTGTAGGTGCCGAGGGGCACAGGCGCCGGGTGTGGGTCGTGCAGGTTGCCCGGGCGGACCTGCGAACCCGTCCGCAGGCCGGAGTTGTCGTCGGCCAGGACGCTCCGGTCGACCATGGGGGCGTTGGCGTTGGCCGCGGCAGTGGGCGAGGGCTCCCCATCGACGGCTCGCGCGTCGCCGGCACTGTCTGGGCCGCGCCCCGCGTCCGGCTTTGGCGCGAAACCGGAAGAGGCAACCCGCGGCGCATCGAAGTCGACGCACCCCGCACACGCTAGCGCGAGCCCAGCCACAAGGGCGACGATTCGGGGCCAGCGCCAGCGGCCAGTTTGAGAGCACTCATTCACGGGGTCAGCCGAGCGGCCGGAAGCCGCAGTCCGCCGAGTGTCGGCGTGGCCGCGGCGCAGTGTCAACGGCGTTGTTCGTCCATCGGCGTTGGCCCAACTGGCGATCCGCGGTCCCCGGATCGGCCGTTCCAAGGTCCAGACCCGCGATCCTGGCTCGCCAGCGTCCGCCGTCGCTGACCTTTGCCGGCCAACGCTACAACCCCAAACTCACCCAACTGCCCGCTTCGCCCGCCGACGTCACCGCCGCGCCCAGGTGCAGCGTGGCATCGACCACGTACCCGAACGTCAATTCCGCAGCAAGGTCAACCCCCAGCGACGCCAAGCCCCCGGCCCGCAGCTTGCCCGCCGGCCACGCCGCCCAGGCGCCGTCGGCGAACGCGCTGGCCGACACCCGGCCCAGCCACAGCGGCAGCGTGTCCAAGGACCGGCCGACATCGGCCACCGGAAAAGTCCATGCCGCGGTGCCCCAGGCGAGCAGGTTGCCGCCCAGGCCCGTGCCCTCCCAGTTGGCGCCGCGCACGCTGCCGTTGGCCGGACCGCCGAGACCCAACACCGCCAACGCCTGCAAGGGATGCACGCCGCCGATGGCGTAGAGCGGGTCGCGCTGCCCGGGCCAGGGCGCCCATGCCAGGTGGGCGTTGACCGAGGCGACGTTGCGGCCGCCCAAGGGCCAAGCCTGTTCGGTGGCGGCGCCGAGCACCAGACGTCGCTCTGCGGTGGCCGCTTGCACGCCTGTCGTGACCGAAGCCGACACGGCAGCGATGCGCTCGGTTCGCACCGACTCTGGGTAGCGCTCGGCGTAGCGCCAGCCCACCGCCAGGTCGGTCAGCAAATCCAGGCCAACGACCGGGGCGATGGGCAAGGGGCCCGCAGGGTCATGGGGCGCACCCAGGTCAAAGGGCGTCTCGCGCAGCCACACCTGCCGAAAGCGCACGCCGCCCGAGACCGTCCACGCCTCGCGCAGTCCCGGCCACACCCAACTGCCGCCCAGCCGCGCGCCGACCCGGCCCGTGGGCGCCGCCCGCCACTGCCAGCCGCGCCGGTACCACACTGCACTGTGGTCGAACGCCGCAGACAGCGACCACGCTGGCTCATAGCGCTGCAGGCCCAGGTCCAGTTGCACAAATGGTTCGTTGCCATCGGTGCGGATCTGACTGTAGAGCGAAGCGTCCAGCCAATGGACCGCGTCGCGACCTGTCAGAAGCAGCCCGAGCCACGCCCCTTGCGGCGCACTGCCCACCAAGGTCGGTCGCCACGACCGCGGCCGCAGGGTGGGCAAAGGCGAATACGCGGTGGCCTCGGCGTGGACCGGCGTCGGGTCGTAGGCGCTGGTGACGACAGCTTGGGTGGCGGGGTTGGGCCGCTGCGGCAGCGCCTGCGGTGCCCGCCAGATCTCCAAGCCGCGGCCGTGGTGGCGAACGGTGAGCACGGCGGTGGGCAGCGCCGCCAGGGAGGTCAGGCCCGTCACGGTATCGGTGCGCCAGGTCCAGGTGCCGCTGGTGGGGTCCAGCACGCCAGCGTCGCGCTTGCCGTCGCGGCTGGCCAATGCAGCCATCTGGCCAGCCGACGTCCACTGCAACTCTGCCATCCACGCCGGCACGCCGGGCGGATCCCAGGGCGCGGCATCCACCACTGCCCAGCCGCGGGGACCGTGCGCCAGCCGACCGCGCCACAGCCGCCGACCCTCGCCGGCTGAGGCCGTCCACCATAGCCTTTCGCCGCGCGCGATCGGCGTGTCGAGGACCGTGCCAATCGGTGCCAGCTCTGTCAGCCACCGCAACGGCGCCGCCGTGCCGCTCCGCAACGCCGCTCGCCAGTCGACCACGGCCAGCCCCGTGCGGCCTTGGCGAACGGCCACTGCCAGCACCGCATCGCGGCCCACCCCCGTCGGCGCGTCCAACCACAGCGACGGCGTGCGCAGCCGCGCGGCCTGGGTCACCACCCGCTGCGGCCCGCCCGACCACGGAACGGCGATCAGTTCGCGAAAGCCATACTGGCGCTGGGTCGGCCGCGTCTCGGTGAAAAGCAGCCACTCGCCGGAGGGGTCGACCATCGGCTCGTCGCAGTCCAAGGCGCACCGCAACACCCTCGACGGTGGGCCCTCGGGCGAGACCCGATCGATCCAGCGCACGTCGTCGATCGGCGCCTCGGCAACCACGGCGCCCAAGCCGTCCGGCAGGGCCCGCATCCGGCCGCGCCAATTGCCGCCGTGGGACAAGCGGTGACCGTCGCCAGCGGTCTCCAGCGCGCCCACCGTGGCGTCGGCCGCCAAGCCCAAGCCCGCCGCTTGCGCCCGCCATAGCGTCCGGGTCTCGGCGATGGCCGCCTTGCGAGCATCGGTCCACAGCGCGTGCAGCGACCTGCCCCACGCCCGCCGCGCGTGACCCTGCAAGCCATAAGGCACAATCTGGCGGCCGAAACCGGCCAAGAAGCGCCGCAGCGGCGCCTCCCCATGACGGCGCACCGCGTCATCGACCAGCAGACTGCCGTAGAGATACCAGCCATTGCCGCGCGGCCACAACAGCGGCGTCGCGGTCAGTCTGTCGAGCGACGCGGGCAGGGTGTCGTCGCGCACCGCCGCCCGCAAGAGCGCTCCGAACTGCGGCGATCCGACCCGACCGCCGTGCCCGGCCACCGCGCCGTCGCCGCCGGTGTGGCGGGTTTCGAGCCAAGTGGCGATGCCCTCGGTCAGCACCCGCGGCATCGCGGCATTGGGCAGCAGCGTGCGACCAAACACGGCATTGATCACGCCAGGGAAACCACCGGCGTCACCCAAGTGCAAGATGTGCGCGAACTCGTGGAACACCAGCATCCGCAGCCAGTCGCCATGGTCGCCGAGGTCCGAGCGCGGGTCTGGCGGGTAGGCCTGCAAGTGCACATGATCGTAGGGCAGCGTCTGAGCGTAGCCATTGGCGTCGTCGCCAAAGTCGTCGATCGTCAGCTGCAACCGTGGCCGCGGTCGGTCGTTGAAGATGGGGCCTACGGTCGCCCGGGCGTCGCGCAGCGTGGCGGCGGCGCGGCGCGCAAAGGCCTCGTATTGGGCCGGGTAGTGGATGTCGCCGTCGGCGGTGGTCAGGGTCTGGTACCGCACCAGGCCGTCGTCGGCACGCGCGCATGGCGAACTGGCGATGTGCCCCGCGCCCGACAACCCACCGGCGAGCGCCAGGACCAGCAGCAGCGACCGGCCTGCGGGCGCGACCACGCGCTCCCGGCCTACCGGACGCCGACTTGCACGCCGCCGACGCATCCGACCCAATCCACCGCCATCTCCAGCCACGGGTCGGGCTTGCGCCGCGGTGCGACGTCGGCCGCCAATCGCTTGGGCGCGCTGCCTTTTTCCGCAACACACTGAGCGGACTGGCGCCAGGGCTCCGCCGCCTGGGCAAAGACGAGCGTCGCGTCCGCCGGCAGCGCCACGTCCGGTTGGGTGCCGATGTGGTCGAGGTCGCGGTGGTTGGGCGTCAGGTAGCGGCCAATGGTGGTCTTGACGTAGAACTCGGCCATCAGGTTGGGCCGCTTGACCTCCTGCATCGAGGCTTTGCCGAAGGTCTTGGCGCCGAGCACAGGGCCGCGCTTGTGGTCCTGCAGGGCTCCGGTCAACACCTCACAAGCCGAGGCGCAGCGCTTGTCGACCAGCACCACCAACGGGCCCAGCAGGTCGTCCATCGTCGCGGTGGCTTGGCGGTCGACCGTCCGGCTGCGCCAGCGGGTCTGCACGATGACGCCCTGGCCGAGCAGGCTGTCGGCGACCGCCACCGCTTCGTCGAGGATGCCGCCCGGGTGGCCGCGCATGTCGAGCACGAGGCCGCGCAGCTCCGTCGGCTTCTTCTGCTTCTTGGGCTTGAGCGCCAACAGCAGCGCCTCGCGCAACCGGCCACCCGTACCTTTGACAAAGTCCTTGAGCCGGACGTGCACGATGCCGCCACCGAGGTCGCGTGCCGTCACGTCGTGGTCCACGGCCTGGTCTCGCACGAGCTTGAGTTCTCGGACCTTGCCGCCGAGCGCAGGTTGCAGGGTCAGGGCGACCTTGCTTTTGGGTTCGCCGCCGAGCGCCTTGGTCACCGCCTCCTTGTCCAGGCCCTGGGTGTCCTTGCCGTCGATCTTGTGCAGGTGGTCGTGGACGCGCACGTCGGCGTTCCAGGCGGGGCCGTCCAGGCGCACGTCGGCCACGCACCACGCGCCCTCCAGCTTGGGGCACGGCGCCACGGCGATGCCCGGGTCGGCGACGTCGGCCACGTGTTCGGATTCGCTCGCGCGCTCCCAGAACTTGCGGGCGATGATGTCGCCGTTCTTGTCCAGCGCCTTGATCCAGCCCGAGTAGGCGTTGATCCACGCCAGGTCGAGCTGCGACTGGCGCTCGCCGATCTTGGGCGCCGGCAGTTGCTTGGACAGCCACTCCATGGCGCACTTGAGTTCAGCGGCCTTGAAGGGCAGGGCGGCGGCCCGCGCGGTCCAGGCGGCGTCGAGGATTTCCTTGCGTTTCTTGTCGCGCGACTGCCGGACCTGCGGCGAATCCTCGCTCTCGGCCTGCTCCGCCGTGCCCGGGATGCGGTAGATCTTGAGCCCTGCCAAGGGTTTGCCCTCACACGGCAGCGCCACCGCCTCGCCCGCATAGTGGCCATGGCGGTCGTCCGGGCCGCGCAGGGCGCCAATGGCCCCGTCCGGGATCAGTTCCGCCGTCGGGTCCAGGCTCCACAGCGCCTGGTCGGCCGCCCGCCGCCACGCCAGCGATTCGAGGGCCGATCCCTCGGCGGGAGGCTCCAGCGTGCGCTCCATCATCGCCGTGCGCGCCAGCTCGAACTGCGCCCAGCGAAACTCGACGCCCGCCCAATCGTCAGCGGTGCCCAATACGGCCACGACGATGGCCACTACGATGCCCGGCATCGGCTACGCGGCCGCGCTGTTGTCGTCGACGATGTCGACCAGCGTCTCTTCCAGCAATTGATCGACCACGGCTTCCAGGCTGCCGGTGCGCTCGAAGGTGGCGATTTGCCGGTCGGCCGAGGTGCCCTCGCGCACGATGCGCATGGCGTCCTCGACTTCCTTGCGCGAGCCTAGGTCGCCCGCCAGGTCCCAGACGAACTCGACCAGTTCCTCGGCCAACTGCGCGAAAGGGGCCTCTTTCTTCTTGCCCCAGTCGATGAGCTTGCCGTGGACGCCATAGCGGGCCGCGCGCCATTTGTTCTCGTCGACCATGGCCGACCGGTAGATGTTGAAGCTCAAGTTGCGCCGCCGCAGCCACACCAGCTTGGCGACCAGCGCCTGCACCAGCGCCGCAATGGCGATGGTGTCCTTGACCAGCGGCGGCAGATCGCAGATGCGGAATTCCAGCGTCGAATACGTCGGGTGCGGCCGCAGGTCCCACCACACGCGCCGGCCGTTGTCGATGCAGCCTGTGGCGACCAGCGTGTTCAGGAACGACTCGAACTCGCCGTAGGAGAAGAACCTCTCCGGGATGCCAGTGCGCGGCAGGCGCTTGAAGATGAGCGTCCGCGCCGAGCACAGGCCGGTCTTGCGGCCGTTGAAGAACGGCGAACTGCACGACAGCGCCAGCAGGTGCGGCAAGAAGTAGCGCGCCTGGTTGTACACGTCGATGGCCAGTTCGCGGTCCTCAATGCCGACGTGCACGTGCAGGCCGAAAATCAGGTTGCCGCGGGCGGCGTCCTGCATCTCTTCGACCGACTGGACGTAGCGTTCTTTCTTGCTGATTTCCTGCTCTTCCCAGTGCGAGAAGGGATGGGTGCTTGCGGCGGCGATGCGCACGCCCACGCGCTCGGCAATCTTGTTGGCCGCGCGGCGGTTCTTGATGACGTCGCGGCGCACGGCCTCGATGTCGTCGCAGATGCCGGTCGCAACCTCGACCACGCTTTGGTGCAGTTCGGGCTGCAGCGCGACTTCGTCCATCGGCGTGTGCGCTTCGATGAGTTGCGAAATCAGGCTCTTGAGTTCGCGGGTCTTGGGGTCGATGATCTGGAACTCTTCTTCCACGCCCAAGGTGAACTCTCTCGACATGCGCGCCTCCGGCCCAAAGGGAGGACCGAGGGTAGCGCGAGTCGGGACGGGCGGCAAGAATTTGCGATTTCAGCGGCTTGCAGGCAGTCGCCTGGCGGAATTTGTCAGAACCACGGGTCCACGATTTCGTCGGTTTCGGGCGGCGGGGCCTCCAGGCCGAGTTCGCGCTCGAGCAGGAATTCGAGCAGGCGCCCCTCTGGCCAGCGGATGGCTTTGCGCTTGCCGGTGCGCGGCGGCCGGGCGCGGCGGTGCGGGCGCGCCAGCGTCGGTTCGGTGGCGGCGATCGAACACACTTCGGGCATGGATCCTCGCAGGCCTGGGCTGGTGAACCCCCAGCGAACTTGCGAGGTTGGCTGGCGTCGCTGCCGAAAAAGTTTTTCCCGCTCAGTGCGCAGGTTTGTGCAGGTTTGGCGTCACCCAGCGCTCGCACCACGCGCCCACATCTTCGCCAAACGAATACGGCGCCTCGATGTGGGGCAAGCCGAGCAGCACCAGCAAGCCGCGCTTGTGCGCCGCCACCTTGAGGTTGTGGACCGGATCCTGGTTGCGGCCGACTGCGTAGTCCACATCGGCGCGGTACGGCAAAAACACCAGCAAGTCGTAGCGCAGGGCACCCTCTTTGCACTGGTCGACGAAGGCATCGTTGACGTGGCGCTGTTCGTGCTCGCTCTGGTTCTGCAGCCAATACGCCAGGTAGTCGATGACGCTCTTGTCCGAAACGAAGGCCGGCGCGTCGGCCTCCAACCGCAGTTTGCGCTGCAGCGCCTCTTCGCGGATCTTGCGCCGGTCGCCGACCTCGACGCCGCGCCACGAATCGCGCCCGCGGTCGCGCAGCACCTGATGCACCGTGTCGGCGAGGTACGCGCAGCCCAGGTGGGCCGCCAGCGCCTTGGCGAGCGTGGTCTTGCCGGTGCCGGCCGATCCGACGACTGCGATGCGCACTACGCCGCTCCAGAACCACTGGCGCGGGTCGCCGCGAAGCGCCCCATCGCCTCCATGTCCTTGGCGATCGCCGACTTGAACATGCCCATGAACAGGCCGCCCAGCAGCTTGGCCACGAAACCTGGCATGTCGATGCTGCCGCGGATGGTCAACAGCGTGCCTTCACCCTGAGCGGCCACGAGGTGCTCGAACGTAAAAATACCCTTGCCTGATGTGCCCTTGCTGCCATCGACCCGCAGCACCAACCGCCGCGGAGCCTCAAGTTCCACCACTTCAAACGCCTCGGTGGACTCTGAACCGAACATCTTGCGCGTTTCGCGAAAATGCTCGCCCTGTTGCAAGGGACCCGATCCCGCGCGCTCGACGCGCACGAGATTGGGCAGCCATTGCCCCCACGTGTCGATGTCCACCAGAACCGCGAACACGGCCTCTGGCGGAGCTGCGATCGCTGTCGTGCATTTGAACGTCCGCGCCATCGCACACCCCCGCCCAACCCGCGGCGATTGTGTCCACGGCGCGGCGGTGCCGTCAACTGCCCCCGCTGGGCACCGGGCTCCGCCGAAAACCGACGCACGTTCGCCGCGTTGACACCGGCGTGACAGAAGGTTCCGCTTGCAGGCGGTTGTCACCTGGTGTACGCTCGCCGCCCCAGCGCCCGTGCGCCCCGTCGTACCCGAGGAAGGCGAACCATGTACACGTCCCGGTTTCCCGTGTCCCTGTCGCGGCCCGCCGCCGTGCTTTCGGCGCTGGCCCTGGCGCTCGCCGCGTGTGAGCAGGCCCCATCGGCCGAGGCCGGCGATGACCAGCAGCTCATTGCCGGCGTGTGCAAAGTCAATGACGAGTTGACCAAGAAGGCGATGACGGCGACCAAGCTCAAGGCACTCAAGGACCCGGTGGCCGAGTTGGTGCTCAAGGCCGCCGGAGGGTGTCCGGTGAACTTGGACGAAATCACCTCCAAGCTGCGCAAGACAGACGCTGTCAACTGCAAGGACGACCCCGCGCAGCCACCGGCCGGCACCGCCACGCGCTTCGTCAGCGAGCGGTCGCAGGCGCTCAAGCAGGCGGACTCGTATCGGTTGGTGATTTCGCGCACCTGCAACAGCCGCAGCAACCACGAGCTGCTGATGAGCGTGTTCGGCGTCGGCGCCGACGTCCAGAAGTTGCCGACAGACCTGGAGATGATCGGCTTCGACAAGACTGCCGGCGTCTTCAACTACTACGCGCGCGAGAACAACGCATGGCGCTTCTTCGGGTCGTCCATTGATCTCATCGCCGACGGCTACACCTGCAACAGTGTCGGTTCGTGCGTGCCCAAGGCCGCCAGCAAGACCCGCTGCGCCGGCTGCCACCTGGGCGGCGGGCTCATCATCAAGGAATTCGACTCACCGTGGGTGCACTGGGAGCACTTCACCGACACCCCCGGCGCCAAAGAGCTGATGGACCGTTTCAAGATGACGCTGGGCGCCCAGAAGGACGACGGCGCCGGCCTGGAAAGCACCGTGCGCAATGGCAACCGCCTGTGGAACGAGAAGCGGGTCGATTTCCTCAAGACCAAGGGCACCCAGGAATTGCTGCGCCCGCTGTTCTGCACCGTGGACCTGAACCTGCAGTCGATGACCAGTTCGACCAACAGCGTGCCGTCGTCGGTGCGCAACGATTTCTTCTTTGACCCGCGGCTGGGCGGTTTCGACTCGGTGTCGATCGACAGCGCGGACTACACGGCGCTGACCAGCGCCAACGGCCAGGCCGTCAAGGACAGCAGTGGCAGTCCGCTCAAGGACAAGGACGGCAAGGTGGTCACCGACACCATCTTCGCCTGGACCTACCCAGAGCGCGGGCAAGCGGACCGCGACTACGTCGACCAACTGGTCAACAAGAAGCTGGTGGACGACGATTTCGTGGGCGACGTGCTGCGCATCGACATGGGCCGGCCGATCTTCAGCGGCCAGCGTTGCAACCTGCTCAAGTTCGCGCCGGTGCTGACGGCGGCGCAGATGACGCCGGCGGCCATTCGCGACGGTTTCAAGAAGAACCTGGCCGGCAAGACCGACCCGGGCGCGGCGCAGTTGCTGGCGGCGCTCGGCGATACCGCGGACTTGAGCAAGCACAAAGAAGTGGCGACCAAGTTCCTGGCGGCTTGCAAGGCGCGGCCCAGGAAGGATTTCCTCAACGACGCCCTTGCGTGGTCGGGTACGCTGCGCAACACCATCCGCTCGAGCGTCGGGCTCATCGAATTCGCAGAGTCGATGGCGAGCGACAAGTTCGACGGCAAGACCGACAATCGCAACTGGGATCTGGCGACCTGCACGCTCAAGTAGCATCGCGCCGGGCCCGTCACGATGACCTCCCAGCGAAAAGGCGCCGTGCTGGCGCTGGCCCTCTTGTGTCTGGGCGCGTGCAGGCCGACGCCCAGGGCCGCCACTGCGCCAGTCGCCTCGGCAGCGGGTGCACATGACCCGCGTGCGGCGGCGTTGGCGGTAGATGCTTCGACAACCGACGGCCTCGCAGTGGTCGTCGAGCGGTTGCAGGCCGCGATCACCAGGCTCGAAACCACCAAGGATGTCACCTGTTGGACCACATTCCGGCAGCTGGACAGCTACATCAGCTCCAAGGAATACTCGGCGTTCGCGACCCACGCGCGGGTGCTTGCCAGCAAGGCCTTGGCGCGGGCGGCCTGGCAGAAGGCTTCGACCATGGCCAAGGGCCCCGCGCTGACCGCTGCCGACATCGCCGCGGCCGCGCCGATCCCAGCGAGCGGGTGGGACGACGACCAGCGGGGCAAGCTCGCGGCTTTCGCCAAGGACCACGGGCTGAAGGCCTTCGCAGATTACCGCACCACCAGCGAGCACTACCGCGTGTTGCTCAGCGTCGTCTTTGACGAACTGCAGGCCGAGGGTCGGTCGCCGCTGCTGCCGCCAGCCGACGATGCCGCCTACGACGCGCTGGCCGACGTGACCACGCGCTTGGGTCTTGCGTTGCTGCAGCGCGCTGGCACCTTGGCCGTGCAAGAGCGCACGCCCCTGATCGAGGCGACCGCCGTGCAACGGGCGCACGCTGAATTGGCCGAGCGCTGGGGGCTGCGCAATCCGCCGCGTACCGATCCCCTGCGGACCGACGCCGACATCGTCGCTGCACTCGGGCCGCTGACCGAGGCGATGATCGTCGGCAAGATCAAAGCCTTGAACGCCTACAACCGCAACAGCCAGGACCTTGTCGCCGACCTGAACCGGCTGGCCCAGGTGCCCGTGACCGAGGAGGCCGTGGGGGTATGGCTGACCGACCTGCAGTCGTTCGCGCACTTCCTGGCTGCGGGTTTCGACCCGATGCAGGCGGACAACTTCTTGAATGACGGCCAGTTCGAGGAAACCGCGCTCAGGCGCCGGGCCGTGGTCGACTACGCACACGCTGAGTCGGCGTCGCTGCAGCTTTTTCCCCATGTATTGATGCCCAATGGCGACTTGAAGTTGCGGTTCGAGCCTGCCCCCGGATTTCCGGGCGACGTGCCTCGCCAAGGCCTGGACGCGACCATCTTGGATCACGAGCAAAACGGCGTGCGCGACACGGCCATCCACTGGCTGGCGCTCGCCTCGGTGTGGCGCGAAAAGGCCTTTGCGATGGACCCGTTCGCCGCAGAGTACGTCAGCGAACTGCTGTCGATGATGGCGACCTGGTACCTGCGGCGGGGCGAAGCGCTGGCTCGCGAGACAGGTGCGGCGACCATCGACGCCGACCTGGCGCGCAAGGTGCGCGACCGCCGCTACGTCATGGTCATGCCGCAGGTCCGCGAGGCCGCAGCCGCGTGGTCCAAGGCGCGATGGGACCACAAAGCCGCAGTCCTGGCCGACCATGCGACGCGCACCGTGGACGGGGCCATGTTCGCCGACGCGACGGCCCAGTCCAGACTGCCCGTGGCGCTGCCGGTCGCTGGGTCGTCCACCAGCTTCGACATCCACAAGGTGATGGGCGCGGGCGTGGCGGTGGGCGACCTCGATGGCGACGGCTTCGCGGACCTGTTCATCGCTGGCGAAGGCCTGGGGCGCCTGTACCTCAACGGCGGCAAGGCCGCACCAGGCACCTTTCGCGACGCCACCCATGCGTGGGCCGTGCCGCAGCCGATCGACGACGCGCGGCACCCGCTTTTCGTGGACGCCGACGGCGACGGCGACCTCGACCTGCTCGTCGTGCGCAGCGAGCACCCGACGCTCTTGCTGGACAACCAGGGCGGCCGGTTCGTCGACATCGCGGAACGCGCGGGCCTTTCGACCTGGCGGGGCGCCCACGTCGCCACCGTGTTCGACGCCGACGGCGACGGCGACCTCGACGTGTACATCGGCTACTACGGCAGCGACGCCGCCAACCGCACCCGTACCGCGACCCGCAACCTGCCGGCGCTCGACGGCAAGAACGGCACACCGCACCAGCTTTTCTTGCGCGGTCCCGACGGGCGCTACCGCGACGGCGCGCCCGCGGCCGGTGTCGCGAACACGGCCTGGACGCTGGCCGCCGGGGCGTGGGACTACGACGGCGATGGCGACCAGGACCTCTTGCTGGCCAACGACTTCGGCGCCGACCTGCTCTATCGCAACCGCGGCAACGGCACGTTCGACGACGTGTCCGAACGCACCCGCACCGACGACCGCGGCAGCGGCATGAACGTCAGCTTCACGGATGCGAACGGCGACGGGAGACTCGACGCCTATGTGTCGAACATCGACATGTTCAGCAAGAACATCAAGGTCGTCTATCCCAAGGACGCCAGCACCATCGACAGCCTCGACGCCGCGCTGGCCAGCGTCTTTCAGTACCTTTCGGGCAACAAGCTCTACTTGAACCCGGGAGATCCCGAGGGCGAGGCGCCGTTCCAACACTCCGAGATCGCTCGCTTTGAACCCGGTGACCGCGGCTGGGGCTGGGCCAGCGTGTTCTTCGACGCCGACCTGGACGGCGACGAGGACCTCTACCTCGCCAACGGTTGGATTGCCGGTTCTTTCGCCGCCGACCAGAAAAACCAGTGGTTTGTGGCCCAAGGCGGCTACTACTACCTGGCCCCGGATGGCCCAGAGGCCTTTGCCGGCAACAGCCGCAGCGTCGTGGCTTTCGATGCCGACGGCGACGGCGACCTGGACCTGCTCGCCAACCAGTTCCGCCAGCCTCCGCGACTGCTGCGCAACATCCAGGCTTCGGGGCACCACTGGCTGCGCGTGCGCGTGCGCCAATCGGGTCCCAATCCGCGCGGCGTCGGAGCCGTCATCACCGTGCGCACCCCGTCGGGCATGGAGCAACTGCGCACGCTCGGCGCCGGCTGCCTGTACCTGGGCCAGGATGACGGCCACGCCCATTTCGGGCTCGGCGGCGCCAACCAGGTGCGCGTGCAGGTGCGCTGGCCCGACGGCAAGGTGCAGGACGCCGGCATCCAGGCTGCCGATCGCGTGGTCGAGGTCGTCCGTCGCTGACCGCGGCCAAGCGACGGCCACCACAGCACAATCGCGCCCAGATGGCCCGGCCGTGGCACCGGCGGCGGCTTGACGAAACGGCAACCAAACGGCACCCTTGCCCGCTGGCCGTCCATCCTGCACACCCTGGGGCTGCGGCGGCGAACGGGCCGCTGCGGCGTCGCGGTGAAGGCAACCATGCACAAGCACACCTGGCTTCAACCCCTCGGTCGCTGCGCGCTCGTCGTCGCGGTCGCCGGCTTGGCGGCGTGCGGCGCCGAACAGGGCCAGACCACCGGGCTGCAGAACCCGGCGGACACGACCAGCGGGGCCGATGCCCCGGCGGCGCAGCCGTGCAAGCCGGCCGTGGACGAGCAGCGCTGCGTGTTCACCGCACTGTCGAGCCAACGCGAGCGGTGTGACGCCGCCACACAGTCATGGGAGCCGCTGGAAACCTGCGGCGCCGAGTTCAAGTGCGTCGAAACCCCGGCGGCGGCCGGCGGTGGCGCGCTGCAAACGTCGTGCGAGCCCAAGACCACCAAGCCGAGCAGCCTCGACGGCGCCGGTGAGGGCGTGGTCGCCGATGCCGGTGGTTCGCCCGACGCGGCCAGCGCTGGCGATGCCGGCGACGCGGATCTTGCCGAGGCGGCCGGCGCGGACGCCAAGAACAACTGCGGGGACGGCAAGTGCCTCGCGCCCGAAAACAGCGTGACCTGCCCCATCGACTGCCCCGCGCCGCAAGACTGCGGCAACGACCTGTGCGAGCCCGGTGAAGACGACAACAACTGCCCCGAAGATTGCGGCTACGCCAACGCATTCCTGCTGTGCCTGCCGGCCAAGTGCAACGGCCCGTACGCCGCGTGCAACCTCGACACCGGCTGCGCCAGCTTCGCCGAGTGCGCCATCGACTGCGGCGGCACGGTCAAGTGCATCGAACTGTGCGCGGTCGGCCTGTCGGGCAACACCCTGTCCAAAGCCAAGGCATTGATCGGCTGTGCTTTTGACTACAAGTGCTACCCCATCGAGTGCGGCGACGGCGCCTGCCAGAATCCGCCGGAAAACGGTGTCAACTGCAAGACCGACTGCAAGGCCGGTGGCCCGACCTGCGGCGACAACACCTGCACCGCCCCAGAGGACCACAAGAACTGCCCAGGTGACTGCAAGACCGCCACCGCCGAATGCGGCAACGGCCAATGCGAGGCCGGCGAGTCGCCCACCAACTGTGCCAAGGACTGCCAATCGGCGCCCAAGGAAGGCTGCAAGGACCTGTGCGGCAAACAGAGCCAGGAAAAAGGTCAAATCTGCTTTTGTGACGACCTTTGCGTCAAGCAGGACCCACCCGACTGTTGCAGCGACAAGGAGGCTCTGTGCCCCGCCGCCGCATGCACGCCCAAGTGCGCCGGCAAGAAGTGCGGCCCGGACGGCTGCGACGGCGAATGCGGCACCTGCGGGACCGGCCAGACCTGCAGCGCCGACGGTACCGCCTGTGTCAGCGCCTCGCAGTGCGGCAACAAGGTCTGCGACGCCGGAGAGACCACCGCCACCTGCCCAGGCGACTGCCCCTGCGTCAAGAAGTGCGACGGCAAAGTCTGCGGCAGCGATGGATGCGGCGGCCTGTGCGCCAAGTGCGCGACCGGCAGCAACTGCAACACGACCGGCACCTTGTGTGTCCCCAAGACGTGTGGCAACGGCGCCTGCGACACCGGCGAAACGCCGACCAATTGCAGCAAGGACTGCAAGTCGGGATGCACCCCCAACTGCACCAACAAGAAGTGCGGTCCCGACGGCTGCGGTGGCGTCTGCGGCACCTGTCAGAGCGGCCAGACCTGCAAGACCGACCAGACCGGCTGCACTTGCGTCAAGAACTGCACGGGCAAGGTGTGCGGGCCCGACGGTTGCGGCGGCTCGTGCGGACCCTGCCCGACCGGCGAGACCTGTGCTGCCGACGGCAGCGCCTGCTCGGGCGGCAGTTGCACCAAGCAGTGTTCGGGCAAGGTGTGCGGCCCCGACGGCTGCGGCGGCGTCTGCGGCGCGTGCCCGAGCGGCCAGTCCTGCAAAGCCGACGGCAGCGCCTGCGCCGCCACGTGCACCAAGAACTGCACCGGCAAGACCTGCGGGCCCGATGGCTGCGGCGGTGTCTGCGGTTCGTGCCCGAGCGGCCAGACCTGCAAGTCGGACGGCAGCGGGTGCACGTCGGCGTGCACCAAGAACTGCACCGGCAAGGTGTGCGGCCCCGATGGCTGCGGCGGCACCTGCGGCGGTTGCCTCGCCGGTCAGACCTGCAAGACCGACGGCACCGCGTGCACCGGCACCTGCACCAAGCAGTGCACCGGCAAGTTGTGCGGCGGCGATGGCTGCGGCGGCACCTGCGGCACGTGTTCGTCGCCCAAGGAGTGCAAGCTCGACACCGGCACCTGCGTCAACCCGACCTGTGGCAACGGCGTATGCGGCAGCAACGAGACCCCGACCACCTGCGGACCGGATTGCGCCCCGGCGGCCGTCGGCTGCAAGAACAACTGCGGCAAGCAGAGCAAGGACTCGGCGGGCAAGTCGTGCTGGTGCGATGCGCTGTGCGTCAAGAACGGCGATTGCTGCGGCGACAAGAATACGTGGTGTCCGTGAAGCGGGCGGCGGTCGGCGTCGCGGTTTGCGCGGCCCTGGCAACGGCCAGCGACGGGGCTGCGTTTTGCCGTTCGTCCACCTGCAAGGGCGAGTCGTGCGCGACCGACAGCGACGGCTGCCCCGCCAGCGGCGCCAAGCTGTTCTGGAAGGGCCACTGCATCGGCTACAGCATGCAGTTGCACGGCACGCAGAACCTGCCGATGGACAAGGTCCGCGACGCGGTGCGCAAGGCGTTTGCGGCCTGGAGCGACGTCGATTGCGGCGAAGGCAAGAAGGCCAGCCTGACGTTCGGCGAACTCAAGGACACCAACTGCATCGAGGTCGCCTACGACCCCAACGGCCCCAACGTCAACGTCGTGCTCTTTCGCGACAACGACTGGAAATACAAGAACACCGACAACACGCTGGCCAAGGCGATCGCCCACTACGACACCAAGTCGGGCGAAATCGTCGATGCCGACATCGAGGTCAACACGGCCTCGAACCACTTCACCATCAGCGCCAAGAACGCCCAGTTCGACTTGCAGACCGTGCTGACCCACGAGGTCGGCCACTTCATCGGCCTCGGCCACAGTTCAGACCCCGACGCCGTGATGTACGCCTCGTACGAGCGTGGCTCGACCAAGGGGCGGACGCTCACCCCTGACGACATCGCTGCGGTCTGCGCCGTGTATCCGCCCGGTCGGGCCGGCACCTGCGACCTGGTACCCAAGAACGGCTTCGACAACTGCATGCCCACTGCCGCCGAAGAAACATGCGGCGCGACCCGCCAGTCCCCCGCGGCGACCACGGGTTGGGTGGCGCTGCTGTGGGCCGCCGGACTGCCTCTTCTGGTGCGCGCAGCGCGCAAGGAATCCGCATGAACCCCTTGTTCGGGATGCCCGTGACCCGCGTGCTGACGTTGGCCTCGCTCGCCCTCGCGTGCGCGATGGCGGCGGCAGGCCACGGCTGTGAGTCGTCGGGCACAGGCCATGCCGGCGCCACCCGCCTGTGCACGCCGGGCGCCAATGTATTTTGCAACTGCCTGGGCGGCAAGGAATCGGGCACCAAGACCTGCCTGGACAGTGGCCAGGCGTTCGGCCCGTGCGAGCCGTGCTTGGGCTTGCCCGAGCAGGACGCCGAACCGCGCATCGCGCCGGACACCTCGACGGGCGCCCCCGACACGGCGGTCGCCCCGGAACAGAGCGACAAGTGTCCCGGTGCCGCGGCCGCGCTGACCACTGGTGAGCCCCTGACCCTGAGCGGGGACACCGCGCCCTTGAAGTCGAACTACAACGGTGCAGCCGCCTGCGGCTCGGCCGGACAAGCCAAGGACGCGGTCCATGCCTTCACGGCAAGCGTGCGCGGCCGTGTCAAGCTCGAACTCAAGCCGGCTGCCGGATTCGATGGGACGCTCTACGTGCGCCGCGGCAGTTGCGAAGGCACGGATCAGGCCGCGTGCGCGGAGGCCGGCGGCGCGGGCGTGGCCGAAAAGGCCCAAGTAGCACTGAACGCAGGCGAGACCGTGTTCGCTTTCGTCGATGGCAAGGACACGTCCTCGGGCGCCTATACGCTGGTCGCGACGTTCGAGGAGGGATCGGCGTGTGGCGACGGCCTCGCCGACCCCGACGAAATCTGCGACGACGGCAACGAAGCGGCCGGCGACGGCTGCAGCCCGCAATGCGAACCCGAGCCCAAGTCCGCCAAGGCCAAGACCTGCCCCGGCCAGCCCATCCACGTGTGGAGCGACCCGGTCGAGTTTGCCGGATCGACCTCGACGTTTGCCAATGCCAGCAAGTCGACCTGTGGCGGCACGAGTGCACGCGACGCAGTCTATGGCGTCGTGGCCCACCGCGGCGGGACCCTGCACGTCGAGACGCTGAACGCCACCTTTGATGTGGTCATGTATGCGCGAGCCGCGCCGTGCGCCACGGGCAAGGAACTCGGCTGTTCGAGCCTCTTCAAGGGCCAGGGCGGCGAAAAGCTCGACATCCCGGTCGCCAACGGCGACACGATCTACGTCATCATCGACGGGTTCAAGACCGAAGCGGGCGAATTCGCCTTGTCGATGGCGATCGACTAGCACAGGCGAACCAGGAATCGGAAAACAACAAGTCGACGAAAAGCACATCCAGATGGAGCCGCGAGTCGGACTTTTGGTCCGCGCGCTGGCGACCCACCGGGCAAGCAAGGAGCGGCGCGTCGTCTTGCAAGTCGCGGGCTCGCGACCCACAAAACTGGGGATTGGAAACTAAAAGTCGGTTGCTCGCACATCCCGAT
>Ga0194120_10004925_pt1 | contig 20058 bp, 19 predicted proteins | sample TA2MahCa65mmetaG_FD_148642 | JGI IMG/M metagenome (GOLD analysis project Ga0194120, IMG submission 148642) | Freshwater microbial communities from Lake Tanganyika, Tanzania - TA2015019 Mahale Deep Cast 65m | ecosystem: Environmental > Aquatic > Freshwater > Lake | place: Tanzania: Lake... | reverse complement strand
CAGGCACGGAGGCCTGCGCCACCGATGCAACGGGTGGGGCCGGCCTCCGTGCCGGCCGCGATGCCGGAGCGAAGTCATCAGAGCCGCGCTATCAGACGCCTTTCTCCTGGGATTGGCCGCGGCCGAGGACCGCATTGTCCTGACGTTCGACCGTGATTTCGGAGAGCTGGTCTTCCGGCACCGATTGGCCCCAGCGCCTGGTATCGTGCTCTTTCGCCTGAGAGAGTTGCCGCCGGAAGCGTTCCTCCCCTTCCTCGAGACGTTCTTCGATGCTCAGCCTTCGCTGCGAGGCTACCTCACGGTGGCCAGCCCCGGGAACTTCAGGCAGCTACCACTTCCCTGAGAGGCTCAGGGAGCGCAGTCACTTGGCGGCAAGGAGCTCCCGCAAGAGCCGCTCCTCGTGGGCCATGCCCATGCGGGTGGCTGCCGCCAGCCCGCGCTGCCAGTGGGCGACGGCCTTGGCCTTCTTGCCCAGGTGGGCGTCCCGGCGGCCGGCCAGCCGGTGGTAGGCCGGCTCGGCGAAGCGGTGGGTGCGGGCGTACGACCCGAAGGCGGCAAGATACTTAGAAACCGCTTCCGCGAGTCGGCTTGCTTCCTGGCCGGAGGAGTCCGCGATCGGCGAGCGTCACGCGAGGGAATGCCAGCTAACACCCGTTCTCGTAGCTGCATCGCCAGCACCGAGAAGCCCGTCCGCCGAAGCGTGAGCCTACCGGCATCCGTTGCCCACCGGGTGCGATCGCTGGCGACAGCGCAGCGCACGAGCGCCAGTCGCGTGATCGTGGACCTGGTCGAGGCCGGGCTTGCCGCGCGTGAGAACCAAAGGAAGCTCTTCCTCGAACTCGCCGATCGGCTGGCGCAATCCGGTGACCGGGCCGAGCAGGATCGCCTGAAGGAAGAGCTTGCCCGCCTGACCTTCGGCACCTGAGCGACCGGGCTGAAGCCGAAGATCCTGTGGACCGATCTGCCGACGCCCACGGCGCCCCTCCTCGGCGGGCTTCGGCCAGGCGAAGCCGAAACGAGTTCCATCGACAGACGGGGTAAGCTTTACCCATGGTGACCGAAGCCACCATTCAGGAAGCGGTAGCCTTGCTGCAGCGCGCCGCTCCCGGATCCGAGGTGATCGTTTTCGGATCGTACGCCCGGGGCACGCAGAAGGAGGCGAGCGACCTCGACGTCCTCGTGATCGAGCCCAGGGTAAACGGACTCGGGGCTGAGATGGCTCGGCTCTGGCGGGTGCTCCGGCCCCTGGGAATCCCGGTCGACCTCCTCGTGGTCAGCAGGAAGAAGTTCGACCGCTGGAGGGATGTACCCGGGACCGTGTATTTCTGGGCGGCACGCGAGGGTCGGGTGTTCGATGCCCCCGCGTGACTTTGCATCGGTCCTGTACCGCAAGGCACTCCAGGATCTGTTCACCGTCGAGAAGCTTCTCCCTGATCCGGCGTCCGCCGACGAGGTGATCGGCTTCCACGCCCAGCAGGCGGTGGAAAAGTTCATGAAGGCGGTGTTGGCGAAAGAGGGGATCGTTTATCGGCCGACCCACAACCTCGCCGAACTGGTCGACCTGGTTGAGGTGAGCGGATTCCAGGCTCCGGCCGACCACGGCGACTTCCCGGCGTTGATGCCATACGCGGCGACTCTGCGTTACGACGACCTGGACCTCGAAGATCAGGAGCTCCTCGATCGGTCCCGGACGCTCGCCCTCGTTCACCGGACGCGGGAGTGGGCGCGCTCCCTGCTCGGTTTCGAGCCGGAGCGCTGACCTGACTTCCTTGTACTGGTCCCCCCGCAGATCCAGGCGTTTGCCGAACCCAGCGCTTCCCGGCGCCTTGGAGGCCCAGTGCTGGGGCATCCCCGGCAAACTTGAAGACCTGCCCGCCGCAGCGATCCACCAGGCCGATCAAATGCCCGAAGTAGGCGTTGAGGATGGCAGTCAGCTCCTCGGCGCCGGCCGGTCCCCTGGCCGCCAGCCGCTCGGAAAGCGCCGTGAACCCCGAGACGTCGGCCAGGAGCACCGCGGCCGGGAAACGCTCGCCCTGGGGTGCATCCAGAGGCGCCGGGTCGGCTACCCGCCGCCGGATGATCAGCTCGGGCAGATAGCTGGTGACGGTTTCGAGCAGCGACTGGATCGGCGAATCTCTCGACGAGCGTGCGGGCAAGCTTCCAACACATAACGTGGAAGCGTGGCCTGGCCGATCGGTAGTTACTGCGTACCGGCGAGCGCCGATGGGCCCCGCCCAACCTAGCGTGCGCTCGAAGTCAGGTTCCTACGTATAGCCGCTCGAGGTCGACAAGCTCCAGGTCTGCCCGCCGCCTGGCTTTGGCGGTGAGATCGCGACGGAATCCAGACCGCCCGAATAGCAGCAGCTTGGTGTCACGCACGTCCACTCGAACCGCAAGCCGACGTTTGAGCTTCTCGAGACGGTCGAGGTCCGCCAGCGTTCGCGGGCCATCGCTCGCCTTGGCCTCGCCGATCGCAAGGAGGCGGGGAATACCGCCGTGCGCAGCATCTGCCTCTGCCACGACGTCGAGTTCGAACTGCTGCCTCAAGGCCGGATCGTTGACCTGCGCAAAACCGACGCGGCGGGGCCTGCCGCCGAGAGTCTCTTCGGACGCGTGGTGCGCGGCCCAGTACCGTGCCATCGTCTCGAAATGCGGCCCGAGCACGCGTGACCTGAAGCGCTCCCCGGCGGCGGCCCAGGCGTCAGCCGTCTTTCGCGTCTCGAACCGCGCCTGGTCCGGTCGCACGACCGCAAAATGGAATCGCAGCAACGGATCGACGATCCGGAGCAAGGGGCGCCGCCCGTGAAGGAGATCCTCATCCCGGATCAGGAAGCCCGACCGCTCGAGCTGCGTTAGCGGATGTTCCAGCGCCGTGGTAGGCCGCCCGATTCGATCCGCCAGCTTCCCGCGCGACGCGGCTCCTTGCGCGACGGCTCCGATGATCGACTGGTAAAGGGAACGCTCGGTGAGCGCGGGATCCTCGGCGAGCAGGTACTCCGCCTCCCGGAACAGCGCATGCGACGGGTTGAGGACGCCCTCCCCGAGCCAATCGGCCAGATCGCCGGGCGCGGACGGCACCCCGATTCCTGACAAGAGATCGCGATAGCCAGGAGGTCCGCCAAGAATCGCGTTGAGGAGGAAAGCGGTCTCCAGGTCGGCCACTCCCCAGAACCGGCGGGCGTCCCGGAAGCTGAACGCGGCGATGGGCATGTCGAGTGTCGCGCGGCCGCGGAGCGCCTGCTGGCCCGCGAGCAGGTCCGTCATCACCGAGAGCGCCGATCCGCAGACGGCAAGCCGGAAGGAGGGGTGGCGCCGCTTCTTGGCCGCATCGAATGCGGCCTGGATGACCGAGGGCAGTTCTGGCGACGTTCGGACGAGATAGGGAAACTCGTCGAGGACGATCAGGCGCCCAGCGGCATGGTCGGCCAGGGTGCGAATTGCCGACGCCCAGTCCTCGAAGCGCGCACCCGGGCGGTCGGGCTTGCCGGCATGCGCCGTCAACGTTTCCGCGATGCGGGCGAGCGCGGGGGCCCTCTCTTCCTCGACGGCCTGGTGGTAGAGCCCTCCGGATGCGACCGCCAGCTCCTCGAGGAGGTAGGTCTTCCCTTGCCGCCGCCGCCCGTACACGACGGCCAAAAGAGGCACGGCCAGGGGCATCGTGGCGAAACGACCGAGATCCCGCCACTCCGGCTCGCGATCGAAGATGCTTTCAGGTCTTTCCAATGTCGCCCTCGTCCGATTGTATTATAAAGCGCCTTATTATAGAAGACCGTATAATACATCAGGGCGTGGCCAGGAGCACCGCGGTCGGAAACCGCTCGCCCTGGGTTACCGCGAGCGGCACCGGATCGGCCATCCGCCGACGAACCAGCTCGGGCACGTAGCTGACGACGGTGTCGAGGGTGGCCGGATTCATTCGCTTGCCGGATGGCCGCCAGGTCCGACGGCGCCAGTTGAACACTCTCGAGCTTCTTCATCCCCAAGAACACGTTTCCCTTTACTGCGGGAAGAATCAACCGGTACCAGGTTTCAGGTCGTGGTCAACTGCTCCTGCACCCAGCGCCGAGGCCGGCGGCAGGCCCCCGATTACGTGCACTTCGGGCCCGGGTCCGCCTTCCTTCGAGGGCGGATACCCTGCCTTGTAGCGGCCAACAGAGCGGCCAGCCGACCCGGCCAGGGTGAAGATAACCAGGAACTCACACGGCCGGCCGTCCAGGAAAGGGACACCGCGAATCGAGAAACAAGGCCGGAACCCTGCGGGCTCCGGCCGGTCCCTGGCGATAAGTAGTCGAGGTTAGTAGGCTCCCCAGGCCTTGTTCTGGACCTTGTTCTCGTCCTGGCCCAGCGCGGCCGAGAGCGTGGCGGTTGCCTCGGCCGCGGACTTGGCGGCGATCTGCTGGGCGGCGGCGACACCGGCCTGGATGGCGGCGTTGCCCATGTCTTCCATCTCGGGAGGGGCCACGTTCTGCAAGCCGGCCAGCGCACCGTCCTTGCGGTGCTTGATCCAATCGGACGTGTGACCGTCAACTTTCATCGCGCACCTCCTTCCCAAGTCCCTTATCCCGAGCAAACTGCCGGGACCTGTGCGGCTTAACGAACCCCAAACGAGCGCGCAACGCCTTCGTACATGTAGGTCATCGCCTTGGGGCCGGGCACGTAGGCCTTCTCGAGCGCTTCCAGCCGGAAACCGGCATCCTCGATCAACGACGCGATCGGGCGGTTGAGGTGGCAGCCCCCGGCGATGCGCTTCCAGGCCGGAGTGAGGAGGTCCTGCCACCGGCGGACGCCGGCATCCGGCGAGGCGCCGTGCTCGACGAAGAGCATGCGGCCCTCCGGCTTGAGCACGCGCCGCGCCTCGGCAAGCGCCCGGGCGATGTCGGCGATGGAGCACATGGTCCACGTCGAGACCACGGTGTCGAAGCTCAGATCATTAAAGGGCAGCATCTCCGCGGCCGCCTCCACGAAAGTCACGGGGCGCCCGGCGCGGGCCCGCGCCATCTCGACGAGTCTGGCGGAGGGCTCGACTGCGACGACCTCCGTGACTTCCGGCCCGTAGAGGCCGAAGTTCAGGCCGGAACCTGCCCCGAGCTCCAGGACGCGCCCCGTCGCGCCGCCCACGACGCGCCGGCGTAGCGGCAGGAGGTCGCGGTTGCGCATCGCCTTGTCGCAGAGCCAGGGGAGGAGGAGTTCCTGGTAGAAGCCCATCGCCTGCGAGCGTACGACTGATCCAGGGTCTCGTCGACTCTTTCTCCCCCGAGGCGCAAGGACGCCTGTCCAGTCGAGATCGTGGCAGCGATGGAGGCGTTCCGGTGCCTGACGTGAACTAAGACTGGCCTGCAATGGTTCGACTCGACCTCGACGAGGATCTGGCGGGCGAGCTGGCATTCAAGCACGCGTTCCGCGGATTCGACGCCATCCACCTGGCCGCGGCCCTGGATGCTTCGCGGGTCGGACCCGCGGGTACCTGGCTGTTCTCGTCATTCGATTCCCGGCTCAATTCGGCGGCCAGGGAGGAGGGGCTGGAAGTACTTGAGCCCTGAAGGTCTCGTAGTAAAATTTCCAGGGCGGAAGGCTTGCCGTGACGATGGCTTCCAATCGCACGCCAGGCCGGTGGCGAGAGGGGGCCAACGTCCCTTCCTGTTTGCGGCGCTCGAGTGGCCTTGCGCTTCACCCGCGCAGGCACGGAGGCCTGCGCCACCGATGCAGCGGGTGGGGCCGGCCTCCGTGCCGGCCCCGAAGGCTGTGCGAAGTCAAGCGAGGCGCGCGAAGAGTCCGGCCGGCCGGTCACAACCGCTGCCCGAGCAGGTCCGACACCGCGCAGTAGAGCGTCCACCCATCCAGCAGCCGGCCGCGCAACTCCACGTGGTCGAGGCCCCGGAGGATGTAGGCCCGGGCTTGCGGCGCCGCGCGCGCCAGGGCCTGGCTGTGGGGGAAGGGCACGATGTCGTCATTCTCGCCGTGCACCAGGATGAGGCGGGCTCTGAGCTCCGACAGATCCCGGCCGGCCAGGTCGAGGCGGTCCAGTTCGGCCCGCACGGCGGCAGGCAGGGCCGCCACCAGGGTCGGGAAGCGGTCGCGCTCCCGGTTGGTGGCCAGGTCGAAGACCGATCGGCCCTCGGAACCCAGGCGCGCCGCCTGGTCCGCGACGTCGGCGCCAGGATCCTTCAGGCGCCGGTCGGCGATCTCCCGCAGCAACCGGCGATCGTCGGCGGAGGCGATCTCGTCGAGCACGCTCAGCACGAAGACCAGCGTCGCGTAGGAATTTGGCTTGCGGTGGCGCCACGCGCCAGCGTCCCGGTACCAGCCCGTGGTGGAGAACCGCAGCACGTCCCGGATGTCGTGGTAGCCGCCCACCGCCAGGATGAAGCGCACCCTGTCTCGCATCTCGGGCTGCAGCGCCGCCAGGATCGCCGGGCCGACCGAGTAGCTGAAGGTGGCCGCGCCGATGCGGCCGCCGGGAGCCAGATCGGGCCGGGTCGCCAGGTACGTGGCCGCGTCGGCGAAGAGCCGTGCATCGTCGGCCGAGACTTCCAGCCTGGCCAGCGTGCCCACGTCCGGCACCAGGACCGCGAACCCGGCCCGGGCCATGCTGCCGGCGAAGGCCGTCAGCAAGGGGTGGAGCCGGCCGCCGGGAGCCGCCCCGGGGACGAGCACCAGGCCCGCTCGCGGCACGAGCGCGCCCAGGTAGAGATCGGCCTGGTAACGCCGACCGCCGGCTTCGTAGGCGATCTGCCGCGGGGCCGGATCGGTCGGTCTGGCACCGGGCGCGGCCTCCAGGGCGCGCACGATGTCGGCGACGACGTGCGCGGCGTCGGTTCCCGGAAGGGGCAGGCACGGCGGCAAGGCACAGCCGGCGGCGCCGCTCGCCGCCACGAGGATCGCGATGATCCACCTCTTGCCCACGGCCCCGCAGCTTGGGTCCGCCAGCCCCGGAAGGCAACGGGCGCTTCGTTCCCACCAGGGACGCGAGCGGCCGGCCGATCGGCCGCATGGCGGCCAAGGAGCCCGACTACTCGCAGGCGTAGATCTTGTAAGGCCCGTCCGGCCGGCGGGACAGCATCCGGCAGCCGGCCAGCAAGCGTTCGCGCTGGACGATGCGGAACTCCTGGTCGGCGCGAGTCGGCTCGCTGTAGTCGTAGACGCGGTTGACCAGGACCCAGTGCGGCCGCGGCGGCGGGTTGTCGATGGGGTAGTCCGGCAAGGACAGCAGCGACTTGACCGGGCCCGCGTGGTTGTCGGTGTTGATTATCGGGCCGCAATGCAGCAGGACGTAGGCGGCCGGCAGGTTGTGCTTCCGCTGCAGGGAGTTCAGCTCGTCGATGGTCACCGGCCCGCCCTGGCAATGGTTGACCGCCGGCCCGGCCATCTGGCCCTGCATGAACGACCCGTAGTGGCGCCCGGCCTGGGCGAAATCCGGCCAGAGATCCCAGTTGATCCAGGCCTGCAGGCCCAGCGACAGCGCGAAGGCGCCGTACGTCAGGCGGCGCACCCCGGCACGCGCGTCGTGCAGGAGCCGATCGACGGGCGCGGCGCAGATGACGAACATCGCCACGAAGGCCGGCACGTAGTACTGCGCGTTCTGGAACCGCTTGGCGAGAAACAGGTAGTCGACGTAGAAGACCAGCATGCCGACGGCGAACCACAGCGCCGCCTGCCCGCCGCGGGCCCAGCTCCAGGTCTGGCGGACGGCGACCCACAGGAAGAACGCGAAGAAGAGCGGGGACGTCTTGGCGAGCAAGACGAATAGCGGGAAGTACCACTGCGGATTGGTGACGAACTCGCCCAGGTACAGGAATTGCTTGGCACCGTCGAAACCGTGCGAGTGCCTGAGGGCGTTCCAGAGGTGGACCGGGCCCCTGAACAGCAGGGGATGCGCCAGGACCGCGACGGCGGCGGCTATCGGCACGAAATGCCCGAACTCGCGCCAGACGTTTTTCCAGCCGTGGCGCAGCACCATGAAGATCACCGCCGCCGGAATCCAGAGGCCGTTGGTCAGCTTGGCGCCCAGGCCCAGGCCGCAGGCGACGGCGCAGATGGCGGGAGGACCCCAGCCCGGGCGCCCGGCTTCGTGCCGCGCGCTCCAGTGGCCCAGGGCCGCGCAGAACGCGACGGTGCAGAGGATGGTGAGCACGTCGCCCGACGTCCCGCCACTGCGCGACGCCGTCAGGAAGTAGGGCGACGAGACGAAGGTCGCGACCAGGAGCAGTGCCGTCGTCCGCGAGGCGATGCGCGAGAGCAGGAAGAAGAGGGCAATCGCGGCCGCCAGGCCGACCCCGACGTAGATGGCCTTGAAGACCAGCAACGTGTGCCCGAAGAGGACCACGAACGGCGCCGCGACCATGTGGTTCAGCCGGCCCTGGGACGGGTCCATGTCGTTGCGGAGGATCTCGGCCGCGTTGGCGGCGAACGAGCCGACGATGTTGTAGTCGATGAACTCGTCCCAGGTGAAGCCGATCCAGTCCAGGCGCCAGATCAGCAGGAAGAGCGAGCAGGCGATCGCCGCGACCGGCAGGATCGCGGGCAGGAGGACGTTGCGGGGCGGCACGACTGGAAGAAGGTAACATGGCGGCGATGACCCCGGATGTCGTGCGGGGGGCGGTCGGCGCGGTCGGGCGCACGCCCCTGATCCAGTTCGAGGAACTCTCCGAGTTCACGAAATGCCGCATCCTGGGCAAGGCCGAGTTCCTCAATCCCGGCGGCTCGGTCAAGGATCGCATCGCCGCGGCGCTCATCGCCGACGGCGAAGCCACGGGGCGCCTGGTGCCGGGCGGCGAGATCGTGGAGGCCACGGCCGGCAACACCGGCATCGGCCTGGCGATGGCGGCCGCGGCCCGCGGCTACCGCACCGCGTTCACGGTCCCCGCCGGCCTGGCGGCCGAGAAGGTGGCGTACCTGCGGCTACTGGGCGCCGAGGTGATCGAGGCGCCCGACGTGCCTTTCAGCGACGAGCGCCACTTCTACCACGCCGCGGCTCGCCTGGCGGCCGAACGCGGGGCCTTCCACGCCGACCAGTTCCGCAACCTGGCCAATCGCGACGCCCACTACCGGACTACCGGCCCCGAGCTATGGCGCCAGACCGGCGGGGAGATCTCGGCCCTGGTCGCGGCGGCCGGCACCGGCGGCACGCTCGCCGGGACGGGGCGCTACCTCAAGGAGCAGGCTGCGGGCATCAAGGTCGTCCTGGCCGATCCGATCGGCTCGGCGCTGTACTCCTACGTCAAGCGCGGCGTCCTGGCGGCCGACGATCACGACTACATCGCCGAGGGGATCGGCATCGGCCGTCTGGTGCCCAACTTCGAGGGCGCGCCGGTGGACGATGCCTTGCAGGTGACCGACCGCGCGCTGGTCGAGACGGCGTACCGGGTGCTGCGCCGCGAGGGCTTGCTGCTCGGGATGTCGGCCGCGCTAAACGTCTGGGCGGCCGCCAGGGTGGCGCTGCGACTGGGGCCGGGCCACACGGTCGTCACGGTCCTGCCCGACGGCGGCGAGCGCTACCGGTCCAAGCTCTACGATCCGGCCTGGCTGGCGGCGCGCGACCTGACGCCGCGGTTCCCGGATCTGCTCGGACTGCTCGCTCTGTGAAGGGTTCGGGGCCCCCGAAAGGGCCCCGAACGATATCGTCAGCGTGTGGGAAACCGAAGCCCGCCGCCTGACGAAGCGGCGCGTCGCCACGGTGTTAGGACTTCGTTCCTCCTACCACACCTCGAACGTCGCAGCATTTGTCAGAACTCATAGGCAGCGCACCTCCTTCATCAGATTGGGCCGGCATTTGCGGCAGGCCCGTTTCTAGCATACCCAGCCCGGGAACGACCCTTACGGGAGGTGCAAGAGATGAGCGTCTTGATCCAGAACGGCCGCATCGTGACCGCGGTCGACGACTACGTGGCGGACATCTTCATCGAGGACGAGCAGGTCTCGCTCATCGGCAAGAACCTCGCGGTGCAGGCCGATCGCACCATCGACGCCACCGGCAAGCTTGTGATCCCGGGCGGCATCGACCCGCACACCCACCTGGACATGCCCTTCGGCGGCACCACCAGCGCCGACGACTTCGAGTCGGGCACCCTGGCCGCGGCGTTCGGCGGCACCACCACCATCATCGATTTCGCCATCCAGACCAAGGGCAACTCCTGCATCGCCGGCCTGGATGCCTGGCACGAGAAGGCGCAGGGCAAGACCGCCATCGACTACGGCTTCCACATGATCGTCACCGACATGCCCGACGAGCGGCTCGCCGAGATGAGCAAGCTAGCCGACGAGGGCGTGACCAGCTACAAGCTCTTCATGGCCTACCCGGGCGTGCTGTACGTGGACGATGGCACGCTGTTCCGGGCGTTCCGGAAGGCCGGCGAGGACGGCACGATGATCTGCATGCATGCCGAAAACGGCATCGTCATCGACGAGATCATCAAGATCGCCAGGCGCGAGGGCAAGCTCACGCCGCGCTGGCACGCCCACACGCGGCCCACGCGCATGGAGGGCGAGGGCGTGCACCGCGCCATCGCCATCGCCGAGGTGGCCGGCGTGCCCGTCTACATCGTGCACCTGTCGTCGGCCGACGCCCTCGAGCAAGTGCGCTGGGCCCGGGATCGCGGCGTGCACGCGATGGCCGAGACCTGCCCGCAGTACCTCTTCCTCGACATCACGCAGTACGACAAGCCTGGCTTCGAGGGCGCCAAGTGGGTCATGACGCCGGCGCTGCGCGAGAAGTGGAACCAGGACGAGCTCTGGAAAGGCCTCAAGTTCGGCGATCTGACGTCGATCTCCACCGACCACTGCCCGTTCTGCATGAAGGAGCAGAAGGAACTCGGCCTCGAAGACTTCACCAAGATCCCCAACGGGGCGCCGGGCGTCGAGAATCGCATGAGCCTGGTCTACAACGGGGGCGTCGTCGGGGGGCGCATCAGCGTCAACAAGTTCGTGGAACTCACGAGCACCGCGGCGGCCAAGACCTTCGGCCTGTTCCCCCGCAAGGGCACCATCGCGGTCGGCTCCGACGCCGACATCGTGATCTTCAATCCCGACCGCAAGGAAGTCATCAGCATCGACCGGCCGCACACCCACCACATGAAGGTGGACTACAGCGCCTGGGAGGGCCACGAGGTCCAGGGCTGGTCAGAAATCGTGCTGTCGCGGGGCAGGATCATCGTCGAGGAAGGCCAGTACAAGGGCCGCAAGGGCGACGGCCGCTACATCAAGCGGGCGCGATTCAGCGGCCTGCTGCAGGCCGAGCCCAAGGCGCCCGTCCTGGCGTAGCCGCAACGCGGCTGCCATAGCGAGCCGGCAGGTCCCTCGCCGACGGGCGGGAGGCCGTTGGGAGCGCACGTTTTCGGAGTGCGAGCGCAGGCCTATAATGCTCGGAAAATGATTCCGGAACGCGACGCGCCAGTCATGCTCCACTCCATCGACCGCTCCGGCCGGCTCGTGAGCGTGAGCAACCGCTGGCTCGCCAAGATGGGCTACACCCGCGAGGAGGTCCTGGGGCGGCGATCCGTCGAATTCCTCACCCCGGAGTCCCGCCAGTATGCGCTGGACGTCGTGCTGCCCGCCTACTTCCAGACCGGGGCCTGCAACGATGTCCCTTACCAGTTCGTGACGAAAAGCGGCGAGGTCCTGGACATCGAGCTATCGGCCATCGCGGAGTTCGGCGCCGACGGGCAGGTCGAGCGATCGTTCGCCGTGCTCATCGACGTCACGGCACGCAAGCGAGCCGAGGCCGCGGCCCGCGACCTCGCCAGGCGCGAAGAGGCGGCGCTCGCGGAGGCGGCCGCGGCCAGGGAACTCGATCGGCTCAAGAGCCACCTGATCAGCGCGGTGTCGCACGAGCTTCGGACGCCGATCACGACCATCCGGGGCTTCGGGTCGTTCCTGGTCGAAGAGCTGGAATCCCGCAACGAAACGCAGCTCCACGACTACGCCCGCCAGGTGATTTCGAGTGCCAAGCGCCTGCAACTGCTGGTCGACGATCTGCTCGACGCGGTCAGCATCGAGGCCGGCACGTTCAGCGTGCATCCCGAGGAGGTTGATGCGGCCGAGCGGATCCGGGACGTCCTGGAGAGCGTCTCGCCGCTCGTGCTCGAGGCTCGGCTGGACCTCTTCGTCGAACTGCCCGATCACCTCCCGGCCTTCATGGACGGGCGCCGGATCGGCCAGGTGCTGCTGAACCTGGTCGGCAACGCGATCAAGTTCACCCCCGACGGCGGGACGATCACCGTGGCCGCGCGGCGCGACGGCGATCGCGTCCGCTGCGCGGTGGCCGACACGGGCATCGGCATCGCGCCTTCTGATGTCCCGAGGCTGTTCAGGCGCTTCAGCCAGATCGAGCCGGGTCCCCGCAACCAGGTGGGCACGGGCCTGGGCCTGTCCATCTGCAAGGCCATCATCGAGGCACACGGCGGCGAGATCGGCGTGGCGAGCGAGAAGGGCCTCGGTAGCACGTTCTGGTTCACCCTGCCCGCGGAGGAAGCCTTCTAGCGACGGGGACGTTCTGGTCGTGGGGTGAGACCGCGACAACGACTCCTTTACTTTGGCCTCTTGGCGATCCATTATTCTGACCAGGAGGCTGACCATGGAACCAGTCAGAATTTCTGCGGACTTCATGACGGTCGCGGGCTGCAAGGCACATCTTTCGCAGGTGATACGCGATTTGGGCGAGCGACGCCGGCGCCAGGTCGTCGTCACTCACCAGGGCAAGCCGGCGGCGGTGATCATTTCGGCCGAGGATTTCGACCGGATCCAGGAGCGCGAGCGGTTCCTCACGGCAGTCGCCAGGGGCATGGCCGACCTGACGGCCGGCCGGGTCGTTCCGCACGATCAAGTCGTCGCAGAATTCGAGCGCCGGTGGCAGGACGACCGCCAGGGCTAACCTGGTCGAAGGACGCGAGGGAGGCGCTCAGGAAGATCGCCGACTATCTCGATAGCTTCAGTCCGAGGGCCGCGCAAGAGACCGTTCTTCGCATCCTGGCCAGAGCCGAGCAAGGTCTTGACTACCCGGACTCCGGCAGAATAGTCCCGGAGCTCGCGGACTCCGACACCAGGGAGTTCATCGAGGGCACCTACAGGATCGTCTACCGACGCGGGAAGGAAGCGGTGACCGTCGTCGCTGTCTTCGACGCCCGGATGCCCATCCCCGGCGACCTCTCGTAAGAAAGAAAAGGACTCACCCCCGAGCGACCGGGGGTGAGTTTTCTCGTTCTCCGTGTGGCTAGAAGGAGTCAGTAGATTTCTAGAACACCGCGGGCTTGCGGCTGTTGACCGTCAGCTTCTTGGTGACGGTGCTGTAGGAGCCGGTGACGACGTACTGCGCGAGGCGGTCGTCGAGGGCGATGACTTCGAGTCTCGCGGTGAAATCGAAGACCGTGGGCGGGACCGGCGGGTAGATGGCGATCGTCGGGCCGGCCACCACGTCGAGCGAGCGGACGTTGACCACCTGCTTGCCGTCGGACGTCTGGAGCTGGCCGCGGATCGCCTCGGTGGCGACGCGGAGCTCGCTGCCGGGCTTCTTGGCGGTGAGCGTGGCCTGCTGGCCGTTGGTCTTGAGCGTGGCGGGCTGGATCGCGGTGGTCCCGCAGCCGGCGAGGGCGAAGAGCGCGATCGCGGCGACGGTCATCGAGCGGAAGGTCTTTATCGTATTCGAGTTGAACATCTCGGGAATCCTCCTGGTTTGGCCTGGTTTCTGGATTCAATATTCGCTCGAATGCTTCGATAAAGAAAGCGAAAGATTTTCAGCTAACTTGATTCGAAATCGGAATCTCTTTCTCCTCGGCCGACCCGGCGGCCACCCATTCCTGCCAGAGCACCATCCAGACCGCGAGGATCGCCGGGCCCAGAAACAGGCCCACCAGGCCGAAGACGGCGAGGCCGCCGACGATGGCGAAGAAGGTCTGGAGGTACGGCAGGCGCGTCTGCACATTGATGACCAGGGGCCGGACCAGGTTGTCCACGGTGCTCACCAGCAGCAGGCCCCAGGCCAGCAGGATCAGCGCCTTGACCCACGATCCCGCCATGACCAGGCCGACCGTCGCGCCGCCCCAGATGACGACCGCCCCGAAGGGGATGACCGCCAGGACGGCGGTCGCCACTCCCAGCAAGCTGGGTGCCTTGATGCCGACGATGGCGTAGCCGATGCCGGCGATGAGGCCCTGGGCACCGGCGGCAAGCAATACACCGGCGAACACGCTGCGCAGGGCCTCGCGGGTCGGGCCGAGCAGGCGCTCCAGCGAATCGCCGAGCAGATGGGTCAGCACGGCGCGGATCTGCCTGGCGTACCGATCGCCGTTGCGATAGATGAAGAACAGCGTGAACAGCGAGAGGCCTATCTGCACGAACGTCTCGCCGGCGAAAGCCAGGAGGCGGGCTCCCGGCTTGACCAGGGGGGCGATGAACTGCCGGCCGGCGCCGGAACTGGTGTGTAGCGCCGCCAGATTCTCGCGCCAGAACTCGGCCAGGGGCGGCACGCGCTCGAGCCAGGAGGGTGGCGGCGGCGCCGAGGAGAGGAACGCGACCGCTTCGTTGTAGGCCGGCGCGACCTCGCGCACCAGGGCGGTGGCGATGAGGCCCACCGGCAGGGCGATGGCCGTCAGCACCAGCAGCGACATCACGAGGGCCGAGGTGGTCTGGTGACCTGCCATGGCGTTGCGCAGGCGGCGGTATACCGGCCACGTCACCAGCGAGAGGATGATCGACCAGACGATCGCCTCCCAGAACGGTCGCACCATCAGCCAGGTGGCGCCCAGCAACAGCACGAGCGCGAGGCCGCCGACGACGGTCGAGCGGTTGAGGGTCGAAGCGTTCAGCAAGATCGGCTTTCCAGAATGGGCGCGAGTGACAGTATCACCTGTACGTATCCGTGATCAACGCCGTCAGGGATCGGGCTTACCTCGTGTTAAAGTTAGTGAGTCTTCACTATCAGATCCGGGTATTCCGGGAATACTGCTGGTGGAGCCGGTTGGGGACCATATCGTTCACGAGAGGAAAGTCAGAGGGAGCCATGAGCGAAGCGATGGTATTGGTGCACGCGATAGGCATCGCGGCCGCACTGGTGATCGTGGCCATTGGCCTGCTAGCGTCCGGAAAGCCCTACCTGGCCTGGGTGCTGCCCGGCGCGGCGGCGCTCTGGATGTGGGGCTACCACTCCGGCTTCAACCAGCCGGCGCTGTGGGTGGTCGGCGGCGCCTTCGTCGCCGCGGCCCTGCTGTTCGGCCTGCGACCGCTGCGGATGGCGATCCTGTCGAAGCCGTTGCTGGGCGTGATGAGCAAGATCCTGCCCAAGATGAGCGACACCGAGCGCGCCGCCCTGGAGGCCGGCACGGTCTGGTGGGACGCCGACCTGTTCACCGGCAGCCCCAACTGGCGGAAGCTCCTGGATTTCCGCGCCAAGCAGCTCACCGACGACGAGCGGGCGTTCCTCGAAGGCCCGACCGAAGAGCTGTGCGCGATGCTCAACGAGTGGGAGACCGACAAGAACAAGGACCTCCCGCCCCACGTCTGGGATTTCATTCGCAAGAAGGGCTTCTTCGGGATGATCATCCCCAAGGAGTACGGCGGCCTGGGCTTCTCCTCCCTGGCCAACTCGTCGGTGGTCCTCAAGGTCTCCAGCCGCCACAGCAGCGCGGCGGTCACCGTCATGGTGCCGAATTCCCTCGGCCCTGCCGAGCTCATCCTCCACTACGGGACCGACGAGCAGAAGAAGTACTACCTCCCGCGCCTGGCGAGCGGCGAGGACATCCCCTGCTTCGCGCTGACCAGCCCGGAGGCCGGCAGCGACGCCGCCAACACAAAGAGCATCGGCATCGTGTGCAAGGGCATGTGGGAAGGCCAGGAAGTGCTTGGCATGCGCCTGACCTTCGACAAGCGCTACATCACGCTCTCGCCCGTCGCCACCATCCTGGGTCTGGCGTTCCGGCTCAAGGATCCCGACCACCTGCTCGGCGAAAAGGAGGACCTGGGCATCACCTGCGCGCTGGTCCCGCCGAACCTCCCGGGCATCGACATCGGCAAGCGGCACGATCCGCTCTTCAACACCTTCCTCAACGGGCCGATCTGGGGGAAGGACGTCTTCGTGCCGCTCGACTACATCATCGGCGGTCCGAAGATGGCCGGCCAGGGCTGGCGCATGCTGATGGACTGCCTGGCGGCCGGCCGCGGCATCTCGTTGCCGGCGACCGCCTGCGCGGCGGGTCAGTCCGCCGTCCGGGGCGTGGGCGCCTATGCGACCATCCGCGAGCAGTTCGACATGCCCATCGGCAAGTTCGAGGGCATCGAGGAGCAACTGGCCCGCATCGCGGGCTTCACCTACTTCATGGACGGGGCGCGCAAGCTCACCCTCGGAGCCCTCGACGCCGGCGAGAAGCCGGCCGTACTGTCGGCCATCGTCAAGCGCTACCTGTCGGAGGCCCAGCGGCAGCTCACGAACGACGCGATGGACGTGATGGGCGGCGCGGGCATCTCGCGGGGACCCCGCAACGTGCTTGCCCGCGGCTACATCTCGGCGCCCATCAGCATCACCGTCGAGGGCGCCAACATCCTCACACGCTGCCTGATCATCTACGGCCAGGGCGCCATCCGTTGCCATCCCTGGGTGCAGGCCGAGATGCAGTCGGTCGCGGCCCGCGACGTCAAGGCGTTCGACCGCGCCTTCTGGGGCCACACGGGCTTCATCTTCGTCAATCTGGCCCGGGCCTTCGTGCGCGGCCTGGTGGACGGGGCGACCGCAAGGCCGGGCGTGGCCAACTACCGCCTCGACCAGCAACTCGGGCGCTTCTCGCGCATGTCGGCCGCCTTCGTCATGATGTCCGACCTGGCCATGGCCAGCCTCGGGGCCAACTTGAAGCGGGCCGAGAAGATCAGCGGGCGCTTCGCCGACGCCCTGGCGTGGCTCTACATCGGGTCGGCGACCTGCAAGCGCTTCTACGACGAAGGCTGCCGCGAGCAGGATCTGCCGTTCATGCTCTGGGGCACCCAATACGCGCTCTACGAAGTCCAGGACGCCCTCTCGGGCATCATCGACAACATGCCCAACAGGGGCGTGGCCGCGCTCATGCGGCTCTGCGCCTTCCCACTGGGCCGCAAGTACCGCCGCCCGAGCGACGCCCTGGGCGCCAAGGTGGCCCGGGCCATCCTGGAGGATAGGGACGAGCGGCTCGAACTGTCGCGGGACATCTACTCCCCGCCAATGGGCGAGCCCGGGTTCGGCCTCCTCGAGTCCGCTCTCGACAAGGTCATGCAGGGTGCCGGCGTCGCCCGCAAGATCAAGGACGCGGTCCGGGCGGGCAAGCTAGCCAAGCAACCGGCGGCCACCCTGGCGGCCCGCGCCGTCGAGGCGGGAGTCGTCACGCCCGACGAGGTGACCAAGCTCAAGGAAGCCGAGGAAGCCCGCTGGGACGCCATCCAGGTGGATTCCTTCACCGATGCGGAACTGGGCATCAACATCCATCCCGAGGCGGGCGAGATCCTGGAGCCGCGTGCGAAGGCGGGGGCTGCGGGCTAACCCCCGAACCGCTTCCGGACCGAAGCGATCAGGCCGTCGATCATCTGACCGACGGTCTTTTCCTTCTTGGCCGGCGCGGTTGCGGGCTTCCGGGGCTTCGCCACCTTGACGGGAGCCTCGTCTTCCTGCGGGCGGGCGGTGACCCGCCGCGACGCCTCGCGCACGGGTTCGGCCGCACTCTCGGCCGATTTGAGCTCCGAGAGGATGCCCTTGACTTCGTCGATGCGCACCATGGGAGTCCAGTCGGCGAGGCCCGGCCCGCGCGCTTCGGACGTGTAGGGCAGCAAGGCGCCCGAGCGCAGCAGGGCTTCGACTTCCCGCCAGGTGTAGGGCCCGCGGGCATCGTCCTTGTGCCGGACGTGCCAGCCGCGCACGAAGTCCCAGGGGACGCCTTCCCGGGTCGCCGCCGCCAGGTCGCGCGCCCAGATCTGCAACGCCTCGATCATGGCGCCGTCCACGGCCTGCACGTCGATCGCTCCCGCGGGACCGAACTCCAGCCACGTGCCCCGCCACACCGGGTCCGGGAGGCTCGCGAACGCGGCCGTCGCCGGGGCCTGCCCGATGTTGCGCCACCAGAGGGCCCGGGTCGTCACCGCGAAGCCCAGGTGGCCGCCATGGCCCATTGCCGCGGCATCGGCGAGGGCGATCAGCAGATCGTCGGCCTCGGTAGTCAGGAAGCTGGCGCGCGCCTCGGCCAGGGCGGCCGGCGGGACGTCCGGCCAGATGAACATCTTCCGCGCCGCGCGAAAGGCGGCATGAAAGGTCTCGAGGGCATAGCCTTCCAGATCCGTGGCCGGCCGCCCGTACAGGGCCTCCCATTGCATCGGCGGGATTATACCCGGGCACGTTGCTTAGCTTGGTTAACTGCTTGCCTGGTTTACATAACATGTCGGGGCAAGGTTAAGGGCGTCCTTACAGATAACTAACGCATGGCGCATTCGTGGAGGAGGCGCGCGCTGGCCTGGGCCATCGCCGCCGGCCTGCTGACGGCCGGATGCGGGAAGCAATTCGGCCTCTTGGGCTCTTCCGACGCGAATCTGGGCGCCAGCGACGTCAACCTCGGCGGCAAGTTCCCGCCTGGCTTCATGTGGGGCGTCGCGACGGCCGGTTTCCAGTCGGAAGGCGGCGAGACTCCTTCCAACTGGGCGCCCTGGGAGCGCGAGGGCAAGCTCGGTTCGCCCCGCAAGAAGGCGGTGGATTTCTGGAATCGCTATGGCGAGGATCTCGATCTGGCCAAGGGCATGGGCCTCAATGCCTTCCGCATGTCGGTGGAGTGGAGCCGTATCGAACCCACGCCCGGGAAATGGGACGAAGCGGCCCTGGCGCACTATCGCAAGGTAGTCGACGCGGCGCTGGCGAGGGGCTTGCAGCCGATCCTCACGCTGCAGCATTTCGTGTATCCGGAATGGCTTGACGGCGACCTGTCGCCCGACGGGTTCGAGAATCCCGAGACGCCGAAGCACTTCGCGCGCTACGCCCGCCGCGTCGCCCAGGAGTTCAAGGGCAAGGTCAAGTACTGGATCACCATCAACGAACCGAACGTGCTGGCCCTGGGAAGCTACGGCGTCGGCTTCTTCCCGCCCGGTAACGTCGGCTGGGGCCCGTATGCCCGGGCATCCAAGGGCATCGTGGCGGCCCACCGCGCCGCGTACGACGCGCTCCACGAGGTCGATCCCGGCAACCAGGTGTCGTCGAACGTGTTCTACGTCTACTCGGAGAAACCTTCCAAGTACGATCCCGGGAAGCTATGGGGCACGACCGAGGAGGTCGGCGTTCTGGCCGGCGAGGTGCCGCCACACCTGGCGGGCCCCTACATCGACGATCTCGGCGCACGCCATCTCGACTACATCGCCATCGACTACTACTGGGGAATCGCGGCGTCGGCCGCCTTCAACACGCGCAAGCCCTACCTGTGGCCGGTCTACCCGAAGGGCCTGGAGGATGCGTGCACGAACCTCTGGAACACCTACCGCAAGCCGATCCTGATCGCCGAGAATGGCCTGGCGACCAAGAACCTTGGCAAGCGCGACGACGGCTGGACCCGCGAGGCCTTCATGGTCCAGCACCTTTACTACCTGCGCCAGGCCATGCAGAAGGGCGCGAAGGTCGTGGGCTACGTCCACTGGTCGATCACCGACAACTACGAGTGGGGCGACTGGACGCCTCGTTTCGGGCTGTACTCGGTGGACGGCCTGAACGATCCGGCGCTCAAGCGCGTGCCGACGCCGGCCGTGGACGTCTATCGCCAGATCGCCGGCGCCAATTCGCTTTCGTCCAAGCTCGTGTGGGAGTACATGGGCGTCGGAACCAAATAGAGATTTAATGATTTGTGGCGGCTGTTATGGGTATGTTGTGAAGTAGCAACCGCTCGTTAAGCGGTTTGGTGGGGGTTGAAGGGTTGACTGGGGGTGGGACCCATGGCGTTGACGGCTGTCGACGGGCGCGCGCCCGGCACCGCGCTCCTGGCACCGGGTACGACCGGCATGATCGCCGCGCGCGGCTTCGGCCTCGATGCCGCGCCGCTTGCAGGTGAGCCCGCAGCCGGGGGAGACGAGCGGCTCGCCGCCGCC